>Ga0208315_1000125_pt1 | contig 87862 bp, 65 predicted proteins | sample MalvireepMed_215_FD_184239 | JGI IMG/M metagenome (GOLD analysis project Ga0208315, IMG submission 184239) | Marine viral communities from the Global Malaspina Expedition - Malaspina viral metaG DeepMed_215 (SPAdes) (version 2) | ecosystem: Environmental > Aquatic > Marine > Oceanic | place...
TCGCCTTCGGCTGTTATTTTTACGCAGGGGTATGAAAACCGCTGGCAGTTTCCGGCTCCAGTGGTGTTCGCACGTTACCAAGAAAACGGCGTAGCAACTTATCTAAGCAGTTTTCATGGATATATCAGCGCTACCTTTAAAGATAAAGGGGTTACAGTTAACACCCAGCGCGGTAATTACAAACGCCGTTGGTATTTAAAGGGCAGACCGCCTCGTCATTTACCCTCGTTCCGCTAGCGTGTTCTAACGCAAACGTATGTTGAGCCGTAATTTTTGTACCGCCGCTCATCCTTAATTGAAACACTTACCAAAGAACAACATTGTGTTGGTTTTATCGTTAGCCTTTAAATAGCAAATGAGTGACCACACATTAATCACTTAGCTGGCAGACTAATCAATTTTGCCGCTATATTAGTGAATTAGAGAGAGAACGAGTACAATATCCGTAACGCGTTTTAGTTAACGTTTCAAACAGGTTAAAAAAACTACATGCAACAAGCCGACAACTCGGATTTTCAAATAAAGCGCTTTTTGAATTATCTCAAAGCGTACAAAGTCCCGTTCGTATTTGCCATTATCGGAATGATTGGTTATTCCGCTGTTGATACCTTTGTATTCGCTCAGCTCCAGCCAATGATTGATGAATCGCTAGGCAAGAACGATCACGATTACCTTCGTTTAGCTGCTTACGCCATTGTGCCGCTGTTTTTGCTTCGCGGCACGTTTAATTTTATGGGCAGTTACACGCTTAGCTGGATTGGTGCGCAGGTTGTCATGCGCATGCGACAACAGCTGTTTGACAAATATATTCATTTACCTGTGTCTTTTCACGACAATCATTCCGTGGGTGGGTTAATTAGTAAGGTTACTTACGATACCGAGCAGGTAGCTAATGCGTCGGGCAAAGCATTGCTCACCCTTGTCCGAGAAGGCGCTCTTGTTATCGGTCTGCTTTGCGTAATGTTTTATTACTCATGGCAATTGTCGTTAATTTTTCTTTTAATTGGCCCTGTGGTTGCTGTTATTGTCTCTTTCGTTAGCAAGCGTTTTCGTGTTGTGAGCAAAAACATACAGCACTCTATGGGTAACCTTACCTCGTCGGTTGAGCAAGCAGTGAAAGGGCATAAGGTAGTGATCATGTTTGGCGGTCAGGAAATAGAGCAAAACCGTTTTAAACAGAAAAACAACCACAATCGACAGCAAACCATGAAGCTTTCCGTCACATCAATCCTTAGTGTGTCGTCTATTCAAGTTATTGCGTCGATAGCGCTGGCGGTAGTGTTATACATTGCCAGTACGCCGGGCATGCTCGAAAAATTAACCGCGGGTGTGTTTATCAATGTGGTGTTTTGTATGGTAATGCTGTTGAAACCATTAAAACAGCTCACCACCATTAACAATCAATTTCAAAAGGGCATGGCTGCCTGCGCCAGCATCTTCGAAATACTCGATGAAGCTGATGAAGAAGACAGTGGCCGCACAAAAATAGAGCGTGCAACCGGTAAGATAGAATTTGATGACGTTACCTTTTCATACCCCGGCAAGCATACGCCGGCACTATCTAATGTTAGCTTTACGGCAAACCCAGGACAATCGGTTGCACTGGTTGGGCGTTCAGGAAGCGGAAAATCAACAATTTCATCGCTGCTTACGCGTTTTTATGTGCCGCAAGAGGGGCAGATACGTTTAGACGACATGCCGCTTAACGACGTAGACTTAAAAGCATTGCGCGCTCAATTCGCCGTGGTATCGCAAAATGTCACGCTGTTTAACGATACCATTGCTAATAATATTGCGTACGGTGCACGCCAAAACGTATCTCGCAAAGAAATTGAAAATGCGGCTAGAATGGCCCACGTAGAAGAGTTTCTTGCAAATTTACCGGATGGGTTAGACACGGTGATTGGTGAAAATGGTCTAATGCTTTCCGGCGGTCAGCGCCAGCGTATTGCCATTGCAAGGGCTATTTTGGCAGAAGCGCCCATACTTATTTTAGATGAAGCAACCTCGGCGCTAGACACCGAGTCGGAACGCTTAATTCAAGATGCCTTGGAAAAGCTACAAAAGCGTTGTACTAGTATTGTGGTGGCACACCGGCTTTCAACCATCGAGAATGCAGACTGTATTATGGTAGTTGAGCAGGGGCGTATTATTGAAAAAGGTAAGCATGATGAATTGCTTGAAAAAGGCGGTCATTATGCGCAGCTCCACGCACTTCAATTTGGTGAGACTAAGTGAGCCAACCACAAAGTAAAACCCTGCACGACAATTGGTATTTTGGCCATGGATTAGTATGGCTGCTCGCACCTTTTGCTCTGCTATTTTACTTTGTTTCGGCAATTCGACGTTTACTGTTTAAAGTGGGTGTGAAAAAAGTTTTCAAAGCCGAAGTACCCGTTATTGTAGTGGGTAATATTTCGGTGGGGGGAAACGGCAAGACACCCGTTGTGTTAGCTTTAGCCGATTATTACCAAAGTCACGGCATAAAAGTAGGCATTCTTAGTCGAGGTTATGGCGCTAAATCAGCGGTTTACCCCCGACGAGTAAACGGCGACGACAATGCCGCAGAGGTGGGGGATGAGCCTAGACTACTGGCTATTAGAAGCCAGTGTGATGTGGTTATTGACCCAAATCGCGCTCGCGGCGCCGCCTATTTAACTGAAGAATTACAATGTGAATTGATTATTTGCGACGACGGACTGCAGCACTATGCATTACATCGTGACATTGAGCTTGTTGTTATGGACGATAGGAAAGTAGGGAGCGGTTATTTGCTTCCTATGGGCCCTTTGCGAGAGGGGCAATGGCGTTTAAGCACCGTGGATGCGTTAATTCACAATAGCCGCTCCATGCCGACGTTTGACCATGCCGTCGCCCCGCAATTTTTAATGACACTGGTACCTGGCGATTTTACATCGGTATCTAACCGAGCAAAAACTTGTACGGTTGAAGAAATAAGAAAACAGGTACCGTGTAGTGCGATTGCTGGAATTGGCTCTCCCCAACGCTTTTTTAATCAGCTAAGGGATATGCAAATAACGTTATCACATACGCAGCCTTTGGCCGATCATCACGCGATGACACCTTCTGATATTCCTCAAGGTACAGTCTTGATGACCGAAAAAGATGCAGTAAAGGCGGCGTCATTCGCTCATGAAGCATGTTGGTTTTTACCCGTCAGCGCTCATCTCGCCCCAGACTTTTTTAATTTAATAGACGTAAAACTTGCAAAAGCGGGTTTAATGTTTAACAAAACGGACAGGAATAATAACAATGGCATTTGATAAAAAGCTTTTAGAAGTCTTGGCTTGCCCCGTATGCAAGGGAAAGTTAGTACTAAACGAAGATATGACGCAATTGGTATGTCGGTTTGACCGCTTAGCATTTGATATTAAGGACGGCATACCTGTTCTTATTGAGAGTAAAGCAACCGCTTTATCTTTAGATGAAGTCGACGCTACACGTTAATTCAGTTTTGTCTTCAGCGTCAGTTAAAAGCTTTGATTAAGGGCTAGAAAGATATGTCATTCACCGTTGTTATTCCCGCACGTTTCGGTTCAAGCCGCTTTCCAGGTAAGCCATTAGCGCTTATTGATGGAAAGCCCATGATTCAACACGTAGTAGAACGGGCTAAAGAGGCGGGCGCGGAAAACATAATAGTGGCAACAGACGATGAACGTATTCAAAACGTTGTCGAAGGGTTTGCCCAAGTATGCATGACGTCTGTGGATCACCAGTCGGGCACAGAGCGCATAGCAGAAGTTATTCAAACGCAGAATATCTCTGGGGATACCATTGTAGTGAACGTCCAAGGGGACGAGCCATTTATTCCCGCTGAAAATATTAAACAGGTTGCGACTAATTTAGCTAACGCGCCTCAATGTCAAATGGCCACGCTTTCCACTCCGATTGTGAGTGTCGCGGATGTATTCAACCCAAACATAGTGAAAGTGTTGGTGAATGAAAAAGGGGAGTCTATCTATTTTTCACGCTCGCCCATTCCATTTGAACGAGACTATATGATGGCGAACCCAAACAAAGCGAATACGGCCCTTTATAATCGTCATATTGGGATTTACGCGTATCGCGCCGACTATGTAAACCAGTACGTTAATTACGCGCCCAGTGCTTTAGAACAAATCGAGTCACTCGAGCAACTTCGGGCTATTTGGTACGGTGATAAAATTCATTGTGAGGTAGCCGTAGCGCCACCACCTGTTGGAATTGATACACCGGAAGATCTGGAACGCCTTTTAGAGACTATATAAAAACCAGATGGCTTTTGGAAAATGGTTCACCACGGCGTATTGTCGGTTAAAAGCCATAAAAGGCGCCATAAAAAAACGCTAGAATCGAGCATGCCGAACAGGCAAGAAATCTAAATAACGCATATACACAGTAACAAGGGAATCGTTATGAACGTAGTTATTACGGGCGGTAATCGCGGCATAGGGCTTGCGCTTACCAAGCAATTTAAAGCACGTGGCGCAAAAGTCTATGCTACGTGTCGCAATAGTTGTGATGAGTTGAACTCTGCAGGCGTTACCATCATCAAAGGCGTTGATGTCTCTCAACCTGAAATGCTGGCAGAAAAACTCGCTCCTTTAATGGATGTGAAAATTGATCTGCTCATTAATAACGCTGGGGTTCTGGGCAAAGAAAGCCTAAATGACTGGGACCCAAACACCATAGATTATCAGTTCCGTGTTAATGCCATGGGGCCGCTTCTTGTTTCCCAGACTCTCTTACCGGCGATGGCAGACAACAGTAAAATTGCGATGATCACAAGTCGTATGGGATCGATGGCTGATAATGGCTCCGGTGGTTATTATGGCTATCGCATGTCTAAAGCTGCGTTGAATGCAGCCTCCGTATCTTTGGCAAACGATCTAAAGCCAAAAGGGATTGCTGTAGGTATTTTTCACCCGGGGTTTGTGCAAACTGAAATGGTTAATGGCGCAGGCGATATTGATGCTGATACGTGTGCCGAACGTTTGTCGCAGCGTATCGATGAGCTTAACGTGGATAATGCAGGGCGCTTTATACATTCAAATGGTGACGTATTGCCTTGGTAGTTATCACGTTGATGACCCAGTAACCGAGGTATAAAAACCGAGGTATCAGGTATAAAGAGTAGATAAAATAAAACCCTATCGTGGATACGCCATCGATAGGGTTTCTAGACTTAAGCTTTTTAGCTTTAGCTGTTAGGCTCTAGTGCAAAGTGTATGGCTACTCTGCGCCTTCCGTTGCATGCGCTTCTTCATCGTCTTGGTCTTCAGACAGTACAGCCCATACATCGTGTTCGTTAGCGTGAATGACTTCAGCCCATACACGATCGCCTGGTTTTACATCGTAAACCCCGTTTAAATGAACGAGGCCGTCCACTTCAGGCGCATCGGCATACGTTCGCCCTACCGCACCTTCGGCGTCAACACTATCAATAACCACTTGATACTCATTACCAATTCTGGCTTTTAATCGCGCAGCGCTTATTTCACCCTGAACTTCCATGAAGCGCGCAAGGCGTTCTTGTTTTATATTTTCTGGTACTGGGTCGGGTAGGTCGTTTGCTCTTGCCCCTTCAACAGGTGAATAAGCGAATGCACCAACGCGATCAAGCTGGGCTTCCCGTAGAAAGTCTAAAAGTTCTTCAAACTCTTCTTCTGTTTCTCCTGGAAATCCAACGATAAACGTAGAGCGAATTACCAATGACGGGCATTGTTCACGCCATTTTTTAACGCGCTCTAGTACTCTTTCTGCACTACCTGGGCGCTTCATAAGTCTAAGAATGCGCTTATTGGCGTGCTGGAATGGAATATCAAGATAAGGCAGAATTTTACCATCATTCATCAGTGGAATGAGGTCATCAACATGGGGGTAAGGGTAAACGTAGTGGAGGCGTACCCAAATTCCCATTTCACCCAGTTGCTCGCAGAACTGTTGCATGTGGGTCTTCACCGGCATGCCGTTCCAGAATCCTGTTCTGTGTTTTACATCTACACCGTACGCACTGGTATCTTGAGAGATAACCAATAGCTCTTTCACGCCCGCCTCTTTTAATCGTTTGGCTTCATCAAGCACGTTGCCAACAGGGCGGCTTACTAAATCTCCGCGCATTGAGGGGATAATGCAGAATGTGCAGCGGTGGTTGCAGCCTTCTGAAATTTTTAAATATGCGTAATGGCGGGGCGTTAGTTTCACACCGTGATCAGGAATAAGATCCGCAAACGGATTATGCTGAGGCTTCGGTAAATGCTCGTGTACTTGCTCTACTACCGTCTCGTATGCATGAGGGCCGGTAATAGCCAAGACATTTGGGTGTAGCTCTCGAATTTCGTCTTCTTTTACCCCTAAGCAACCCGTAACAATAACTTTGCCATTTTCCTTTAATGCTTCACCAATGGTATCTAACGATTCTTCAACTGCGGCGTCAATGAACCCACAAGTGTTGACGATAACGAGATCAGCATCGTTGTAGGTAGGCACTACGTCATAACCTTCGGTGCGAAGTTGAGTAAGAATACGTTCAGAATCAACCAAATTCTTAGGGCACCCTAAGCTGACAAAACCAATTCTGCTACCAACACCTTGTTGTGAAGATTGATTGTCACTCAGTACTTTGACCGGTGTTTCAAGCGTTGTGGTTTTGTTTGCGACTTTGTTTGGATCAAACGTTTCTACTGTCATCTAAAATATCACCCGAAAAATGACTGTGCTTAAAATGGCCGCGGATTATACAGGAAGTCATACCAATGCGCAGTAGTTTTAGGTTACAAATGCGCTTTTAGCTAGACAAAGTTCAGCAGGGGTACGACCAACGTTACCGCGTTAATTAAAGGCTAAGCGCTATATTTTAAAAAAGCCATTATTATTCATGAAAAAAGGTAACGCGTCGCTGTAGAGGCGCGGTCTGACATTTTGCGACCTTTTAAATAAAGGGCTATAAGAACAAATACTAAAACCCTGCCAGTTTAAAATTTTGAAGTTATCCCCACTTTAATATCTTCCTGATACAAAACTTCAGTAAAGAAGCGTGTTAAGCGCTGTTCAAAAGTGGAAATGAAAAAAGTGAACCCATGTTAAAACTCCCACTTTCTTATTACGACGAATCTGGGCGCATCCTTCCACCTCGTTGGCTGTATAGCGTATTTATTCTTTTATGTGTTGATTGGCTAGCGTTTATCTTTTCCTTAGCGTCTCGAACACAAACCAGTGAGTTACTTGCGTTTTTCTACCCACAAAAAGAAAGTTTAGGTCTTGGGCTTTTGGCAAGCCTTCCGGTTTTTCTGGCACTGGTGTTAGTCAGTCAGCGAGAGAGACTGTGGAAAAAAGGCTACCTCAACTGGCGCCGTTGGGTAATTCCGCTAGCACAAATTGGCGTGGTATTATTGCTGTGTGTACAACTCTATTATGCTATGCATCATCATTGGGGGTTTGAATACATTACCGGTGTTAAAATGGCATTCTATAGCATTGCGCTTTATGCCATATCAAAAAGCCGTCACTTGAAGTGGATGGTAGAAGATTGGAAAGCGCCTAACCCTTAAAGGTAAAGGCGCTTAACGAGATGAAAGGGGCTGGCCCTTAGTGATGCGCTTTGTGGTTGGCAAGGGCCTGTTCATAATAAGCAAACACACTAATTTGACTATCGTTAACAAGGCGCTCGTAACAGATTCCAGCGAGTGCATACGTATTATCGCCCACTTTTAAAAATACTGAAGGCGCTTTAGGGTTAGATTGGTCGTAAATCCACTCACCATCTAATTGCGCTTTCAAAATCTCACCTATATACGCGCCAAAAATATTGCAGATGGTAAAGACCGCTTCGTCTTCTAGAGCTAAGTCGTGGTATTTATCAACAAAGCTAAGCAGAACGTCATCAACTAAAGCAACACTCTCTGGTGAGTTGTCGAGTACTATATTGAACTCATCGGCTGCGGTTACTGCTGCGTCTTTAGCGCAGTCTGACATTAATTTATTGAGTTCATCTGGTGACATCTTGTTCTCCTTCTCACCGAGAATGGCATTGGTATTGTAACCAATAATTGAATAAGTAAACCTGGTTGCTAGTCAAAATTACATTAACTTGCGCATAAAATTAGCTGATAGAAAGCGTTTTGTTTTCATTAACAGAAAATGCGCTACATCGAGCAAACGCGCACTAAGCAAGCCCTTACTGTTTGGTAGCTATTGTGCGTAAGTTATCGGCCAAAGTCTATTTTTGTCCAGTTAATCTGTTAATCACACTCGCCGCTGCGAACATACCAAATGTCGCAGTAACCGTAACAACAGCCCCAAAACCGCCTGCACAATCGAGTCGAGTTCCTCCCTCCATTGCCGACTTGTTATAGCACACTGAGCCATCTGGTTGCGGGTAACGCAACTGCTCAGTAGAATAAATGCATTCCACACCAAAGCGGCGCTTAGGGTTCTTGCTAAAATTGTAGTTTCTGCGAAGTTCACTGCGCAATTTGGCAGCTAGCGGGTCTTGCGTCGTCTTAGCTAGGTCGCCTTTGGTAACCTGTGTGGGGTCTATTTGACCGCCAGCGCCACCTACCGTAACGATGGGGATCTTGTTGCGTTTACAGTGAGCAATCATAGCGGCTTTAGCACGTATGCTGTCGGTGGCATCAACCACTGTATCCATTTCTTTGGTCAAAAGCGTAGCTGTATTGTCAGGCGTGACAAAATCTTCAACACAGTTTACTTTGCAATTAGGGGTTATTAGCGCAATACGCGACGCAATGGTCTCGACCTTTGGTTCGCCTATCGTATTTGAAAGTGCGTGAATCTGACGGTTTGTGTTAGTAACGCAAACATCGTCTAAATCAATAAGTGTGATTGTGCCAACGCCCGAACGGGCTAGCGCTTCGGCAGTCCAACTTCCTACGCCACCAATACCTACTACGGCGACGTGGCTATTGGCTAAATTATTGGTTTGTTGTGCGCCGTACAAACGCACAATACCACCTAAACGAGGATCATCAGACATGCTTTACTTCACTTAACAATTAAACAATACGGACGTGGGTTAGCGCTAAAACGCGTAAACACACTAGCAGGGCGCGCATCATCTCAAAAGTGAATACCAAAGATCAATACACTCCAGTTTTTTCGAATAATAAATCCGATTTTAGGCAACATACGTTCTACACAATACATGTTTTAATAAACTCATTGTTTAATGAGATAGAAAAAAGGGGCAGGCAAATGGGCTTACTCGTTGACGGAAAATGGCAAGATAAGTGGTACGATACCAGTAAAAGCGGTGGGAAATTTGAACGCCAGGCATCCAAATTTCGTGACACAGTCAACAGCGATGACAACGGGACATTCACAGTTGAATCAGGCCGTTATCACCTATACGTATCTTTAGCCTGTCCATGGGCGCATAGAGCACTCATTTTTAGAAAGCTAAAGGGGTTGGAAGCGCATATTGATGTCTCTGTTGTTCACCCTGAAATGCTTGATAACGGATGGGAGTTTAAAGACTATCCAGGGTCAACCGGAGACAAGCTTTACGGGTTTGATTATGCCCACCAGATCTACACGAAAGCCGAACCCGAAATAACGAGTCGTGTTACCGTTCCCGTTTTATGGGACAAACAAACCGAAACCATCGTTAATAATGAATCGGCCGAGATCATTCGCATTTTCAACAGTGGATTTGACGCACTTACTAACAACCACGATGACTATTACCCTGAAGCCCTTCGCGAAGAAATCGATACCATTAACAACATGGTATATCACGACATCAATAATGGTGTGTATAAGGCGGGGTTTGCTACAACACAAGAGGCTTACGAAGAGGCGGTGAATGCTTTGTTCCATGCTTTAGATATGGTTGAAGAAAGACTGAGTAAACAACGCTATTTGGTTGGCAGTCAAATCACCGAAGCCGATTGGCGTTTATTTACCACGCTAATTCGCTTTGACGCGGTTTATCACGGTCACTTCAAATGTAATAAGAAGCAAATTGCAGATTATCCGAATATATTCGGCTATATGAAAGAACTCTATCAGGTGCCGGGTGTTGCTGATACGGTGAATTTTGATCATATCAAGAGACATTATTATTACAGCCATACCATGATAAACCCAACGCAAGTCATCCCGGTAGGGCCCGAGCAAGACCTTATGTCGGCCCATGGCCGCGAAAGTATCGAGTAATGGCTTTTTAGTAAGAATTTAAGGTAGGTACAAGCTATGTCGTTCACAGTTAACGCGCAAAAAACGATAGAAAAAGTCGTCACGGGTATGCCAACCAGCGACGGTGCAGGCGTGTCACTCACACGTATCATCGGCCAGCCCGATCTGCCTCGATTAGATCCATTTCTCATGCTAGATTTTTTTGGTTCAGATAACCCTGGTGAGTATATAGCGGGTTTTCCACCTCATCCTCATCGAGGGTTTCAGACCGTTACCTATATGCTTGCAGGTAAAATGCGTCACAAGGACTCTGTGGGTAATGAGGGCGTGATTGATGCAGGGGGAATTCAATGGATGAACGCAGGCAGAGGCATTATTCATGAGGAAATGCCGGAGCAAGAAGAGGGTTTATTGCAAGGCTTTCAGTTGTGGGTAAACCTACCCGCAATTGAGAAGATGTCAGCGCCCAACTATCAAGATATTCAGCCGGATAGTGTTCCAATGGCGCACATTCAAAATGCAGACGTAAAAGTATTAGCAGGAGCGATTGAAGGAGTACAAGGGCCTGTTAAGACAACCGCCGTATCGCCCACCTTTTTAGACGTGGCATTGAAAAGCGGGCCTTCTGAAATTGCCATGAATTCAGATGAATCTGCATTTATCTATGTTTACGAAGGTGATGTCGTCGTTAATAAAGGTGATCAGGGCAACGAAACTACTCTGGAACAAGGAGAGCTTGGCGTTTTATCACAGAAGGGAACGCAGCTTTGTGTTTCGACTGATACGGAATGTAAGTTTATAGTAGTATCGGGTAAGCCTATTAACGAGCCTGTGGTTCAATATGGCCCTTTTGTGATGAACTCTCAGCAAGAAATTGTTCAGGCGTTTAATGATTATCAAAGCGGTGTATTAGCAAAGTAAGGGCATAAGCTTTTTTACTTTAGAACCGCTTGGCTTACAACAGGCACTTTCCTATTATTCAAAATAATCGTCATTAACGTGCCTCTTAAAACCGCGTGTACTATGAGTTAACGCGCTAAGTACGCGCATTTGAGCCCGTATGTGGGCAATTGCTGCCTTTTCACAAATTGAAATAGTAATTCACTCCCCCTAATGATTTAATATCACTATGTTTAAATACATGTTTTCTTCTCTTTTACGATGTCATCAAAAAGGCGCTTAGCGCTTTAAGGTCGTAAAAAGCATTAAAGTAATCATAAATAGTTAAAACACAGGGAATTTCGATCCAAATGGCAACCCCAATTACCTGCTTTAAAGCATACGATATTCGTGGCGAACTTAACTCACAGCTAACCGAAGAGGTAGCGTACCGAATTGGCTATGCTTTTGCTCAAGAATTAAATGCGAAAACCGTTGTCGTTGGCAGTGATGTGCGTCTTACGTCCACGCCATTAAAACTAGCGTTAAGCGCAGGCCTCATAGACGCTGGTGCAACCGTTACTGACATTGGCATGGCAGGAACCGAAGAAATTTATTTCGCTACAAAGCACCTTGGTGTGGACGGCGGTATTGAAGTAACAGCAAGCCACAACCCCATCAATTACAACGGCATGAAGCTGGTAAAAGCGGGTTCTGTTCCTATTAGCGGTGACACAGGCTTAAACGCAATAAAAGAGAAAGCGGAAGCGTTAGGCGACGATTACGTGTCAGAACGGTTAGCGCACTACACTAACGGTGTAACGATCGATGCCGACGCGTTCTTTAACGGTACTGCTCATGTAAACGAAGTTAAGCTTTCTAACACTGGTAAATACGCGGTTAAGTCGTGTATGTCTGACTATGTTTCTCACATGCTGTCTTATGTGAATTTAAGTAATTTTACGCCGCTAAAAGTTGTGGTGAATACTGGTAATGGCGCCGCAGGCCCGGCACTAGACGCTATCGAGAAAGAAATGAAGTCGCAGGGCGTACCCATTGAATTTATAAAAGTACACCACGACGCAGATGGTACATTTCCAAACGGTATTCCTAACCCATTACTACCAGAAAATCGTGCCGATACTGCTGATGCGGTTAAAGCGTCGGGTGCTGATTTTGGTATCGCGTGGGATGGAGACTTCGACCGCTGTTTCTTGTTTGATGCAGACGGTGAATTTATTGAGGGATACTACATTGTTGGCTTGCTGGCTGAGGCGTTTATCGAGAAAAATACCGACAGCAAAATTATTTACGACCCACGCGTGTATTGGAATACAGAAGATATTGTAGCGAACGCGGGCGGTACCCCCATCAAATCAAAAACCGGTCATGCGTTTATTAAAGAACGTATGCGCAAAGAAGATGCGGTGTATGGCGGAGAAATGAGCGCGCACCACTATTTCAGAGATTTTGCGTACTGTGATTCAGGTATGATCCCTTGGCTACTCATTGCTGAACTTGTTTGCGTGAAAAAACAAACGCTAGCAAGCATGGTTAAAGCGCGTATTGAAGCGTTTCCATCATCAGGTGAAATCAATAGCAAGCTTAAAGATGCTGACGCAGCACTTGAGCGTGTAACGAGTAAATATAAACCTCAGGCTAGCGTTATAGATACAACGGATGGCTTAGGTTTAGAATTTGGAAACTGGCGCTTTAATTTGCGCAAATCGAACACTGAACCAGTTATTCGTTTAAATGTTGAAAGTAAAGGCGACATTGCCTTGATGGAAGAGAAGACAGAGGCGCTGCTTACACTTATTCGCGATGAGTAATCATCGCGATTAACGGCAGTTTGTTCATTTAAGTCATGTGAAAACGATAGGGCGACAATACTTTTAATAGTTTGTCGCCTTTTTTGATTTGAGAAAATAAAATCATAAAAAATTCAAAAGCTTAGTCTGGTTACGTGTAACCGATATAAGTTTTTTAAGATGACTAACGCGCAAATAATTTACGTAACGTGTTGGCTTTTTTAAGCGATTAAATAAATCATCCACGCGTGGCAAACTACCACAACGCTGGTTAGCCCCATACGAAGGCTAATGTAGCTTACCACTTGCTCTTTAGGTAGGCTAAGGGTGAACTTGTCATACATGAGCACAGCCACATAGCTTAATGACAATACACCAAACACTTTGACATCATTTGAAAATACCAAGCACAGCCAGCCGATAATGGTAGGCAACATGGCAATGAACATCTGTTTGTCATAACGCTGATTGCTAATTGCATCCCACCAATGAATACCACCGAAAAAAGACAACAATACGGCAGAGTACTGTACAAAATAAACCGCACTTTGAGTAAGGGGCAATAAATTGAATTGGTATGCTAATGGCATAGCGACAAAGGGGATAAGACCTGCAATACCTAGCAAAACGGCAGAATAGGGCATTGATGTTCCTTTAATACAAATTTCTAAAACAAAAATAGCGCCATAGAGGCGCTACTTTTACTATCAAGGGTATTACTTAGTTCCGTATTACTTGATTGGCGTGTACTTACGCTGGCTGTAACCAGTGTATAACTGACGAGGACGACCAATTTTTTGCTTAGGGTCGCTCATCATTTCATGCCAGTGAGAAATCCAGCCTACTGTACGAGACAGGGCGAAGATACAGGTAAACATGTTTGTAGGAATACCAATGGCTTTTAGTACGATACCTGAGTAGAAGTCTACGTTCGGGAACAGTTTCTTCTCTGCGAAGTAAGGGTCGCTCAACGCAATTTTTTCAAGTTCCATTGCTACTTCTAGCAGTGGGTCTTTCACGTTAAGTTCGCTCAATACTTCGTGGCAGCTTTCACGCATTACTGTAGCACGTGGGTCGTGGTTTTTATAAACACGGTGACCGAAGCCCATCAGACGGAACGGGTCATTCTTGTCTTTAGCACGAGCAATAAACTCAGGAATGCGGTCAACTGTACCGATTTCTTCTAGCATGTTAAGACATGCTTCGTTTGCACCACCGTGAGCAGGTCCCCAAAGTGACGCAACACCTGCCGCAATACACGCGTAAGGGTTAGCGCCAGACGAACCAGCAAGGCGTACCGTTGAGGTAGACGCGTTTTGTTCGTGGTCAGCGTGAAGGGTAAAGATACGGTCCATCGCACGCTCTACAGCAGGGCTGATTTGAAATTCTTCTGCAGGTACAGAGAACATCATGTTCAGGAAGTTAGCTGCATAGCTTAGGTCGTTACGTGGATATACGAAAGGCTGACCGATGTTGTATTTATAACACATAGCAACAAGGGTAGGCATTTTCGCAATTAGACGGTGAGCGCTGCGAACACGCTGCTCTTCGTTAGAAACGTCTAAATCACTGTGATAGAACGAAGACATAGCGCCAACGGTACCACATAGCATTGCCATAGGGTGCGCGTCGTTGCGGAAACCGTGGAAGAACATGTTAATTTGTTCATGTACCATGGTGTGACGAGTAATTGTCTCTTTGAATTCTTCGTACTGTTCTTTTGTTGGTGCATCACCGTGAAGAAGCATGTGACAAACTTCAAGATAGTCTGCGTCACGCGCTAGTTCTTCAATAGGGAAACCGCGGTGTAATAATACACCTTGAGCGCCATCAATGTAGGTAATTGAAGACTCGCAAGATCCTGTCGCCATAAAACCTGGGTCGTACGTGAAATAACCGTGTTGGCCTACCGTACGGACGTCGATTACATCTTGTCCTTCAGTGCCAGACAAGATAGGAAGCTCGATTTCCTTACCGCCGGCTTTAAGAATGGCTTTCTGATCTGCCATAAAATGCTCTCCTCAGAATGGTTCTGTTTGCAGCGAAAACGGACGAAAATATCCGCTTCGTTGGGAAAAGTGGGCGTATTTGTACTTTATTATGCACCAACAAGTCAATTTAATTGCATATTTGAACAATAAATATTCCAAATTGCTTAAAAAAATACTAGCAATCGGATAACGATTAATTAACTTGCTGGGAATTCACTTTGCCCGATACGGTGCAATTATCAATGGCTTTTCGACAAAGGTAAACCACCGATCGATAAATATATTAACAGGTTAGTTTAAAAAGTAACCTTTTGATGAGGAATAATTACCCATACAGATTAAAAGTGCTTAATTTCTTATTGATATGCATAGTTATTCCTAGTGCCTGCTGTTAAACTTCAAGACGCTGTAATTGCAAGCGTTTCGACATGTTGCGCTCAATTTTGAACTCTTTTTAATCAAAATAATGACTATAAAAGTACAGATAAAGACTAAAGTCTTACTACGGCACAAAAAATTGTAATTATATACTACGCTGGATATACTCAGCGGTGCTTTGGAATCGGAATAATTATTCTGTTACAAGCATTAAAGAATAATTCACAAATTGTTAACAACTCAATGGATGAGGCAATTAACAGGTTAAAAATCGAATTCACTTACTCAGGACATAATAAAGGTAAGAAATTCATTATCCCCTACGGATTAAACAGGCATACATTGTGAAAAAGCAAAGACCAGTAAATTTAGAACTCAATACTATTAAATTTCCTCCCTCTGCTATTTCGTCAATTCTCCACCGTGTAACCGGTGTTGCAATGTTCTTCGCGCTTCTTTTCGTTATTTGGGCTTGGGCAGTTTCTGTTCACTCGGCTGAAGGTTTCGCGAACGTACAAGCAATCATGGACGGTTTCCTTGGAAAATTTGTCGCAATTGGCACAGCCTCAGCGCTGACGTATCACATTCTAGGCGGCCTAAGACACGTTGTTATGGATTTAGGTCACTGGGAAGAACTAGAGTCGGGCAATACAAGTGCTAAAGCAGTTATCGCACTTTGGGTTGTACTGACCGTAGTATTGGGAGTTGCATTATGGTAACCAACCAAGCAAGCATAAAGCGTGACGGCGTACAAGACTACGTATCTCTTCGCGCAACAGCAGCGATAATTTTCGCGTACTCGGTTTTCATGGCGTGGTTTTTTATTACCACCGATAACTTAACGTTTATCGAATGGCGAGGTTTGTTCTCTGGCCTAGCTATGAAAGTTTTCACATTGGCAGCACTAGTAGCAGTGATGATCCACGTGCGTATCGGCCTTTGGCAGGTACTTACAGACTATGTTAAAGCGACAGGTCTACGTGCGGTACTACAATATATATTAAATATCATCGCGTTCGGCTACGTAGCTGTGGGCCTATTCGTATTGTGGGGAGTGTAAAATGAGTTTACCCGTTCACGAGTTTGATGCAGTAGTAATTGGTGCCGGCGGTGCAGGTATGCGCGCAGCACTCCAGATTTCAGAGTCTGGTAAATCTTGCGCTCTGCTTTCAAAAGTATTTCCAACCCGTTCTCACACTGTGTCTGCACAAGGTGGTATTACCGTAGCATTGGGTAATTCACACGAAGACAACTGGGAATGGCACATGTATGACACCGTAAAGGGGTCAGATTATATCGGTGACCAAGACGCTATCGAATACATGTGTAAGACAGGACCTGAAGCAATCATTGAGATGGAGAACATGGGTCTTCCTTTCTCTCGCTTCGAAAACGGTAAAATTTACCAGCGTCCTTTTGGTGGTCAGTCTAAGAACTTTGGTGGCGAGCAGGGTGCTCGTACGGCAGCAGCGGCTGACCGTACCGGTCACGCACTTCTTCACCTTCTTTACCAACAAAACGTAAAGAATAAAACAAAAGTATTTTCTGAGTGGTACGCGCTAGATTTAGTGAAAAACCAAGACGGTGACGTAGTAGGTTGTACAGCAATCGACATCGAATCTGGCGAAGTAGTTTACTTCAAGTCGCGCGCTGTTGTACTTGCAACGGGTGGTGCAGGGCGTATCTATGCGTCTACCACAAACGCACACATCAATACCGGTGACGGTGTGGGTATGGCGCTTCGTGCAGGTGTTGCAGTTCAGGATATGGAAATGTGGCAGTTCCACCCAACGGGTATTGCTGGCGCAGGTACATTGGTTACCGAAGGTTGTCGCGGTGAAGGTGGTTACCTTCTAAACAAAGACGGCGAGCGCTTCATGGAACGTTATGCGCCAAACGCGAAAGACCTTGCTGGTCGTGACGTTGTTGCGCGTTCAATGATGACGGAGATTCGCGAAGGTCGCGGTTGTGAAGGCCCATGGGGTACACACATTAAGCTTAAGCTTGATCACCTTGGTAAAGACGTTCTTGAATCGCGTCTACCTGGTATCCTTGAGCTATCCCGTACGTTTGCACACGTTGACCCAGTAAAAGAGCCAATTCCAGTAATTCCTACTTGTCACTATATGATGGGTGGTATTCCAACTAACGTTGATGGCCAATGTCTAACGGTTGATGAAAACGGTAACGACAAGGTTGTTAATGGTCTATTTGCTTGTGGTGAGATTGCTTGTGTATCGGTACACGGCGCTAACCGCCTTGGCGGTAACTCGCTACTTGACCTTGTTGTATTCGGTCGTGCGACTGGCTTACACCTTGGTAAGACATTATCTGATATGGCCCCAACGCGCGACGCGTCAGAATCTGATCTTGAAGCGTCAATGGCTCGTTTCAATCGTTGGGAAAATTCAGAAAAAGGCAAGGGCGAAGACCCAGTCCAAATTAAGAAAGATTTGCAAGAATGTATGCAGCTTAACTTCTCGGTATTCCGTGAAGGTGACGCAATGGCGGAAGGACTTAAAGAGCTTAGCGAAATTCGTGAGCGCCTCAAGAATGCTCGCCTTGACGACAAGAGTTCAGACTTCAATACCCAACGTATAGAGTGTTTAGAACTTGATAACCTTATGGAAACCGCGTACAGCACGGCAGTAGCAGCGAATTTCAGAACGGAAAGCCGTGGCGCACACAGCCGCTTCGACTTCCCGGACCGAGATGATGATAACTGGCTATGTCACAGCATTTATGATCCGAACACGGATAAAATGATTAAACGTGAAGTGAATATGGCGCCTAAGCTTAGGGAAGCATTCCCGCCTAAAGTGCGTTCATATTAAGAGAGGCAACGATCATGCAATTAACTTTTTCGATTTATCGTTATAACCCAGAAGTAGATGCGAAGCCTCGCATGCAAGACTACACTCTAGAAGTAGAGGAAGGTCAAGACATGATGGTGCTAGATGCGCTACTTGCACTTAAAGAGCAGGATCCGACGCTTTCTTTCCGTCGCTCATGCCGCGAAGGTGTATGTGGTTCTGACGGTGTAAACATGAACGGCAAAAACGGCCTAGCATGTATTACTCCACTTTCTGCGCTGGGCAAAGGCAAAATAGTCGTTCGTCCACTTCCAGGTCTACCTGTTGTACGTGACCTTGTTGTTGATATGACGCAGTTCTATACACAGTACGAAAAGATTAAGCCTTTCTTAATTAACGACAGCAAGCAGCCGCCGGCTCGTGAGCACCTTCAGTCACCTGAAGAGCGCGCTAAGTTAGATGGTTTATATGAGTGTATCTTATGTGCATGCTGTTCGACGTCTTGCCCATCATTTTGGTGGAACCCTGACAAGTTTATCGGTCCGGCCGGTCTACTTCACGCTTATCGATTCTTAATTGATAGCCGTGACACTGCGACAGAAGAGCGTCTTAACGACCTTGATGATGCATTCAGCGTATTCCGCTGTCACGGTATCATGAACTGTGTGAGTGTATGTCCTAAAGGCTTAAACCCAACAAAAGCAATAGGCCAAATCAAGTCTATGCTTTTACAACGGGCTGTTTAGTACTATATTCTGATAACTTCTATTAGTTACAGAAAGTGATGCTCTAAATAGCCATCCCAAAAGGATGGCTATTTTTTTATATATTAGCTGTTATAACACTTGGTTATGCTGAGAATAACCTTATAATACTTATTGATTGTTAACTAGATTTTATAAAACGTAGCAAGGCAAATTAAATGCAAGAAAGCGTGATGAAAGCGTGGTGGGATTCCTCGCACATGGCAGGTGCCAACGCTGCCTATGTTGAAGAGTTGTATGAAACCTATTTAGAAGACCCGCAAAGTGTCTCTGAAAATTGGCGACAAATCTTCGATAACCTCCCCAAAGTCGATGGCGTAGAGTTAGAAACCAATCATACAACTATTAAGAATCAATTTAGGCAACTTGCTGCGTTAGGGCCAACCGCCCGCATGTCTAGTCCGTCTTCTCCTTCTGCTAATGTCTCAGACGACAGGCAAGTTAAAGTCCTTCAGTTAATTAACGCGTTCCGCTTCCGCGGTCACCAACACGCAAACTTAGACCCACTTGGTCTATGGCAGCAAGAGCGTGTGCGCGACTTAGAACTTTCTCACCACAGCCTATCTGACCAAGATTTCGATTCGGTTTTCAACGTGGGTTCTTATGCTATCGGCAAAGAGTCAATGCCACTTGGAGAACTGTTTAAATCGCTTAACAGAACTTACTGCGGCTCTATCGGTGCAGAGTACATGCACATTACCGACACTGAACAAAAGCGTTGGTTACAGCAAAAGATAGAATCTGTTCAGGCCAAGCCTGAAATTTCTCGTGATGAGAAGTTAGGTATTCTTAAAGGTCTTACTGCGGCCGACGGCATGGAAAAATACTTGGGTTCTAAATTCCCAGGTGCAAAGCGTTTCTCTCTAGAAGGCGGCGATGCGCTAATTCCTATGCTTAAAGGCTTGATCACAAAAGCGGGCACTGCGGGTACCAAAGAAGTGGTTATCGGCATGGCTCACCGTGGTCGATTGAACGTATTGGTAAACGTACTGGGTAAAAACCCGTCAGTACTGTTTGACGAATTCTCTGGTAAACACGACGACTCGCTAGGTGCGGGTGACGTGAAATACCACGCCGGTTTCTCTTCAGACTTTGCAACGCCAGGTGGCAATGTTCACCTAGCGCTAGCGTTTAACCCGTCTCACCTTGAAATTGTTAACCCGGTAGTTATGGGGTCGGTACGCGCTCGTTTAGCTCGTCGTGATAACGACACTAACACAGTGTTGCCAATAACTATCCACGGTGACTCTGCTATTGCGGGTCAGGGTGTAGTTCAAGAAACCTTTAATATGTCACAAACTCGCGGTTTTGCTGTGGGTGGCACCGTTCGCATTGTGGTAAACAACCAAGTTGGCTTTACCACGTCGAAAACAGAAGATACCCGTTCAACGCAATACTGTACCGACATCGCGAAAATGGTGCAGGCGCCAATTTTCCATGTTAACTCAGATGACCCAGAAGCGGTTGCCTTTGTTACACAGCTTGCGCTTGAGTATCGCAACAAGTTTAAGAAAGACGTGGTAATTGACCTTGTTTGTTACCGTCGTCATGGGCACAACGAAGCGGACGAGCCAAATGCAACGCAGCCGTTGATGTACCAAAAGATTAAAAAGCACCCAGTTCCACGAGCGCTTTATGCAGATCAGCTAATTGCTGAAGGCGTCATTGAGCAACGTGATGCTGATCGCTACCTTGAAGAATATCGCGAAGCGCTAGATCACGGTGCATGCGTTGTTGAAGAATGGCGTCCGATGACAGAGCACAGTGTAGACTGGTCTCCGTATTTAGGTCACGACTGGGATACACCATACGACGGCGCGCTTTCAGTTGAAAAACTTAAAGAGCTGGGTGAAGCAATTACCACTATCCCTGAAGACCACAAGCTTCAGTCTCGTGTTAACAAGCTTTACCAAGACCGTAAAGCCATGGTTGCTGGCGACAAAAAGCTAGATTGGGGTATGGCAGAAAACTTAGCTTATGCCACAATTGTTGATGCTGGTGAAGACATTCGTATTACAGGTCAAGATTCTGGCCGTGGTACTTTCTTCCACCGCCACGCGGTATTACACAATCAAAAAGACGCATCGACGTACATGCCTCTACAACATATTCGCGAAGGTCAGGGTGAGATTGAAATTTACGACTCTGTGCTTTCGGAAGAAGCAGTAATGGCATTTGAGTATGGTTATGCGACAGCAGAGCCTACATGTCTGACTATTTGGGAAGCCCAGTTTGGTGACTTCGCCAATGGTGCGCAGGTTGTTTTTGATCAGTTCTTAAGTTCAGGTGAAGCGAAGTGGGGCCGTTTGTGTGGTCTAACCGTTTTACTGCCACATGGTTATGAAGGTCAAGGGCCAGAGCATAGTTCTGCACGCCTTGAACGTTTCCTTCAAATGTGTGCTGATCACAACTGGCAAGTGTGTGTGCCTTCTACACCTGCACAGGTATATAACATGCTTCGTCGTCAAGTTGTTCGCCCGATGCGTAAACCGCTTATCGTCATGTCTCCTAAGTCATTGTTGCGTCATCCAATGGCGGTATCATCGTTAGAGGAATTAGCAGAAGGTAAATTCCATAACGTCATCGGTGAAATTGACGATATCGATCCCAAGAACGTCAAACGCGTTGTTATGTGCTCTGGCAAGGTTTACTACGATTTGCTAGACCAACGCCGTAAAAATGAGCAAACAGACGTCGCAATCGTTCGTTTGGAGCAACTTTATCCATTCCCACAAGAAGAATGCGCTAAAGTTGTGGCACAATACAGCCATGTAAAAGATTGGGTTTGGTGTCAAGAAGAGCCTCAAAACCAAGGCGCTTGGTACTGTAGCCAACACCACTTCTGGCAAGCAATTTCAGATGGTGCAAAATTAACATATGCAGGTCGTGATGCATCCTCGTCACCTGCAGTAGGTTATGTATCCGTTCACAACCAGCAACAGAAAGCCCTGGTTGAAAACGCACTCACAATTAAATAAGGAACAGTAATGACAATTGAGATAAAAGTTCCGGTTCTACCTGAGTCAGTTGCCGATGCCACCATTGCAACCTGGCACGTAAAGGCCGGTGACGCAGTTAAACGAGACCAGAACCTGGTTGATATTGAAACTGATAAAGTGGTTTTAGAAGTTGTGGCGCCAGCGGACGGTACAATTGGTGAGATCCTAGACGAAGAGGGTGCAACTGTTTTAGGCGAGCAAGTTATTGCTAAACTAGAAAAGGGTGGTGCTGCACCAGCTGAAGCTAAAACAGAAAGCAAAGCGAAAGACGATTCTAAATCAGATGCGGCTCCAGCGGCTTCTGGAAAAACATCTGATGTTAAAGTACCAGTACTTCCAGAGTCTGTAGCTGACGCGACAATCGCAACGTGGCATGTGGCTGTGGGTGAGTCTGTTTCTCGTGACCAAAACTTGGTTGATATCGAAACTGACAAAGTAGTACTTGAAGTTGTGGCTCCTGCAGACGGTTCACTAGCTGAAATCATCGCAGAAGAAGGTGCGACTGTTACAGCTGAAGAAGTTATTGCGAAGTTTGTAGAAGGTGCGGCAAGCGGTGCTTCTGCTCCAGCAGCATCTAGCGAAAGCGATGACAGTGAAGACAGCAGCGATGCGCTTAGTCCGTCTGTACGTCGTTTACTTGCAGAAAAAGGCGTAGACGCAGCTAAGGTGAAAGGCACGGGTAAAAATGGCCGTATCACTAAAGAAGACGTAGAAAAGTATCTTAAAGGTGGTGATAGCTCAGCTAAGGCAGCGCCTGCGGCAGCTGAAGCACCAGTGGCAGATTTACCAACGGGTAACCGAACTGAGAAGCGTGTTCCAATGACGCGTCTTCGTAAGACTATTGCGAATCGCCTACTTGAAGCGAAAAACTCTACAGCAATGCTAACTACGTTTAACGAAGTTAACATGAAGCCTATCATGGATCTTCGTAAACAGTATCAAGAGAGCTTCGAAAAACGTCACGGCATTCGTTTAGGCTTTATGTCGTTCTACGTTAAAGCAGTTACTGAAGCACTTAAGCGCTTCCCTGAAGTTAACGCGTCAATCGACGGTGATGACATTGTTTATCACAACTATTTCGATGTATCGATTGCCGTATCTACACCTCGTGGCCTTGTGACGCCAGTACTTAAAGATACTGACACACTAGGTATGGCTGGTGTTGAGAAAGGAATTAAGGAACTAGCACTTAAAGGTCGTGACGGTAAGCTGTCATTGGCTGAACTACAAGGTGGTAACTTCACAATCACCAATGGTGGTGTGTTTGGTTCACTAATGTCTACACCAATCATTAACCCGCCGCAAAGCGCAATCTTGGGCATGCATAAAATCCAAGACCGCCCAATGGCAGTTAATGGCAAAGTAGAAATTCTACCAATGATGTACCTAGCGCTTTCTTATGACCACCGTATCATCGATGGTAAAGAATCAGTTGGGTTCTTGGTAACCGTTAAAGAGATGCTTGAAGATCCAACACGTCTACTTCTAGACGTATAGGACTTTCGTCTCGCGGAATTGTGGTTAGGTGTTAGGCTTGTGTATGCTAGCTTAGCACCTAACGCAACGCTGATATTTGCCCTATAATATCAGTCAAACTAATCAAGTCGCATTTGCGGCTTTTGTCTCATAAAAAAATCGGATAGAAACACCATGAATTTGCATGAATACCAAGGTAAGCAGCTATTCAAAGAATACGGCTTGCCTGTTTCTGAAGGATACGCAGCAGACACTGCTCAAGGTGCTGTAGAAGCCGCTGACCGAATCGGCGGAGAAGAGTGGGTAGTTAAGTGTCAGGTACACGCGGGCGGTCGCGGTAAAGCTGGCGGTGTAAAGCTAGTTAAAAACAAAGACGACATTCGCGCTTTCGCTGAAAACTGGCTTGGCAAAAATTTGGTGACTTTCCAGACTGACGAAAACGGTCAGCCTGTGAGCAAAATCCTAGTTGAATCTTGCACAGATATCGCTAACGAGCTTTACCTTGGTGCAGTAGTTGACCGTACAACCCGTCGCGTTGTATTTATGGCATCTACTGAAGGTGGCGTTGAGATTGAAACTGTTGCAGAAGAAACCCCAGAGAAGATCCTTAAAGCTGAAATCGACCCAATCGTAGGTCCTCAGCCTTATCAAGCGCGCGAAATGGCGTTTGCTCTTGGTCTTTCTGGCGTTCAAATTAAGCAATTCACTCAAATCTTCCTTGGCCTAGCTAAGATGTTTGAAGAGCTTGACGTTGCACTTATCGAAATTAACCCGTTAGTTATCAAAACTGACGGTAACCTACACTGCCTAGACGCAAAAGTAGGTATCGATGGTAACGCGCTATATCGTCAGCCTAAGCTGAAAGATATGCAAGATCCTTCGCAAGAAGACGCCCGTGAAGCTCACGCAGCTCAGTGGGAACTAAACTATGTTGCACTAGACGGTAACGTAGGTTGTATGGTTAACGGTGCTGGCCTTGCAATGGGTACTATGGACATCGTAAACCTACACGGCGGCAAGCCAGCTAACTTCCTAGACGTTGGTGGCGGCGCGACTAAAGAGCGTGTAGCTGAAGCATTCAAAATCATCCTTTCTGATGACAATGTTAAAGCGGTATTGGTTAACATCTTCGGTGGTATCGTACGCTGTGACATGATCGCAGAAGGTATTATCGGTGCGGTTAAAGAAGTTGGCGTAGAAGTACCAGTAGTTGTACGTCTTGAAGGTACCAATGCAGAGCTTGGCCGTGAAGTTCTAGCGAACTCAGGTCTTGATATCATTGCTGCTGAATCGCTAACTGATGCAGCACAGAAAGTTGTTGCTGCAGCGGAGGGCAAATAATGTCTGTATTAATTAATAAAGATACTAAAGTAATTTGCCAGGGTTTCACTGGCGGTCAGGGTACATTCCACTCTGAGCAAGCAATTGCTTACGGTACGCAAATGGTTGGTGGTGTAACACCAGGCAAAGGCGGTACTGAGCACTTAGGTCTTCCAGTATTCAATACTGTACGTGAAGCGGTAGAAGCAACTGGTGCAACTGCAACAGTAATCTACGTACCAGCGCCATTCTGTAAAGATTCAATTGTTGAAGCTGCAGATGCGGGTATCGAGCTAATCGTATGTATCACTGAAGGTATTCCAACGCTAGACATGCTTTACGTTAAAGAATACGTTGAAGCTAAAGGCGTACGCATGATTGGTCCAAACTGCCCAGGTGTTATCACTCCTGGAGAGTGTAAAATTGGTATCATGCCTGGTCACATCCACAAGCCTGGTAAAGTAGGTATTGTTTCTCGCTCTGGTACACTTACGTACGAAGCGGTTAAGCAAACTACAGACGAAGGTTTCGGCCAGTCTACTTGTGTTGGTATCGGTGGTGACCCAATTCCTGGCTCTAACTTCATCGACATCCTTCAGATGTTCCAAGACGATCCGCAAACTGAAGCTATCGTAATGATCGGTGAGATCGGCGGTACTGCTGAAGAAGAAGCTGCGGCGTTCATCAAAGCGAATGTAACAAAGCCTGTTGTTTCTTACATTGCTGGTGTTACTGCTCCTCCAGGTAAGCGTATGGGTCACGCTGGTGCAATCATCGCAGGCGGTAAAGGTACTGCTGATGAGAAATTCAAAGCACTAGAAGACGCTGGCGTTAAAACTGTACGTTCACTTGCTGAAATCGGTAAGGCGCTTCGCGAGACTACAGGTTGGTAAGCTAACGCTTAACAATTTTGTGATAAAAGCCCGCTTTAAGCGGGCTTTTTTGTGCGCGCTTATTAACAACTCTGCAGAAATACCTGTAACAAAATTACAACTATCTGCCGTAAAAGCCCCGTATAATCCATATTGTGTTGTTAAATTACATAAAGGCCTGCGTATCCTTTGTTAACGGCGTGTTGCACAAATTTTATTGAATACGTATGCAGGCAATTGTGCAAAGCCTAGGTCCTCTATAGCATTATGCCGACGAGATGTATTGTCATTTAATTGTCATAAGAACAACAAAAAGACAACAACTATAACCGTATGGGACACCCGTTTTATGAAACAATTTAAACCCAACCTAATTAAAGCTGCGCTTATTTCAGGCGGTATGGCGTTTGGTAGTGCACCAGCATTTGCACAAGATGCAAACACTGATGCTGTTGATGAAGCAAATCTTGAAGTAATTCAAGTGAGCGGTATTCGCGGCAGCTTACAGCGTGCTCAAGCAATCAAAATGGATAACACCTCAATTGTTGAAGCGTTATCAGCAGAAGATATTGGTAAGCTACCAGATACCAGTATTGCAGAATCAATCGCACGTCTTCCTGGTGTAACTGGTGAACGTCGTAACGGTCGTACAAGTGGTATCTCTGTTCGTGGTTTTAACGAGAACTACGTTGGTACGTCACTAAACGGTCGTGAACTTCTAGGTATGGGTGATAACCGTGGGGTTGAGTTTGACCTTTATCCAACGGAAATCATTTCAAACATTCTGGTATACAAAACACCAGAAGCGGGCATGACTACCCAAAATATCGGTGGTTCAATTGACCTTCAAACGGTTAAGCCTCTAACGGCAGAAAGCACGTTTACCGTAAACGGCACGTTCGAAAAGAATGCTGAAGACTCTCCAAACCCAGATTTTGACAACGACGGTCACCGCATTTCTGTAAACTTTGTCGATCAATTTGCCGACGATACCATTGGTTTAGCGTTAACTGTTGCGAGCATGGAGTCGCCGCGCCAGGAGCAATACTTCCGCGGTTGGGGTTATGCAGATGTCGGTTTTGATAGTGAACTACGTGATTTGGATTCAGTGGAAGTACCTGCTGGAACTGTAGTCCTTGGTGGACATGACTCATTCCAGCGCTCAGCGATGCTTGAACGTGATTCAATAGCGGCAGTAGTTGAATGGGCTCCAACTGATAAATTGAATATTCAGCTAGATGCTCTTTACATCGACTTTGTTGAAAATGATGTGCGCCGAGGCGTTGAAGAAGGTGGCCCTGAGTGGGGCCCTAATCCGTATGTAATTACCGGTGTTGAAAATGGGCTTGTAACGAGTGGCTATACAAATGGCTTTTATAGTGTCGTTCGAAATGATGCGCGTCAACAAGATGCTGACTTAACAACGGTTGGTGTTAATGTCGAGTATCAAATTAATGACTCATGGACAGTAGAGCTAGACTACTCCACTGGTAAAGTAGAGAAAGAGATCATAGAGGTAGAGAGCTATTCTGGTGTCGGTCGTGCCGGTATTGACGGACGTCCCCTTACTGCACGCAGTTGGGAAATGACGTCTTCTGGCGTACTGTTTTCTGACCACCCAACCATTGCACCGGTTGACCTTACCGACCCAACACTTATTAGCCTTGCAGGTCCGCAAGCCTGGGGAGCACCACCTTTACTAGAGTCTGACGGACAAGACGGCTTCGTAAACCAACCGTTTTTTGAAGAAGAGCTTGATACCCTTCGTTTCGACGTTAAGGGTTATGTAGATTGGGGTGTGGTAACAGGCCTTTCTGCAGGTGTTGTTTACTCTGACCGCTCAAAATCTAAAGATAACAATGGTGCATATCTTACAGCGCCTTCTTATCCAGATGATGCAGCAATTCCCGATGTGCTTGGTGTAACTAACCTTAATTTTATCGGCATTAATGGTGTGCTTGCATATGACTCACTGGCGTTATATGAAAGTGGATATTACATTGAAAACGATGCGAGCCGTGTTCAAAATGACCGTCTAGGTGATACTTACACCGTTGATGAAGAACTACTTACTTTATACACCAAACTAGACCTAGAGATGGAATTTGGTGATATTTGGGTGCGCGGTAACGTAGGCCTGCAAGTAGTAAGTGCGGATCAAGAATCTACAGGCTTTGCTACTACATCAGATACAGTAGGGTACACGATTGCAAACCCTATATCGGGTGGCACTGATTATACAGATGTGCTTCCAACACTTAATTTATCTGCAGAAGTTGCTGAAGGTCAATTTGTACGCTTGGGCTTAAGCAAAGTAATTTCTCGTCCTCGTATGGATGATATGCGTCCGAATACACAAGTTACATTTGCTTTCAATGACGGACAGATAACTAGCGATAGACTTGAAAATGGCCCATGGAGTGGTAGTGCGGGCAACCCTGAGCTGCGACCACTTGAGGCTAATCAATTTGACTTGGCGTACGAAAACTACTTTGCGGATACGGGCTATGTGGCTGTGTCTTTCTTCTATAAGGATATAAAAAACTGGCATCGCGACACTTCAATTGTAGAAGATTTTAGTGAATTTTATATTCCAGATTTGCACAAAGGCTCTGAAGGTCAAACTCCAGTGCTATTTGAGGGGCAAGTTAACCGAGTATTGGATGGGTTCGAGGGGTTTGTGCGTGGTTACGAACTTCAGGGTTCACTACCCTTTGACATGATCCACAATTCACTCGAAGGTTTTGGCTTGTTCGCGAGTGCAACCTTCATGGATGGTGAAGTTGATCCGGCACCTGGCCAAACTGAAACTCGTATTCCTGGGTTGTCTGAAGAGTCATATAGTATGACTTTCTTTTATGAAAATGCTGGCTTTGAATTCCGTCTTGCGGCAACAAAACGTGATCAGTTCCTGACTGAGGAAAGAGGTACAAGTCTTGCGCTTGTTGATGCAACGAAGCAAGGCGGTACGCTTGTTGATGCGCAAATTGGCTATGACTTTAGCGAGTCTGGTATCGAATATCTAGAAGGTCTACGTGTTACTTTACAAGCACAGAACCTGACCGATGAAGATGATATTCAAGCGTCAGCGGCTGACGGCCGTCAAATCACGCAGTTCCAAACTTATGGAACGAACTACTTGCTAGGATTTAACTACAAGTTCTAATTTCTTCGTGTGTGTAAAGCCACCTGCTGCTTTTTGTTTTAGCTTGTGCTAAAAGAGAGAGCAAATGGTGGCTTTTCTTTTTGTATGAAAGGAACCCTTCAAAATTTTTGGTACGAATTGCGAGAAGTTTATGCAAGATCCTCATAATAAACCGATAAAGCGTGTAGTGATTGCCGGCGGTGGAACGGCAGGTTGGTTAGCTGCATCATTAATGAAAAAGGTGTTGGGTAAAGCAGTTGATATTACTCTGGTTGAATCTGAAGCGATTGGTACGGTCGGTGTTGGCGAAGCTACCATCCCCCCAATACGGCTAGTAAACCAAGTGTTAGGTATCGACGAAGCACAGTTTCTTCATGATACTAAAGCAACGATAAAACTTGCTATACGTTTCGAAAATTGGAAAACGAAGGGTGAAAGCTACTATCACACCTTTGGTGTGCCGGGCAAAAGCATGGCGTTTTGTCATTTCCATCACTATTGGGTAAAGGCGCGACAGCAAGGCCTAAAAGACGACCTGTGGGATTTTGACCTAAATTACCATGCCGCTGAAGCGGGACGATTTGCGCAGATAAATGCCAAAGACCCAGTCGTTGAGCTACCTTTCGCCTATCATTTTGACGCCAGTTTATACGCTCAGTATTTACGAAAGCTGAGTGAAAATATGGGGGTTGTACGCAAAGAAGGTAAAATTTCACGTGTTCAACGTTTTACCGACAGCGGTTTTATTCAAGCACTTCACTTAGAAAGGGGGGACGTGGTTGAAGGGGACTTATTTGTTGATTGCACGGGCTTTAAGGGGCTATTGATAGAGGAAGCGCTGGGCGCTGGCTACGACGATTGGTCTCACTTACTTCCTTGTGATAGTGCCATTGCTGTACCGTCTGAGCGACATGAAAAAACCGCGCCTTACACGCGCTCTATTGCCCACGATGCGGGTTGGCAATGGAGGATCCCACTGCAACACAGAAATGGTAATGGCCACGTATATAGTTCACGCTATATCAGTGATGATCAGGCCTGTGACACCTTGTTGTCAAACTTAGATACCAAACCATTGGGCGACCCTAAACTGATAAAGTTTACGACGGGCAGACGACGTAAGCAGTGGTACAAAAACGTAGTAGCAGTAGGTCTATCAAGTGGATTCTTAGAGCCACTTGAATCTACCAGTATTCACCTCATTCAATCTGCAATTGTTCGCTTAATTCAGTTGTTTCCCCACAACGGCTTTGCACCGAGTTTGGAAACGGAATATAACAAGCAGTCTGAATTAGAGTTTGAACAAATCAGAGATTTTCTTGTTTTGCATTACACCGTAAATGAGCGAACCGATAGCGCCTTTTTCAATGACATGCGAAATATTACTTTGCCCGATTCCCTAGCACATAAAATTGCGTTGTTTAAAGAAAGCGGAAATCTGCTACGAGAACAAAATGATCTATTCCTTGAAAGCTCATGGCTACAGGTATTGTACGGTCAGGGGATCACTCCTAAGGATTATCACGGTTTGGTAGACAGTGTGCCTGAAGTTCAGTTAAATCAAATGTTAACAAGGTTATTGGAAATCAAAAAAGAGCCCATTGCTAAGCTGCCGACACATGACGAGTATATAAATGGGATGGTTGCAAAGTATAAACGCGCAATGAGTTGAATAATTTCATATGGTTAGAAGTGCTGCGAACGAACGCATTACTAACTAAACAGGTAAAGGATAAAGCAGCCAAAAGGCTGCTTTATTCGTTTTTAAGGATGAATTGTTACAATTATGCTGGATTTTTACTGGTAAATTAAAAATATGTTGCGCCGATGTAAATGAATACGTATGCATAGCATTGCTCCCTTTTTATACAAAACAGTAGTATTTGGTGTTGAACCATAAGAGGCATTTTTGGGGGTGGTAGTCCTAAAAGTGTCGATAATAAACAAGGAATGGGACACCAATGAAAACATTCAAACCCAGCACTATCATGGCGGCCTTGATAAGTAGTGGGGTCGTGTTTAGCGCAGCTCCTCTTTATGCCCAAGAGTCACCAGACACCTCAATAGACGAAGTTGAACGACCACAAGAAGATACCCTAGAGCGTATTGAAGTACGTGGTTTTAGTACCAGCTTGATCCAATCACTAAACCAGAAACGCTTCTCCGATACGGTTTCTGAACAAATATCTGCAGACGATTTGGGCGGACTTCCCGATGTGTCGATGGCGGATGCACTGACCCGCTTGCCAGGTATCTCTGCGGTAAGAACCGGGGGGCAAGCCGCGCAGATAAACATTCGTGGTCTATCCGGTGACTTTGTGTTTTCTACATTAAACGGTAGAGAGCAGGTATCGACCAGCGGAAGCCGGGCAATTGAGTTTGACCAGTATCCTTCAGAGCTTATTAGTGAGGCGGCGGTTTACAAATCACCCAAGGCATCGCTAATCGAGGGGGGTATAGCGGGTACGGTAGAACTTAAAACTGCATCACCACTTGCCATTGAAGAACAGCATAAATTCAGCGCCAACATGCGTGGCATGTACAACGATAGAGCTTCAGAGGTGAGTGATGCTACAGAGTATGGACATAGACTGAGTTTTTCATATCAAGGTAAATTCCTTGACGATACACTAGGTGTATCACTAGGTTATGCTCGTTTATTCCAACCGAGTGTTTCTACTCAATTCATTGGGCTCGCCTACAATGGTGTAACGGACGTAGACGGGATTTACACAAATTCTGAGTGTACCGAAGAGGAAATAGCGCCTAACTGTGAACTCATTTCAGAGGGTTTTGAAATGCAGCACAAAGGCGGGGAAGAGACGCGTGATGGTTACGTTGCCGCGTTTGAATGGGCTCCTATCGATACATTTACACTTAAAGCTGATGCTTTCATTTCTAAATTTGATTCCGAAGCCTTTGCCCGTGGCTTTCGCGTTAAGCTAGGCGGAATAAATGCCGGTATAACTAACCCTGTAGTAGTTAACAGGAGCGTAATTGGCGGCACATTTTCTCGTACAGACAATAGCTTTACCCGTGTTGAGTTGGTAAACGACGACAATCAAGATTTCGACAGTGTTACCAACTTAGGCGTGAATGCTAATTGGGAGATATCGCCAGATTTAGCGGTTCAGTTTGACGTATCCCGTTCAAGTGCTGAAAGCGACTTCAGAAACGGTTTACAGTGGTCGCTTGTTGGCGAAGACGCGACAACAGCAAACCCCGTGTTCGACGAAAACGTCCAAATATCTTATCTGCTCAACGGTTTAAACTTACCTGATATCGGTTTTAATCAAAGTGATGCTTTTACAGATTTAGACCGTGTAATGGTAAGTAAATACGGTATTTATCCGTATGAAAACAAAGATGAGTTAGACGCCTATCGCGTAGACTTCCAATATTATGTCGATGTGCCAATCATTTCTGGCTTTGAATTTGGCTATCGTTACTCAGACCGGGAATATAGCAACGACCGCTCTGTATTTGAATACGGAAACGACAGTGCGTTTTCAGTAAGCGAGCCACCGCTTAGATTAACGTCCGACATGGTGGAACAGGTAAATTGGAGCGGCGATTTTGGTTATTTCCCAAGTTATCTTTCCGTTGATCTTGAGAGTGCGCTCAATGCTTGGTTCCCGGGCGGTAGGCCACAGCCTGTTCAGACTTGGGGGCCAGGCGCTGCAGGCGTAATTAATGCGCCAGATACTGGTACTGCTTCAACAGCATGGACGTTACAAGAAAGTGGTGATGTATTTGAAACCGTGAATTCTGCTTACTTGATGGCAAACATTAATACAGAAATTGGCAGTATTCCCGTTACAGGTAATGTTGGTGTTCGTTACGTTAAAAGTAAACAGAGTTCAACGACGCTACAGCGTGCTACTCGGTTTATTGAAGACCTTGAAACCGAAACATCGGTTGAAGTTAGTGATCCTACGGCTGGTGCACAAAATATTACCGACGACGTAGGGTTAATCAATAACTTTTATCGCCCAGCCTTGATAAGTCACGAATATTCTGACGTTTTGCCTTCAATTAACCTCAACTTTAAACTTACAGACGACACACAACTTCGTGTAGCCGCCGCGAAGGTGATGGGCAGGGCGCCTATCAACCGTTTCGCTGCGAATGCATCTACTACTATTGAAACGGTCACTGCTTTCCAGGACCGAGACTCTGGTGAGATTACCTTGTCTAATCCTACCGCAAGAGTTAGCGGGAATGCGCGAAACAGCCCGTACTTAGAACCTTTCTACGCTACCCAGTACGACGTGTCGTGGGAATACTATTTCTCAGACACGGAAGGTGCATTAGTTATCGCTGGCTTCTATAAAGATATTGAATCGTTTGTTGAAGACATTGAAATAGAGCCTTATGACTTCGAAGCTAACGGCATTGTTATTCCTGATAACGTAAGTGTACCCGTTTACCTGACACCAGAGTTTAGCGGTCAGGAGGCTGAGCTTGCACGGGATGAAAATGGCGACCCTATCTTTATTACCGTCCCTACTGAAAATGGTAGCTACAGCACAGCCGTAAACAATGCCGAAGGTGGCTATATTCGCGGTTTAGAAATCGCCTATACGCAAATTTATAGCATGCTGCCTGGTATGTGGTCAGGCTTAGGCGTTAGCGCAAGTTACTCTTACACCGAAAGTGAAATTCAACGCACGCTAGGTGATGACGTGTATGCCGCTAACTTACCAGGTCTTTCTGAAAACGTTGCTACGCTAACCGTGTTTTGGGAATACGAAGGTTTTGAAACTCGCTTGTCTAGCCGATATCGCGACGCATTTGTTTCGCAGCAAGTAGCGGTAAACGATCAGGTGGTTAATTTTGATGAAGAATTGGTTATTGATTACCAAGCGTCGTACGAGATTAACGACAATTGGAGCGTACTATTTCAAGTTAACAACCTAACAGACGAGCCAACGAAGAGCTATTTCTCATCAGAAGAGCAAACCGGCACTATCCAATACTTTGGTACGCAATATTACCTAGGGATGACATATCAACTATGAAAAACAGCATCTTAGGTAATTTATTTAGCAACACGAAGGAATATTCGGTTGCCAAAAGTAGCGAAAAAATTCAGGAGAATTCTATGTTTACTAAAAAAAGAGTAGTGCGCGCTGCGTTACTCGTAGTAGGCGCATATACACTTGCAGGTTGCGGTGGCTCGGGCGTAGAGTCGGGCACGAACGATCTGCTTACCTGTGAGGTTCCAAATGTACCTAATTCAACCGGTACGGCTTGTGAACCGCCACCACCTATTCAATGCGATGCGCCGCTCGTACCTAATGAAGCGAACGATGCATGTGAAGCCGGTGCTGACCCCAGTTTACCTGCACCTGTATTTACCCCTTCATCTAATCAAGCTGTACTTTATTATAATCGGGCTGCTGTTGACGCTGATAACTCAAGTAACGATGCAGCTTATGAAGGCTGGAGACTACATACTTGGAACAATGACGAGTGTGATGCTTATGCTGACGCAGACACGGATTGGGCCAACGGTCGCATTCATAGCGGTATCGATCCTAACTATGGTGCGTATTGGATTCTAGACCTTAAAGAAGGGTATGGAAGCTGTCACAATTTCATCATCCACAAAGGCACTGACGATGCCGGAAAAGAAATGGGGGGCGGAAACTTCCAGGGTTCTTTAGTACAAGATGATGAAACATTTGTACGCATGAATTTTACCCTCTCTGGCGAGGCAACCATATTCGAGTTTCCTATCATGTCTCTTGGTCCTCAGCCTGTTGATATCGAGGGTTTTGGCGCGCATTGGTTAGATGCCAACACTATTTTATGGGACGTACCTGAAACCGTTTCAGAGGTGAAACTTCACTATTCAGCAGAGGCTGACTTAGAGAGTACGCTGGAAGAGGGTATTAACGGTACTCAAGTAACGTTAATGAGTACAACACTTACCGAAGAGCAATCTGCCCGTGCGCCGCACTTATCTGCTATGCAGGCTTGGGAAGGCGACTGGTCGGTTGAAGATGCTAAAACCGTGTTGACGACACAAGCCGTAGTAGGGGGTTACGATGCTGACGGTGCGCTTGTTGTTGCGACCGGGATCCAACTGGCTAACGGAATAGACGCACTATATACGCTCGGTGAAGACGATGCTGACGAAGCTCAACTTGGTGGTATCTACTCTGATACAGGTATTACTGCCGCATTGTGGGCGCCTACTGCTTCAAATGTTGATCTTCTGATTTATAACGACAACAAGACATTAAGCCAACGTATTGATATGGTTCGCGATGATACGTCTGGTGTCTGGCGTCATGAAGGCGATATGTCCCTTGACCGTCAGCTTTACCGTTATGAAGTTACCGTCTATCACCCTATTACGGGGAATGTAGAAACGCTGCTTGTTACAGACCCATATTCTGTGTCACTAAGCACAAACGGCCGTTTCTCTCGCTTCGTAAATCTAGCTGATGATGATTTAAAACCACAAGGCTGGGATACTCATACTATTCCGACGGTTGAAAATTATGAAGATGCAGTCATTTACGAAGGGCACGTTCGTGACTTTAGCGTACGTGATATGTCTACGTCTGAGGAAAATAGAGGTAAATACCTTGCCTTTACTGAAGAGGGCACAGCACCGGTTGAGCACCTTAAAAAGCTTGTTGAAGCAGGGCTTACTTACTTCCATATACTCCCAGCAAATGACATTGCAACCATCGATGAGGATCCAACAAAAACGGTAGATTTATACGATACGGTAGGCAAACTGTGTCGCTTAAATAGCAGTGCTGCTGTATGTGAAGAAGAAAGCGCTGATGCATTGCTAATTGACGTTTACAACGGTTACGATCCTTTATCTCAAGCGGGTAAAGCTCAGCAGCTTACTAATGATTTACGTAATCTAGATACATTTAACTGGGGCTATGATCCTCATCACTTTAACGCGCCGGAAGGCAGCTATGCGTCGAGTGCAGAGGGTGTAGAACGCATTGTAGAAATGCGCGCCATGATCCAAGCACTTCACGAGATGGGGCTACGTGTTGCACTTGATGTAGTCTATAACCATACCAATGCGTCGGGTGTTTTCAGTAAGTCAGTATTAGACAAAGCGGTACCGGGCTACTATCACCGATATGAAGTGGATACGGGTGCGATTGTTCGTGAAACGTGCTGTGATGACACAGAGCCTCGCAATGTCATGATGGAAAAGTTCATGGAAGACTCGCTGCTAATGTGGACTGAGCATTATAAGTATGATTCATTCCGTTTCGACATCATGAGCCAAGCTACAAAAGACACTATGGTACGCTTGCGTGATGCAGTCCAAGCTATCGATGCTGACAACTATTTCTACGGTGAAGGCTGGACTAAAATAGACCGCGGTTACGAGCAAGCGAGCCAGCTCAATATGGCTGGTACCGAGATTGGTACCTATAACGACCGTATTCGCGAAGCTATTCGCCAAGGCGCTATCTTTAGGCCGGAAGATGAAGGGCTATTAAGCGCGCAAGACCGTGTAAAAATGGGCATGATCGGAACGTTAAAAGACTATGTTTTGGAGACGTCTTCAGGAAGTGCAGGCGCTACCAGTAACTTAGGCGGCTATGCAGAAGATCCTGCGGATATCATTAACTACGTGTCGAAGCACGATAATGAAACATTGTGGGATCAGTTAAACTACACGCTTCCACAAGATATTACTCTAGAACAGCGGGTTCGTGCCCAAAATGTAGCAATGGGTATTAATCTAGTGTCTCAGGGAATTCCATTTTTACAAATGGGCGGCGACATGCTTCGCTCAAAATCAATGGATAGAAATACCTATGATGCGGGCGACTGGTTTAACTACGTCGATTTCACCTACGAAACGAACAATTGGAACGTAGGTTTACCGTTGGCACAAGACAACGAAGCCCGTTGGGAAGAAATGGGTGAATTCATTTACAATCCAAATCGCGCGGCCTCAATGGCAGATATAATGTTTGCCTCTGATGTGTTTGCAGAATTGCTTAATATTCGAATGACAAGTCCGCTGTTTAGATTAACCACCGCTGAAGACATCATCGACCGTATAGGATTCCACAATATTGGCGAACGCCAGCAGCGTGGTCTTATAGCGATGAGCATTGATGACGGCATATCTGAAAACAGCGAAGTACCTCGCCTAGATTTAGACATGATGAATGATGCGGTTATGGTGCTTGTGAATACGGGGTATGAAGAGAAGTCTATCACGATAAACACAGCAACAGGCTTTTCGCTTCATGCCACACAAATGAATTCTGTCGATGCAGCGGTACGCGGCGCCACATTTGTAGAAGGCGAAGATGGAAATGGAACCTTTACCGTTCCTGCACTAACTATTGCTGTGTTCGTAAAACCACAGTCTGGAGCCCAAGGTTATGGACTATCAGCGTATGCCACGTCTGGTGCGCCTGATGTTGTTCCTTACGGCGACACCATCGCTTACCTGCGTGGAGATATGAATGGTTGGTCAACGGATGATGCATTTACCTATCAGGGTGACGGTAAGTACACCGTAACAGCTACACTTGAAGGTGGCGTTACATATGGATTCAAATTCGCATCTGAAGATTGGAGTACAGTGAACTTTGGCGCAGCGGATGGTGAAGAAGGTACGGTAATAGCGGGTGAAGAAAAGGTTCTAGCACGTACTAATACCAACCTTTCATTTACACCAGCGACGAGCGCGACCTATCTGTTTACTATTGATGCGACTGATAGCGAAGCACCAATCCTTATGGTTGAGAACGAAGAGCCCTATGTTGGCACACCAGTGTATCTTCGTGGTGCAATGAACGACTGGGGTACGGCTGAGGAGTTTGCTTACCAAGGCGGACGTGTTTACACTTTCTCTCGTGATGTTGAGCCAGGAACTTACGAGTTTAAGGTTGCTTCAGAAGATTGGAGTACCGTGAACTTCGGTGCGATATCAGCCGATGATTCAGATCGCAACCTTGCGCCTGGTCAGACTTTGGGGCTCGCCGCTACTAACGACAATCTTATTTTGAACATTGAAACCGCAGACCGCTATGTGTTCGTATTCAACGTCACTGATTTAGATGCGCCAACCATTGGTGTATTTAAAGAAGCGTTTTGGGGCGACACTCAAGTTTATATTCGTGGTGGTATGAATGGCTGGGGAGCGGTCGATATGTTTGAATATCAAGGAGAAGGTGTTTATACCGCAGACATTGAATTGAGCGCAGGTAGTATTGAATTCAAAGTCGCTTCTGAAGACTGGTCGACAGTAAACCTTGGCAGCCCGAACGATGCAGCAAGCAACGTAGTAACGCCTAGCGAGCCGAAAATACTTGGCGCAAGTAACAATAATCTCATGATTGAAGTTGCGGAGTCTGGGCTTTATGAATTTAAAGTGTCAGGCCCTGATGGAAATGCGCCAACGTTAACGATAACGATGAAATAAACGACCTCGTTATGAAAAAATTGTAAAACCGCGACATCGTTCGCGGTTTTTTATTTTGGTACCTCTTTTAACATGGCACATCTCTTGTACTTTGAAATTCTGTAAAATCATGTAGGATGAAGTTTGTCATAGGTGGTCTTACCAGATAAAAGCGTATTTCAAAAGGAGATGGAAAATGAAAAGTGCACTGGTAGTAGAAGGGGGCGCGATGCGTGGCATATTTGCAGCTGGCGTACTCGATAAATTTATGGAGCATGATTATTACGCGTTCGATTTCACCCTGGGGGTTTCGGCGGGCGCAACTAACCTCTCTACGTATGTATCTAAAATGCCGGGTTTGAGTAAAACCATCATTACTCAATATGCCACCAAACGAGAATTCTTCAGCCCATTACGCTTCATCAAAGGCGGGCATATGACGGATGTCCACTGGCTTTGGCATCATTCAAAACAGTCTATGAATATCCCTGCACCTGGCGAGAAAAGCTGCATGCCCTTGTTTGTTGGAATTACTAATGCAGACTCTGGAGAGTGCGAATATATTCAAGCGACAAAAGATAATGTAGACGATTTGATGGTGGCATCATGTGCGTTACCAACGGCGTACCGCGATGAAATAACCATTAACGGTACGCGTTATTTAGATGGTGGTGTCGCTGACGCTATTCCCGCTATACAAGCGTATAAAATGGGGGCGAGAGATATTACTGTAATCTTGTCTCAACCCGTGGGTTTCACGAAGCCTGAAGTTAAATCGCCATGGTTGATGCAAAAGATGTACAAAAACCAACCCGCATTACTTGAAAAAATGCTGCAACGGGCCTCCATTTATAACGACACCCTTGCGTTTCTTAACAGCCCTCCTAGCGACTGTACCATTCGCGTAATTGCACCCGATGAGGCGTTTTGTGTAAAACGGTTAACCATGGACAAAAAGAAACTTTTAAAAGGTTACGGGCAGGGTAGGCGTATGGCAAGGCGCTATCTTAAGCTTTCAAGTGGGAACGGTTTTGGACATCAAAAAAAGGTAGCGTTGTAAAAGCAACCTATCTTTATCAATTATTTGTGTCTGCAAACAGCAACAAATCGAACAAAAGCCCACGTTTCTACTGGGCTTTTTTGTTAACGTTAAAAAATTTGCTATTTTTCAGATTCTTACGATGTTTCTTTTTTGCAACAGCTGCGGGGAGTAAGTTGCTTTAACGTGTCTGAAGTGAATTATTCTTAAACGTATCACCGCCTACTTTCCTTAAATTTTTCCCTCGAATACTAACCGGCTGCCTACTTTTAACGCTATTGCGTTGAAAAGACTAAACCCTAAGCCTCTGATCTCATGACTATTTACATAATTGTCACCGTGTAGGTATGTAAAGTTTGCACGCATTGTGTAATTCTTTCATTAACTTGGTCTGCAAATTGCTCAATACGATGTGTATGCACACGTGAGAAATGTCGCGAAGTAATCTGACATTAAAAAATTAGCTTCTCGTCTCGTTGTAGCCTTAAAACATAAGAACAAGTAGAAAAATGGGAGAACGTGGGGCCTTCTTATAAAATCGGTAAAAATAGCGCGATTAGCGCTTATCTAGGCTTTAAAGTGTTGAAAATGCGCTGTTTTAGAGAGCGCTTATTATACTTAAGGTTACTTTTTACGCGTTGATCTAGAAGCATTAAGTCATACGTGGCACTATCAAAATTAAATAAGAAAAAAACAAAAAACGTGCAAATAAAAAATCAAAAAATATCAATTGGGTTAGTGAACCCTAAAAATCCAGTAAATGTTGCATCAATTCTACGAGCGGCGGGTTGCTATGGCGTAGCGAGTGTATTTTACACAGGCCAGCGCTATCGCTTCGCTAAGGATTTCAATGCAGATACTAAAGCGTTTCATAAAACCATTCCAACGATAGGTGTAGATAACCTGCGCGATGTTATTCCGCAACATGCGTCTGTCGTTGCAGTGGAGTTAGTAGAAGGCGCAACGCCGCTTCCCTCATTTGAGCATCCGGAAAATGCGTTTTATTTACTTGGTCCGGAGGATGGAAGTATTGGTGAAGACATCTTGTCTTGGTGCGATCACGTCGTGTACGTGCCCACCTATTCGTGTATGAATTTAGCGGCCACTGCAAATGTATTACTGTATGACCGCTTAGCGAAGTCTGATTATGTAAGCGGGGATGCGCTTATCAGACAAAGCCGAGATACCAATAACAAAGCAAAAATAAATTAAACGTTAACTAAAGGCTGTCGTTGCGACCAGGAAGTTACCCACAAGCCTAATAACAAATTAATTCAGGGGAACTTTACATTGAAGATAAGAACAGTGAATGCAATGCGTGCATTTAACGGTGCTGTATTAAGCACATTAAATAAACTGCCTACGCAACTTTCAAAAGTGCTTCCAAAACGACTTTCGCTTGAGCAAAGTATTTCCGATTTCTTCTTTAGCCGTTATGAACTAGTGATTGCTAACGAAGAAAGCGAAAAGCAAGAAAGTTATAAAACACGGCATAAGGTTTATTGTGAAGAGATGAACTTTGAGCAAACCAATGCTACTGCTCTTGAAAAAGATAAGTTCGACGACCGCGCTATAAACTGCTACATCAAACATCTTCCAACAGGGGAGTGCGCAGGTACAATACGTTTAGTTTTACCGACCAATGCTGGTCTTTCACTTCCCTTAGAAGAGAAATGCAAAGATGCATTTGAAGACGGTACGTTACTTCCCTCTAATTTAGCACCGCAAAGCGTATGTGAAATATCGCGTTTAGCGATACCAAGAGAATTTAGAGTACGCCAGATGCGCTCTAAGATTTTGCCCTCAGAGAAGTTAGAAAAAGCTAAAAAGAAAAGTACTACATCGTTTAACCTAGAACATTTTCCCTATCTTTCTATCGCGCTTTATTTAATGGCAACCAGCGTATGTCAGCACCTAAATGTAGAGCATGCCTATGTACTTATGGAGCCAAAGCTTGCGCGACGTATGAAAGCATTTGGTATTCATTTTGAGCCTGTGGGTGAGGCTATTGAGTTTAATGGCAAACGAATGCCATATCGATTGTCGCCTAGCGTGCTTCTTGAAGAGATTGCAAAGCCTTTAAAAGGTTTTCATATGAAGATTCACAATAGACTACAAAACGCCCTTCAAGCTATGGATACTTCACAGGTACCAACTGTACAGTATACACCGCAACCCCTACGCGTTGCGCACGCAGCCTAGTTAGTATTTAATATCTAACAGCAGAAGCCGCCTACACTGGCGGCTTTTTTAGTTTTGAATACGTATGCATGTTTTTTAACAAACGGTTAACGCGTATCCTGTTGGCATTATTAATAGTTACTATGATGATTACAATGCCAAGAATTCAACGTCGTTTTTGTCTCAAACCATTATCTTTTGTTGTGCTTTCCATTGGACTGGCTGCGTGCTCAGGTCCATCACCCTCTCAAAAGTCAGTAGCTGGAGAAGCGACCTCGACAACTGCTAACTCAACGCAAAATGCAGAGATGATTGCACCTAATACTTCTGACAAAACACAGGGAAAACCGGTTGTATACCAGGTTTTTACTCGCTTATTTGGCAATACTAATAACGCTAACCACCCCTGGGGTTCGATAGAACAAAACGGAGTTGGAAAGTTTAGTGATTTTACGCCCCAAGCGCTGGCAGCGATAAAAGCCCTAGGTACTAGCCATGTTTGGTATACAGGTATTCCGCACCACGCCGTTATTAACGACTATACCGCGTTTGGTATTTCAAATGATGACCCAGATGTGGTTAAAGGCCGCGCAGGTTCACCTTATGCGGTTAAAGATTACTACAATGTTAACCCCGACCTTGCCGATGATCCGGCCAAGCGTTTAGAGGAGTTTGAAGCTCTCATTGCCAGAACGCATGATGCGGGAATGAAAGTTATCATCGATATTGTGCCTAATCACGTGGCCCGCGACTATGAATCACTGTCAGCCCCAGAGGGAGTCAGCGACTTTGGTGCCCATGATGATACCTCTGTGGAATATGCCCGCGACAACAACTTTTATTATGTTGTTGGCGAAGCGTTTGAAGTTCCTGATGGCGGCGACTATAAGCCCCTTGGTGGTGACAGTCATCCCTTATCCGATGGCAAGTTTGATGAGTTTCCAGCTAAGTGGACGGGTAATGGGGCACGTGCCGCTCAGCCCGATATTAATGACTGGTATGAAACCGTTAAGGTTAATTATGGCGTAAGGCCCGACGGTACATATGATTTCCCAACCCTACCTGAAGGTTTTAGCGAAAAGTCTTTTGCGGAACATGCGGCGTTCTGGGAAGGAAAAGACGTACCGGATTCCTGGTACAAGTTTAGAAATATAGCGCATTATTGGCTCGATAAAGGGGTAGACGGGTTTCGCTATGATATGGCCGAAATGGTACCCGTTGAATTTTGGTCATTTTTAAACAGCAGCATAAAACAAAAGGCGCCAGACGCCTTCCTGTTGGCTGAAGTTTACCAACCAGATAAATACCGTGCTTATATCCAGCAAGGTAAAATGGATTATTTGTACGACAAAGTAGGTTTCTACGATACGTTGAAAAAGATTATGCAGGGCAGTGGTGCAGTAAGTGATTTGGTCGCTATCCATGAAGAAGTTCGCGATATTGCGCCACATATGCTGCATTTTTTAGAAAATCACGATGAACAGCGCATAGCCAGCCCAGATTTTGTCGGCGACGCTGACAAAGGAAAACCTGCCTTAGCCGTAAGTGCACTAATTAGTAGCGCTCCTACCTTGCTTTACTTTGGACAAGATGTTGGTGAAGACGGTAGCGAAGAGACTGGGTTTGGCGATCCAACACGAACCACTATTTTTGACTATGCAGGCGTACCGGCTCATCAACGTTTTATGAACAACGGCAAATTTGATGCAGGGCAGTCAACAGAGAAAGAAAAAGCGTTGCATCGCTTTTATAAAGACGTCATGAACATCGCTACAAGCAATAGCGCAATTACTGGGCGTTATCAAAGCCTGCATGCCCTGAACCTAGGCGTTGAAGGATCTGCGTATTCTGAGCAGCAGTTTGCGTTCATAAGAGAGAAAAACGACCAAGGTTTTATTGTTATTGCTAACTTTAGCGATAACGCTACAGGCCCTATTTCACTGACAGTACCGGCTTCTGCGATAGAAACCGCGGGCAACAAGCTTGAGCTTAAACCTTTACTTTCTCATGACGGTTTAACGCTTGAGCAGGGCGAGGTGAACTACCGCGCTACAACAACGTTAGACGCGTTGGAAACCAAGGTGTTTGCTTTTTAAGCAAGCTCCGTAAGTTTCATTAAGTTAGCGCAGGCGTACAACGTGGAAGGCTATTGTTTTTTACATGGTATTTTGACCAGGTATTCTTAAAAGGTCTTCGGTGAATACGTATGCAGAGCGTTGGTATGAATAAGTGTACACGGTAGTATCTCGATATAATCTTGTACTTAACGTATTTTTAACATTGGTGTTCATGTGTTCAATTTTAACAGCGTAAGCCATTCTATTTGTTTAAACCGCTATCGCGCGTTACCGTTAATTCTCACTTCGGCTATTTCACTAGCCGCGGTTCCCGTTTATGCATTGCAGCAGGGTGAAATTGAAGTATACCCACCTAATTGGTGGGCAGGTATGCAAAATCCCGAAGTCGAGTTGATGATTTACGGTGAAGACGTAGCTGATGACGCCGTCTCTCTTGCTACGGGAAATGTAAAAGTTAGCCGAGTTAAGGCACTTGATAGTGAAAACTATCTTTTCGTAACGCTTGATACTTCAGGCGCCCAGGCGCAAGACCTCGTGCTTACATTGACTGACAATGATGGAAGCCAACGTACGGTGCATTACCCGCTTGAAAAACGCAAAGAAGGCTCTGCATCAAGAAAAGGCTTTGGACCAGAAGACGCTATCTACCTTATTGCACCTGACCGCTTTGCAAATGGTAATACCGCAAATGATAATGTTGACGGTTATCAAGATAAGGTAGACCGCCAATTTAAAGGTGGCCGTCATGGCGGCGATATCCAAGGTATCGTGGACAACTTAGATTACATTAAAAGCATGGGCTTCACGCAGATTTGGACCATGCCTATGCTTGAAAATGCGATGGACAAGTACAGCTACCATGGCTATTCAACCACAGATTACTATCGCATTGACCCGCGCTTTGGTTCTAATGACGCCTTTATAGATTTCAGTGAAAAAGCAAAATCCGAAGGGGTTGGCATTATCATGGATATGGTGCTTAATCACATTGGTAGTAATCATAAGTGGATGGAAGATACACCATCAAAGGATTGGATCAATAATGAAGGAAAGTTCGTCGGCACCACCCATAAAAGAGAATCTCTGCACGACCCTCATGCAATAGAAAGCGATATCAAAGGGTTTAGCGATGGGTGGTTTGTGCCTACCATGCCAGATTTAAATCAACGCAATCCACACTTGGCGAATTATTTAGTCCAAAATGCTATTTGGTGGGTAGAGACTGCAGATTTAAGTGGTATTCGCGTAGATACATACTCTTACCCTGATAAAGCGTTTTTAAGTGAATGGACAAATCGCTTAATGGACGAATACCCTAACTTTAATATCGTGGGTGAAGAATGGTCTGTAAACCCTGCAATCACGGCCCATTGGCAAGCGGGTAGTCAGCGCCACGATGACTATGATAGCGCGCTACCATCCGTGATGGATTTTCCATTGCAGGCTGCCGTTGTTAAAGCATTAAATAGCGATGAAAGTTGGAATTCTGGTTTTATTACGGTTTATGAAACCCTGGCTACCGACTTTTTATATGGCGACCCGAACAATCTGGTTGTCTTTCCCGATAACCACGATATGAGCAGAATCTATACGCAACTTGGACACGATAAAGCCAAGTGGAATATGGCGATGACTTTATTGCTTACAACCCGAGGGATCCCACAGGTATTTTACGGAACGGAAATTCTAATGGGTAACGAAGGCAGTGACGATCACGGTATTATACGCTCTGATTTCCCCGGCGGGTGGCCTTCAGATAGTGATAAAAACGCCTTTACGGGTAAGGGGCTTAACAGCGATGAGCGTTGGGCTCAGCAGCGCATTAAAGCCTTATTGCAGCTGCGCCAAACATACCCGCAACTATTTCAAGGCAAGTTAAAGCACTATGCGCCCGTTGACGGTGTTTACACCTATTTTCGAGAGGCTGAAAAGGGGGCTAAGCGCAGTGCCCAATCAGATAACGGAAACAATGTTGAAAAAATCATGGTAATTCTTAACAAGAAAGCGGTAGATTTGCCTTTATCGACCTACACAGAAATGCTTAAGACCAACGATTCGATAACAAGAATAAGTGACGGTAAAACGTTCAAGTCAACAGATACCATAAGCCTGTCTGCTATGTCAGCTAATGTTTTCATTGTGCGTTAACGGTATCCATTAAAATAAAACAATAAATAGAGCAAAGTATGCAAGCAACTCAACCACGCCTTTCTTTTTGGCAAATATGGAACGTCAGTTTTGGCTTTCTCGGTGTTCAATTTGGTTTTGCACTGCAAAACGCAAATGTTAGTCGCATCTTGTCAGACTTAGGGGCCGATTTACACTCACTCTCTCTTTTCTGGCTTGTAGCGCCCATTATGGGGCTTATTGTACAGCCCATCGTTGGTTCAGCTTCAGATAGAACCTGGAACCGTCTAGGCAGACGCCGCCCATTTATTCTAGCAGGCGCTATTGCAGCAGTATTGGGAATGATTCTGTTACCAAACGCCCCGCTATTTGTGGCGTTTCTTGCGCCCATGCTAATGGGGGCATTGATGGTGGCACTAATGGACGCATCGTTTAACGTGTGCTTCCAGCCATTTCGCTCGTTAGTTTCTGACATGGTACCGCCGTCGCAACGCAATGTTGGGTACTCTATCCAATCGCTACTTATCAATATTGGCGCTGTTATCGGCTCTATTCTTCCTTTTGTCCTAACGAACGTCATTGGTCTTGAAAATACGGCACAAATGGGGCAGGTTGCTCCTTCCGTCATTTGGGCGTTTTATATTGGCGCAACAGTGTTGTTAGGTACTGTCATTTGGACCGTGATCCGCACTAAAGAATATGCACCCGAAGACTACAATCGTTACAAAGGCCTTAGCGAGACAGCTTCTGTAACAACTGAAGAGAAAAAGGCGCCGCTAGGGCAGCGTCTGGCTGAGTTTTTTACACTGGTAAAAGACATGCCAACGACCATGAGGCAATTAGCTGTAGTGCAGTTTTTCTCTTGGTTTGCACTGTTTATTATGTGGGTTTACACCACGCCAGCCATTACGCAACATATATGGAACGTAGATAAGCAATGGTTTGACCCTACTTTTATCGCAGCAGCGCCAGTTGTGCCGGAAGCGATAGTTATGGCTAAAGGTGCCGCAGGTGATTGGGTGGGGATCTTGTTTGCTGCCTATTCTGTGTTTGCCGCCATATTTTCTATTTTTCTTGCAAAGCTTGCAGATAAATTCGGTCGTAAAACCGTTTATGCCGGTTCCCTCGCATTAGGCGGTATCAGCTATGTAAGTTTCCTGCTTTTCCAAGACTTAAACATGGTAAACGTTAACCTACTTATCACCGAAGTAACGGTGCCGCTTGGCGCTGTTAAGTTACTTATTCCGATGATAGGTGTAGGTATCGCGTGGGCGGCCATTTTAGCGATGCCATACGCTATGCTTGCGGGTGCACTACCTGCAAATAAAACGGGCGTTTACATGGGAATATTTAATTTTACCGTTGCAGCGCCACAGATTGTCTCGGGTTTAACAGCTGGATGGATTTTAAGTAGCGTCTTCGATAACGATGCTAAATACATCATTGTTGTAGCGGGTGTGTCTATGTTGATTGGAGCTGCCTCAGTATTTTTTGTAAAAGAAGCCGATAAGCAAGACCTTGAAGCAGCAAAGGGAGCGTAATATGAAATTTAATCGGACAGCTATCGCGTTGACTGTAGCAGGTGTACTTTGCTCAGCGTGCGCAAGCACTGTAAATAATGAAGTAAGGTCAAAGGTTGCCGCTGACCGTATTGTCGGTACGGACACGCCGTTTGCCAGTGAAGCGGTGTACTTTGTTGTTACCGACCGATTTGTTGATGGCGACCCTTCAAATAACCATGAGACACAAGGTGGGGAATACCCCACTTGGCAACTTCCGCTTGAAGGCCCTGAGGGTAAAAAAGCGTACGTGGGCTACATGGGCGGAGATCTAAAAGGCATTTTAAACAATGCTGATTACATCAAGGATATGGGTTTCACTGCAGTGTGGATGACGCCTGTTCACGATAACCCTGATTACGCCTTCAATGGCGATGAACCTATTACCTATGGTGGCGCCTTTAAAGACGGTGGCAAAACAGGGTATCACGGCTATTGGGCAACAAATTTCTACAAAGCCGACGAGCACCTTGTTAGTGATGATTTAAGCGTGAGGGATTACACCGCTAAAATGAAGGCTAGCGGGTTAAAATCGGTGTTTGATATCGTGGCAAATCACGGTACACCAAGCTTTACGATGGAGGAAGACTTACCTGGGTACGGTGAAATTTATGATAAAGATGACAACTTGGTTGCTGATCATCAAAATTTACCCCCTCAAGAATTAGACCCAGAAAACAACCCGCTTCACCGTTTTTTTCATGACTATCCTGATTTGGTAAAGCTGTCGAACCTTGATGATGAGAACCCTGAAGTTCGTGATTATCTCATAAATAGTTATCTATATTGGATTTCACAGGGCGCCGATGGCTTTAGAATTGATACGATTAGACACGTTCCCCACGCTTTTTGGCGAGAAGCTTCCGATAGAATTAGAGAGCGTTACCCAGACTTCTTCATGTTTGGTGAAGCGTTTGATTACGAGGCCAATAATATTGCTCAGCATACACTGCCAAAAAATGGTGGGGTAAGCGTTCTTGATTTTCCGATGCAAAAAGCCATGGTCAGCGTATTTGAAAAGCCACTGGAAAGCGATTTTGCTGATTTAGAAAATGCGTTACATCTTACGCATGGACCTTACCATAACCCGTACGATTTAACGACGTTTTACGACAACCATGATATGGCGCGTATCAACGCGACGGACAATGGTTTTATTAACGCACACAACTGGTTATTCACGGTAAGGGGAATACCTGTGGTATACATGGGTTCTGAAATCGGGTTTATGCGCGGCACTGCAGAACATGCAGGGAACCGTAATTACGTAGGGCAAGAAAGGTTAGATGCAGCGGTTAATCATCCTATTCAACAAGCCTTAACCGACATAGCAAACGTTCGTAAAAATACGCCTGCTTTACAACGTGGTATTCAGGTAAATGTAGCGCTTAGCGGGCACACGGCAGCGTTTTACCGAGTGATTAATACGGAAGAAAGCCAGCAAACTGCTCTGGTTCTGCTTAATAAAGGCGATAGTGCACAGACGTTTAATGTTAATCAATTCATCCAGTCGGGTAACTGGGTTGAGCAGTTAACGGGGCGCGAATTAACCATTGCTGAAGGCGGGAAATTAAGCGCTACTGTTGAACCAAACGGGGTGCAGGTGTGGCTGCGCGAAGGGAAGGTTGAGAACGAGGCACTGCTTGCTCAAATTAAGTATCAGCTATCGCGTCAGTAAAGGTCTGTTATTTTTTATTACCTTGATGTTATCGCGTGACGCCCATGCTTTAACGAACATTCAGGTGATACTCACCTGATTACTGATACAAAAAAGCCCCGATAGACATTTTTCGGGGCTTTTTATATTCGCTACGTCACTATTCAATAACGATAACTAACGGTCAACTCAACTGCGCTATTCGCTACCACAAGATTGGCGAATAATAATATCAGCAGGCATTAAGTAATCTTCTACATCTTCATTATTAATAGCTTTAAGCAGTGTATTAACAAGTAATTCGCCGGCAAGCTTCGTATTTTGCTGAACCGTGGTTAGCGAAGGCGTGGTGTATGCTGACACCGCAATATTATCATACCCCACCACGGCTACATCGTCGGGTACATTGACTTTAGCTTGCCTAAGCGCCCTAAGCACGCCCATAGCGATAAGGTCAGATGCACAAACAATAGCTTGAGGCAGCGCTTTGTTTTGAAGTAGCGATTTTATGGCTTCTGAGCCTGCATCTTCTGTTGAATTCGCGTTTTCTTGCACACTATTTTTATCCAGGCCATGAGCCATAAGGGTTTCAAAATATCCGTTATAGCGCGCTTTGAACTCGGGGGCATGTTCACCATTGTCACCAATAAAAGCAAACGAGCGTTTACCTAATGCAATCAGGTGTTCAGTGATGCTTTGACCACCTTGGTAGTTGTCACACCCAATGCTAACGCCCGGGTGGGCTTCATCAGGTGCACCCCAGCGAACAAAGTGCGTACCTTGAGATTCAAGCTGTGCAACTTTGTTTTGGTAGTCGGTGTAGTCACCATAACCCAACAAAATAATGCCGTCAGCTTTATTAGAATCTTCGTATTCTGCGTGCCAGTCATCTTCTAAGTTTTGAAAAGACACGAGGAGGTCATAGTTAGCCTGAGCGCAGGCTCGAGTAATACTGCCTAGCATTGCCAGAAAAAACGGGTTGATCATTGAGTCATCAGACGTTGGGTCTTCAAACAAGAGTAAGGCAATTGTACTGCTCTTTTGCTTTCTCAAGTTACTTGCGTTCTTATCAACTTTGTAATTGAGTTCCCTAGCAATACGCTGAACGCGGTCACGAGTTTCTTGATTAACCAACGGGCTATTATTAAGTGCCCGAGAAACGGTTGACTGTGAAACCCCTGCCAGATGGGCAATGTCAAAAGAGGTTGCTTTTTCTTTCATAAATACCATGATTTGCTGCTACGACTTTGTTGTCGCTGCACGTAGATTACCATATTTTTCTTTTTACGCGCGCTTTTTGAATGCCGAAAGCGGGAATCGTAACGCAATGGCAAGCAAAGGCGTAGTGTACCTGTGTGGCTTATCAACGCGGTGCATACATTTACTCTTAGGTTTGCTGGATCGCTGCTAATTCAACCACTTGTTATGCTTCTTTGAATAAAACATGGTTGAACCAATTGTGACAGTGTTATACTCAAACAGATTTTGAAATTATACGTGCATAAGGGGAACCTGCGAATGGCCGAGACTGAACACCGTCCGACCAATTTTATCCGTCAGATTATTGATAAAGACCTGTCTAATGGTCTGCATGACGCTATTAAAACTCGATTCCCGCCGGAACCAAACGGGTTTCTTCACATAGGCCATGCTAAGTCTATCTGCCTAAACTTCGGTATTGCAGAAGACTACACCGGGTCTTGTAACCTTCGCTTTGACGACACTAATCCAGCGAAAGAAGACATTACTTTCGTTAACTCAATCAAAGAAGACGTAACCTGGCTTGGGTTTACGTGGGATGGCGAGGCGCGCTATTCATCAAACTATTTCGATCAACTTCACGCTTATGCGGTTGAACTTATTGAAAAAGGCTTAGCCTATGTAGACTTTTCTGCGCAAGACGTTATGCGTGAAATGCGTGGTACGTTGAAAGAGCCAGGCCAAAATAGTCCTTATCGCGATACAGACGTGGAAACAAACCTTAAAGAGTTCGCCAAAATGACAGCAGGCGACTACAAAGAGGGCGAGTGTAGTTTACGCGCTAAAATAGACATGACATCGCCATTTATGTGTATGCGCGACCCTGTAATCTATCGGGTTAAACACGCTCATCACCACCAAACAGGTGATAAGTGGTGTGTCTATCCGATGTACGATTTTACCCACTGTATCTCTGACGCCATTGAGGGTATAACACACTCTTTGTGTACACTAGAGTTTCAAGATAACCGTCGTCTTTACGACTGGGTAATTGAAAATATTTCTATCGACTGTACGCCCCGTCAATACGAATTTTCTCGTTTGAACTTGGAGTACACGGTATTAAGTAAACGTCGTCTTATTCAACTGGTAGAAGAAAACCACGTAAGTGGTTGGGATGACCCGCGCATGCCTACAATTGCGGGCTTGCGTCGTCGTGGTTACACACCGGGTTCTATTGTTGAGTTTTGTAAACGAATTGGCGTAACTAAAATGGACAATATGGTTGAGATGTCCATGCTAGAAGCCTGCATTCGCGATGACTTAAACGCTAATGCGCCACGTGCTATGGCGGTACTTGACCCAATAAAGCTCGTTATCGAAAACTACGAAGAAGGGAAGACCGAAACACTCGTTGCGCCAAATCACCCTAACGATGAAAGTATGGGTACGCGTAACATTGGCTTTAGTCGTGAGGTTTACATTGAAGCGGAAGATTTCCGTGAGTCGGCTAACAAGAAATTCAAACGCTTAGTGTTAGAAAAAGAAGTACGACTACGCAACGCCTACGTTATTAAAGCTAATCGGGTCGAGAAAGACGAAGAAGGGAACGTTACCACAGTATATTGTACTTACGACCCTGATACATTAGGTAAAGATCCAGCCGATGGCCGCAAGGTCAAAGGCGTTATTCACTGGGTAGATGCGGCAACCGCACAAGCGGCAGAATTTAGACTTTATGACCGCTTATTTAATGTGCCAAACCCAGCGGCAGAAGAGAACTTTACCGACGCAATTAACCCTGAATCTCTCGAAGTTAAGCAGGGCTGGGCAGAAGCTGGCTTAATTGGAAATGTGCCAGAAGTAGGTGCATGGCAATTCGAACGCACGGGCTACTTTTGTGTAGACAAAGACAGTACTGATGCAAAACCGGTGTTTAATCGCACTGTCGGCCTAAGAGACACATGGGCTAAAATAGGCGAATAATCTAGTTATATACGCCACATGTATCGGCTTCATTGTTAGAAAAACCGCTTAAGCTAGCTTAAGCGGTTTTTATTTTTATATTGGTAGCGCTCGTTTTTAATTTAATAGATATCGTGTGTACGCGCTATTTTTTTGGCTGACAATCGAGTGACTGCCCGTTAACTTCGATGCTGTCATTCCCCATTAAGTAAAGATACATAGGCATAATATCTTCAGGCGTTTTTAATGTATCTGGATTTTCTGCCGGAAATGCTTGAGCGCGCATTTGCGTGCGAGTACCGCCAGGGTTGATACAATTAAACCTTAGTGTTTTGTTCTGGTACTCATCGGCGAGGGTTTGCATAACGCCTTCTGTCGCAAACTTAGAAACCGCATAGGTTCCCCAAAACGCACGGCCTTTTCGGCCTACACTCGATGTGGTAAAAATCACTGATGCATTCTCGGCTTTCTCTAACGCCGGAATGAGTGCTTGAGTCATGTACACCATACCATTTACGTTAACTTGCATCACGTCTTGCCACTCTTCGGCGTCGATATCTTTAAATGCGCTTAAATGCCCAAGAATGCTTGCATTGTGTAGCACCCCATCTAGACGGCCGAACTGGTCAATAATCGTCTGGGTCATCTGCTGATAGTGAGAGGGGGTAGCACCTTTAATGTCTAAGGGGACAATCGCAGGCTCTTGGCCACCAGCTTCAACAATGTCGTCATAGACGGCTTCAAGTTTTGATACAGTACGGCCTAATAAAATACAAATAGCGCCATGAGCAGCATAAGTTTTCGCGGCTTGTGCACCAATCCCATCGCCGGCACCGGTGACAAGAATCACTTTGTCGCGTAACAAATCTACTGGTGCGTTGTAATCGTTCATCGTATTCCTTTAAAAGGTTAATTTTTCATTCGCGAAAGTCGAAGCTTGTTGCCCTTTAATAAGTTTTAAAGGTCAGTAACGCTTCGCTTTTTAAGTCCCCAGATCATACTCAGCCTGACTCACAAGTAAAACATTGAATGAAAAAACTCTTCAAACGTAAAAAAAGTTAACATTAATAGTTAACAAAACTTTGCAAAGTTGCAACAAAGTCAATAAGATTGAGGAAGATACAACTGGTCTAACATGTTTAAAACTATTAACTACACCTGTAAAGACAGGATAGTGCAGGCTACTTTTATAAGAGTTGAGTTTTAGACGCAGAATAACAACAATGCTTGTAGGGAGTAGAGATGAGAAAACTCGTATTAAGTTCCAGTGTGGCCCTTGCGCTGGGTCTAGCAGGCTGTGGTGGCTCCGATGAAACCCTTTCCGACATTCAGGCCGAAACAGAAGTCCAAACCCCATTTTCGCGGATCCTTTTTGACCCAGCAGCAGGGAACCTCAACATTCCAAACGACCTTCTTATGCTTCCGGGCGATGACGGTTTCTTCGATTACACACTAAATATCCCAGTGGCTGACCCCACAGACTTTGCTGACCCGCAAAATGCGCTTAACGTGTTAGATGGGTGGTCTACTCAGCACCCGTTCGTTATCAACGTAGAAACACCGCCGGGTGCTTCGTTAGACGAGAGCACGCTAGCATCTGGCGTATTGTTGTATGAAGCAACGCTAGGTCTTGACCAAAGCGACCCAGATTGCGCGCAAATCACCACGCCATCAGCGGGTTGTAAGCTTGGTGATCAACTTACTTTCGGTGTTGATTATGTATTAAGCCTTGCTGATAGCAACACGATTACTTTTGTGCCTTTAAAACCACTTAAGGCTGCGCAAGGTTACATGTTGGTCATGACTACTGATTTGAAAGATTCTTCAGGCAAGTCAGTACAAGGCTCAACTACGTGGGATTTGGTAAGGCAAGATATTAATGCCAACCCTTTAGGAAGCGATGCACAGCTTCAATTACAAGGTTTAGTTAATTCTTTAGTTAACCCTCTTCTAGGTGCCGGCTTTGCCCGTGAAGATATTACTTATGTGTCTGCTTTTACCACCCAATCTGTTGCGAATTCGCTAGATACGATTAAAAAAGTCATGATTAGTGGATTTGCTCAACTTGCAGCAGGCGGCGATCCTTCTGCGCCTTCAGCGCTACCGGCGATTACAGTTGGTGATGCAGCAGTAGCGCCAAATGCAATGGAAGCACTAGGGCTTGTAAACTCTACGGTTGTTGCAGGTGCGGTAGAGCAGGGCAAGCAGGGGTTATCTGAGCAAGTACAGGCTGCCATTGATGCAACTGACTTTAGCGCGTTGGAAACGTGTGCAGGTCTGGCTGGTACAGTTTCTGGCCAATTGTCTGCGCAGTGGGGCGCACTAAACGACTTTGCTGTTGCTGTATCTACGGGTATCTTGGCGCAAGCAGGGCCATTCTGTGCGGCACAGCGCTACGAGGGTAATATTGCACTGCCTTATTTCCTAGGTGTTCCGAGTGCTGAAAACCCATTAGCACCAGTAAATGACTTCTGGAAAGCAGCGTGTGATAGCGGCATTGTGCTAGCAGGCGCACCGCAAGAATTGCTTGCTAATGCTGAGCCAGGTCCAAATGCAGAAATGTGTTCTTCTCTTGGCCTTGCTGACGTTCGCATTAATGGTGAAATGCTAGATAGCGCTAGAAACATTACGAAGTTCAATCCATATCCACAGCCTACCGGCGGTAACATGGGAACGGAGACGCTAGACGTGCAGGTAACGATTCCTGATCCAGCCATTGCTGGTGCACTAGGTTTCCCAATTAGTATGCCAGAAGCAGGATGGCCGGTCGTTATTTTAGCGCATGGCATTACTAGTCAAAAAGAAGATATGCTTGCCATTACGGGTACGCTGTCGCGGGCAGGTATTGCGTCTGTAGCCATTGACCAACCGCTACACGGTAGCCGTGGCTTTGATTTAGATGGCGATGGTACTGACGACCTTAACGCTACAAGCGTAAGCGCCACGCACTATATGAACCTAGCAAGCCTGCCTACGGCGCGGGATAACTTGCGCCAAAGTGTGTCTGATCTTCTTGGCTTACGTTTAGGCTTAAACGCATTGATTGATAATACAACAACACAAAACGTTAAGTTTGATATGTCTCGTGTGTCTATCATGGGTGTTTCTTTAGGGGCGATTACTGGCGGTAATTTTGCTGCGGTTGCAAATACATCAATGGGCGGTGATTTAGCAGCACTTGATGGTATGTTTGCTGTTAGAGAAGCGTCTCTTGAATCGCCGGGAGGCGGCGTAGCACAATTCTTACTAGAGTCTGCTGCTTTTGGCCCCCTGATCAAAGGGTTACTGCTTTCACAGGCATCAGAAGATTTTGTTGCTCTATTACAGCAGTTGTATGAAACAACTGACGTAAACGAAGAACAACTTGCAGCGGCAGTCGCTATCTTTGAAGAGGCGTTAACAGAAGAACAGGCTGCTGAAGTAAATGCGGTATTTGCTGAGTTTGCTTTTGCTGCTCAAACCGTCATGGATGCGGGTGACCCAACCAACTATGCACAAACGCTTGGTAGTAATACGCCTGTTCACATGATGACGGTAGTAGGTGATGGCAGCGAAGAGAACTTGCCTGACCAAGTAATTCCAGTGTCTACAGCCTTACCACTGTCGGGCCAGTTACCGCTAGCTGCTACTATTGGCCTAGAGCAGGTAACAACGACTCAAGGGCCAGGTACTGACCCAATTAGTGGCTTGGTATTGTTCAACAGTGGGGCTCACGCATCTAGCTTAAGCCCAGCGGCGAGCGCAGCGGTTACTACCGAAATGCAAAAAGAAGTGGCTGGCTACATAGCTTCAGATGCGTTAGCGTTACCTATCTCTGATGAAAGTGTGGTTGCAAACTAAAAGTGCACGTTACTTTGGTAACATGGTGTAGTTAAAACAACACCATTAAACAATGTTATAGCCGGTTTAAAGTGTTTCTTTAAACCGGCTTTTTTGTATATAAATTATAATGTTGTTTGAATGTTGTAGGTTGTTAATGTAGTGTTAATGGAGGTCAGATCAGTATAAATCTCTCTGCGTAACACACTCACTAAAAAAACGTGTGAGCAGCATAGAAAAGGGCCTATTCATTCATCATTAGGGAAAACATGCGATGATTAATAAAACCACGTTTACTAGTAAACGGACGCTTATTGCACTTTCTCTCACAGCGCTTCTAAGTGCTTGCGGAGATAACGACAACGATTTTTCAAACATACAACAGCCGGCACCAACGCCCCCAACTTCACCAGCGCCAGCACCTGAGCCTATTCCCGCTTTTTCACCTGACGGAACGTTATCGGCAGACGTAACCTGGACTAAGTACGGTGTGCCTCATGTTAAGGCCGATAATTTAGAGAGCATGGCCTACGGTGTTGGCTATGCTTTTGCGCGAGACAATTTATGCGTACTGGCCGATCAAATTCTTAAATATAATTCAGAGCGTGCTAAGTATTTCGGACCGGATGCAGTACCAGGCAGCGGAGACTCAGAGCATCTCATTAATGATTTTGGTTTTATAACTTTAGGCATAAGAGAGTTAGCAGAGGAAAACCTCCCCCGGTTATCTGCAAACTCACGAGCTATGTTTCAGGGCTATACTGCTGGGTACAATCGCTACTTAAACGAAACGCCCGTAGATGAGCAAGATCAAAGCTGTGCAGGTCAGCCTTGGGTTACTGAAATCGACAGTGTAGACCTATTAACCTATTCATTAGGCGTAGCGTTGCTACCTGGTGCCGCTAACTTTTTAGGCCCAATGTTTGTCGCAGCGCCTGAAGGGGAAAGTTACTTACCAACCCCAGCTGCATCTTCAACTGAGTCTACGGCGTCCATTAAGATCGCCCCTACCGTTAAGGTGCCCGATCGCAATCCGCAGGAAATGGGCTCAAATGGGTGGGGTTTAGGCAGTGATAAAACAACGAATGGCAAAGGCATGGTATTGGGTAATCCACACTTCCCACATACTGGCAACCTACGTTTTTGGAACTTTCATGCGCAAGTACCCGGTCATTTAAACGTAACAGGGGGCTCATTAATGGGGTTACCTGGGGCAGTGAACATTGGTTTTAATGAAAACGTCGCGTGGACACATACCTTTTCCACGGCAGAACATTTTGTGGTTTATCAACTAACGCTAGATGAAAACGACGAAGCAGGGCTAACCCATGTTGTCGATGGTAACCGACGTACTATCTACGAAAAGCCAATGCAAATCGACGTGGCTGTGGGCGGTGGGCAAACAATAACGCTAGAAAAAACGGCTTATTATACGAATTATGGCCCTATGATTGAGGTGCCAGGTAATTTTGATTGGAGCGACACCAACGCGTTTGCAATAAAAGACGCTAACTTGCCTAACTTTGATATTGTCGACCACTGGCTAGCCATGAACATGGCCACGTCAATGGACGAGTTCAAACAAGCCTTTAAAGACTATGACGGGGTAATATTTAACAATACGATGGCGGCTTCCAGCGACGGCCAAGTATTTTATATCGATGATTCGACGGTGCCGAATTTAACAGAAACGGCTATTGAACAACTCACCACTAACCCGTTGCTTATTCAGACGAAGGCTGCTGCGGGTTTTACGGTCTTACCCGGAAATATTTCTCAGTTCGACTTCGATGGGCCTGTACCTTATGAAGAAGCGCCTAAATACGAAGGAACAGATTCAGTTCAAAATTCAAATGACAGTTACTGGCTGACAAATTTGAATTCACCTATTGTTGTGAGCAATCCGCTTTTTGGTAATGTCGACAACCAGCAAAGCCTGCGTTCACGAATGGGGCAGCAGTTTATCGAAAATGAAGCGGGGAGTGACGGTACCTTTACGCCACAAGAAGTAGAAGGTTTATTGTTTAACAACCGAAGCTACTTGGCTGAAAATATTTTACCTTCTTTATTAGAGGCGTGTGCGAATCAGGGCGATACGCCTGTGAATGTAGACGGTACGGCAGTGGATATCTCTGTATCTTGTGCTGCACTGGAAGACTGGGATGGAACCATGAATCTTACCAGTACCGGCGCTCACGTCTTTAGAGAGTTTGCGTTCCAATTTAACCAAGCGCCACAGTGGGAAACACCGTTCTCATTGGAAATGCCAGTAACCACACCTTCAGGCTTAATGCAAAATGATGTAACGCTTCAGCAATTAGCGCGTGCAACGCAGGTAATTGAAGAAGCAGGTATTGCTTTTGATGCGCCACTTGGCGATGTGCAGTTTGTTGAACGTAGTCTTCCTGATGGAACGGCTTCGGGTGTAAAACTGCCGTGGGCTGGCGCACACAACATTGAAGGCGGCTTTAACGTATTCGATGTTAGTAGCAATAGAAATGGAACGCTGTTGCCTAGACATTCCTACGAGACAATAAACAACAATACGGCAATGAGTGCCCAAGCCGAGGGTTATCACATTAACTACGGCACGAGCTGGGCTATGGTAATCAATTTTACCGATGAAGGCCCGAAAGGCCGTGGTATTTTGACGTATTCTCAGTCTCGAAAATATGGCAGTGAACACTTCTTAGACCAAACTCGCCTCTACTCAACGCAACCAACGCTACGAGATATCTATTTTACGGAAGAAGAGATCGAGGCCAATAAGATTGAACACGTTACACTATCGTCAGACTAAGGTGAGACTGGTATTATAGCGCAATGAAAACAGCGACTTTGCCATTTATTGGTAAAGTCGCTATTTACGTGTTGGGTAGATAACGTTGCTTACCCGTTTATTTTACTAGGAGTAGAGTTTGGAGTTTTTGTACGAATACGGTTTGTTTGTTGCCAAAGCAGTAACACTCGTCGTTGCTTTTATCGTGGTTGTATCAACCATTGTCGGTGTGGCAAGTAAGCAGAAGCAGGGGAAAGGCCAACTTGAAATCGTGTCTATTTCTGAACAGTTAAAAGACATAACGAATTATGCAAAGCAGGTACTTTTAGATAAGAACGCGCTTAAAAAACTGGCAAAGGAACAAAAGAAAGAAGCTAAGGCAAAAAATAAAGAAAAGGGCGAAGACGCGAACAAGTCCCGCTTATACGTCCTCGACTTTAAAGGCTCGATGGACGCAAACGAAGTTGAACATTTACGTGAAGAAGTTACCGCTATTCTTTGTGTTGCCAATAAAGAGGACGAAGTGTTAGTTCGCCTTGAAAGTGGCGGTGGTGTGGTACACGGGTACGGACTTGCAGCATCACAGCTTCAGCGTATTAAAGAAAAAGGCCTTAAGTTAACTATCGCTGTGGATAAAGTAGCGGCGAGTGGCGGCTATATGATGGCGTGTGTTGCTGATAAATTACTTGCTTCTCAGTTTGCTTATATTGGCAGTATTGGCGTTTTGGCGCAGCTTCCTAACTTCAATAAATTGCTCAAGAAGAATGACATTGAGTTTGAGCAACACACCGCCGGTGAATTTAAACGAACGCTGACGATCTTTGGTGAAAATAACGACGAAGGTCGTGCCAAATTTAAAGAAGAAATTGAAGAAATTCATGTTCTTTTTAAAGACTTTGTTCAAAGCCAACGCCCTGATATGAACATTGACAAAGTGGCTACAGGTGAGTACTGGCCTGGTATCAAAGCTAAGACGCTAGGTTTGGTCGACGAGATAACCACATCAGATGATTATATTCTCTCTCATTATCCAGCACGGGAAATATTTAGCGTTAAATATTCAGTGAAGAAGAACGTCGCTGAAAAGCTAGGTATGTCAGCAGCAAGCGTTGTTGAAAGGGTATTTATGAAATCAATGAGCAAAGCGCGTCACTGGTTTTAACGCAAGCGGTACGTCTGCGCTTTAAGGGCGGGCACTATGCTGTTTTTTTACGGCTTTTGGGGTGCAGACGTAACGTAATTAATTAACCTACATAAAGATAATAAAAAGAATATGGCACGGCATACTAAAAGCGATATTGTAGATGCGGCAGAGTTTCTGTTTTCTCAAAGCGGGTTTACACAAACCTCCATGCGAGATATTACTGCAAGAGCCGGCGTCAATTTAGCGTCGGTTAACTATCACTTTGGCAGTAAGAAAAACCTTATTCAGGCGGTATTTAAGCGCTACTTTGACCATCTAATGCCGCAAGTACAGTCGTGCTTAGCTGAAATTCAGCCTAGTAAGGGGGCAAAAGGGGTAGAGCAGTTGCTGTATTCACTCATTCCCCCAATGTTAGACTTAAACGAATTGTCGCCTCAGGGCACCGCAACCTTTGTAAAACTACTTGGCCGCGGGTATAACGAAACCCAAGGCCATTTGCGTAAGTTTATAATGACTGATTATGGTGATTGTATTGGAACACTTGTGAATGCCATTAGGCAGTGTTTGCCAGACTTGCCTGAAGAGGAGTTATTCTGGCGTCTTCATTTTGCAATGGGGAGCTTTGTATTTTCAATGGCATCAAGTCAGGCATTGACAGAGATAGCCGAGTCGGACTTTCACAAGCACGTCAATATCGAAGAGGTGATAAACCACCTTGTTCCGTTTGTTGCTCAGGGCTTAACAGGCAGGTAATCGATATATAACGGCTTTTTTGCGAAAAAGCCAAGATTACACCTACAGTTTGTATCTGCCTGTAGGTGTAAAACCAATACACACCGTTAAACGTAATTTTTAACGAGGTAAAGTGGCTCCTGGTACTTCTGCATTAAGCTTTTCTGCCCAAAAATCTTTCACAGAAAAACCTGACTTTGCTGGACCAGATGCTTTTTTCTTACTCGGTGTAGACGAGGCTTTGGCTTCTTTCTTCGTCGTTGTTTGTGACGACATCGAATCTACCATTTCCTGAAGCTGTGCTAAACGTACATTTTTACCACCATCAACACTGTACCAACCACTTTTAGCTTCTATGTTAGGTGCTTTGCCGTGGGCTTTTTTATAAGCGTCAGAAAATGCAGCGATCACCGTGTCTTTGTCTAAGTTTGCCATGCTTTTTTGCTCTTTATTTTGTTAAGATGACGAACGAATAATGACTTACCTGAACACCAGATACGCGTCAAACGTAAAGGCAACGTTTATAGCGGAAAGCCTAAAGGCGTGGTGCACATATGCAGCGCCTATGTGACAACCAGTATCTCACGCTTATTTCAGTTAAATAGCAGGTAATTTCATAAACGTTCGCTACATTTTATAGCGTTTTTTAACCTATTTGTCTAACTTTCCACCGGAGGACCTGTGTCTATTAATAACCTTGAGCTGAAAAACTATCTCGATGGCGTTCTAAGGGCGAATGAAATCAGTGACTACTGTCCAAATGGCTTACAGGTAGAGGGCACAGGTAAAATTAAAAAAATTGTTACTGGTGTTACCGCATCTCAAGCGCTTGTTGACGCCGCGATAAACGCTGACGCAGATGCCATTATCGTTCACCACGGTTATTTTTGGAAAGGTGAGTCGCAGACCATCACGGGTATGAAAAAACGCCGATTGTCCGCTTTGCTTACTAACGACATCAACTTATATGCTTACCACCTTCCTTTGGATGTTCATCCTGAATTTGGCAATAATCGCCAGCTGGCGTCTTTGTTAGGTATTCAAGATATTCATGCAGTTAGCCATGTTAAACCGATTGGCGTAGTGATGCAGGGCACGTTAGAAGATGAAACCGACGGTGTAACGTTGCAATCTACGCTTCAGCAAATACTAAAAAGAGATGTGCTATTAGAAGGTCCAACGTCAAAACCCATTACAACACTGGCATGGTGTACCGGCGGTGGTCAGGGTTTTATTGAACAAGCTGTTGAACTTGGTGTCGATGCTTTTATTACCGGAGAAGTATCGGAACAAACGGTCCATACAGCCCGGGAAATGGGAATAACCTTTTTAGCAGCAGGCCATCACGCTACCGAGCGCTACGGTGTTAAATCTCTTGGAGAGCATATTGCTGAACACTTCGACGTAACGGTTGAATTTATCGATATTGATAACCCAGCTTAGCTGTAATTGCACAATATGAAGAACGACCATATATTTGATGGCATCGCAGAAAAGTTCGCAAACAACATTTATGGTACAACGAAGGGCAGGCTTAGGCATACCTTGTTGTGTGATGTGCTTGCGCCATATTTAGCCCGGCCGTTAAAAGCCATTGAAATTGGTGGAGGAACGGGCGTGATGACTGCGCATATTGCTGCAATGGGGCATGACGTTGTCCTTACCGATGCATCAAGTGATGTTCTATCGAAAGCCGCGCCTTTGCTCAACGCCAGCGATAATATACGAATTCGACATCAGTACCTGCAGGAAATAGATGATTTAGCAGCCTATGATTTAGTGGTTTGCCATGCGGTATTAGAGTGGTTAGATGCCCCCTTCGATGCTATCGACTTTATTCATAAGAATATGAAACGTGGCGCACGCCTTAGCCTGAGTTTTTTTAATCAAGACGCAAACCTATTTGCAAATGCGATTTACGGTAATTTCGATTACATTGCTAAGGGCATGAAAGCGAAAAAGCAGGTGAGGCTAAACCCAAAACAACCGCTTGGTGCAATGCGAGTTGTAGACTATTGTGAATCTTTGGGGTTTAAGGTGTTAGACAAAGCAGGGATCCGCTGTTTTCACGACTATATGCGGGATATCAGTCATCAAAATAGTAAGTTTGATGAATTATTAGCGCTTGAACGGCAATACCATAAAATGCCACCCTACCTGTGGTTAGGTAAATACTTCCACCTTATTTTAGAAAAAGGTTAAAGTCTATTGCTACCGCTTAGTATGTTGTCGATAGTGGTATTGGCAATTTCTTCTAGGGCTTCTTCGGTGAAGAAGCCCTGGTGGCCTGTTATCAACACATTAGGAAAAGTGGTTAACCGTTGAAATACGTCATCTTGAATGATTTCTTGGGAATGATCGACAAAGAAGAGTTCAGATTCACGTTCGTATACATCTAGCCCTAAATATCCAATTTTTCTTGATTTTAGGCCCTTTATTATCGCATCGTTATCGACTAAACCCCCTCGGGACGTGTTAATAAGCATGACACCGTCGGGCATTTGGGCAAGGCTACTTTCGTTGATGATGTGATGACTATGTTCATTAAGTGGGCAATGAAGCGTAACTATCGCGCTCATTGCGAATAGTTCGTCAAGAGAGACATAATGCGCTCCCATTTCCTTTACGCTTACGTCTTCTATAGGGTCAAAACAAAGCACGCGACAGCCAAAGCCTAACAATATCCGTATTACGGCCTTGCCAATTCTACCGGTGCCGATTACACCTACCGTTTTATTATGCAACGTAAACCCTATCAACCCGGCAAGGTTAAAATTACCCTCTCTCACGCGATTATAGGCTTTATGGGTTTTACGGTTTAATGTCAGTATAAGGGCAAGGGTATGCTCGGCAACGGTTTCAGGGCTATATGCAGGTACACGGCTTACTGAAATGCCTGCTCGGGTAGCAGCATTAACATCAACGTTATTAAAACCTGCACAGCGAAGTGCAATATGCTCTACGTCGGCGTGCTTAAGTGCGTCAATTGTTTCTGCATTTACGTTATCATTAACGAATACCACGACGTCAGAAAAACCTTTACAACTTAGCGCCGTTGAAGGGGTTAAAGGGTGTTCAAAGAAAGTGGCTTCTATACGGGGTTGCAGCGTTTTATTGCGTTCACAAACTAAGGCAGTGAAAACCTGTTTTTCATACGGGCGGGTGCTGAAAAACACAACTTTTCTGCTACTTTCACTGTCAGTTTTAATTTTGCTCTGGCTCATAACGCTCCCTCGTAGTATTCGATAAACGCAATTTAAAACATACAGTGAAGCTGGATCATTCGCTATTCTTTTCTAATAGTTCTGCGATATCGCTATCGATGGAAGAGGGCTTTATGGTCGGTGCGTAACGTTTTAATACTTTACCTTCTGCGTTTATAAGAAACTTAGTGAAGTTCCATTTTATTCGCTTAGACCCTAACAGGCCGGGTGCTTCGTTTTTTAATGCCTCAAACAACGGGTTGGCGTCTGGGCCGTTAACGTTAGTTTTTTTAAACAGTGGAAAAGACACACCAAAATTAAGCGTGCAAAATTGTGCAATGTCTTCATCACTTCCCGGCTCTTGGTGTCCGAATTGGTCGCAAGGAAAACCTAATATTTCAAAGCCTTTGTCATGATACTTTTTATAGAGCGCTTCAAGCCCCTCATATTGCGGCGTAAAACCGCACTTGCTGGCAGTATTCACTATAAGCAACACCTTCCCTTTGTATTGTTCCAAGGTGGTTTGCTCGCCGGTATTTAGCGTGAGGGAATGCTGATAGAGTTCCAAAGTCATTTTCCTATATTTTTGTTGTTGTTAAGTCTGTTACTCTTAGGTAAACCAAACATCGTTGATTCTATCTAGAGTATATTTTGTATGAGTAATTTGAAAGTGAGTTTTCTGGGTTTAGGGGTTATGGGCTTTCCAATGGCAGGGCATTTAAGCAATGCAGGCTATTCGGTTAATGTTTATAACCGTACCGTACAAAAAGCCTTAGCCTGGGCAACCCAATATCAAAAGGGTGGGGCAAATGTTGCCGTAAGTGAAACGGTAGCCCATGCATGCGAAGCAGCCGATATCGTATTTATGTGCGTTGGCAACGATAACGATGTAAGAGAAGTGGCCACGCAAGCATTACAAGTAATGAAGCCGGGTAGTATACTTGTTGACCACACTACGGCATCTGCCGATATAGCGAGAGAGCTGTACGCTGCGTGTAAGGATAAGAGCGTAGGGTTTCTTGATGCGCCTGTGTCAGGAGGTCAAGCGGGGGCTGAAAACGGCCAGCTCACGATAATGGTAGGGGGCGATGAAGATAAATATAACAAGGTCGAGCCTGTCATGGCTCACTATGCTCGACACAGTCAGCTACTCGGCAAAAGTGGGAGTGGTCAGCTTGCTAAAATGATGAACCAGATTTGTATAGCTGGCATTGTACAGGGCCTCGCCGAAGCCCTACATTTTGGACAAAAAGCGGGGCTGGATTGCAACGCCGTCGTTGATGTAATAAGCAAAGGTGCAGCCCAATCATGGCAAATGGAAAATAGAGCTAGCACCATGTTAAGCAACAGCTTTGATTTCGGCTTTGCAGTAGATTGGATGCGTAAAGATTTGAGTATTGCACTAGATGAAGCGCGAAAAAACGGTTCTACGCTAGCGCTAACCGCCTTGGTTGATCAGTACTACGCAGATGTACAAAAGCTGGGTGGAGGCCGTTGGGACACGTCGAGCTTACTTACACGGCTGAAATAATTTAAAAGACTACGTCATAGTAAAGGGGCAGCGCTAAAGATATATTTCAGGTGCCCCTTTTTTGTCCTGATGGCTTAACCCCTTATAACCAATAGCTAAAGTGCGTGTTCTTGCGCAAGTAAAACAAGCTGCTCTAAACGGGCCTTGTTTGTCTCGTTTAGCGTCAATGCCGTTACCTTTTCAATAAGCTGCTTGAGCCTATACTTTCGGTATACGCCAATATCAGCCTCAATCATGCACTGAAGTAAATTCAGGCCAAAAGCGGCAGTTTTCGGCGAAAGTTGAAAGGCGTCATAAAAGTGTTTCATGGCTTTACTAAATAGCCCTTCAATAAAAAGCTGTGTACCGGTTTCATTAATCGAAACGGCTTGCTGGTGATTAAGACCTAAGCTTTCCCCGCCGGAAAAGATGAGCTCATCGTTCATCACTTGCTCTGATACTGCTTGTAGCTCAGCATTCTTTTGCTTTGCCATTAATAACAGTTCACCCGCCTTACGTTCATCACCCAAGCCGTGATGCACTTTAGCAGCAATAACCAAAACAGACGGTTCAGTACGCAAATAATTATCGACATAGTCACCTTCAAGCAGGTGTATGGCTTTTTCTACATCGCCGTCAAGGACGGCGGAGAACGCTAAAAGGTAATCCCGTTTTTGCAAGGCTTGCGGGTCTCCTTGGCTTCTTCCTGCAATACCCACCAATTTTCGCGCTTGAGATAAACTTTCTGAACGATTTGTTTCAGGCGATTCTTCTGCAAGGAAAAGATAGAATTCCGCAAGTTCAAAGGTAAAGTCATTAAACCTGTCTTTTGCACTGCGGTGCATAGCGCGTTTCCTTTGTAGCAGATCTATGGCTTCAACAACCTTGTCCTGCTTTTGAAATGCTATTGTTTTCATCTTTGCTGCGGGTAAACTTAACTCGCTAAAGTTGATTTCATCTAAATACTTTTCAACTTGATCATAAGCGTTTTGCTCAAATGAAATGGACGCCAACCATTCGAATGCTTTATCTCGAGCAAGGCTTGAGTTAACCATATCGCCTAAATGATCTTTGCATTCGGGCCACTGTCCAGACGCATACTGACATTTGACTTTACCCCATTGGGCCCATAAAACTTTGTCTGAACGGGTCAATACATCATCGTAAATACTAAGCGCACGGCGGATTTCTCCGCTTTCAAAAAGAAGTCGGGCGTAAAGCTTTCTTATATCACCAACTAAACGCGGCGGTATGCCATCTTTAATTTTGGCGCGAACAATACTGACTGCGCGTTCTACTTGTTTGTTGTCTAATGCATGCAGTACGTTTTTTACAAAGTCGCGATATGAGAGGTAATGATTGACTTGGCGTGTTAACGACGCAATGGTGTATGGCTTTATTAGTAATACGTCTGGTTGTAAATCCATGACCCGACCAATGGTCTGGGGAGAGCGGTCAGAGGTAAGAAAAATAATGCCGGTACTGGGTCTAATAAAACCCGATTCCCGTAAAATTTGAACCCATTCAACGCCCGATTTTCCTTCGCCTAAATGATAGTCCATTAGCAGTAATTCGAAGTTTTGTTTCTTGAGGGCGGCTTTTAGCTCTACGCCTGATGCAAAACTGCTCACTGATAAATTTGCGATAGACATTAAATGCCCTCGAAGCGCAGTTCGAGCGGTCGCATTGTCCTCTACAATCGCTATTCTAAATTCCACGGTAACCTGACGGGTTATTGTAAAGTAACTAGATTATCAGCAGCAGAATAAAAGTGCATTATTAATAAGGCTAAGATTCCCCCCCAATCGTGCGCACAATTCCCTACCTGACTCATCTCGTCACAAAATATTTACGTTATAGATTATAATATTTAAACAAATATTTACCTTTACGTTTACGTAAGGGGTAGGTATTGGGTATGGTTACCGAAAAGTCCAATATATTAAAGGTAAGAAAAATGAACTTTGATTTAACCGATGATCAGTTAGCCTTTGAAGAAACCGCCCGCCAATTTGCTCAACAAGAGCTTGCGCCAAACGCTGCGATGTGGGACAGAGAGCACCACTTTCCCGTTGATGCTATTAAAAAAGCAGGTGAATTGGGTTTTTGTGGATTGTATGCACCAGAAAGTGCCGGAGGCCTTGGTCTATCGAGGCTCGACTCGTCTATTATCTTTGAGCAGCTTTCTATGGGGTGCACCACCACGACAGCAATGTTAACCATACACAATATGGCAACATGGATGATTGCGACGTGGGGTAGCGACGACGTTAAAGATGCATGGTGCGAGCAGTTGGTAACAGGCAATAAACTAGTGTCTTACTGCCTTACCGAGCCAGGCGCAGGTTCAGATGCGGCTTCACTTAAAACTAAAGCTACAAAAGAAAACGGTGGCTACGTACTAAATGGGGCAAAAGTATTTATTTCTGGCGCAGGCAGTACAGATATCTTAGTGGTTATGGCCAGAACAGGTGAAGACGGCCCTAAAGGAGTATCTGCATTTGCCGTTCCTGCGAATACAGACGGTATTGAATATGGAAAGGCAGAAGAAAAAATGGGCTGGAATGCCCAGCCGACCCGGATGATCACCTTTGATAATGTAAAGTTAGATGAAAGTTGGTTATTAGGTGAGGAAGGGCAAGGCTTCAAAATGGCCATGCAAGGCTTAGATGGCGGCCGTATTAATATTGCCACGTGTTCAGTTGGGACTGCGCAGCAAGCGCTGAATGTAGCGCGCGACTACATGAATGAGCGAGAGCAGTTTGGTAAACCAATTGCCGGGTTTCAAGCGTTACAATTTAAACTTGCAGATATGGCAACGGAGTTAGTTGCGGCGAGACAAATGGTGCGTATGGCGGCTTGTAAATTAGATAATAATGATGCAGATAAAACTACCTACTGCGCTATGGCTAAACGCTTTGCCACCGACGTAGGCTTTAACGTGTGTAACGACGCGCTTCAATTACACGGCGGTTATGGCTATATAAAAGAGTACCCTCTAGAACGACACTTTAGAGATGTTAGAGTGCATCAGATCCTTGAAGGTACAAATGAGATTATGCGCGTTATTATTGGAAGACGTTTGTTGGCGGATGAACGCAGCGTATTGTAGTGCGCTTTTAGTAGCTATGTTAGACGTGGTTTTAATGGAACGTGTTTATGGTTGTAAACACGAAGAAGGAGGCGAGAAATAACGATGATTAATGCCGATTCAGTTGTAGTGGTTGATGAAATTACTACAGCAAGTAAAGACTACAAAATAGGCCGGTTAACGCTTAATAAACCCAAAGCACTGAATGCGTTAGATTTGGAAATGGCAGGTATAATGCTGGACGCACTTCGGCAATGGCAAGCGCGCAGCGACATTGTCGCTGTTGTCATAGACGCTGCAGGTGAGAAGGCGTTTTGTGCAGGTGGCGATATCGTCTCTATGTATAATTCGATGGTTGAGGCCCATGGAGAGATTCCCGCATTCCTCGAAACCTTCTTTGAAACCGAATACACCCTCGATTACACCATTCATAACTACAACAAGCCTATTATTGTTTGGGGCAGCGGCATTGTTATGGGGGGCGGTATGGGGTTACTTTGTGGCGCCAGCCATCGCGTTGTGACAGAAAATTCTCGTTTGGCGATGCCTGAGATTTCTATCGGATTGTATCCTGATGTGGGTGGCAGTTACTTTCTTCCCCGTCTGCCCGGTAAATCGGGTTTATTCTTAGGTTTAACCGGCGGTCAAATGAATGCAGCAGATGCTATGTACGTTGGGCTCGCTGATGTAATGGTTAGTAGTGCTGAAAAAGAAAATTTGCTGCAGGGCCTTGTAGACTACGCGTGGAATGAAACAAGCAGCTCAACCCTTGCAGAAGCAGTAAATACGGTGTTAAGCCGCCTACAAAAGCCTGAAACGGAAGTGCAGAGCAACATAGAGCCCAACATGCCCCTTATCAACGAATTGTGTAGTGCCAACAATGTAAGTGAGGTTGTAAATGCCATATTGACCGCCGATATGCAGGGCGACAAATGGCTATCTAGAGCGCAAAGTACCTTGGCAAAGGGCTCGCCTATAACGATGCACTTGGTATTCGAACAATGTAAAAAGGGCGCTACTATGTCGTTAGCAGACTGCTTTAGAATGGAGGCTGATATGTCCTGTCGATGCGGCGAAAGTGGTGAGTTCCAAGAAGGGGTAAGGGCGCTGTTAATTGACAAAGATATGACGCCCCAATGGAAATTTAAAAAGGTTGAAGACGTACCTGAAGCCGAGATAGCGCATTTCTTCACGTCTCCTTGGTCTAAAGAAGCACACCCGTTGGCTGCTTTGTAGTACAAAGCTTACTAAACGCGAGCGGCAACCAGTTCGGGCAAATTTGTGCATACATAAAGCCGCTACAACCGTGTAAGCGTCATATTTCTATGACTATGCATTAGAAAAGTATGGCGCCAGTCGCACCGCTTATTGCCGTAAAGCTATCGGTTTTGGTATCCTTTACGGCAAATTCAAACACATAAGTACCCGTCATGTGGCACTGCCCACTTTGTAAAGCACCGATATCATTAATAGCCTCTCCAATTCGTTGTCAAAATAGCCACAGCTTCGACAAAGCGAAGTCTGGGTATGTAAATTTGCTCCCTGTTCAGTTCAAAAAGTCGAAAGCGCCTGGTGACGATAAGGAGATGGTTAAAGCGAGACGGGAATTCCATCAGCTAAATGCGTATGGTCCGTTAAAAGAGAAAATGGTGTCGTTGTTGCAACGTTCTCTAAAAGACCTATACGCGGGGCAAGCTACTGTTAATGATCAAGGAAAGCACGGTTGTATCAATATCTTTGACGCAGGTTGCGGTGAGGGGAGTTACCTCGACGCGATAACTCAAGGACTATCGGTACACGGTTTTGATGTACAAGGTGCAGGAAGTGATATCGCCAAAGTTGCGGTTGAACTAGCGGCCAAAGCGTTCAAACAGGCACAATTTGTGGTGGCAAGTAGCTTTGAACTTCCCCTTGAAACAGGTAGTCAGGACGTGATGCTGCAGGTCTTCGCGCCGGGAAGCGACAAAGAATACTTTAGGGTGCTTAAAGATAACGGCCTTTTACTCACCGTTGACCCGGCACAAAAGCATCTATTCGAGCTTAAGCAACAGGTTTACGCTAATCCAAGACCGCATGAGCTGAACGATAGTGTAAAGGAAGGGTTTTCTCGTATAAAAAACGAAACTTTTTCATTTCCTATTGCGTTTGAAAGCCGCGAACATGCCCTTGCGTTAATTAAGATGACGCCTTTCTATTGGAAATTACCCAAAGGTAAAATTGATGAAATTGTCGAAGCCCTAAAAAGCGTTACCGCCGATTTTCACATCCAGCTTTGGAAAAAGCACAGTGATGTAGAAGCGTGATGACAAATATAGTTGAATCTGCCCCAGCGACAAAAGCATTGTTTTTAGACCGTGACGGCGTAATAAACGTTGACCATGGCTACGTAGGAACGTATGCGGACTTTGAATATAAAAACGGCATATTCGATGTCATCAAGCAGTTTCAGTTAAAAGGCTATCAGCCTGTTATTGTAACGAACCAAAGCGGTATTGCCCGAGGGTTTTATACTGAAACTGAGTTCCAATCACTTATGGAAAGAGTTCAAAAAGACTTTACTGCACACAATATAAATAACATACCTGTGTATTTCTGCCCTCATCATACACAGGGCTCGATATCTCGCTATGCTATTTCCTGCGAATGCAGAAAGCCAGCGCCAGGAATGCTATTAAAAGCTGCTAAAGATTTAAATATAGACCTTTGTAACAGCATACTTATTGGGGACAGCTGGCGTGACATACAAGCCGCTGATGCAGCGGGCCTTAAACAAAGTATATTCTTGTCAAAAGAGATCGTCACACCTGAGCAGGCTGAAGGGCTTAGCGAAGGTCACAAAGTTAACATCGTTACTTCATTTTCAAAAATTACGCCACCATAATTCCCCGTTTAATCTGGTTACGCGTAACATCTGGGGCATTTGAAATTAAAGAGTTTTTACAAATACTTGATATGAAAAGGCTGCAGGAACTTATGTTGCTGCAGCCTTTTTTGAATGTTAATTTTGTGTTGAAAACCGCGAAAGATGCTTAATCGCTTGGCTTAATAAATCAACGTTTAGCGCGTCTTTACTGCGTTTTCCTGTTTCCATATCGCTTATCTCATAGCTGCCGTTACTTAACACATCAGTACGTTTATTATCGTGGAATACGACAATACGTTCGCCTGATGTGCTTACTAGCCACGCTCTAGAAGGGGCTAATAGGCTTTGACCGGTAGAATAAAAGGTTGCTGGTGCATTACAGCCAAGCGCATTTAAAATGGTCGGCGCTAAGTCTTCAGTGCTGGCTAAATTGGCCTTCAGATTGAGCGTACTGTACAACGCGCCTTTACCTTCCTCACTTCCAAAACCTGTGGCTACGATTACGTCGTGATTGCGTTTAAGCGTATTATCTACATAACGTGCAATATCATTGCTTTTCATAAACGCAATATGTAGGCCGTCGTGATTATTCGTAATGGGTTGTAAGTACCCAGACAGCTGCGGCAGTGGCAGTGTTTCATCGCTATGAATAGACACAGGCATACCCGAACCTAACGGAAGCGCAAGAAGAACAGGGCGCTTTTTCGATAACGCGTCTTGATAGATTTCCGGTACGCCAAACAGTGTTGACGTTATTAAGCCTTCAATGCTGCTAGCAGTAGAATAATAATTACTCACTTTATTTAAGCTTTTAGCGCCCACGCTAAGTAAATCTACCGACTGCTCGTTGTCTATTTGAACCACTACGGTTAGGTTCTTGTTTGTTTCCACTGAGCAGTAAACCGGTTGTGCTGGATACGTAATGTTGTGAATGTCTGGGCTAAACTGCAGCTGTTTTCGCTCCTCATAGGCTGCGAGGTCAAGAAGCCCGTAACGAGACATAGTCGTCTTAGCCGTAGCAGGATATGAAAGCGGAAACATATTGTCTTGTTTGATTATAGGCTGATAGAGCTTGGCGTCTGCCCATACGTGTATCGCGTGGCTCAGTACAAAGCAGCTTACGAAGAAAGTAGTAACAGGTACGCCGACCTTATAGCGAGTGAAGCGCTCAACTCGCTTCCAAATTGCATTGGCTAGCACTAATTGAAAGCCTAACCACACAATAAACAGCAAGAATAAAAACGCCCACTGTTGCCAGCTTTCAATGGTCATACTTGACTGAGCTTCGCTTCTCAATAAGTCTGCAGCGTGAAAACTAATGTGAAAGCCTGTGCGGTTAAATAGAAGGGCATCGAACGCCAGCAGCGCCAAACCGACAGCGGCAATAATCGAGGCGCTGCCTTTTATAACCCTGGGGTTATTGACCAAATAGCACAGGGGGAGAATAAAAATAACGAAGCCAAAAAAGGTCATAAACCCAATATGACCAAACCAATTGGCTAGTAGATACAAGGTGCCGACACCCGTGCCTGGCATAGGTGAAGAGAAAACAAAAATTGAGGCAATAACAATGGCGATAATAATATTCGCCAAGGCAAACCAGTGCCCCCAATTTACCAGTTTAGTAACACGCTGGCGACGAGGTGATTCGGCAAGTATCATGCAGTCCCTTAGCTATTTTTTACGCTTTTCTTAAGAACATCGGCAAACTGCGTTGCCATGGCTTCGCGATCTTCAGGGGCTACCTGAGTGTTTAAAATGTGCGTAATTACGTTTCCTAACACCATAAGTGAAAGATCACGGTTTGCACCGCCTTCTTCAAGCGTTAGAATAACGTTATTCATTAGCGTTTCGAACTGGTCGTTGCTATAGCGGCTCTGTTGGGGCATTGCTACGCCTCTTTTTTATGATTTCTTTGATAAAAAGAATGGTTTTACACGTAAAATGATTATAATCGTTGTTTGAGTGAGTACAATCATTCATTCTAAAATCCCGCAATTCTTTGGATATTTCTGACACTTTTTAAGCAACAGGACACCCGATACTCTATGAGTGCACTGATTCACCACTTTGTTGTACATCGATTGATTGTAAACAAAGAAGAGAAAATTGAAGCGATTCCCCGCGATAACTGCTTAGCAGTGACACCGGAAATCGAGCTTCTTGCCCATCAAATTAACCACAGCTTTAATGCTAAACCAGGCAAAGGTGTGGGGCATTTTGTTAGTGAAGTAACCCGTGAAGCAAAAATAGAAAATGAAGAGGGTGAAACCACCACCGAAAAAAGCACGGAGAATGTGGCAGAGTTTGCTGAAGGTCTAAAGCAATATTTAGAAGTTCAAAAAGAAGCAGGCGATAACGTAGAAGATGCTTTCCATGCTTTTTCGGTGTCTGCTACTCAGCGTTTGGTTCGCACATTAGCGGAAACTGGCACGGTCGAGACAGGTTTTCTAATTTTTTGCCAGTACGAATACCTAGCAACCCAGTATTTAATGATTGCGCTATTAAATACTCGCTCTCATGTAGAGGTTACGAACTCATTAGATTTATCTGCTCGCGAGCATTTAGATTTAGCGAAAATGCAGCTTGCTGTACGTTTTGATTTAACTCAGTGGGATATTCAACCCGAGCAACAGCGATACGTTAGTTTTATTAAAGGAAGAATGGGGCGCAAGGTATCAGACTTCTTTATGCAGTTTGTTGGTTGCGAAGAGTTGGTTGATGTTAAACAGCAAAATAAGCAACTTATCTCTTCGGTAGATGCGTATCTTGCTAGTGAGTCGTTAGACCCACAGGAGCAGCATCAACATCGTGAAGAGGTAAAATCTTACTTTAAAGAGAAGATTGATGCGGGCGAAAGTTTGTCTGTTAATGAATTAGCCAACCGTCTACCTCAAAATGAAGAGACCAGCAGCAACTTCAAGGCGTTTACAGAGTCTTTGGACGTGCCATTAGAAAAAGAAATTCAGCCCGATCCTGCTGCGCTTAAACAGTTGGCGAAGTTTACTGGTCAGGGTGGCGGCGTGTCTGTGAGCTTTGAGCGCAAACTTATGGGCGATAGGGTATTTTATGACCCAGCGACAGATACACTCACTATCCGTGGAATTCCACCGAATTTGAAAGATCAGCTGAATCGACAATCTTCAATGGACTAGTCGCTGCTAAGGCAAGATAAAAGACGTATACTAGGGGCATAGCTGTTGCTTGCGTGTTAATCAAGCACACACGCCAGCCTCACTTTATAGTAAATAAACTCGACTCAAGGGTGTTATGCAATTATTTGTAAATGATTTGACAGTGATGGACTTTTCTTACCTGTGCCCACAGCGTGGTATGGTAGGAGAAAGTTGGATTGTCGATGTAGTTTTGGACGGAGAGCTCAACGAAGAGAGCATGGTTCAGGACTTTGGTCACGTGAAGAAGAACCTTAAGCGTTTGATTGATGAATATGTCGATCATAAATTGCTAGTGCCTGCAGAGTACAGCGGCTCAGAGGTACTTCACGACGATGAAACCGAACAGGTAGAAACCCGCTTTACCTGCACAGATGGCCGCAGCATTATGTTGCACTGCCCGGCAGAAGCTTATGCTTTTGTCTATTCTGATGAAATTAACATGGATTCAGTAGGTGTTTACCTTAAAGAAGTGCTTGCTACACATCTTCCTGAAAACGTCGAAAACATTACCCTTAATTTACGTGAAGAAGTAATAACCTCGCCGTTTTATCACTATACTCACGGCCTGAAAAAGCATGATGGCAACTGTCAGCGTATTGCCCACGGTCATCGTTCGCGTATTGATATCATTCTTGACGGTAAAGTTAGTGTGGAAAGTCAGCAATATTGGGCAGACCGCTGGGAAGATATTTACATTGCAACTCAAGAAGACGAAATTGCCTACAGCGATAGAAAGTTAAAGGGTACGGTAGACAATGCAGAAGATTACTATTGTTTCGCCTATGAATCGTCTCAAGGTTACTTTGAATTATTAATTCCTAAATCTGATTGCGAAGTGATTGACACCGACTCAACGGTAGAGTGCTTAGCGCAATACTTGCTTGAAGAGCAAAAGAAGCGCACACCAGAAGGTATTTGCCAAGTCATTGCCTATGAAGGCGTAGGTAAAGGTGCCACGGTAAAAGGCTAAACCGCCAAAGCTCGAACGCAGTTAAAGCTAAGGAATAGACCATGAGACTCTCCCAATCAGGTAATGCATTGATAAAAAAAACCGCAAGCTTAGTTATCTCGGCCATGGCATGCACGTTAGCTTTTGGCTTATTGCCTTCGCCATCTGTGGCGACGACAGCTCAAGCATCCAATGATTTACGTAACAAAGCTTCGAATGATATTGCTGTTTCTCTTAACGGTAAATTTACCCAGGGGGCACTTTTACGCGGTCAGGCGCCGGTTGAGTCAAAAGTTTTTCTAAACGGTAAGCCGGTACCTACCAATAAAGATGGAAAATTTGTCGTTGGGTTTGAAAGAGAGGCGCCGCTTCAACAAACCCTTACCGTTGAGTATGGGGGTGGGAAAACGTGGCAACGAGAAATTACACTAGAAAAGCGCGAATACAATATTCAACGCATCGACGGTTTAGCACAAAAAATGGTAACGCCGCCTGCTGAAGTCACGGCGCGTATTAAACAAGATAATATAAACGTGGCTAATGCGCGCAGCGTTAATTCGGACCTCGACGCGCTTTTTACTCGGTTTGAGTGGCCGGCAAAAGGCGTTATCTCAGGGGTTTATGGTAGCCAGCGCATTTTAAACGGGGTACCTAAGTGGCCACACTATGGGCTGGATATAGCGAATGAAACAGGAACGCCTGTGTATGCACCAGTAGACGGTGTTGTGACCATGGCAGACGACCTTTATTATTCAGGCAATACGCTTATTCTTGATCATGGCATGCGTGTGTTTTCTACATTTCTGCACATGGATACAATAACAGTAGACGTGGGTGAAAAGGTTAAACAAGGCGAGCAGATCGGTACTATCGGGACAACAGGACGCTCTACAGGTCCGCACTTAGATTGGCGTATAAATTTAGGTAAAATGCGCCTTGATCCTCAAACGATTATCTCTGGCTCCCCTGAAACCCAATAATATTGTCGCTTAAAAGCGTACATTCGAAGTAAATAGAAAGGCTCCATAAGGAGCCTTTTTTACTATGCCAAGATGATAGCTTATCGGCCTAGCCACTGGTTAAGTGTTTGCACATCTTCGATATCAAAATACGCCATTTCAGCGCGTGCTTTAACCACGTTAAGGGGCAGGGTAAGTAGTTTGCCATCCCTAATAAGGGTAACGTCTACAGCTGATTTTTGCGCAGTATCAAGCAGGCGCTGCAGCTTTTGCGCATTAACAATGTGCCCATCAAGGGCAATGATAACGTCGTTTAACAAAATGCCGGCTCGCATAGCGGCCAACCCTTCAAACACCTGTACTACCGTTAAGCCTAGGCTTGCTGGTTTCAATGTCGCCCCAAGTTGATTACGTATTGCTGGCAGCTGCGTCAAACCACCTTTATCTTCAGCAGATACACGAGCACGGGTGTTAAAGCGCACGCCCATTTCACTGACTATAGAAACTAAGTCAACATCTTCTGTACCGTAAACCACGCGGTTTAGATAATCTGATACATCGATGTCAAAGTGGGTTTTACACAGGTTTTGGATGACGTCATCGGGCGTACCTCTTTCGTCAACACCATAGTGTTCCCAAAGTAGCCTCATTAGCGCATCGAGATTTACTGAATTATTTGACGCTTTGCGAAGTAAAAGGTCTAGGCCAAGGGCGATTACGCCGCCCTTGGTGTAATAGCTAACAATATTATTAGTAGCACTAGCGTCTTGCTTGTAAAACTTAGTCCATGCATCGAAGCTACTTTCAGCGGCACTTTGCTTTAATCGCCCGGTGTTTTGGATTAGCCGGCTGACGTTCTGTGCAACAATATCAAGGTACTTTTGCGGCTCGATAACCCCGGCTCTGGCAAGAGTGACATCGTCATAGAAGCTCGTAAAACCTTCGTATATCCAAAGTTGGTTAGTATAAGTTTCCTGAGATAAATCGGGATTGACCATAACCCTCGGTTTAATTCGTTTTACATGCCAGGTGTGGAAGAATTCGTGGCTACATAAACTTAAAAATGTAATATAGCCATCGGTTTTGTTCTCATTATCGCCCACTTGCGGCAGATCAAAACGCGGGTAGAGCAACGCGGTAGAATATTTATGCTCTAACCCTCCAAAACCGTTGTCGGCAAGCAATGTCATAAAGAGATACTTGTCGATGGGGGGCGGCGCTCCAAATAAGTCAAGGTGGTGCTTGCAGATAGGTGTTAAGTCGTTTGCTATACGCTGATAATCGATATTGTTATTACCCGAAAACAGCAAGGTAAACGTCACGCCATCAACATCAAAGCTATGGGTGTCGGCAATTCCCACATAGATAGGGTGGTCGATAAATGCATCGTAGTTGTCTTCAGCAAAATGCCATTTTGATACGCTTGTGCTATTGCCGTGAGCAGGCATCGATGTATAGGCTTGCCATTTAGCCGTAGTTTCGTCGTTTTCATCTAACTGAATATCAAGCTCACAGCACGATTGCTCAAAACCAGCCACGCGTAAAAACGCACTTGTGCCGTTAATAAAAGCGTATTCATGGTTCATAAACGCCGAGCGAATAGAGAGGTCATTGGCATACACGGTATAACGAATGGTACAGGCACTACCGTTCGTTTTAACACGCCACGTTTGCTTATCTAATTTAGTAACTAGAAAAGCGTTTTTAGCATTGCTGTTGTCACCCGCGCTTAGGGTGATGATGCTTTTAGCAAAATCTCGCACCATATAACTACCTGGGATCCAGCTAGGTAGTGAAAGCTCAAGGTCAGGTTGCTCGTGTTTTGGCACTGACAAGGCAACAGTGAACTGGTGAGAACGCCAATTAGAAATGGTTAACGCGTAATGAAGAACAGAAGAAGGCATAAACATCCGTTAATATAAACAATGATATCGGTTAACTATAACAACCTATAGGCGTAAGCCCAATAGGAGGTAAGGCTACATAGCGTAATTAGTAGGAAAAACGCTACCCCGTTAGATGTATAAAGTTGATCAAAGTTAAATTGATGCGTACATTGAGGCAATCAACAATATTTCCAGCAATAACAAATACAAATGGCTGAAAAAATACAAAGTAATTTACTCAGTGCAGAAGGCTTGGCGTCGCTTCGTACTCTGGTACCCGGCGATACGGTAGATTTACAAATTGCTATGCCTGCAGCGCCCAAGCGTGTAAAAACTGATTACACAGGCATGCTAATTGATGAATGCATGCTGTTCCATATTCCCACGACCGCGAAGTGGATCACCGTTCGCGATGCGCTGACCGTAGGTAACGATATTGTCGTACGTTCTGTACTTGAAGGTGATACGGGCCAGGTTATTGCATTTAAAGTAAAAGTACTCAAGCTGCTCTCAAAGCCCTCCGGGTTGCTTATAACGTCTTTTCCTAAACGCATTGAAAGCATAGGGCTTCGCGCTGTCAAGCGAGCGCAGCTTGGCGTTTCAGTTTCTCTTGATGCCGAGGTTTACCCCGATGATGAAACGGTCACCGGTATCATTATTGATTTGAGTGAAAAAGGCTGCAAGGTCGCACTACAGGTTAAACCTAACTGGCCCGTTATGCTCGATGAAGCAGATGTTAAGCTAAACTATTCAATAGACGGTAAAGAAGTTGCGCTTACCGCAAAGGTAAAAAATCACAGGTTAGAAAGTGACGTGGTCTACTATGGTCTTGCCTTTACCTGCGATGAAAAATTGATAAAAACGCTGCTGTCCCGACACACGCTATTAACGTAACAATAAACTGTTTTTAAGGCGTGTCGGGTGCTCTTTAGATAATAATCAAAATATCGAGCTAAGGGGAATAATATGAGAAGCATTGAACGACTGTTAATGCAATACGGCGAAAGCCATCAAAATAGAACAAATGTCATCATTCATGCGATAGCGGTACCAAGTATCTATTTTGTTTCACTGGCGTTGCTGTGGAGTTTGCCAGTACCCGAATTTATTGCGCAGTTTGACATCACGTGGGCGCATATTATTGCTGTTCCTGTGTTGTATTACTATTTTATGTTATCTGGCCCTATTGGGGCCGCAATGACGTTACTCACCATTTTATGCTTTGGGGCAGTTAATGCCTTAGCTCACTTCAATGTTTCTGTGTGGCTGTTTTCGCTTGTGCTTTTTGTCGTCATGTGGGCACTCCAGTTTATCGGGCACCACATAGAAGGAAAGAAACCTTCGTTTTTTGAAGATTTACGTTTTCTGCTTGTTGGTCCGGCGTGGTGGTGGGTTCACTGGCTAAAGCGTATGAACATAAGCTACTAGTTGCGTGTAACAAATTAACGCGCTGTTAAAACAACGCTGTTTTCAATATGTTGTCCTGCGACCAGAAGCATAAGGGGCACGACCAAGCCGCTTGGGTCGCAACAAGGCTTGCGTATAATCGTTGTATAAGTTTTTAAATTGGTAATATTGTGAGTCGCTTTCAGCGTGTAATAGAAAGTAATGAACGTTTATTTTGGACGCTCCACAGCGCTGGCTGGGCAGGGTTCGCGATAATTTATTACATTGGTTCTTTCCTACATGATGTGCGCCCAATTTGGGTTTTTATCATCATGCTCAATGCCTATGCAGGGTGGTTATTAACCATTCCTCTTCGCTACATCTACCGGTGGGCAAGAAAACAATCTCCGCTCAATATGATCATTATTGTGATAGTCTCATGCTACTTGATAGCACTGCTTTGGGCCGTGGTGAAAAACATTAACTACTGGGAAATCTACAAGCACGGCTACCGCCCAGATGAATGGTACATGTACTTTACCAACACCATAAACTCACTCATCATGGTAGGTTGCTGGAGCGGCGTATACTTTGGCATTAAAAATTTCCAGATGTTGCAAAAAGAAAAACAGAATGCGCTAAAAGCCAGCACCATGGCTCATCAGGCACATATAAAGATGCTGCGTTATCAGCTCAACCCACATTTTCTATTTAATACCCTTAATGCAATTTCAACGTTGGTTTTGCTTAAGGAAAACGATACAGCTGAAGCCATGGTGTCTAGGCTAAGTGACTTTCTGCGCTATTCCTTAGACAATGACCCCATAAAGCGCGTGCCGCTAGGGCAGGAAATTAAAGCGCTTCGCCTTTATCTAGAGATAGAAAAAGTAAGATTTGATGACCGCCTAGAGGTGTTGTGGGACATTGATGAGCAGTGTGAAAGTGCCCTTGTACCTAGCATGATATTGCAGCCCATTATTGAAAACTCGATAAAACACGCCATATCAAAAATGGAAAACGGTGGCCGCATTTCAATTACTGCTCGTACATTTGGCAATGATTTATTAATGGATGTTGCCGACAACGGCCCAGGCGCTGATATCAAAGACGGTACGCTCAGCCGGGAAAACGGTGTAGGGTTAGCCAATATTAAAGAACGCCTGCAGTCGCTCTACCATCGTAATTTTGCATTTTCTATAGAACACAATCAGCCGTCAGGTGTACGAGTGAGAATTCGTATTCCTTACGAAGTTAAGGACGTATAACATGACAAAGCAAGTGATTAAAACCATTGTAGTGGACGACGAACCTTTAGCACGCAAAGGGCTTCGTGCCAGGTTAGAGCGTCATGATGATGTACAGGTTCTTGCCGAGTGTCAAAATGGCCTTGAAGCGGTGAGTAGTATCTCTCAGCATCGCCCCGATTTAGTGTTTCTAGATATCCAAATGCCGGGCTTAAACGGGTTTCAGGTAATTCACAAACTGCGTGAACTAAAGCAACCCATCCCAATGATAGTATTTGTAACTGCGTACGATAGCTATGCGATTAAGGCATTCGATGTTCATGCTTTAGACTATCTACTAAAGCCGGCAGACGACGAACGTCTTGGCGCGGCGCTTAACAAGGTTAGAGAATACTTCTCTACTCAACATCAAGATGAGCAATCGCAAAAGCTTGTTAGCCTTGTTGCTGAATTAACCGGTGACGACTGCGAAGAAATCTTGCGCAAGCTTGCTAACGGTGAACCAGTGGAAACTAATCCATACCCAGATGTACTGGCCATTAAAGATGGCTCGGAAGTGACCCGTGTTAATGTTCAGGATATTCAATGGATAGACGCCGCGGGCGATTATATGTGCGTACATGCCCTAGATGGTATGCATATTATGCGTAAGACAATGAAAGAATTAGAGAAAGAACTAAACCCGCAGTTCTTCGTGCGTGTTCACCGTTCGGCTATTGCTAATATCCGCTTTGTCAAAAAGCTAGTTAGCCACATAAGCGGCGAGTATCACTTGATACTGCAAAACGATACTGAACTTAAAGTAAGCCGCAGTCACCGCGACAAAGTAAAAGCGGCAATGAAAATGTAACGGGCGTTACAAAAACGAAAAGCCCTGAGTCGTTTGCTTAAACCGCAACTCGCCACAGGGCTTTTTAATGCACGCTAGTTATCTGCTTGGTTATAACGCTCGTTCATAAGCGTTCGCATGGCGCCGACACGGGCCTCGTTAAGCGGTTTAGTATTTTTCCACGTTTCAGACAATGGCACGGTTACTGGACGCTGATTAACCTCACCAACCATAACATTACTTATGTCTTTTCCCACCAATCGAATGGCCGCTTCTCCCAGCGTAGTCGCTAAAAGTCGGTCTTGCGCTACCGGAGAACCACCGCGCTGAACGTGACCTAAAGTAACCGGCCTTACATCTTGTAGATTTCGTTGTTGAAGGGCATCAGTTAAGCCCGCTAGTCCGTTGGGCCATACGTTCTCTGCAACCACAACGATAAAACTAACAGGGCCTTTCAGCGTTCGCTGAGCGTTGATTTGCGACACGAGTTTTTCTATTTCAGATTCAGCTGAAGAGAAAAATTCTGGAACAATAACATAGTCTGCAGCAGAGGAGAGGGCTGCATTAAGGGCTAAGAAGCCAGCATTGCGCCCCATTACCTCTACTAAAAAGATACGTTCAAAAGCGTCGGCAGTATCGCGTACTTTATCGATAGAGCTCATGGCGGTATCAATAGCCGTGAAATAACCGATAGTTGCGTCTGTTCCCGCAATGTCGTTATCGATAGTGCCAGGGATACCTATAATTTGCCCATCCCAATGCTCGCTTAATTTAGCAGCCCCTTTAAACGAGCCGTCACCGCCGATAACAATTAATGAATCTATGTGCGCTTTCTTTAAATTATGAGCCGCTTTAAACAGCCCCTCTTCGTGCATAAACTCTTTGCACCTTGCGCTATGTAAAATTGTACCGCCTTGCTGAATAAGGTTATGCGTAGAGTCTAAGGACAATGAAATATATTCTTGCTGCAGTAGCCCATTGTACCCGTGCTTATAGCCCAACAGTGTATAACCGGCTTTTTGACAGGCAATGATAGCGGCCCGAATACATGCATTCATACCTGGTGCGTCGCCACCAGATGTTAAAATTGCGACACGTTTTGACACATTAAAGTCCTTCTTTTTACCGACAATACGGTTAAGGTAAAGTAAAGGGTACGCTACGTAAAGTGGACGTTTGTAATGAAGCATTGAACACCCAAATGATTAAAAAAGTTTTACAACGGTGTTCCATTTTATTTCTCTATTTTTTTACTTGCAGTAAGCGGTTTGACTGCAAGTAACGTAAACAACAAAAAAGGATTGATTATGCGCACGTTGTTTATACTGGTATTCGTTGTCTTTCTCTCTGCCTGTAGTTCAAAACTGGCCTACAACAACCTTGATTGGTGGGTGTATTGGTATTTAGACGACTACATCGAACTTAAAGAGGGACAAGAAGAAAAGTTTGATGACCACCTTCAGAACTGGTTGCGTTGGCATAAAACAACAGAGCTTAGGCGGTATAAAGCACACCTAAGTGAAATTAAAGCCGAAATAAATGAAGGCACGTTAGACTCTAACACAGTGTACAACCACTTAGTTAAAGCGAGGTCACACTGGGAACGGGTTCGTGATGAAATAAGCCCGGAACTGGCAATTCTCGCTAAGACCTTAGATGACGAGCAAGTTGTTTCGCTTTTTGCCGCGTTAGAAAAAGATAACAAAGAGGAAGAAGAAGAGCGTAAAGAGGCGCTTGTAAAAACAGAAGAAGCGCGCTTAGAGGACCGTATCGAGCGTATTGAAGAAGCGATGAGTGAACGCATTGGCAAACTTAGTCATGAACAAAAACAAATTGTAAGTACTTATGCTACGCAGTTTATCCCTACGGGGGAAGAGTGGCTTAAATATCGCAGAGACATCCAAAACGCGGCAAGAAAGTTATTTGTTACTCGAAGTTTCAACAACAATTTTGAAACAGACTTAATCGAACTTATGCAAAACCCCGACAGCTATAAGAGTGACATATACAAACAAAGCAGTGCGCACAATATGACGGTGACCGCCACATTAATATCAGAAGTGTTTTCCACCCTTAGCCGCAAGCAGCGCGAAGTGCTAATTGAAAATATAGATGAGTTGATTGAAACCGTTGAGAACTTTAAAGGCTAACCTTGCTTTCTAAAAAGGCATGTTAAAGTCGACCTTGCAATTGATTAAGTATCATAAAAACTGCGTAAAGTATTTATTGTTAATAGTGAAGGGGAGTGAAGGAGCTACTGTTTATTTCCTGCATAACATTGATTTCTTCAGGTGGGCGACGGCTTAGTACGTGAAGCGGACCTTGGAGCAATGAACTTTCCATCTCAAAGACCAGTAGACTAACAACAAAACTATCTGCAATCTGGGCTACCAATCCCTGGCAAGGACGCCATTGTTAGCCATTAACATGCATACCTATAAACGACATCGGCCAGAGCAAACATTGCTATACCAATTGGTTGAGCAATATTATCCAGATTTTCTGGAGTACCTTTCCCATCAAGGAAAGACATTACCACTTCATGTAGATAAAGAGTTTGCAGAATTTCTAAAGTGTGGTCGGTTTGAGCATGGATTTCTCAGAGTCGTGTGTGACGACTGCAAACATGAGAAGCTGGTCGCGTTCAGTTGCAAACGTAGGGGCTTCTGCCCTATTTGCGGGGCAAGACGGATAGCAGAGAGTGCGAAGTTACTGGTTGACGACGTTCTTAACGGCTATCCCATACGTCAGTGGGTGTTGAGTCTACCTATCCCATTGAGGCTGCTACTTGCCAGATATCCCAAAGAGCTCAGCAAAGTCATGCAAATCATCCATCGCACGATTTCAACTGACATCATCCATCGAACAGGTTACTTGAAAAAGCAAGACAAGACGGGTGCAGTAACGTACATTCAGCGTTTTGGAAGTGCGCTAAACTTGAATATACACTTCCATATGCTCTTCCTCGAGGGCGTTATTACAGAAGAGCGAGGGCAAACCAAATTCAAGCTCGTCAAAGCGCCGAGCCATAGCGATATGGAACAGATAGTTGACAACATCAGCCACCGCATTGCGGCCTATTTAGAGAAGGCCGGGCTCATTCAGCGTGATATGGACAATGCTTTTCTCGATTTTCCCATGGATGATGAAAATAGCTTATTGTCCTTGCAAGCGGCCTCGGTTAGTTATCGTATTGCTTGGGGCCAGATATGGGCAAAAAAGTATTTACCTTACAAACCTTGCCCGCCAAAGACAAACAACACTACGGACAATTAGCCCAGATAGGCGGTTTCAGTTTACATGCTGGCGTATTCGCAGACGGTCACCAAACCGATAAATTGGAACGCCTGTGCAGATACATCTCAAGACCAGCCATAAGTGAACAACGATTGAATCTTACAGATTCAGGTAAGGTGAGGTATAAACTAAAGACCCCTTACAATGACGGAACGACCCTCGTGTTATTCTCTCCACGGGATTTTCTCGGCAAACTCGTTGCTTTGATACCACCACCTCGACTTAACCTCACGAGGTTTTATGGGGTATTTGCTCCCAATGCTATAGTTCGTGCCGAGGTGACTGCTTCACAACGTAGTAAGAATAGTCCTCGTTTAGCAGAACACCTGAAAGATTCAGAAAAGCCGTATCATTCCCGCAATATGTCTTGGTAATCCGGTCACCGGCGCAAAGACTGAAACGCGTATTCAACATCGACATTACCCAATGCGAGGTTTGCGAAAAATTTAACGTAAAGGTCATTGCTTGCATAACTGACGCGATCATTATCAATAAAATCTTGTCATATTTGGACAAGCACAATTTACCGGAAGCGAGCAATAATCCCCGTACGCCGCCACTTCGTGCGCCACCAAGCATTGACGCATTCTGCGACTATACCATTCAACGTGACTTCGACTTTGGTGCATGAACCACAAAAACCTACCATTACTTAAACACGCAAATTGTTGGGGTGAGGGCTTTCACATATCTTATTGCAGATTTCAGTACCAAAGACCAGTTAACTTGCCTGTCTTGATGGCAACTACTCCACTGATTTCTGAAAAGTACCCGTTTGACACACGTTCAACTAGCCTTAAATACATCTGACACGGTGGGTAGTACATAGCGTTAATATTTCTTATACACACAAGCTGTCCTGACCATTCAGGCTAACACATCCGGCTTCCTTGCCGTGAGGATGCGCTCTGCGATGCAGATGTAAATCTGTTAGGCGCCTTGTTGGTAGCTCTGCCAGGCTTGCATTGAACCAATAAAAACATCCACGTTTTCAAAACCCTGTGCCAGCAGATAACTGGCTGCTACGGTGGCGCGCTTACCGCTGCCACAGGCCAGTGTATAATGGCGGGATTTATCCAGTTGGTGGCACATTTCCGGCAGATAGCCTAAGTAGATATGCTTTGCCTGGTCAAATTCGTTGTTTTCAACCTCTTCCTGTTTGCGAACATCCAGCAGTTGCCAGTTAGCACGTGGTGCTCTAATGCGCTCATCAACCTTATCTGCAGTAACGGCGTTCACATGCTGACGATGGTAAGCCTCAATGGTATCTGGCTTTGGTACCATGGTCAGATAACCACTAATCTGCTGGTAGCCCATTCGCCACAGCTGTTCGGAGCTTTCGGTTGCCTGTTGATGGGAATCTGCCACCAGTGCGATAGGTGTGGAGTAGTCCAGAAACCAACCACCATAAGCGCTGAGTAAGCCGCCCGGCAAATTAAGACTGCCGGGATAGTGACAGTCTCGAAACTGGGCATGACTTCTTACATCAATGAGCACGCCGGGACGTTCTGCGCTTTTCTGCCAGGCTGACTGAGCATCCTGTGCCAGCTTCTGGCACGCCACTGGCGGTAAAGGCGTATCCATCCCGGTAACGTTAGACTGCTCCATTTTGCTAAAGTAGGGAGCAATATAATGATTCTCTTTTAACTTACGCTCTATAAAGGCTTTTTTAGAGGTACATTGATAGCCCGGGTTTTGCCGTTTCTCAATGCCTATGGTGGTAAACTCACGTTCTGCCATGCCTGAGCCACACACCGACCCTGCGCCATGAGCCGGGTACACAATAATGTCATCACCCAGGTTGGCCAGCGTTTGTAGGCTGTCATAAAGCTGGCCAGCCATTTTTTCCATTTCCTCGGGGTAGAAGTCTGTGCGACCGACTTCACTGACAAATAAGGTATCGCCGGTAAATACGCCGATAGGCTGACCGTCCTGTTCGTTGTCGATAGCCAACACACAAATACTGTCTTTAGTATGGCCGGGCGTTGCAATAACTTCGAGTGTCCATTTGCCAATCTCAAATTTATCGCCATTACCGGCCTTGCGGGCATATTCGATAGGCTCGTCAGCGTATTTACCATGGTAAATATCAGCACCGGTCTGGTTGGCCAGCGCTACCGCGCCAGAGATAAAGTCTTCATTGCGGTGGGTTTCGATGATGGTGGTGATCCGGCATTCATGCTTTCCGGCAAGGGTGAGATAATGCTGCGTATCTAACTGAGGATCAATCACACAGGCTTCACCATCGCTGCCAATCAGGTAGGAAAGGTGCGCAATGCCCGGTGTTTTAACAGATTCTACAAACATAGGTTAGCTCCACTTTGGGGTTGTGCCGCGCACAACGTGAATGTATTCACTTCACCCTAAGCTTTCAAATGTCATGCCGAATAAAAAGTTTATATAAAACAAGTAATTACATTTTCTACCCACAAGGCTTCCCAGTAAATGAAGAAATATTCACTTAATCCTATATAAAATTTACATGCTATTGCGGGATAAGCGTGCCCGTTGCAGACGCTGTTTGAGGTATTGCAGTCTGGGAAGCAAAATCAGCAAGGCTATTGCCCAGTAAATTAACGGTTCCTGCAGGCCGGTTTTGCGAGACCAGCTAAAGTGTAACAGGGCCAGTAAAACAACCAGGTAAATGGTGTTATGCAGGGATTACCAGCGATTGGCGCAAAGCAGAAGTAGCTGGTCAATAATCTGTTGCGTCCGCAACTTGTCTAAAGCGGTCCTCTCATACTCATTTATAAAGAGGTCTGGTTTACGCTTACTTATGCCGAAGAGCCTTAAAAATTTAAAGGGCAGTGGCACGCAGTTAACGGGCGTTTTATTTGCGCTTATTCCCATCAGTGATCATTTTGCGAGCTCTAGCATCTGACTGTTTTATCATATCGTCAATCAGTGACGTTTCAGGCATGTTCTTCCAATATTTTTTGGGCATTGAACTTAGCATGGCGTCTTTTTTGATGCGTGCCGGATTAAAGATATTAGCGTAATAAGTAAGCCAGTATTTTTCAATATGATCGTTATCTGGAAGTACACTGGGGTTCTAGGGATTTTCCCCTCTAAAAAGACATAATCCTCTGTAGACCACACCAATAAATGGCTGCGGAGGTGGGTTACTACTTATAAGTGTGGCAAATTAGGTAAATATCGTACATTTAATAC
>Ga0208315_1000135_pt1 | contig 82216 bp, 112 predicted proteins | sample MalvireepMed_215_FD_184239 | JGI IMG/M metagenome (GOLD analysis project Ga0208315, IMG submission 184239) | Marine viral communities from the Global Malaspina Expedition - Malaspina viral metaG DeepMed_215 (SPAdes) (version 2) | ecosystem: Environmental > Aquatic > Marine > Oceanic | place...
ACGGCACGGGCGTTGTGGTCGGTCACACGGCGCAGGTTTCTAGTGGTGGCGGTGGGGACGCTCCAGAGGTGCAGATCCTGGGCACGGCTGGGCCGGACTCCTCCTTGCAGATAGGCAGGTGGAGTGCCAACGCATCAGGCCCATCGTTGAGGTTCGTCAAGAGCCGTGACCCAGCAATCGCTGATGGCTCTTTTGCCATCGTCGCTGATGGTGACGATTGTGGGCAAATCGCCTTCCTCGCTGATGATGGCACCGATTTTGGCTCTACCGTAGCGGACATTCTGGCTGAGATAGACGGGACGCCAGGGGAGAATGACACCCCTGGACGTATACTTTTCCGCACAACTTCGGATGGGCAGCAGGGAGTCACCGAGCGGATGCGTCTCGACAACGGCGGTGTCCTGCTACTTAACGATACAGCCACAGCAGACGTAACCACCGGTATCTGCATCAACCAGGCAAGCGCCGACGATGGGATGCTCGTCTTTAAGTCTTCCGATATCAACCATGCGTTCACCGATTTAGTAGAAGCCGATACCGCAGGGATCATTACTAAGGCAAACGCAGCCGAGGGCGGCATCCTCATTGATGGATTCACTGAGGTTGGTGCCCGGGACGCGGTGCATATCCGCGGATCGGTTACCAGCGAAGATACCTCGAAATCCATATCTAGGTTCGGCCCGATTGTTCTCAGCGGTGCTTATCTGGACGGTAATACTAGAGGGGATTTGCCTAGCGATGCCAATATCGTGGCTATCAGGAACAACGGTACGACTAGGTTTCTATTCGATGCTGAGGGGGACAGCCATCAGGATGTTGGGACGGCCTGGACAAATTTCGATGACTACGATGACGTTGGTCTACTCCACGCGTTGGCTGCAGGGGTCAGCCAAGAAGTTGATCCTATTCGTGCCCAGTTCGGCCAGTTGCTCGATGATCACCGAGAGTTTCTGGAGGAGCATAAGCTCGTCACCTTTAACGATGACGGCCATCATTTCATTAACTGGAGTCGCACCAACATGCTGGTCATCGGCGCAGTTCGGCAACAGGCAGAATATCTTGCGGAGTTAGGGGCAAAGCTTGAAATTGCAGAGCGGAAGCTTGCAGCCCTGGGAGTAGCATAATGGCAGGTATTACGGCTCCACTAACGACCGCTATGAAAGTCGATGCGAAGGCGGCTCTTGCGGCTCTTGGGCGCACGGGCACCTCGTATTCAGCCCGTGAACTGCGTCACTTTGTAATCCAATGGCTCGTCAGTACTGGCTTGAGCAAGAACCAAGCAATTGCGTCATCCACAGGGCAACGGTGGTTCACGGTCGGGGCGAACGTGATCGATGGTGTTTTTGCCAGTGTGACCAACGCTCAAATCAACGTGGAAACTGGATTGGATTAGTATGGCCGAACAACTATTGATAGGTGTTGGTCTGGCTGAAATATTTAGAAATGTACAAAATGTGGTATAATATAGAGGGCTCAAAGTAAGACTAAGTATAGTTAAGGAGGAAAGTATGGTAGAGGTGGATATACAAGCCGATTTGAATATAATAAATGATCAAATAACAAAGATGGTGGAGGAACTAAATAAAATAACAGTGACTAGGGATCAAATGATTCAACAGATTCAAAATATAAATGGTGTAGCTATGTATCTAAGAGGAAAACTTCCCCAAGAACAACAAAAACAAGGTGTTGCGGAGGTAGAGACCTCTGTTAAAGATACTAGTGTGGAAGAGGATAACATTACTCGAAAAGTTGAATATCCTTAAGTAATGGAGAATATAAATGGCAGGAATAGGCTGGGAATTTAAAAAAATATTTAATTGGGATGGCGTAGGCACATCTAGTAGTGATTATACTGATGTAACTTTCGAGGCACAAACTCCAGCAGGAACACCCTTTACACTTTTTAATAGTAGTGCCCATTATCTCTATTTAGGACATAGCCAAAAATTTGATATGGCTATGTTTGATGTAGATACGGCTGGAAGTTTGGGTGCCTTAACATGGGAATATAGTAATGGTAGTAATTTCACAGAATTTATACCAGCCTCAGCTAGATTTGCTATAGACCCAGATGATAATGAGGGTACGCAATACGCATTCGATAAAGATGGGGCTGAAATATTTCCAATGAATTTGTTAGAGGATTGGGCAACATTAACTATAAATAGTTCAAACATATATTGGATTAGAGTTACAGCAGCTAGTGTGTCAACTGCACCTACAATTAAAAGAATTCAATGTAGACCTTTTGCGATATATACTACGAGTAAACTTGTCTTTGAATTATTGCAATTAAAAAATGTAACAGGAACTACGGATTTTACAACTAGTACGATTCCTTCTAAAGAAACAGTAGATTTCTTTATCAATGAATCGCAAGCTTATATTGATATGAATACTCGCAAATCGTGGAGACCAAATATAGTCTATGATGAGTATCACGAATTTAATTTGAATGGATTTAAACTTGAGATGCCAAATGCTCAACGTGTTCTAAGTGTAAAAGTTTGGAATGGAGCAAGTTGGGACGCAAAAGAACAAGGAAGAGCGAAAGATTTTTTCTTAGTACCAACTACAGGAATGGTTCAATTTAGTCGGTACTTTCTTTTACCAGCTAGATTTACAAGTTACAATGCACCAGTGTGGAGATGGGGTGGGGGAGAATTTACAATGCCGGTTAAAGTAACGTATTTAGCTGGACGAGATATTAATACAGATATTGTACAGGCTGGTATAATTCAGGAAGTCTGTAAAAAGATGGTTGCTATAGATGTGATGCGAAATGCAGATTTCGGAAACACAGTTGTTAGTGGTATGGATAGAGTTAGTATGGAATCTAGAATTCAAGGCTGGCAGGAAGAAATTGAGGATAGATTGGACTTCTTGACAGCGTTTGAGGTATTTTAAATGCCTACTGAGCCAGTTCCTATAAATGAATTTATTGTAGAATTGGAAGATCAGTGGACATACTCAAATGTTTCTGGCACCTCTGCAAAACCGGCTTTTGTAGAAGTTACAGGTGCTAGTGAACCTATGAGATTTGATTTAAATTATAATGATCATTTTGTGGGTAGGGCCGGAAGTCCAGCAATAGAGGAAGAGCCTATAGGAAACTGGAAATATGGGAATAGAACATATAATTTAGATATAGAGGTGTATACATTAACTAGTAGACAGAGACTGTATGATTTAGTAAGAGAATTACGCCGTATTTGTCATAGTAGAATACATTCTTTGACTAATTTTCAACGGCAAAGGTTTGTCAATTTTCAAGAATTAACACAGGAACAAGCTAATGTCTGGGCAGGAACCATAACTGTAACATTAGAAAATAATGCGATTTTATTAGAAACTTAGTTGTTTAATAGTATAATATATAAGAAGGTCTTTATGAGGGAGGGCAATCATGGCAATTTATAGGTCTGATCAGGCAACAGTCACCTTTGCACCAGAAGTGGGGCAGGGTGGCTATATGGAAGCGGGAGACTCTGCTTCGTTTGCAAGTACTGGTCTTGGCATTTCTACGGCAGTAAAGCCTGGAGACAGGACAGTTACTTTAACTGGTGCGTTTAATCCAAGCAGCGGAGCCAATCTTAAAACATTTATAATAATAGGAAACGATACTTATCTCAGTGGCCCTAAAGAGATGCGTCGAGTCGTTGCAGGATTTAACACGGCTACAGTAACTGTGGATACTCCATTTGGTTTCCCCCATCCAGCAATTAGTGCTGCAGCGAACTTGGTCGAATATCTGAATACTGCAGCCGATGCTACAGCAGACACTGTTACGACTGACGATAAAGGTAAATTTATTACGTGGCTACCGGGTGTCTACGAGTCAGTTGATTGCCCTGACCCAGAACAAGCCTTTGAGCCGCGTTATATTCTAGGAAATCTAACGAATCGAAACTTCTACCAGATGTATGCAGGACAGGAAACTCTGTCTGGGTCTATTGGTGGAATGATAATGCTCAATGGTTTTCCTCTACGGTTTCCTGTTGGTAGAGTTGTAACAACTCCTGTAACCGGAGGTTCTGACACAGGATTTCAGCTAGACGGGGCTGCTAAAGCTGGAGATACTTTTATACATGTTGATCGAGGGGCTGGAGCCGCTTCTATAGCGGCAGGGAGTTATGTATTGCTTGGTGTTCCCGATGGTAAAACAGCACCTAGTGGAAGTTCCCATGATCAAGCTGGAGCTAACGGTATTCATTCGGGTACGACGTTTGGCGTTGCTGCGGGTGACAAAGTAGTGTATGAAATTAAACAGGTTGTAACTGCAATTAGTAGTTCTGCTGACGCTACTCTGCATATTTGGCCCCCACTAACATATGATCATGTAGATGACGAGGATGTATATGCTGTTACGGTAAGTGCTTCTACAGAGTTCTTACATTCGATTTATGAACAGGTCGCATTGACTCCTGTTACTTGGAACGTATCTATTGTAGATGATGCCAATACTAATATATGGCAACGAAGATATGTAGGTGGGAAGATTGGTAGTATGACTCTATCGGCTGAGGCCGGAGGACTTTTAACAGGCGGTTGGGACGGAGTGAACTTCCTAGATATGGTACATAATGTAAAATCTCATCCATCATTGCCAGCAAACCAACCAATGCCTAGATATACATCAATGCAAAGTATTACGTCTAGTAAAGTAGGAAAATATAATAGTAGTGGGACATTTGACAGACCTTCCACGGCACCATATTATTTCTCGCAGGGAGAAATAAGGATGTTTAATGTAGCCGCTGCTAGTGGAACAGCACTGGCTAGATTACAAAGCTTTAATTTATCTATTAGTAATAGTCCTGAACCTAAATATTATGTAGGGGCACAATATGACGGTAGAAGGGCACCTAAAGAGCAGTTTGAAGGAAACCGAGAGTATACTATGTCTGCTACTCTAGCAACCAATGATTCTGTTAATAAGGGCACTGAAGATGTTGCTGATCTATTTAGAGAGTTGTTATTGGCTGGTGATTATCGAGGTGGTACTGCCTTTAAAGGCTTTGGTATAGAATTAACATTTATACGAGACTTAGCTACTCTTAATGAATCCACAGAAAAAGATTATATCAAGATTACTATACCAAATGATGGTACGGCTGCCCAAGGAGGAAACGAACAAGGAGCGTTTATCAGAACTGCTCCACATCATTTAGGTGATACAAATCCAATTTCGGCAGATGCGGATATTGTATTTAGGAGTATGAAAATAGACATTAGGGATTACGAACCGATATATCCATAGAAGGAGGACATATGACAGTAAGTAGTGAAAGTAAAGTAAAGGCGGTATTCGATTATAACAAATATTTAATATCACATGATCCAGAAATACGAACTCTTGAAATTTCCGGAACTGGCGAATCCTTTGAAGTGTCAGTAAAACAAATTTCGTGGAGTAAACGAAATCAGATAATTTCTAAGAATCTTCATTGGGATAGTACAGGAAATACAAGTTTTAGTGCTGATGGTTATGTAAGAGATTGTTTGAAGGAGATTATAGTAGAGGCTCCATGGGGACGAACCACGGAAACTCTTCTTCTTTCTTTTGATGATCGGTTGGGAACGGCTTTAGAAACTCTCGTTCCTAAAGCTTTTGGTGAAGGTGTGGATGATACAATAGACTCAGGAGTAATAAAAAAAGAGCAATGACATATTTGAGGGGAGTGGCGAACCCTCATGATCCAACAGAAGCCCTGGTGTTTTCATATTGGATAGTTGTAGTACAATTATTAAAACAGGGGATTCCGTGGGAGGCTATACAAAAATTTTCTGAAGAAGAGATTATTTTTCTTTTGGGGGTGCTTGCGGCATTTAGTCAAAAGGACGAAGAAGATCAACAGAGAGCCATGGCTGCAGCCCATTAAAAGGAGTAAATTATGCCAGCAGCAACACAAGTAGACGTTTTATTAAAATGGAACGGTGGCGGGGGCAGGTCTGGCCCAGACGCATCCGGTACCGGTTCTAAACCTGCTGCCAAAGATACTGACAAGGGAGAAAAACCATCTGTCGATACTCCCATATTCAAGAAACTGCTTGGTGGTGTCGGGAAGTTTGTTAAAGGTCAACTAGGATTAAACTTTGGTGTTGGAGCCTTGCTTAAGCAGTCTCAGATATTCACTAGCACAATTGGTGTTATCTTCCAGCTACTTGGCGCATTAATTGACGTTATGTTAGCTCCCTTGCTTCCTATGGTTATGCCTCTAATACGTTGGTTAGCTAAGGGAATTCCATTAATGCAGCGGCTTATGCAGAACTGGATTGTTCCCCTAATAACGGGTATTTCTGAGGTACTGAAGTCAGTGTGGGCGTGGGTCGACGGCTTTTTGTCTACGTGGGATGGAAGTCTAGAGATGCTTCTTGGGCCAGAAGGTATAGGTGGTTTAACAGATAAGTTTAGGGATTGGTGGAAGAGTACGGCTTCTCCGTGGCTTGGAGAGACACTTATAGATGTAAGGGATTCTATAGGACAAAAAATAGTCGATATATGGGAGTGGTTTAAAGGAACTGATACAAGAGTTAAAGGATGGATTATAGCATTCTTTATTACTCAAACTGGTAGATTATTAAAATGGTTGGTGACGCTGCCGGTCTTTTTGCTTAAACTACTATTTAAGATACCGGGTTTCTTAGTTAAGATGACAAGTGGGCTAATCAAAATGATGTTTCCTTTTTTTGGTGGTATATTTGTAAGAGCTATTGGGGCGGTAAGTGGTTTCTTTACGAGTCTTGGTGGAAGGATAATAACTCCTATAAAGAAACTTCCGGAACTTATTTATAAGGGAGCCTTAAGTTTAATTTCGCTGATAATGAAGGGTCTAGGTGGAGTATTAGGAAAACTACCCTTTATTGGTGGTAAACTTGAAAAGATGCTTGGTGGTGTCTCGAAACTAGTTACTGCTGCTAAAAATCCTAAAGTATTAGCAAGTTCTATAGGTAAAGTATTGGGTGGAGGTAAACTTCTTACTGCACTAGGGGGAGTTGCTAAACTGACTAAAGCTATTCCAGTAGTAGGAGCCGTGGCTACAGCAGGATTTGGAGCGTATGAAGTTAGTAAAGCAGTTGCTTCTGGTGAATATGCAAAAGCAGGGGCACTAGCAACTAAGACGGTAATCGCTACAGGATTAACAGGTGTTGGCTTGTCTGGGTTAGGGTTAGCAACAGATGTTATAGGAACTCTGGCAGCGAGTCAGATAGGTAAGAAAACTAATGGAGCCGTACAAGCTATTAATGGGGGTGGTCTTCCAGGCTCTCCCCCCGTAGCTGGAGGAGACCTTACAGTAGCCTTGACTATAAATAACAATAGTGCTGCGGGGGTTACCCAAGAGCAAGTAACTCATGACCTGAAGGTGAAGGTTGCGGAAGGGGCAAGAATCGAAAATGAATTTGGCAATGAACTTTAGGAGATAAGAAATGGCCGAACCAGAAATTTCAGTATTATTAAGAACATGTAGTCATGAAGATATACCTAGTACTCCTACTACTACTCTATTTGGATATGCTTTGAAATGTGACAATGTGTCTATTAGCTATACGAAAACGCCTATTCAAATTCCTATCCCTCAATCATCACCACAATTGATTGATATTGGGGTATATAGACCATCTGTCAGTTTATCTGGTGTGATAGATACTATCGGTGGAAATACCTCTGAGACTACTTCGGGTTTTGAAGGAATGTCTTCATTCACGTATACTAGAGTATCAGGTTATGGAACTCAGAGTGATACTCCTGCTAAAAAATATTTTATACCATATAAAAATAAGATAGAGGATTTTGTAACAGGAAAGATATACAGTGAGGAAAGTCCCTTAGAGTTAGAATGGGGAGATGCTTCCTTTCCTGTTTATGCGTCTTCAACCCATTCAACAGGGGGAGCAGTATATGAAGTAGCATTACAACAGTGTAGATTACAGGTTGATGCAACAAAAGAAGATAGATATACTTTTAGTATGCAGTTTGTTGTGACGAGCCGAAAGGATAGTTAATCATGGCAGTATCTATAGTTGAGTATTGGGATGGTGATTCTTGGGAACAAGCAAACACTAATGCTAGTGTAAGTGCGACTATTAGAGTAGATATTGTTGATAAGTTAGGCAATCCAAGAGTTGCGAATATTACGTTAATGAATCCATCTGCCGAGCCTTTTGGTTCTGGTTCTGATAGATATGGCCCATTAACTGGCGTGTTTTCAGATTTTACTCCTGTAAGAATTATTGAAAGTAATTCTAAAGTAGTGCTTTTTGCTGGTAAAGTATATTCATCTAACCAAGAGTATGATAAAGCTTTTGGACAGGTTATTAAAGTCTATGCTAGGGATAATCTTGCTGAATTAGCGGATATACCTACAGACGATAAAACGAAGTTTATAAGTAGTGATAGTACTGTTAATACAAGAAGCGAAATGATTCAGAAAATAATCCGTGATTCAGCTTCTGATCCACACAGTTCTTCATTAATGATTAGTACAGCTAATATTCTTACCAATGACACACAAAAATTTGAGACTAGTGGAAAAACATTATCTACAGGAACAAAATTTGATGTTTCTTCTATGGGAAAACAGGGCTTAAAAGTTATAGCTGAAATAGCTAACAATGATGCACATGAAACTTCTAGTCCTGTGAAAGATTTTGGATATGATTATTATGTAGATACTCAATTTGAATATCCAGGTGGATCAGATAATCCAGCAGCAGACTTTAACTATTTTAAACGAGGGACTAGAACAACTTTTGAAAGTACTGCATCTAATTTTAAAGGATTAACAATTGAATATCCAGTAGTTGCTTTTACAAAAACAGGTATTAAAGTACCCATGCTTCCAGATTATGATTTTAATAAACCCTCAAGCGATATGTATACCGGCGCAATTGTAGTTTTGAGAAGTGATATTAAAGATGCTGATGGAGCAACCTTTGATCATAACACTGCTCTTGAATTCGAGGTTCTAGAAGGTACACCTAGTGCTGCTTTTATTCATGCCGATCCTACTATTAGTACATCTGCATGGGAAGGGAAAAAATTCGCACGAGTTGGAGATGTATCTACTCCTGCCCTTAAGTTCGCTGATTATCTATGGAAATTAGGGGTGAACACAGATACAACTGCAAATCTAAATGGTGCTATTAATGACAGTGTTACAACACTAACTATTGAGGAAACCGGGACTGCTGGTGATGCTGCCTTTAAAACTGGTCAAATAATAATGATAACTACTGGCGGCAACTCAGAAAATATGTATGTTACTGCTGTAAATAGTAATACTGAAATAGAAGTTATTAGAGGATGGGGAAGTACTCATTCTGATTATTCAGTAGCAGTGGCACATGATGACGATGATACTATATATAGACATCCTATAGTAGGTAGGCTACAATATCAAAGCACAAATTCTGGTGCTGGGTATATTCTTATTTCTTTTGAAAGAGATACAGTTAGTGATGTTTCGATTAATACACAGAAAAAAGAGTTTGAGAGCATTGCTACCGGGAGTAGTGAGATTACTTTAACGAATGGTAATCAACATTTTGACTTTACTCCATCTACTGGTAGACCCAAGGTAAACTACGGAATAAATAGACCTTTAAGAATTACCGGTAATGATATTAAAAATGTGGATGCTGCACGAGAACGAATAGCGTCATCTTTATCTAGAGTTAAATTGACACGGACTGAATGCGTAGTAAGTACGCTACCTCCTCCGTTTACCTATCTTGCCACTGGCGTTGCTTCTATCACTTCTGGTACTGTTGTAGTATTGGATGATAATGCATATTTATATGGGGCACGAATAGGAATGACAATAGCTAAGGTAAATTCTGCTGGTGTTGTAACAGCTTATGGTTATATAACAACTATTAGTGGGGCAACTGTTACGACAGCACGGGGATTAAATACTGGAAGTTGGTCAGGTTATGACGGAGATATTAGAGTTTATATTCCTGTTAGAGCAGGACATTATATACGGGTTAACAACATATTAGTTAATTTTGAAGGATATATGTTTGTTCAGGAAATAACCTATACAGAACAAGCTGGGGCGCAATTAACTATGTATAAAGGTACAGGAGTTAATACTGCTGGAACTAATTCTATAGGGATTGGTACTACCTATTCAATAGTAACCGCTATTGAAGGAGAGGCACAGAAATATCCTAGAATTACGAATGTGCCTATGGGAGGGTTGGGCTGGACGTTTAGACCCACTTCTACTACTGATACAGCATCCTTCTCACCTACGGATAGAATTACCATTGCATGGACAGGTGGGGAGTTTATTATTGGAGGAATGAAGAGGTATAAAATAGTTGCCGGTAATAGTGGTGGTCTGGTTACCACAGAGGATTCTAATACAACTTTTCCATATCTCCATAAAATTGTTTTTGATCCAGATCAAACACCAGATTCTAATGGAGCTTTTACATTTGAAGTATTTACAGAGCAAGCTGGTGTTACATCTGGAGTAACTACTTTTTATCCTGATATGGATTATATAATCTTAGGCCATTGTAGGGCAGCGAAAACTTCTACTGGTTTGGCAACCCTAATTTTTGATGGTACAGGCACAGGAATGTTTGGTGGTAAAAGTGGAACTGGTGAGGATGCTTTTTCCGCAGCCTTATTTAAGAAGAGTTTACAACCATATACAACCAATATGAATCTTTTTGTGGGTAATAGTTCTGCAGCTAATAAACAAAGATATATTCATGCGACTGCTGGTGTTGCTGGGACTAGTACAAGCGGAACCATTAGTTTTGCTGATAATACGACTATTGCTCTAGAATATAATAATTCACTTGATTTAGGTACGGTAGATAATACTGTTTATTATATATATTATAAATTAGTTAATTCAGGTAATACTGAAACGTCGGATTTTACTGATGTTGATGCTGCTGAAATAGAACGTACTACTACTTATAGTGATGCTACCTCTGATTCTAGAGGACTATTAGCTATTTGTAGTACTGGTGATGTATCTGAACTGGATGAAATAGCTATTCAAGCATTCCACGGTAAAGGACAGAATATTACTGCTGATGTTATTGCAGCTAATGCTATAACTGCTGAGGCTATTAAAACCGGTTCATTAAACTCACATACAATAACTTTAACAGGTAGTGATGGTCTGATTAAAACTAGTCCTACAGTTAATGACGGTAGTGGTACAGACCAAAACGGTCTTATAATCAGTAGTGCAGGAGGTATTGTGGGGTATGCAGCAGATGGTACTGTGAAATTAAATATTGCCGCTGGCACTGGATTAATAACTGCCACAGATGTAACTCTTACTGGAGCTATTACTGCTACCAGTGGAAGTTTTCTTAATTCTACTGGGAGTACCGGTAATAATAAATCTGTAACGATTGACTCTGGATTTATCATACTCAATAACGATACTAATACCGTAGGGTCGGGTATTCGATTTGACGGACAGGATACCGGCGATACCACTGTACTACAACGTGGTTATATATACTATGATTCTTCACAAGACAGGCTTGAGATTCAAACTACAAATGATACTTACCTCTTGTTCAATGGTATATTGCCGGTACAGTCAGCAACACCCCTAGTGTTAAGCGTTGACTCTGATCAACCCACAGGCAGTTACGGTATGTTTAGATATGCAACAGATGGTGGGGGAGGTTCGTCTAGTGTATTAGCGTTTACTTCAGACCAACAAACCTCATCTCCAGCAACAGATACGGATCGGTCAGCGTTTTGGGTAATGCAATCTGAGGCTAATAGATTAATTTTTGAACCTATTGTTGATTATGCCGGTTCCAATAATAATGCTTGGATTGGATATCATAATCCATTAGTTGGAATCAATTCATGGTGGCATAGTGGTGGTGCTGGAACCGAAGCCCTTCCCACATTTACTTTTTATACAGACCTAGATACTGGTATGTATACCAGTGCCTCAAACGTACTTAGTTTTTCTACTGGAGCCGAAGAGAGGGTAAGAATTGCCTCTTCTGGTTTATATCCTGCTGACGATGATACATATGATTTAGGAGTTAGTGGTACTCGTAGGTGGGACGACATTTATGCAACGAATACGACAGTTAGTACTTCAGATAGACGAGAAAAAACAAATATTACTCCTACGCTCTTAGGATTAGATTTTATTAATGCTTTAAACCCTGTTTCATATAAATGGAAAAAGAAGCCAGAACGACCTACGTATTATGGGTTAATCGCTCAAGAAGTTATTGAAACTTTAAAAGAACATGGTATAGAGTCTAGAGATGGGTTTGGGGGAATTACAGGAACTGAAGATTCTAGCTATGGAGCAAGATACGAAGAATTTATAGCTATTTTAATAAAAGCTGTACAGGAGTTATCAGAAAAAATTAAAAAATTAGAGGAGGAAAGATAATGCCAGATGTAACAATAAGTTTTACAGACGCACAATGGACTAGGATTGTAGCTGCTTCAGCATCTATTAAAGGCCCACATGGGTCTGGAGATGTGGATGCTGCTTATCTACAGGAAAAATTGAAAGAACTTGTATCTAGTTGGGTACAAGGACATGAAAAAGCGGCTGCTAGTACGGATGCGTGGGAATAATAATTGAATAGCTATGAGGGCAAAAAAGAAGGTTGTTCGTTTACGAAATCAACATCCATTGATGTCGAATGCGGAAATTGGAAGAAAAATAGGGGTTTCTAGAGCATATGTCTTTAATGTATTAAAGAAAAATGATCTAGTAACCAATGTTCCCCATAAATTAGATATATTATACTGTGTTATATGTGGTAATGTCATGAAAGGTAAGAGATTTAGTCTTACTTGTTCTCCACGTTGCCGCTTTTTGTACAATCGAATTAAAGTTAAATGTTCTTATTGTACTGTTGAATTTTATTTAAGGCGCAGTGAAATCTCTCAGAGATATAAACGCGGATATAAAAATATTTATTGCTCTCGTTTATGTTATAATAGAGGTCGACGTGATGTTTAAGGGATAAAAAGAGGTATTTATAGGAAATTTTAGCCCTTTTTTGAAGCTAGAACGCTCTAGGAAGCCCATAGAGCAACGTTTGGGGGTCTCCGTGACCTAAACCATGGGTTAGGGTCTTAGAGGGGTCTCTATGAACATCGATTTTTTCAAATTTGACACCAAGTCTCTTATGTGCTACACTTTGATCATCGTCGTAGTTCGGAAATAATGAAAAAGAGGTGAAGTACATGAAACGACTCTTTGCTATATCTGCTGTAATTACGACAGCGCATTTTTCAGAAGATGTAGCTTTAGTAATTCTTGGCAGATATACGGAGATCAATATATTTTTTATTATTTCAGGAGTGTTAATATCAGGTTTACTTTTAGGCGCACTTAGTAGACATCCAAAAGTAAAAAAATTTTTAGGAGAGTAGATGGAAATTAATAATGATTTAATTAAACAGTGGGAGCCTAAAATTCAAAAACTTTTAGCTAATACTTTTGTCATTGGAATGGGTAGGGATGATCTTGCACAAGAACTCCGTATAGCCATTATTAAAGCAGCTAAAGGATTTGATGAAGATAGAGGTGTTATTTTTCATACTTATTTACATACAGCTATGGTTAATACATTACGCACCTTAATTTCTAGAGGTCAGAGACAACCAATAGGTTTAAGTTTAGAAACAGTTGTTTCTAGTCCCTTCACTGAAGAAGAAATTATACCATTGGCTATACTTAAAGCATTAGAAGACCCGGTAAATATTTTTGAAGAACTTGAGTTTAACGATTTATTAGATGGTTTTGATCTAACTTTTGTAGAACGTTCTTTTATAGTATTACGTCTTGAAGGATTAACTATGGATGAGATTTCAGAAGATTTACAAACATCTGCATATAAATTGCGATCCACTCTTAGAGAGAAACTAGGAGGATTGTTTGAGCAAAAAATTTTTTAGGGGTAGACGTATAAGAAGAAAAGGAGAACTTTTAAAACAACCTAACTCGAATTTGACAAAAAACGAAGGGGGATATACACTTATACATATAAAAGATGGTACGTTAACCCTAACGAATTTGGGAGTGTATGCGTCTTTTCAAGAAGCACAGGAAGTCTTACAGCAAAGCGTAGTAGAAGCAGGAGTGTTACATATATTTACAGAAAATAGTAGAGTTTTATATTCGGAGAAAAGGGAGGTATAGATGCAAAGTAGCGATTTTATTGAATCAGGAATTGTTTTTAACTTAAATACACGAGCATGTCTAGGAAAGTTTAAGTATTCTAGGTCAGATTTTCAAAAACATGGGGATGCTTATAAGTTCGTAGTTGATTATTTTGATGTGTATGGAGAGTTTCCATCTGTAGAAACCTTATGTGAGAACTATCCTACACTTGATCCATCCGCACAAAGTCTTAATTTAGATTACGCTATAGACGCATTTCAAAATCAGGTCTTGTTTAGGCAGATAGTTGGAGCGTTTCAGTCAAATAAGGAACTAGTTAGTACAGAACCTAAACAAGCACTGTCTAAAATAATGACGGCCTTGGGAGATATTGAATTAGTCTATGATGAGGATGTAGTTGAATATAGTACAAAGGCTGATAAACGCTTAGATTTATGGAAAGATCGTAAAAAGAGACGTAAACTTGGCGGTGGTTTACTTGGAATACCTACATCATTCGCATCCCTTAATTCTACAGGTGTTGGATGGATGCCAGGAGAACTTATTTCTCTATATGCAAGACCTACAGTAGGTAAAACATGGTTATGTGTACATGCAGCAGCCACTGCAGTACTGAATGGCTTCAGAACTCTTTTGATTTCTACAGAAATGCCTGTAGAATCTATTAGTTTAAGAACAGATGTAGTCTTAGCTAATATGATGGGCTACAATTTATCACACAGAGCCTTGAGAAACGGGGATGAAATGGATGAAGAAGAGTATAAAATCTTTCTTGAAGCTGTGGAAGAACAACAATTACTAGTTTGTGACCACATAGAGGGGGCTTCTAGCATAACAATTGATAGTATTGCTAGTCTTATTAGAAAACATTCACCTGATTTTGTGGTTTTAGACGGTATTTATCTTATAAGTACTGGAATTAATATGAAAAAAGCTATGTGGGAACAGTCTCATGCAGTATTCTACGGTATGAAGAACCTATGTTTGTCCACAAATACACCTATTTTCGTGTCTACCCAGGCTACGAGAGACGCTGCCGCTAATATGTATGCTCCTCCTAGACCTGATCAGGTGGCCTTTGGCGATGCTTTGATTAGAGCATCTGATGTAGCGATGGCAATGGCGATGGTAGAAGGAGACGATCAAAAAAGATTAGTTCAATATCAGAAATATAGAGATGGTCAGTTACATTTAGATGCTACTATGTTAACATGGGATGTAAATAAGGGAAATATTAAAGAAATCCCTTATGAAGATCAAAAATTTTAGAGGAGGTGAGCGAGTATGTTTAATTGGTTGTTTAGTAACAATGTAGATAAGTCAAATAGGACAGTTGTAAAAACTCTTAAGAGTAAAGGTTCCACTAAAACGGCTGTTCCAATTACTATTGGAGACATAAAGAGCGGCATTGCGATAGATGCATACGGTTATAAGAATGAAGTTGTTCTATTTCTTCGTAAAAATAAAAAGGATAGGTAAGAATGGATTGGACACAACTGTTACTTGAGGCAGGGTTTGATATACCATTAGAAAATCCTCAATTTATCTTAAAATGTCCTTTTCACGACGATGTTCATGCCTCATGTTCCATAAATGTCGATAAAGGCATGTGGATTTGTTTTAGAGGGTGTGGACAAGGGAGTTTAAGGTCATTTATACAAAAGTTTTTCGGGTTTGATAACTCTGCTTTAAGTAAATATTTAAATGAACGTGAGTTTTTCTTTGATATAAACATGTTTGATAAAGAATTACCGTTGGAAACAGGGACTCTACCTGAAGTTGAGTTCCCTTTTACAAATGGGTATGTTCCAGAGTGGGTTTTTGACAGAGGTTTTACTAAAAGAGCCTTAAAACGGTGGGATTGTGGTATGGATAGTAATAATAACCTAATCATCCCTATTAAAGACAGAGAATCTAGGTTAGTGGGGTGGGTTACTCGTCAATATGATAGAGAACCCAAGTATTTATATTCAAAAGGATTAAAAAAGTCTAAGGTCTTGTTCGGAGAATTCAATATTGAGCCTTGTTCCTTTGTATGTGTAACTGAAGGAACATTAGACGCTATTTGGTTGGCTCAACATGGCTATAATGCCGTAGCAATTCTAGGAGCTAATATGTCTACTAGTCAACAAGAGGCGGTTTTAAAGTTACCAACAGATGAATTGGTATTGTGTTTAGATAATGATGATGCAGGGAAGATAGGAACGGATAGAATCATGAGTTGCATTGCTAAACGATTTGTGGTAAGCTATATACAACTACCAAATGGGTACAAAGATGTACAAGACATTCGAGACAAAACATTATTAAATGAAATAATTAAAGAAAGAACTTTTTGGTAAGAAAAGGAGGAAAAAAATGAGTGGTATAAACAGAATAGCGACGAAGAGAGAGCAAAGTAGGAATCCAGTGTCAGATAGACCAACCAATAAAGAGGTGTGGTTTAAGGATGGAGATCAGGCTTTTATATCTCCTGTGGCAACAGGTGATGAGAATGATAATAAGCTTGATGAAATTTACATGTACACATTTAAGAATTCTGAATCTAGATGGACTAATAGGCTTATTGATGATTCCATAGATAATAGCGATGTTCCTTCAAATATGCGTCCTTCGCATAAGTTTGCTTTTTGGGCGTATGTTCACGAGATAGTTCATCCAGAGAAAAGGAATGACGCATGGGAAGAGATAGCCGGTCCCGGTGGGCGTAAGGTATTTAAAGAGAATGTAGAAGATTTTCGTATCATAGCATTAACTTTTGGTAGAAGTGATTATATATGGAACCAGTTAGTTGATATCTATAATGATTGGGGTAGTTTGAATAAAGGAGTAATGAGAATTAAACGTACTGGAACAGGTATGTATGATACTTCCTATACTCTAGCAGCAACTGCTAGAAATGCGATGATACCAGATGAACGAGCAAATGAAATTAATGAGCTTCCACCTGTACGAGCATATTTTCTTGAAAGGTACGGAAATGCTCCATCTGTTAATGGAATTGGAGCAGTGTCTTTAGACAATGAAGAGAAGTCTAATGATAGATTATTTTAGACTTGAAATAGATGATTACTTTTCACAGATTGCTACTCTCGTAGGTGAACGGAGTACTTGTAGGCGACGTAAAGTGGGATGTGTTTTAGTAGATTCTAAAAAACATATTGTAGCTACAGGCTATAATGGAGTTCCATCTGGATTTACGCATTGTTTAGATCAGCCCTGTGAGGGAGCTTTCGCTCTTTCTGGGGTTGACCTAGATAAGTGTCTAGCAGTACATGCTGAAGTTAATGCCTTTTTACAACTAATTTCAGAAGATAAGTTAACGGCATATTTGCCAGCAACTCCATGTTTTTCTTGCGCTAAGATGATCTGTAATAGCAATGTTGTTAGAATAGTAGCTCAGGAGTGGTATCCCCACCCTACAGTTAGAGAGATATTTGAAAAAGCTAATATAGAGTTAGTCGTAAGGAATGAGGATAATGTTAGTTAATGTAGAAAATTATGATACTATTAAAAATAAATTAAAACTTTTCAATAGTTTAGTAGTTGATGTTGAAACAAATGGTTTAAATCCATTTACTAAAAATCAAATATGTGGTATTGGATTAGGGACGCTAGAAGGAGACACATATTATTTTCCGTTTCTTCATCAACAGGGAGGAAATCTTCCACAAACTTGTAAGGTTGATTTTATAAAGTTTCTTAATACAGTTGATAGTTTAATTGGTTATAATATTAAGTTTGATTTACACTTCTTAGCTAGGGAAGGTTTAATAATAGAAGATCAAGATTTAGTAGATGTTATTGTTATGGTGAGACTTACAGAATCATCTGAAGAAAATGATCTTTCTTTAACAAAAACTATCATTCGTAGCTATGGTGCGGAAGCAGCACAGTATGATATAGAGACAAAGAAATATCTAAAAACAAATAAGTGGCATAAAGATTTCTCTCAAGCCCCAGTAGATGTACTAGGGCCGTATTGTGAACAAGATGTGAAATGGACAGCTACTCTATATAGAGATAGATTAGAGCAGATACGGCATACTAAGCAGGAAAGCATATTTAAATTAGAGTGTGAGCTTACCAAAGTGCTATATGCTATGGAACATGAAGGTATTTCTATTGATACAAAATATGCTAACGAGATTGCAAAAAAAATTCAAATAAGACAAGAACAAATTATGCAGCAGATATTTGCCGAAGTAGGTGATTTTAATATTAATAGTACTCAACAATTAAGTGAAGTTTTGAATAACAATGGGATTTTTTCGCCTAGACAGACTCCCAAAGGAGCGCAATCTTGGGATGAAGCAGCCTTAATCCAGATTAATAATCCATTAGCTGGTCTTATTAGACAATATAGAGCATTAGGAAAACTCTTTTCTACATACTTAGAACCTTATTTGGAAAGTGCTGTTCAACATACATCTTTTTGTAATTGGGGAACATTAACTGGACGATTATCGTCTCGTGAACCTAATCTGCAAAACATTCCTAGAAACCATTTTAAATTGACAACTGTTGATTTAAATGATGCGGAAAGACAGATAGTTAGAGGAAGGGTGAATGCCTTAATAGCTTCTAAAGGTGGATTAACTAACCTAGATTTAGATGATGATGTTGTAGATACGTGGAGTTTTATTGGAGATGAGTCCTTTGATGAAGCCGATGAGGCTCAAATAGCCATAAGAAGACTTTTCATACCTAGAAAAGATTATTCTTTAGTTGCTTTTGACTATGCTCAGATGGAAGTACGAGTTTTTCTAAGCTATTTTCAGAACGAGGAGATTAAGCAATTACTGTCTAGATCAGATATAGATTTTCATGGAGAGGCTGCTAGACTAGCCTTTAACATTAAGGAAGACGATAACGAATTTAAGTTTTATAGACAAATGGCTAAGGCTATAACTTTTGGAACTATATATGGAATTGGAAGTAACAAATTGGCTCTTCAACTAGGAACATCGGCAAAACAAGCTTTAGAGTATAAACGAAAATATTTTGAGGGGTTGAAAGGGTCTAAAAACTTCTTTGATAGTGTTGTTCAAGCAGTGATAGTTCGTGGATGGATTAAAAATCGTTATGGCAGAGTATATAAAATACCTAAAAATTTTGGGTATAAAGGAGTTAATTATTTAGTTCAGGGAACATCTGCTGATATTTTAAATGAGCGGATAATAGAAATATACAAATATTTAAAAGGAACTAGAAGTAATGTGTTGTTGCAAGTGCATGATGAAATTATTTGTGAGATACATAAAGATGAGTTAACTATGGTTCCATATGAAATTAAAAAACTAATGGAAACTAATAGCTTAGATATTCCTTTATATGTCGATATGGAGGTTTGTACGCCATCATGGGCTACTAAAATAGGTTTTAGTCGAAATTTGCTTTCTAAGGCAAAAGATGATATAATAGACTATATAGATTGGGAACATTAAAAAAGGAGGAAGTGATGAAACCACTTATTGCGATAGGAATATTAGTTGGTATTGTAACTGAAGTAGCAAAAATATATGCCTGTTGTAAACATTTTCAACTAGAAATTATAGGGCTTAAACAAGAATCTAGTAAGTGGCAGAGTTTATACTACGATAAACTTACTACAGACGATATAGCGTGGGGATAATATGCTAATTAAATGTATATTTCCAAATGAGCTTATTCGTCAACCCATTATTCATAAGTTAGGAACCCAGTTTTCAATTATAACCAATATTCAACAAGCAAGTATAACACCCGAAATTGGTTGGGTTGTAGTAGAAATTACAGGGGAAAATCAAGAAATATCTAGTGGAATAGAATGGCTTAAAAAGATTGGTGTAAAAGTCGAGTTAATAGAAAAGGGGGATTAAATATGGCTAAAGTCAGTGTACATTTAGGATTTACGTTTAGGGTTGGTGATTTATCTACTAATCAATATGGACGTATGGATTTATCGGTAGATCAAATTGATACTGAGTTACCTATAAATGAGCAATTAGAAGGATCAAAACAAGCAGCGGAACAGGTATGGGAGTTTGTTAAAGGAAAACTTGATTCCCAGATTGATGAGGTATTAGATGAGTCAGAATAACGTAGAAACTACAAGAATGAGTGTTTTAGAAGCTGTACTAGCTGAACGAGAGCGTCAAGATAGTTTATGGGGAGATCAATCAGGGCATTCTGATCCGTGGTGGCATGTTATTGCAGCCGAAGAAAATGGGGAAGTAGCTAGGGCAGTGTATGAACAGAATGTTCCTCAAACTTATTTAGAAATTATTCAGGCTTGTGCAGTATATTTTGCGTGGGCTGAGGCGATTTTAAGGAGGGTTAAATGAAGCATTCTGCAGAAGAAGTTATTGAAGATTTACTAAAAAGTACGAAGTTAAATTTTCATAGGGGGTCTGATGATTCTTTTTTATATAGTCGTATTCCGTTTGGTATACCATCCTTAGATAAACTTACAGGTGGAGGAATACCTAAGAAGCGAATGACGATTTTATACGGCCCTACAAATGTGGGAAAGTCTTATTTAGCATCTCAAATTGTTGTTAATGCTCAGAAAGCTGGTGGAACGGCTGCATGGATCGATACTGAACTCTCATGGGATAGTGTTTGGTACGCTAAATGTGGCGTAGATGTTAATAATATTCTAGTCTCACAGCCAGTAAATGGTGAAGAGGCTATGGATATGATCAGAGAATTAATGCAGGTGGGAGTCGATGTAATTGTTTTAGATAGTGTTGCAGGATTAGTTCCTACAGCAGTAGTTGAAGAAGAATTTTCGTATAATCCTATGGCATGGCAAGCCAGATTTGTAAATTCTGCTTTACCTAAACTATTACCTAATTTAAAGAAGGGATCGGCTTTTGTTGCTATTAACCAAGTTAGAAGTAGTATAGGCCCAGTAGCTCTAGATAATATGCCGGGAGGTCTAGCACAGTCTTTCTTTGCCCATTTCTTATTACAAGTACGTAGGCATGGTTGGATTGAAGATAAAAATAAAGCTAAGGTGGGGTTTGATATGGAGATACGGTTGAGAAAGACTAAGGTTGGTGGAGAGAATTGGGATTCCGCTATAATTCCATTTAGAGTGGAAGGTGGAATAGATATTTTAGAAAGTTTTATTCGAGAAGGCATTGAAAAGAAAGTAATCTCTCAAGCTGGCCCATGGTACAGTTATAATGGAAAAAAGGCTATGGGTTTGAATGGGATTAAAACTTTGTTTACAGATACAGAAGAGCTTTTTGCTAAGTTAAAAGAGGATGTAGCAGTATGAGTGAAGACAACTATATATTAATTAGAAAAGAAAAAAATATGTGGATAGGATATCTAGAAGTAGCTTCAGTAGAAGAACCTAGTTATACTGTACCGGTATTTAAGGTTAAAAAGGTTGAAGATGCTATATTACACGCTCAGAATTCTGATACAGAATATGGGTATAAATTTGAGGGGTTGAGTATAGATGCGTCTTAGAGATTACACTAGACAAGAAAATATAATTGCGGAATATTTATCTGAATTTGGAATACGTTATACGCAACAGTATGAATTTTTTCCTTATACCGTTGACTTTTATATTCCAGACCTCAAGATGGTTGTCGAGGCAGATGGAAAATATGGGCATTTTCAGAAACGAGAGGTTGGGCGAGATAGAGAGTTAGTTGATTGGTATGGAATAGAGTATGTTTTGCATATTAAAGAAACTACTAAAGAGGAGATTAAAAAGATATTATGGCAGGAATTAAACAAATTAACAGAAAAGCGGTTAAATCGGTCAAAGCTCCCAGAAAACCTAGAGTAAAGAATCAGGATACGTGGTTGCTTAAACACTTAGAAAGTAATTTAAAATATACTAAGAAGTGGACAACTAAAGACATATTCTATCCTTCTATGTTAGGTAATCTATGTGATAGATATTTGTATTTGGCTTATAATGGAAAGTTAGGAGATCAGGTTATTGGAGCAAAGACAGCTAGGATTTTTGATCATGGTGGGTCACTAGAAGTTAGAATGAAGAAATACTTTGAGAGAACAGGAATCTTTCTTGCTTCAGAACAGTCAGTTAGAGTGAATAATCCCCCTATTTCAGGACGCTATGATTTTTTGTTAAAACATGAGGAATATGGAAGAGTAATATTAGAGTTGAAATCTATTAATGATAAAGGTTTTAAAGCATTGATTGATATTCCTAAGCCTGAACATCTAATTCAGTTACAGATTTATTTAAACTTAGCTGGTGTGGAAAATGGTGTGGTGTTGTATGAGAACAAAAATGATCAGGAATTGAAAGCATTTAAAGTGTTTAAAAATGTAGATACATGGAATTTTATTTTAGAACGATGTATACGTATACAATCTATGGTTTCTTTGAATATACCTACACAGTGTACTGGAGAATTTTTCTGTGGGTGTGGGGGTATAAAATAATGGAAACAAGGGAAACACAATGGACACCTATAAAAGCATTAGGTAGGGCACAACAACAAATAGACGATTTAACTATTCCTCCTTTAGGTAAGGAGATTATTAAAGAGTATCAATTGAATTTTACTAATCTTATGAATGAAGATAACCGTAAATTAGAGGAATATTTAACGGCGTATGGAGGTTATAAAGCATATCTAGAAACTCAGTTAGCTGATATATCCTCCAAGAAAAATGCATTAGAAGCAGCCTTTGATGAGGGCTATGCTACAGCTATTTTTCGTTTGGCTGAGGAACGAGAAGAGGGGGGTAAGAAGAAGCTAACTCGTGAAGAGGTACGAGGTGCAGCCATGTCTAAGTATGATCAGCTTAAAGAACTTAGGCGAGAAGTAATTGAACAAGATATTGTACATACTAGAGTGGCTGGTTTACTTAGTGCATATAAAGCAGCATATGACGCTGTTTCACGAATAGTGACTTTGAGGACATATGGAAATGATAATATCAAATATGGATAATATAGAAACCCCTATTTATGGAAATTTGTATATGGGCATAGATTGTTCAAGTAAAGCTATTCATAGCGTGTGGATAGATGAGCAGGAACGTCTTATAGCTCAATGTAAATGGGGGAGCAAAAAGAAAAATTTTGAGGAGAGATTCCTAGATTTTGGGCTAGATTTTTGGGAGTCACTTAGTAAAATAAAAGTAATACTGAATGAGAAAGTTACAGTACAAGCTGCTGTTGAAGCAGCTATTTATATACAAAATCCTAAAGCAACTATAGCTATAGCATCAGTGTCTGGATTAGCTCGTTTTACGTGTTTTGTAAACGGATTTGATTGTGAATTCATTGATAATACCAAATGGAAAAGAGATATATTAGGTAAAGGAAACGCCTCTAAAGTAGAAATTAAAGAATTTGCCATAGACAAATGGGGTGATGAGAAGTTTCCAGAACAGGACTTTGCTGATGCGGCTTGTATAGCATTATGTAAGAAAAGGAGGAATGAGAATGACAGGACTTAGAAAGGTTAATGAAGGACAAATTAAAATTAGTTTTAATGCTCCAGTTGAACAAGAGCATAAAGAATATGAAGATCGTTTTCCAGATGATCTTCCCACAATAGAGGAGGTTAAAGAAAAATATGGGAAGGTCGTATGGTGTCAATATACTAAATGTCTGTATAATGAAACTATCCAAGGTTTACAGCGAACTACTGGAACGCTATTAAAGAATAAAACATATAAGCCTATCAATGAACAAGAAAATATATGGGCCAATATATGTACCAGAGATGAAATAGGGATTAGATTTGATACTGTGCTTACTGCTAACGGTTCTAAGATTAAGGTGCCGTCTTGTTTCACCGCCGTATCTGGCGTATCGGGGCATAAGGATTGGAGTAGTTTACTTCAGGGGGATGGATCACCCCTTGGCGGTAATATTGAGTCGCAGAATAGTATAAATAGTGGTTATTAATAATATAGGAGTGTTAAAAGATGCCTAAAAAGTTTCCAGAAAAAGTTAGATTAAGCGCAATGGAACTGTATTTGAAGGGAGATCAGCCCGCAAAGGATATAGCTGCAACTATTTCTAAGACTTATAAGGTTAATGTAACTCCTTCTACTATTTATTCGTGGGCACGATCTGCAAACTGGAAGAATACGCAGGTTGAAGCCCGAACAGAGGCCATGATTGCTGTACAGGAAAGAGAAAGTGTTCGCTTTTCTAGACTTCAAGATGAGCATTTAGATACATATGAACGGATAAGGCATCAGGCAGCGCATGAATTAGGGAATTTAAATTATACAAGAGCTTTTGATGCAGCTAAAGCGGTTGATTTAGGTATTCAAGGAGAAAGAAAAGTTATGGAGGGTTTAATAAATCTCCAGTTTGTACAGGATATTTTAGGGGTGTTGGTAGAAGAGATTAATGATCAAGAAGTTCTTAAGCGGATTTCCTTAAGAATGAAAGGTTTGATGCAAAATAGGTCAGATAATGGCAATTAAAGATGGTGTAACTACTTTTGCAAAAGCATTTGATGTGTTAGCACAAGGATTGCAAACTTATCAGCATATACGGATGGGAAGTTTCTGGGAATTTTTAAGAGATGTATGGTCTCAGGGATTTGATCATCCAGAATATTTTCAAGCGTGGCATATCGGAATTTTAGCAGAAGATATTGAAAAAGCTTTGGAAGAGGGTAAACATTATGTTGCAGTATTGCCTCGCTTTCATTTTAAATCGACTATATTGGGTCATGCATTTAGTATTTGGCAAATATTACGATCAACCAGAAATTGTTCTATTTTATATTTATCATACAGTGATGGAATGGCTAAATACCATATTAATGAGATTAATAAAACGATTGCGAGAAATTTTACATTAAAGGAGATGTTTGTAAGTAAAAATCCAAAAGCGGATTTTTCTTTTAGATATACCGTAAATAATAAGCCAGTAGAGATTATGCATGGGGGTCTTTTTTCATTTAAAAGAGGTATGCACGTTAATGGCGCTTTAATTGCGGATGACGTATTACGTGATCCAGAAAATCCGTTGAATCCTGCGCAGCTTACTAAAGTTGAAGATCATTTTTTAACAGAGAGTTTGTTTATTCCATTAAAAGATGTACCAATAATAGTACTGGGAACTCCTATGATGCCCGGTGATTTATTAACAAAATTACAACATGATGAGAGATTTAATAGTAGGGTTCTTCCCGCTCTTGATCCTACACCGACTCGTAGGGTACTTATGCCGGAATTATATAGTGAGAAGTGGTTATTACAACAGAAAGAAGCTAGACCTAAGTCATTTGCTTCAGAGTTTATGTTGATTCCGCATTTTTCAACGGAATCATATTTTGAAGCTGAGGATATAGAGAAGTGTGAAGATAAGACTTTAAGAAACTTACCTGCAACAAAGGCTTATGAACCTGATGGACATGAAGATATTTTTGCTGGGTTTGATGTGGGAAAGAAAAGACACCCATCGCATTTAGTTATCTTTAGGCAAGTAGGATCAAAAGTTGAACAGCTACATCAATCATGGTTAGATGGCTGGTCTTATACTGATCAGATTGAATATTTGAATGAGGTTGCAAAAAATTTTAACATTTTAAGGGGGTATATTGATAATACAAGAGGTGAACTAGAAGATAGGGGTTTAGCCAAGTCGTGGTATCCTATACATTTCACAACGAAGTCTAAAAATACTATGGCACAGATTTTTGAACAGTATGTTCATTCAGGAAATTTGGCTTTACTTAAAGATGAAAGACAAAGACAACAGATTTTATCGGTAAATAATGAATTAAAAGCTCCAGAAACACCTTTGGGACATGGAGATGCATTCTTTTCGATTGCTATGGCTCTTCAAGCTGTTTATGAAACCAGTAATGGTAAATATGTATCACTAGGAAGTTTAACTGATTGGCAAGCAGCACTTTCTCCAGATACAGAGACTAATGAAAAAGCTATAAATATATCCATTGCGGATAATGTACGTCGAAAAGCGACAGTGGCAGAAAACGCAGATGTAGAAACTTCAAGATTTACTTTATCTTGGTTTGCTAATGATAGTAACGAAGAGGTTCAAGCTCCGAATCCCCATTGTGAAGAGGCAGTATGTATGGAGTCGTTTTGGGTTCCAGAACGAGGTTTATGTCTATATTGTGGATACAGAAGAAAGAATTAAATATAATATTGGGGAGGAATATCAATGATCACGGCGCAAGAACTTTTAGTTAAGTCCAATCCTGTTAGTATGCTATCAGAACAAGCGAAAATAGTATTGGGACACAGGTATTTTTTGAAGAATCAAGATAATACTATTATTGAAGATGGGGATGAACTTTTTAGGAGAGTCGCAAAAGCAATTTCTGTTATAGATATTGAGTATTATGCGTTGTCGGTTGAAGCAGAACTGTTAGAAAACGACTTTTTTACTATGATGAGTAAGTTAGAATTTCTTCCTAATTCACCAACATTAATGAATGCTGGAACAGAACAGGGCACATTATCGGCATGTTTTGTTTTGCCCTTGGACGATTCTATGCAAGATATTATGAAGGCTGCAACCGACACAGCTATGGTTCAGAAATTTGGGGGTGGTACTGGCTTCGCTTTGTCTCAGATTCGACCTCGTGGAGATAAGATAAAGACAACTCATGGCATGGCTTGTGGCCCTATAGAGGTATTAAAAACCCTGTCACGAGTATCTTCCATGATTACACAAGGGGGAAAAAGAGATGGGGCAAATATGGCGGTCATGTCGGTTTATCATCCCGACATTCTTAATTTTATTAGTTGTAAGTCTGTTGAAGGTGAAATTCATAATTTCAATATTTCCGTGGGCGTGGACTCAAGGTGGATGGACTATGTATTAACTAATAGTGAGTATCCGTTAATTAATCCTGCTACTAAGGAACTAGTTGGGTATTTAAATGCACGAGAAGTTTTTAACACTATAGTAGCTGGTGCATGGAAAAACGGTGAACCGGGTATGATTTTCTTAGATCAAGTTAATAAAGATAATCATGTTATTGATACTTATGGAGAAATGCTTGCTACAAATCCTTGTGGTGAACAACCTTTGTTAGGTAATGAGTCTTGTAATTTAGGGTCTCTAAATTTGGCTAAATTCTTTGAGCCTGAACCAATAAGTGGTGCATGGTATAATAAAATCAACTGGCGGACATTAGAAAAGGTAACTAGATTAGCAACACACTTTTTGGATAATGTAATTGATGCTAATTATTATGCTACCCCTGATATTGAGGAGATGACTAAGGCTACTCGTAAGATTGGTCTTGGTGTTATGGGCTTTGCTGATTTACTTATTCAGATGAAGATTCCATATGACTCAGAGTTAGCACGAAAAGTTGGGCAGCGTGTAATGAAAGATATTAGAAAATGGTCTGATAATGAATCCTTAAAATTAGGAGTATTACGAGGAACATTTCCTGCATGGAACAATAGTAATTATGATAAAATAACTGAAGCTTTTAGGAATCATTGTCGTTTGACAGTTGCTCCTACTGGAACTATTTCTATGATTGCTGATACTTCTAGCGGTATCGAGCCTACTTTTGCTTTGGCCTGGCAAAAGCAAAATATTCTCGAAGGTAAAACCTTGACTTATGTGAATAAGTATTTTGAAGTGGATGCTAGAAATTACGGTTTTTATTCTGAGGAATTAATGGGTTATCTAGCTGAAGGAGGTTCTCTCCAAGAGCGTAAAGATGTTCCTCAATGGATTAAGAAGGTTTATGTTACGGCCCCCGAGATTTCTCCTAGTAATCATGTTTTGATGCAAGCAGCATTTCAGGAGTCTGTCGATTCAGGGATATCTAAAACAATTAATTTTGCAAATAGTGCGACTCATAAAGATGTTGAGGATGCATATATGTTAGCGTGGACTACAGGATGTAAAGGCATTACTGTTTACAGGGCTGGTAGTAGAGATAAGGAAGTCTTAGTTAAAGGTAATCGTGATTCTATTTCTAATAAGATAGAGGAAGCTTGTTGTGAAAATCCGTACATTGTTATGGAATCTGGATGCCAAGTATGTAAGACTTGTGGATGGAGCGCATGTTTAGTAGCTTAATATAGTATAATATATTAGAGGCTGTATCTATACAACTAGCTAGGAGGTAAAAATTATGCGTAAATGGCTTCAGAAGTTGTTTAATTGGAAAGCTATAGCAACAGGTTTGCGAAGAACTGTAGGTACTTTATCCTTGCTTATAGGTCTTGTAGTTTTAGTAGCGGTCTTTTTTAACCCTATGCCTTTAGTGGCTCCATTATTTCCCCTCTATATAGAAGGGTGGTTGTATATTGATCAGACTTATGTTCAGAATTTACTTACTATTCTTTGGACACAGTTAGTGATTTCTGTTAGCATCTCTTCTGTAGTCCTATTATTGGGAGTGATAACACTTAGGAAAGGCTTCAAAACAGGCATCTTAGCGTTTTGGCGAGGTTTAAAAACTTCCCCAAGAGCGACGTTGGAAGCACCAGTACGTATATACCGTAGGATTAATATTTGGCGTGATTGGCTCCTAGCAAAAATAGATTATCTGCAAACAGAAAGTATGAAGTGGAAACGAACTTTCCAAGTGATGAAGAGTCCCTACAGTTTGTTAAGGGCCATGGGGTTTAGTCCACAAATGGCGGTGGGTCTTTTGTTTGCTGGTTCAGCGGTTGGGGGTGGTGTCGTGGTAAACGAAACAGTGTTTTCTGAAAGGTCGTTTACCCGTGGAGATAGTGGTATTTATGCGGCATCGGTTATAGGAGAAAATGCTAACTTAGACATTCCTACATCCTACATTGAAGGGTCAAACACGTTAAGGATCGACTTAGGTAGTACACCTGTTCGGGAAATTACCATAGAGAATGTGTCGGTAGGTACGGTTTTCACAGGGTCTGCATTACCATCTGGAGAGGCCAATGTGGTGCAGGTATCGGGTAATGTCGTGTCTGGTGGAACAAACACACGGCTTGAAGTAGGACATTTTATACTTGAAAATTCTCGTTGTAAAAAGTTAACTCTTACTGATATACAGGCTCATACTCTTATAGTGCGTGGAAATGCTAGTGATGGTCAAAGTTTGGCCCCATCACCCGGAACTTCTAGAATGAGGGCCATAGGAGGGGGGCATCAACAGGCCGATGCAATGGTCACTAATGGTGGCACTTATGACCGTATCTGGATACAGGCTCCTGCAAGCGGTGTTAATGGTAAAATAGGTACTTTAAAACTGTCTAATTTATACACAAAGGGTGGTGATTGTGTCATCTCAAAAATGAATGTGGGAACTATGGAGATTGTCTTAAACGAGATAGGTATGGGTAATGGATTTGCAACTAAAGAATTTACGATTGCAACAAGTGTCACGGCTGCTAATATAACAATGGAAGACAATGTTGAAGTAACTATAGCTGAACCTGCAACATCATAAGGAAACCATGTTCGAGTACAGAAGTAATTTGATAAAAATTATAGATGGTGATACAATAGATGTAGACCTTGATCTGGGTTTTGCAGTTATCTTAAAGAAACAACGGATTCGCCTTTACGGAATTAATACTCCAGAGTCAAGGACACGAGACTTAGAAGAAAAACGATATGGATTAGCAGCGAAAGCAAGATTAAGAGAATTGTTAGAAGATGCGGATACGATTACAGTTAAAACAGCAATTGATAAAAAAGCGAGAGGAAAATATGGTCGTATCTTAGGCACGATTTATGCTGATGATATTAATGTTAATGAAAAATTGCTTGAAGAAGGTCATGCAATTGAGTATTTTGGAGGAAAGAAACAAACTAATAAATGGTGGAGGGAGTAAATTATGGCAGCAGTAACGGTATATACATCATTTGGTTGAGGCCCATGCATAATGGCCAAGTCTTGGTTAAATAAAAATAATGTATCTTTCACAGAAAAAAATGTTGGACAAGCAGGTGTAATAGATGAATTAATGGCGTTAGGATATCACGGAAGTACTCCAGTGATTATGGTAGACGAAACAGTAATAGTTGGATATAGTCCAAGTAAATTATCGGAAGTGTTAAAGATAAAGGCAAGTTTTTAGATAGGAGGAAATTAGATGACACTAGGAAATATTTTAAGAGAACGAGATGTACAGTATACAGCACTTAAAGATGAGGTTACCAATACATGGAGAATTTTAAACACATGGCATGATGAGTTGAAGAACTTAAGTCCTGATGACGACATTCCTGATGATAGTAAAGCAGTAACAATCTTAACTGAAGGAGGGTTTTTAGCGTTGATTCGAGAGGCGGCACGATTAGGAGTGTTAGATAACGTGTCTTTTACTGATAGTACAGGGGAGGGATATGAAGAAGAGCGTCAAGAAATGCAGGATAAAATAGTAAAATATGAAAAAGAGGTGGCTTCATTACAAGTTCGTCATAATGAAAGTGAATCCTTTAGATTGAAAGAAAAGGCGTTAGGAGCGATTCTTAAATTAGCAGCTATGTCCGATGCGACCTTATTGAGTGAGGAATAAATATGAAATTATCAGATTATCTACCTGAAGTTCCAGCATTTGCTCAACAAATGAGTGCTTTAAGTAATCAAATTAACCAGTTTCAGTTAATGAAAGCTGCTGGGGATACAGGACAAGCCCCAACAATTGGTCTAGACCATGTAGTTAATACATGGGTTCGTCATCAAATGGCGTATAGACAGCAATTGGTTATGGACTTACAGACTATTTGCATGACGGTAGAGGAAATACGCTCTCCATTAAGTCATATAACGAATGAAGTATTCAGGAGAGGCTTACAATGGAAACCTTTGATAGCCGATCCAGATGAAAGTCAACTAGAAGTTTTTAGTAAATTTCTAAAAGACTGTAATGTCTTTGATCAAAGTTTGGAAGAAGTTATGAGACAATTTCACTTTGATGTAAATTCTATAGATGATGGTTTTATATATCTTGCTAAAGAATATTATAGTTCTGGAGATGGTTTATTACGGTCTAAGGTTAAAGAGATTCGTAGACTGAACCCATCTTTGGTAGAATTTGACTTAGATGTTTCCGGTTTGCCTAAGAACGCTCATTTCCTTTGTCCTATACATAGAGAGCAAGTTAAAGATACGCCTCAAAGCTGTGATCAACACGGCTGTGTTAGACAATGTCAACCAGTTATGTATAAATACTATCATCGTAATCAACAAATTTATTTATTTGATTCTGAAGTAATCCATATGACTAAGTTCTCTCCTTCCGAAACGTATGGCTGGTCGCCAATATTAACAATCTTTGAAAAAGCACTAACGTTGATTGGAATGGATAAGAATCTTTATAGGTATTTCTTTGAGAGAAAGATGCCAGCTTCTATGGTTATGGTAACGACTGATGATCCTGAGAGTTTGAGAAGGGAACGAGCTAACATAGCGGCTCAGACACGGCTTGACCCTAACTATATTCCTATGATTGCTGTTTCAGCTAGGAATCAGCGAGGTAGAGTAGATATGGTACGCCTCTTCCACACTCTACAAGAAATGGACTATCTACCAGTTAGGGAGGAAATTAGGGAAAGGGTTGCAGCTATGTGGGGAGTTACTCCTGCATGGCAAGGCGCACCAGATGCTTTTGGTGGGTTGTCTAGTCAAACACAGCAACTAGTCGTTATGAGTCGTGTGGTTGAAGCAGATCAACGATTATTTCATGAAAAAGTATTTCCTGTTCTATTAGACGCTTTTGGAATTACAGATTGGGCCTTAGTTCTTCCTAATCCAGAGGAGAAGGCTGAAGCAACTAAAATTAGTTTTGCTCAACAGAAGGTTCAAGTTGCTAATGCGTTAGCTCAATTAGGATTTACTATTACCTTAAAACAACAAGGAAGTGATTTAGGAGACGTAGATTTTTCTATAAGTGGTGAATATGTACCTACGGCTCAGATGCAAGGAGAACAAATGGGTATGCAAATTGCACAACAAGAACAGCAATTCCAGATGCAACAGCAGCAACAGGAACAACAACAGCAGCAAATAGCGGCTGCTCAAGAGCAAGCTAATCAAACAGGTGAACCTGTGGAGGTTGATGTTGGCGGTGGTGGCGAAGGCGGTGGTGGTGAAGCTGAGATACAGGCCATGCTTAAGGCTGATGATGATTCCCATAACTCAGATAAACTTTCTGAATCTGAAAAGATGCGAAAACTTAGTGACGCCTTAATGCATGAGGAAATGTATCCTGATCAAGACGAGGAAGAATAATGACTACTTTTAATGAGGAGGTAAGTGGAGAATATCAACAAGAAGAAAAACCAATTGTAACCATTACTGACGAGAGTCTACAACTTCCTAAAGATCAACGTTTATATATTAATTCTAATGAGCTTCGTGACTATGCTGGAATGGGGTTGGCAATCTATGAAGGGCCAAGAAAAGGAGAGTATGTAGATAGAAGTTTATTGGATGATAAAGGGAAACCTACAAAAGTGCCAATTGACTATGAGCAATATCATTATGTAGATACTCGTAGGCATTGGCTTAAACAGCATATCAACCAATATCCACCTAAAGCTACTGGGCCTCTTATATTTAGAAATCAAGAAACAGGAAGTATGGAGACTATTGACTTAGAGACGTTACATCCTGTTCCTAATCATACTCCTAATTTATATCGGTATACTCAAGATGGTAAAGTAGTAGAGCTTCCTGCTGGTATCGCTCATTATGATAGTGAAGGTAATAAATTATCTCCCCATAAAGATGAACGTGATCGCCCTATTATTATTCAACAGACTCAAGCTCTTATTCTAAATGCTTATCGTGATCAGAAAGTACCTAACAATGCCACCAATGTGTTTGTGGCTGGAAATGAAACTTCTGAAATACAAGCAATCTATCGGAATGTACAAGGAAAACAACAGGTAATCTTTTCTCCAGAAGAGGCTAAGAGAAGAAAAGATGTTCATTGGAAGAACCAACTTGAGGCTAGGAAAAGTGCAGATGACTTAATAGATACCTTATCTGCGGATATTGACAATATAGATACTTGGTCGGAAAATGATCAAGTTATTTTATTAATTGGTCGGATGGGTTTTCGTCATGGAGGGGATACTATTAGTTTTCTTGCAGCCAATGAGGAAGAGCAAAAAAAGAATGGGGCAACAAGCCCTCAAAATACAGGAGAACGTACTGGAATAGGTGCATCATCCTTAATAGCTAAGGAAGTATCTATTCAAGACGATGGTTCCGTAAGGTTCCAGTTTTTAGGGAAGAGTAAAATTCCTCACGATCATGTATCAACTGATCCCTTAGTTAAACGAATTGTACAACAGGCGTTGCGTGGGAAACAGTCAGGAGAGCAACTCTTTCCAAGAGCTAACACGAAACAAAATCTAAATAGATTACGAAAACTTACTGGCAATAAGCGCATGGAAATAAAAGACATTAGAACTTATATTGGAACTTCTATTGCTAGGGATTTAGTTAAACAAGAAATCGCTAATCGTGGAGGTAGGACTACGACTACGGAGGAGTTTAAGGAAGCATTAAAACGAATTTCTATAGAAGTAGGTAAAGCATTAGGACATAAAAGTGGGAGTAGAGATAAAGACACTGGAGAAATGATGTATGAAGATATAGGAACAACGGCTCTTAAGTATTATATTGATCCTGTAGTTTGGCAAGATTTAGCTCCCGAAGGTACAGTCGAAAAACTTATGAAAATGGTAAAGAATTTACAGACTCTCTCTAAAACTCTTCCTCCAAATGCAATATACTCTTCAACTGAAGCCCCTCCTAAAGGAGCTATGACATTTGTAACAGAAGAGCGAGAAGCAGAGTATTGGTTACAACCTACAGAAGTCTTTCCTCAAACTCCAAATGTACAAGAGGTAATTGATGCTAATCCACAAGCACAACAGATTTTACAGGACTTAGGACAACAAGGAACACCGTATGTAGTAGGTGGTGGTGTACGAGATATTTTGCTAGGTAAACCTAGTAAAGATATAGATATTGAAATGCATGGAGTTCCTATGGATAAATTAGGCCAGCTTATGGAAAAACATGGGGGGAAATCAGAACAAGTAGGTAAACAGTTTGGAGTGTTTAAAGTGGGTGATGTAGATGTCTCATTACCTAGAACAGAGACTAAAACAGGGACTAAACATACAGATTTTGATGTTCAAGTACATACATCATTGCCATTAAAACAAGCAGCACGTAGAAGGGACTTTACTATGAATGCTTTGATGTATGATGTAAAGAATCATAAGGTCATAGACTTTTTTGGTGGGCATGATGATATCGTAGCTAAAAAAATTAAACATGTTGACGATAAAACCTTTGTAGAAGACCCATTGCGTGTTTATAGAGCGGCACAATTTGCAGGAAGATTTGGTTTTTCAATTGATGATTCGACCAAAAAGTTAGCTCAGTCTATGGATTTATCAGATTTACCAAAAGAAAGAATTTTTGATGAGATGTCAAAACTGTTATTAAAATCTCCATCACCTTCGGTAGGTTTGCAAGCGTTAGAAGATATGGGAGTTTTTAATCAACAAATGACAGAATTAAAGGATTTACGAGATACAATACAACGAGATGATTTTCACGCTGAAGGAGATGTATTTACTCATACAAAAATGGTTATCGATGAAGCCGCACGAGTTAGTAAGCGATTTGAACGAGAAAAAGATCGACATATCATTATGTTATCTGCCTTACTCCATGATATAGGTAAGCCAGCGACTACTAATGAACGTGGTTTATCGCATGGACATTCCGAAGCTGGCACGGAACCCGCGAGGCAATTTTTAGAGAGATTAACTACAGATAAAGAAATTATAGATACTGTTGTACAGATAGTAGAACTTCATTTAGTTCCATTACAGTACCATCATCAGAGAGAAGAACTAAAAGATTCCACTTTAAGAAGGATGATTAATAAACACGGAACGCATTTCCTTAATCTACTATCAGCCGTTTCCGAAGCAGATGCTCTTGGTAGACGCCATAGACAACCTGATGGTAGTACAATAAAACCTACGAATGAGGCTAATGAATGGTTTAGAGCGAATATTAAACGAGTGTCTGAAGAAAGTGGTAGTACACCAGAAGGAAGAATTAAACCGTTAGTGACTGGTAATGACCTACTTGATTTAGGTTTTGTACAAGGCAGACGAATTGGGGAAGTACTACAAGATATTAAGAGACAGCAAGAAGAAGGTAAATTGACGGATAAGAAAGAAGCCCTTGATTATATTCAGGGTATCCATAAATCTTATGTCAGTGAATATTTCTTGAAGGCTAAAGGTAAATATAAGGGACGAACAGGTGGAATAACACCTGATTGGACAATGAAATTACCCGGTGAGGAAAGAGATATAGATGAATGGACAGAAGCTCGTAGAAAGAAAGCAGAGGAACGCCAGTGGGGAATTAAACCTGTAGGTGGACAGCCGATGGCTAAAACATGGATAGGTTCACTAGCTGATAAAGGATTTATATATCCGTTAATTAAGCAGGTTCTAGGTTCTCAGATGTGGTTTGCGCAAGATGGAATTGACTATATAGCTAATTTAGGAACGAATGAAGATGAGTTAGTCACTTCTGTAGATAAAGCAATATTTACCTATAATAAACCTAGTGTATCTTATGCGCCTTCTGGACGAAATAATCAGAATACAAAGAGGAAAAGTTCAGGTAAGCAAGGAGAGAGATATCAAGGAGATATTATAGACGATGAGGAGGACGATTATTAATGACTAAAAAAATTAAGAAAGTTGAAACAGGGGCTAATATGGACGGCTCTAATCTGGGAGGAACTAAACCTAATATAAAGAGGGTTAGGCAGAGACAGCCTAATGCTCCAGAATACCCCCCTACTCATGGAGGGCTATTAGGGCCAAAACGACTAGATTGGGGAAAGAAAGGAAAGACTCCCACAAGTAAGGGTGGGTCTGGTTCCCATAACCAAGTTAATAGGAAAACCAGAATTATTGAAGATATGATTAAAGAAGGCGAGGGTGGAGGAGGTGATACCACAGGGCTAGGAGCAACTGTATTTACTTCTACTAATGCAGGTATTTTTACTCCTACATATGGAGGAAATGGTAGGAAGCGTAGGGTAAAGTCGAAAAAGAAGCGAACAGGTATTGAACGATTAGGGGTATTTCTTACAGACGGATCACCAGAAAAGAAAATGAGAAAGACAACCGTCTTAAAAAATTGGGTTCAAAAGCAGGGAGTAGATGACCCACCTAAAGTTGTTGAACGAAAAGGACATCTTGATCAACAAGCCGCAGTTAAACAGAAGGATATGGAGCAACGAATTGCTAATTTAGATGCGGCTGCTAAACGATCTGGAGAACAGAAAGAATTTCCGTATGGACATATAGCTCCACATATAGAAGATGTTAAATTATCTAAACAGCCTATGGCTTTTGGCAATCCTCAAGATGATGAATTAAAGAGAGGAAGTAAAAAAGATAATTCCAAATGGGCAGAATCAGTAGAATTAGAATTGAAGAAGTTTCTTGATGAGCTTACTTATAATAATCAACAGACTCTTTTAAATGAGATCAATATTTATAAGAGTGATACAGTTGACTCTTTATTAAGGAGAATTTGACAGGTGGCAAACTCATCGGTTATACTGTGTCCAAAATGTAATGGGTGGATGGACGTTAATTTAGATCAGGATTTACATTGTATACAATGTGGAAAAGTTATTGTCTTACAGATAAGGAGGAAGTATGATTCCAGAACAGGCAAAATTAGAGATAAAAAGAAAGAAGGCGACAGGACAGAGTTGGACGAGTATAGCACAGTGGCTAGAAAAAGAATACGGAATAGATATTCACCGCACAACAATTCAGCGATGGCACGACAAGGAGGTTTATTCAAACGATCTTGAGTTCGATGATTTGGAAGATGATTACATAATGGATATGGAAGAGCGTATTAAACTTGATAAGAAAGTTGCTACTCACAAAGCAGAAGCAGTATTCTTTAAGAAGTTATATGAAAATGTTATAAAGAATGAAGCTAAAAAAGAAATTATTATTGAGGCAATCAAAAATAATGCACCGGCATTTCCAGCGTTGACTTCTGTTCAAACAAGTCCAAAGAGTTCAGACTTATATAAAAAAAGAGGAAGTACGCCTCAAGTCGTAGTGGCTCCGTTAAACGATTTACATATAGGTGATAATGTAAATTTAGAACAGATGGCTGGTTTAAATAGCTATGATATTGATATCTTTAATAGACGTTTATATGGGTGGGCAACGCAGTTATTAAAGCTTGTAGAGTTACGGAGAAACGTCGCCCCAATTGATGAACTAGTTATTCCTTTATTAGGTGATATGGTTAGTGGGGATATCCATGAGGAATTAGCCAGAACAAACATAGATAATTGTATGAACCAAATGATTAGGGGTGCAAATTTAATTGCACAAGCGATTATGTTTCTGGCTCCCCATTTTTCTAAAATTAGAATTCCTTGTGTGGTTGGTAATCATGGTAGAATGACACGTAAACCCCCAATGAAAGATAAGTATATGGATTGGGATTATATGGTTTATCAATGGGTTGCTGCCTATTTGCGAAATCAGAAACATATAACGTTTAGTATTCCTAAAGCTTTTCTTAATTCTTTTGAAGTAGGGAATAGAAATATTTTGATTATGCATGGTGATTCTATTTCAGGGGCTGGAAGCACGATGGCTATTACTAGAGGCGTTACAGGATTAAGAGGCTTCCTTCAATATAGGACAACTTTAGAAGATGCTGTGCTTACTTCTGATGCTATGCTAACCAGTAAATTTGATTCAGTGTTAATGGGCCATTTCCATCGTATAGAGGAAATAGATATTGGAACAGGGGCGATTCATATTTGCGGAACAATGAAAGGTGGAGATGAATTTGCTGCTCAGAGAATGCATTCAATTAGTAAGCCTAAGCAACTAGTTACTTATTGGCATCCTAAATACGGTAATGTAGGTAAAGAAGTTATTTATTTGAATAGATATGATACTTCTACTAATATGTTTAAGGATATAATACCGGATTTATGGATTACTGGGGTTGAATATGATTGAAATTGTTGTACAAAAGATACCTTGGCCTTTTCCTAAGTATGTTCATGCTGTAACACTGTGGCCCTTTATTTTTTATGAATGGGGGATTAAAGATGATCCAGCTATTCAAGCACATGAGAGATATCATTGGAATGATCAGAAGAAATGGTTGGTTGTGCCTTGGTTTATAGCGTATATATGTTTACTGCCTTTTTATGGAGGAAGTAGAAGACACCCAATGGAAAAACCAGCATACGAATTACAAGATAAAATTAATAGTTATAAGAAAGAAGAGAAGAGTTATGGTTGATATAGTTAATGTTACTCGTGAAGACGTTATTGAGGCATTGAAGGACGTTTATGACCCAGAGATACCTGTCAACGTAGTAGACCTTGGCCTTATATACGAGGTTCATGTGACCCCTGAAAATTCTGTGTATGTTATGATGACCCTTACTGCCGCTGGCTGCGGCATGGGGCCATACATAGCCCAGCAAGCTGAGTGGCGCATAACTGAAGTGGAGGGTGTAGAGAATGTATATGTTGATATGGTTTTTGATCCTCCATGGAACCCAGGAAAGATTACTGAAGACGGAAAAATGCTGCTTGGTATTGATTAGAAGGAGAAAAAAGTGTAATGAATGTTGAATTAATAGATAGTATGGGATCAGATTTAACTGTAGTAAATGCTGCTAGAGTATCATTCGATAAACATCATGAGGGGGTGACGGCTGGAGATGAAAAACTTATTGCATATCTTGCGAATCATAGTCATTGGACACCATTCGGACATCCCCAATTATAGTTCCGAATCTCTGCTCCTATATTTGTCGCTAGGCAACTAGTCAAACACCAAGTTGGCCTAGTATGGAATGAAATAAGTAGGCGGTATGTAGACTATACTCCTACTTTTGATATACCTTCTAAGTGGAGAGACCGCCCTAAAAATCGTAAACAAGGGTCAGGAATAAATTTTATACAATTGGATGAAAAAAATGTTACCGATATAGAACTTCTTCATGCTAAAAGTGTTGAATTGTATTTTAAATTAATTGAACAGGGGGTAGCACCAGAACAAGCAAGAGCTATTCTTCCTCAAGATATGATCACAGAATGGTATTGGACAGGAAGTTTAGCGGCTTTTGCTAGAGTGTGTATATTAAGATTATCTGAAGATTCTCAAGATGAAACTAGACAAGTAGCGCAAAAAATATCAAATTTTATTTTAGAACTATTTCCAGTTAGTTGGAAATACTTACTGGAAAAACGGATGCTTCATTGATATGGCTTAGATTGCAATTTTTATTTTTGGACTCGTTAAAAACTGGCGATCATTAAGGGGAGGAATTATATGATGTCTACTAAAAAACCAAATGTACATGCTCCTGAAACAACAGCTATATTTGACGTAAGAGAAGATGGGAAGAGTTGGGTATATAAGAACATTCTCATAAAGCATGATGGAGCTTCTAGTTGGCTAGTCTATATAAAGGGGGATGAGGACGGATGGGAAACACAAGATACGATAACTTGTCATGTGCCTCATCTGATCTCCTTGTTCGATTTGTTATGGTATCTTGTTCAAGGCCGACAGCCGCTGTTTTCTTCTGTTGCGGAGTTTACTCCTCTAGACTGAAAATATTAAAAAATGAATGTTATATAGTATAATATAATAGTACTAGTGAGGAGTATGATTATGCCTCGAAAAAAACGAAATATAGGACAAGACATTTACAATGCTATTTTAGATGGGCTTGAACAAGATGCTTCTGAATGGGCAGTTGAGACGGAATTGAAATATCCTAAATTGAGGGGATCAAGTATTTTAACCAGAACCAACAATAAAATAACAGTTGGTTTTAAGAGTGGGAAAGCGCTTGCGCAACTTGAAGAGGACATACCTGCTAGACCTATAATTGGGAAATATTTTCAAAAAGTTAAGCGCCATCAACGAAAAGGGACGGGGAAAAATAAACGAGGAAAAACCAGTGTCGCGGCTCATACGAAAACATTTAAGAATTATAAACCAATACAATTACGGTCAGGTGTGTGGAGAATGATGAATACAATACCAAAGGTAGAGGCTAAAAAACCTATTTCAAAAGCATTGAGGAGTCGGTATAGAGGAAAAAGTATGGAAAAAATTCTTAAGACCGCTATTGAAAATGGGATGAATTAATTAGAGACTAAGAAAAGTTTAGAAGGAGGTTGTAATGACTAATTTGCAAGTAACGAGGGATCAAGAATATATCATAGCGAGGCATTCTCGTATGGTAGGTAAAGTATTAGATTTAGTAGAAGCTACCATACCTGAAGGAAATCAATGTGAACGCTTTAAAAAGTTGATTCAAATACCATTATACGATTTTAGAAATGAGGTTTTACGGTTAACAACCGGTGATTTAGTAGAATTGGATGAATAGAGTTAGGATTTTACTCTACAGATAGTATAATAAATTAGGGCAAAATTATAATATATTGCCTAAATTATAGTATAATTCCCAAATAGTCGGCGGTGGCTTAGACCAACTGTTAGGGGCATATCATAAATAGGGGGTAACAATTATGGCAGATGAGCTTATGACAAAGGTCGAAAAGCAAATGGAGGGTACGAATCTTGCACTAGCTGCCGTTGCTGAAGTTTTGCAAAAGATGGATGCTCGATTTTCTAATGACGAGGAAGCAGAGATTAGAAAGGAAGAGGAACAGATAGCCTTTTCTGAGAGAACCGCTCTTGTAAAGGATATTGCCTCAGAGGTGGTAGGCATTTTGAAGCAGGGTGGTTTGGATGTAGATGGGACTAAGGTACGTAGTGCTGCGAAGACGGGTAAGGGCGGCAGTGCAGATGATTCTGAAAAGCCGGCCAATATTTCAAGCAATATTGCGGATCAGCAAGCTACTATTCAGGCTATGAAGAAACAGAAGGATAATGGAGATGGGGAAGAAGAAGAGGACGAAGATGTACTCCCGCCCAAGGGTGGATACATGAAGACTCATGTTCCTGGTCATGAAGATGACGATGAGGAAGATGTAGAAAAAGAGGGTGCCGACGAGTACCCAGCAGAAGAGGACGAGCCAGAGAATGAGGAAGATGAGATGAAGTCTATGAAGAAAGAACTAAAGGCCCTGAGAAAGCAGATACGAACTGTTAATAGTTCTATGGAGAAGGCGATTTCTAAGGAAGCTGAGAGCCGCCTTCGCAAGATGGGCTTTAGGGAAGAGAATGGACTACAGAGACCTCAGCGTATTGAGACTCCTCTAGGCGTTGACGGTTCTACTCCTATTGTGAAAACTGGTAGTAGTACCGATACTGTTGAACAGCTAGTAGGATTGTCTTATAAACAGCTTCGTGATCTACAAGCCCAAATTGAAATGGGTAACACTGAGGGAGTTCCAAGGGAACTTCTTGGGTAGTTTAAAATTAATTAGGAGGAAATATCATGGCTAATCCATCCCTAGCGGAATATTTAGCCCAATCGCAACGTGGACTGTATCAGTCAGTCTTCGGCCCAGAGTACTTGATGAAGCAGACGTACTTCACGGTTGATACTGCTACTGGTATTTTTAACACTACGTATGGGCGTAAGGTGTGGCAAGCCCTGAATAACCAAACACGCTTTTTCAATGCCATTCCCAGAACGGTCTGGGGTAACACGGCTGGTTGGCGTGTAAGGACGGACAGGGGTTCGGGACGATCCCGACCTGTGACAGAGACCGGCTCTCTTCCGACAGTTGATATTTCCAACATTGAGACCGTATCGAGCTTGCCTCGTGTAGTCTCTACGACTTTTGGTGCCTCCGTGAAGTCAGTATTCACGGCGCAGCTAGAAGGCGGTGTTGGGGATGTGCTGGCGTTGGAGAACGAGAATGCACAGCTTGACCATGTCAAGGAAATTAACGAGGAACTTCTTGCAGGTTCCGCATATCTAGTATCTGCTGGTGCATCGACAACGTTTACCGTTCCAGCAGCTATTGCAAAACATTTTAAAATCGGTGATGCAGTTGGAATGAATAACGTTGGTACTGGATTCGACAGGACTTCTGGTTCTGCTGTTTCCGCAGTTAACACTTCTACTGGTGTAGTAACTGTTGCTAGCGGTACTGCCTATGCCGATGGTGACGTAGCATTCATCTACAGTCGGGCTGGCCTAACTTCCATTGATGACATCGTTATGGAAGACGGAGCGGTTGTGGGTGGTGGTTCTGGTGGGGCCAACGTTAGGGCTTATGACTTAACTCAGGCTGGCAGGACGGCGGGTGATTGGAATGCTGGTGCTAGTGTTTCATATAACTCAGGTACGGGACGAGACTTGTCTCTAAACCTACTTGACACAGCTATTCAGAAGATTAGGGAGAATGGTGGAGAGCCGAAACTGATTCTTCTTGGGCATGACCAGTACTTTAAGCTAGAGAGGCTTTTGAACTCTAACCAGAGGTACATGGGACAGGAGGAGTATCAGGTAGGTATCGGTTCAGAGCGAACTTTCCCCGGCACTCGAACTGGTCTTGTGTTAGCTACGTATCAGGGAATTCCAATTCTTCCAGATGCTGATGTGCCGAAGTCGGTTTCGACTGCGGATGCGGTGTTGGGAAGTAACGTCTATGTTTTAGATACAGACTATCTTGAAATTGCAGTTGCTCAACCTACTCAGTATGTTGAGAACCGTGACTACTTCGCAGCCAATGCGCTAGTGGTTCGTGGTTTGCTATATACCATGGCAGAAATGCGATGCAAGAACATCTTTGTTCAAGCTAAGATTGCAGACTTGAACACTTAATAGACTCTAGGTATAATGGGGCGTAAGCTATAAATCTTACGCCCCTAATACCTTTAATAATTTTTGTAATGGAGGATAACAATATGGCAAAGCATACATTTAATATGGCCGATGTAACGGGCGATACTAAAGTTATTGCACGATCTTCATACGGTTACGATTGGAATTATTTGGCCGATGATGAAACCCTTCTTTTTGGTAGTACGGACGAAACTGCTTTCAGTGTCAAAAATATGATTCCGGGTACTGGTATTTCTACTGGGTCTGGTACTGTTTGTAAAGGTTCCGTCTTGCGAATGGGGGATGTCATCGAAACAACTATTATTATAGATTTAACAGGTCTAAACTCAGGTGATGCTGACGGTGATATTATTGGTGTAGCAGCAACGGCAAACTGTCATATTGGACAGATTACCGCTGCTAAGAATGGCACCATTACTCACGGCTATATGCAATGTGTGGAAACCCCAGCAGGTGGGGAGCCTGATATTGATTTGTTTTCTGCTACCGAAGCTACTGGTACGGAGGAAGCACTTGTCACTGGTTTGACCGAAACAGCTTTGTTGGCTACTGCGGTAGATTGGACAGGCATTCTAGCTCCTAAAGGAATTACTGCTGTTCCCGCTGCTAACGAGTATTTGTATCTAGCCGCCTCTGGTGGGTCTACAAATGCAACTTATACGGCTGGTAAATTTATCATTAAACTTTATGGGTCTTAAGTCATTAGGTAGCCATTTTCAGATAGGGGTGGCTACCTTTTAATGATGGAAACGAGGTTTATATAATGTAAATTTAGAGGAAGGTGTGTATTTATGGCCTCTAGAAAACAACAAGAGTCTCTTTCTATAGATTTAGCAGTTTATATGGAACGATTAGACACTTATATTTCAACGCAAAGTACTTTAAATGAAACGTTATGTAGAAGTTTAGATAAGGTTAATGATGAGCTAGACGATTTAAGGTCATGGAGAAACAAGATGTATGGCGCTAAAGCTGTAGCAATATTTGCAGGAATTCTTTTCGCTCATGCTACAGTAGTTTTAGGAGCGATATTAGGAATAATACGATTAAGATGGGGAGTGTAATTTATGGCAAATGAACGACATACCGATGCGAGGGGTTGGGAAATAGACTTTTCTACTAGGCAATCTGTCCATCCATATACAAGATACTCACCGTTTAGAGCAGCTACTTCAACTACAGTATCTACCTTATTTACTGTATCTAGAGGAGAAACCGCTACTAACTGGGTAACAAATCCTAGAGTTGAGGCTGCAGATGTTACTATGTTCACGGCAACTGGTTCAGCGATATCCAGAGATACTGGGCAAGCTTCATTAGGAACAGCTTCTTTACTTGTGAACCCAGCGAACTCCGACGCCGATGAAGGAGTTTATTGGGACTCTCCTTTAATACCTTTCAATATTAATCCTCAACATCTAACAGTTCAGGTCGAACATCGAGGCGCATCAGCTTCAGGAGCAGTGACTCTTGAACTAATGGATTCGTCAGGTACAGTTCTTGCAACATCAGGAACAGATAGTTTAGCAACTTCTTGGAGACGATTAACAGCACAATATACAGTTGCTGGCAGTACTGCAGCCGCGGCCTATAGATTATCTATAACTACTACTGCTCAACATAATATAAATTTTTATGTAGATAAGATTATGTTTGAGGTCAGAGAAGATACTACAGCAGTTTCTACTTATATAGATGGTGATAACGGAATTAATTATGAGTGGACAGGAACAGCTAACGCTTCTACGTCAATTAAGAAACCGGGATTAGCTCTTATTAAAGGAATATTCTTAAAGAATGAATCAGGAACTGCGGCTGATATCGTCTATGTAGCTTTTGATACAATAGCTACTTCTACTACTGGCATACCAATATTGGGTGGTGGTACGTTAGATACAAATTGGCCTTTAGGATTTACTAATAAGATTACCGTAATAGCTGCCCAAAATACTCCAACAGTTAGCGGAGTTGTTTGGGGAACTCATTACGCCTAGGAAGAGAATATAATGAGTATTGATCTCTATTCATGGGCATCAGATGATGCTGAAATAATGCTATTAGAAAAAGCTCAAAACGGTAGAACTACTGTTGAGGATATTCAAGGTGCATTAGAGGAATATCAAAAATTGTGGAAAGCTGGAATAGCTTCTAAAGCTGAGGTTTTAACACTCTCTCGTGCCTTTCCCGATGCTCCTGAATATACAGAAGCTGCTCAAGAATTTAATATTTCTGAACCATTAGTTATCGGTGGCCCAGCCTCTGTAGAATTAATTGATAGAGAAGGTCATATGATAACAACCGATGCTTTGGAACGGGCCTTTAAACGCTATATGGCTAACTTTCGTACTCGTAATGCTATGGTACTCCATAGTGATGTTCAAGTAGGTTGGGCATTACCAGCTTATATAAGTAAAGGTGGACAGATTTTTAAGTCTGGTGTAGACGATAAAGGACTATATTTTATTTGTGAAATCAGAGATGACACTCGTATAGCGCAAAGAGTTATAGATCAAATAAATGACGGTAAGCTTAAAAGTTATTCTATTGCTGGATCAGCCACTAAGACTCAAAACATGCAGAAAGGCTTAATGCCTTATATGCAAGTAGATGAAATGGAACTTGCAGAAGTAACTGTATGTGAAAAGGGAGTCAATCAGGGGGCTGGGTTTGACTTATTAAAGAGTCTGTCTACACCACAAGGTTCTTGTATTGATGGAAGTTGTTTGATTAAACTGGAGAAACGTGATGGTCAACTCAGTCCCGTAGAAGCAGGATTACGACAAGCCACTCCACCAGAATTAGAGGTTGGTATTAAATGTGAATCATGTCAGTATTTTATACGAACCGCTGAGGATGAGGTTGGAACGTGTGAATTGGTCATGGGTGATATACATTCTGAGGATTGGTGTAAATTGTATAGTCCTAATTTATCTTCTGAAGGAGGTGATCCAACATCTAGCGTAGGAAATAAACTTAATGTATTGGAGATAGTACTTATGGAAAATAAAAAAGGAAACATAGATTTTATTAAATCATTTGGTAAATGGCAGGAATTACAAAAATCTGAGGATTGTGCATGTATTGTAGTTGGTCATGATACTATATCTGTCTTTACAGATATATTAGCTAAAGCAGATAAAGACCCCTTGAATAATGGCAAATCTTTCAATACCTTACATAACTATGCTGCACGAGATGCGGAACATCATCAACTACTAAGAGAATATGGTTTTCCTTCGGAGCAACCCCTTGAAGGAATGAGGTATACACCTGTTGTAGAAGTGGAAACTAATGATTGGGGAATACCAATAAATCATAAACCTCCATGGACAGTTAATGAAGCTGGTCAAGAACTAGGAGATAAGTTAGATGAAGACTCTCCTGATTATCATAAGTCTGCAGCAGCTAAGGCTAGAAAGGCTGCAGCAGAATCTGATCATCCATGGTATTCACCAGAGATAAGTATAACTAAACAATTTCTAAACTATATGGATTTATTTAAAGCGGAGAATAATCCGTTTGCGATAGCTACTTCCCAAGCTAAAAAGCAGGGACATAGCAATTTTAAAGAAGGAAGTGTTGGGGATTCCCAAAGGAAGAAAATTGCTGAAGCAATAAAAAGAAATTAAGAACTAGAGGAGGTTTATATGTTTGGTTTTATATCGAACTTTCTAAGAGCGTTGGCACATCGGGAAGAGAATACTAGAGCTTTAGATAATTATTATCGCATAGAATACGCAAATGAGCTTGATAAACTTCCTCCATCTGTTAAATTGCTCAGGATTCAAGACCTGTGGGGAAACTATACTTATGAATATAAAATCATAAGTAATCAGCATATTAAGAAATACAGCACAGCCTTAAAAAATTATAGGGGGTTGAAAAGATAATGGGTAAAGTAAGACCGCAAATATTTTTAGCGATTCTTGTGCTAGGAATTTTAGCTGGAATAGGCGCTATGAATGGAGTACCTGAGCTTGCAACCGCAACAATTGGTGGAATCATAGCTTTGGGTATGAAAGTACTAGAAAATGAGTAAAGGGGGATCATATTCATGGTATATGTATACGAAGCTGAATTAACTAGTTGTTCTTGTATAGAAACAGGAAATTGTAGTTGTCTTGAAAATTATGGAGCAGAATGTGATTGTGAGTGTGATTGTGTTCTATGCATAATGAACGAGAACAAAGAATATAATAGTTGTGGTTGTGGTGGAAATTGTTCTTGTGGAAAATATTCTGAAGAGAATTATTTAAATGAACTTGGTGATGATTAATGAGCGGTTTCCATAGTCATTTAAGGACTAAAACACTATGACTTATATAGTTACTTCAACTTGTGTAGATGTATTAGATAAAGCATGTTTAGATGTTTGTCCAGTGGACTGTATTTACCTTGAGGAGGGTGTAGACCGTATGGTGTACATTGCTCCTGATGAATGTATAGATTGTGCTGCATGTGAGCCTGTATGCCCAGTAAATTCAATTTTTGCTGAAGATAGTGTACCCGAAGCTGAAAAAGCTTATATTCCCCTCAATTATGATTACTTTGAAAAAGATAAAGATACAGTAAGAGCAACACTAAATGAAATGGTTCCTGTAAAATAAAAGGAGATTATGCCTTTCAAAACAGGGCTTTTAAACTCTTGGGTAATGGTATAGGTCATCTTTTATCTTTAAAGCCCCTCTACGGGCTTCCTAGAGCGCCTTAGCTTTGGCAAAACATGTAGAAATTAGGAAAAACGCCTAAAAACTCCTTATTTAGTATAAAAATAGCAAATGACTACAGAAATAATAATCGACTTACCATACTCCCCATTACCTAATCAAGTCGAAATTAAAAATTCGTCGATACATGGTTTAGGTTTGTTTTCTGTGAAAGACATTCCACAAGGAATAGAGCTTGGAATAACACATATTAAACATAAGTTATTTCCAAATGGATGGATAAGAACTCCGTTAGGTGGATTTTACAATCATTATGAAAAACCTAACTGTTTTATCACAGATAAATTATTAATAGATAATACAGCAGTCAAAATATTGGTAACACTAGAACACATTCCAACGGATACAGAATTAACTTGTAAGTATTCTTTGTGGAATATTGATGTTTTATTAAAGCATATAGTTTAGTTATAATATTTTACATGCTTTCTATCAAAAGAATCTTGAAGGTCTTGTCTCGCTTTCTCATTAATAAACTTTCCAACTAGTTGTAAATAAGTTTTAGTGAAATTTGGCCCATGATGATCTGCTGGGCCTTTCTGATAATTAATTACATGAGCCATCTCATGACAGATAAATGGAATCCTTTTTACTACATTAGATGGAATGGCTACATAAGTGGGGGTAGCATAAGCAATATGTTTTGCAAGCCTTCTTCTAATGCTAGTTGGAATGGTTTTCTTGTTACCGGTATAGAGAATAGGCTTCTCAATATTTGCCCATGTAGAAACAGAATGAATTAGTTGTTCTGCCTTTGTTTGAGATGTCTGAGGATGTATATGCCAGAACATACATTGTTCTTCCGCATCATACACTTTCTGTCTTTGAAAATCTCTTATATGGATGTTTGGAATAGAATCACTATCTATAGCTCTCATCAACATATTTCCTGCTGTTTAAGCATTTTCGGACTGTGGAGATAATCCTTCCCCTTCCAACAAAACAGATTTAAGAGCGTCCTTTCGTCTAGCATCCCTACGTTCCATAGCAGAATAATAATTATCTGAATCATCGTAAAGGAACTTTAATTCCTGATGGTCTATAAATTCATAGATACGTTCTGGATGTGTAGAAAAGCCCATCCAAGTCATTACATCTACCCCGAAACCTAATTGAATGGCTGTGATACGGCTAGTTAACCCAAGTAAATATCCACTACCGTGGAACAATCCACCCCCCGAATTACCAAAAATACTGGGAGCGTTGGTCATAAGATAGGACTTTTGCTCAATCATCTCTCGTAGATATGTTAAAGAACCTTGAGAAGAGAATGGGTCATGGAGCAATGAACATCCAGATACCCATACATCATCAAACAGCTTTAAATTCTCAAGTTCGCCTTTAGGATAGAGAGTTGCTACATAAGGCATCTGTCTAGGATTATTTAATCTAATAGCCGCTACATCATGATTTTTATCATAGGCAATAATCTTTCCTGTAGTCGAATTTGCAGATACTACTTTAGAACCTTCATAATCAAATACTTCTACAGTAACTTCTTCAAGAATATCTTTCTTGACTTGACGTTTTAATACTGCATCCCACTCATCAATTATTTTAATATTCCCATCTATAACATGCTCACAGGTTAGAGCAATATTTATAAAGTTACCCTCATGTTTAAGGTCTGGAGCAGAATAAATTAATACTCCACTTCCACCTGCTTGTCCAGCCCTAACTCTTGTAACTGGATATAAAATACGTTCGTGTAGTTCTTGTTGTGTTAAGCTCATTTCAAGCCCCCTATTCGGGAATGATAAGGTTGTCCAATGCTTTAATTGTAGCAGTACTGAACTCTTTGAGTTCTTTGACCAATGCTTTCTTTTCAGCCATAGTAATTTTTTTGTCTTTCATGGCTTTTCCAAGAGATTGTACCACATCAAGGGCTTCCTTAATAATGTTTTTAGCTGCAGCCGACTGTCCCGCATTTAATTGGATAAATGTTATGGCTAGGTTTATAATTGCCAGTGGATTCATGTTTTTTTTCTCCTTACTTTTAGACTTGATAAGAACCTTATTGAAATGGATTATGCTCTATTGGAGTCTTCTTTATCCTTATTGGAATAAGTTTCTCCCTTAAACTCATCTTTCAATCTGTATTGAGGTGTCTGTGCATGACAGTTAGGACATAAGAGTCTTAGATTATTTAATCTATTATCCTCATTGTTTCCATTAATGTGATCTAACTGTAACGGAATGGTTTCTCCTACCCAGAACACACGTAAACAAATAGCACATTGTGGTTCCAAATAACCTTCATTTAGTAGACGTACCTTAAGTTTATCTGATTGCATAGGCACTTTATTATTCAAGTACTCTTTCATCTCTCTAGTTTTCAGTAACATCTGAGGATAGATGTCTAGCTCACTAGTCTTCATGGCTTTCTGAACATCCCATTTAGTTCTAAATGGTCGTACACCCTCTGCTATAAATCGTTTACGAATCATAAGTATACCTCCTATTTTATTATACTATATTGAGATAAAAAGTCGAGTTGCGTCCAAACGAAAATTGTGCTAAACTTGAAAACATCCAACGAAAAAGGAGGCACGAAACGCTTATGATGATAGTTAACCCAATAAAGTTTTGGTTATTTTTGATGGTGGGAGGTATGTTTTCAATGGCATTTTGCGGAATGTGATTAGTTTAGAGAGAGGAGGAAAGGTGCTAATAGATAAAGAAACGGCTATTCAAATGATTAAATATAGTAAAGGAAAGATTTTTGGAGTGACCTTTGTAAAGCGTACCACAGGAGATATAAGAAACATGTCAGCAAGGCTAGGAGTTTCTAAAAGTGTTACTGGTGAAGGACTAAGATATGACCCTGAAAGTAAACAACTTATGACTGTGTATGATATGCACAAGAAACAATATAGAATGTTAAATACAGAAACTCTGTACAAATTGAATATGAAAGGTCATGAATACTCTATAGCTCAAGTAGTATAGAGAAAATTTGACAAAGTATCAAGTTTTGTGGTAAACTTGAATCAAGCGAAAACGCTACATTTTAGGAGGTTACATATTATGCAGATACAGAATGAATCCAAAGAGAAGTTTGTGTTGAGGGTGGAGAATACTTTCAAGGGTAATCAGTTTATTAAGAGTTTGAAGAAGCATCTTAATAAGAATACTTATGATATACGAGTTCGTTATTCTGGTAAGCGTCCAAAGGGTACTCCCCAAGCGTCTACTCGTAAAGAGAATGCTACTTCTATGCGAGTATACATTACTGATACTGAGCGTGAACAAGATACACAGATTCGATATTATGACTTACTTAGGGCTTACAAAGACCTAGCTAAGTTAGTATAATAGAATAAACCTACACTGAAGTAGACCTGAGCATGTCTTTAAACTGCTCAATTTTTATTATGTAAGGATGTGAATAATGCCAATCTTTGAAATCGTTTCTCTAGAAGAGGCTTTGGAGGCAACTAAAGTTGATAGGTGGTTGTCCGAAAAGTTTGGGGACGAATATGAATATGAGCTACCTCACTGTCCAGAATGTAATGGCACTAATCTGAATGATGCAGTAACCCTATGTTGGGATTGTCTTGCATCAGACTATCAATAAGGAGGACAATACGCATGGATCATGAAATGCAATGGACAGACATGGATTTATTGTTGCAAACAAATGAAGAACATAGAAAGTTAAATGGTGAACTAAGAGTAGAGAATAAGTTACTTAGAGAAACTGTAGAAGAACTTTATGATGTAATGTCTAATATAGATTTTTCTAGCCAACCTCTCTTAAAGTATAACGATATGCCATGGAAGAAATGGGAAGCTGTAGTTGAGAAAGAACCTGTTCAATTAAAGTTATTTTAATGACTATAGATATATGGAGCTTAACAGTATGGGATTCAGATACAGGACAGATTTATACACTAGGTGCTGACTTTGATGTTAGTCACATTGCTGATATCCTAAATGATATGATCCATATAATAGGTTTGGAGATAGCCATTAAAAATGGATTATTGATAAAAAGTGTATTAAATGATGGGAAGCCTGTGGCAAATAAAGATTGGTTAAACTGGAGAAAGAGGTAGTTATAGAGAAAAGAACCTGAAGTATACCAATGTGGAAACTAGTTACAGGGAAGGTTTCAAAACGAAAAAAATAAAGTAGGTCAGTTTTAAATAGTATAATAAGGAGAGAGAAATGAGTGGCGTAACAGAACAGATGTTGATTCATACACAGGAGTTTAATATAAGATTAGACAGTACTGAAAGACTCATGCATGAAACACATCAGGAGGTAATGCAAAAATTGATAGACATTCAAGATAAGATTGATTTACTAGAGTTTCGACTAAAAGAAAAGAATTATGGATAATCATAATTGGTCAAGTCGAGAGAGAAAAACAACATCTAAACGGTATCTGAAAAACTTAAGTAAGCCGTTTCGTAAAACCCTTCAAAAAGATTCTAAACAATCTCGTGAGTGGTCTAAACTAAAAAAGAAGTTGCGAAGGCTTGAAGACTACGAAGCTGAGGAAGTAACTTAATAATGCGTATGTTAAAGAAATTTATATGTAGACGAAGGGGTCATTCAAATAATGTATTAGAAGTATATATACTTAAAGATATTATTAGATGTTCCCGCTGTAATCAAATACAGGAGACCTTTTATAAAAGGTAATGAAGGAGGAGTATATGGTAGAAGAAAATAATACTCCCTTAGAGGAACATGATTATGAAGAACTGGAAAAAGAATTATCGTTCAGTTTATCTAGAAATGAAGCATTGTTTTTAGATGATAGTCTGACTTTAATGGTTGAACGAGAAGGAGATGAACAGCGAGTATTTTCTATGCGACCTGTACAAATGACTGCAGGACTAGCCGTACCATTGGACTTAATGGACAAGATTGGTAAAGCTGTGGTCTATACTACAAAACAGGAAAATCAAGGTAAAGAGTATACGTTTGAGATAGATATTACAGAACTCTTTATGATTAGGGAGGTAGCATCATCGTTTATTAAAATTGGAGATGAACCTGTAGGCTATAATTTAAAACGTAAAGTTTGTGCATTACTGTATGCTGATGAGCTTGAACAAGAGAGTAGAGATGTGCAGATAGATTACCTACTTAAAGATGTTCAAGTTAATTTTGATACGGTAATTTCGGATGAAATTGATATCACTATAGATGTAAATAAGTAAATAATACACATCATTCGTAGGTATATATATATGGGGGGGATATAAAAATCCCCCCCCTATTTTTTAAAGCCTCTGTGGTGGAACGGTAGACACGCTTGGTTTAAGCCCAAGTGCCAAAAGGCGTGAAGGTTCGATTCCTTCCAGAGGCACCAAAAAGAAGTATAAGGGGGACATAGATATGAGTATAGATATTTACCATTATTCTCTACTACCTGAAGGTTTGCAGGGCAGTATGCAACAATATGTTGAAAGGGGTATTGAGGCAGGTGGCTTTCTTATGGCCTGTCTTGAAAATGATTTAGTGGGAGCTTTTGCCAGAGCAGATAGTAAGAACCTTCCACGTTTACAGGAAATTGTGAAATGGATTTACTGGGAAGCTCCAACTGGATGTTGGGGAAGTAAAGAGAAAGTTAATAGTTGGTGCAAAGTTGGGGGAATTCAGTCTCCTCTATATTTGCGCTAAGGAGAGTATAACGATGACAATTATAACTGGTGACCTAATTCCTTTATTTAGATTACATACATTGCTTAGTGGTTTAAAGTTAGAGTTAAAAGGTATACGAATGACTAATAAAGGACGTAGCTGTTATGCAATTATTAAATCTGAACTAGGTTTTACGGGAAGCAAACAAAATGTTTATAATCAACTAGAGAGCTACTTAAATGCCAAACTATAAAGTATATTGGAGCAAGAGATATCATGTTTCTGGTATTGCTAAAATAGAAGCAGATAGTGTTACAGAAGCCGAAGAAATTGTACGAGAGCATATAGGAGACTATGAAGGCCCTATGCAATATGATCCTCATGGAGATACGGTGAGTACCTTATATGAGGTTGAAACCTATAAAAGAGGAGAGTAAGATGAGACTTGTTTTAGACCCAAGAAGAAAAGAGGATACGGTACTAGGGTTCGAGTGGCTTGAGCCAGTGAGTTATGGATATGACAAAGAGGGCATACTTCAAACCATACTGTGTAAAGGACTCATGTCTGACAATTCAGTAAGTCTGATTGATATCCAAGAGCCAGAACTTTCAGAAGACTTAATGATGAATTACACTGTATGGGATAACACTAATGTGTAAGCCTATAGTTAGAAAGATAACAAAGAAGGAAGCAGAATCATTACTTCATCCCTATCATTATTTGACAAAGGAAAGCAAAGGTTTTAGGACAGGCTATAATTATGGTGCATTCATTGATGATGTTTTACAGGCTGTCTGTATATTTCATAATCCTTCTGTTCCTGAGTTGGTGAAGGGGTGCTTCGGTTTGACACGAACCGATCAACGTGGTATACTTGAACTTGGGCGATTAGTAAAACATCCGTCTGCCAACGGCAGTTTAATACTGTCTCAATTTGTAGCAATGGCTATGAAAGAGGTACGTAAGGAACTGGACGTTAGAGCTATTCTTAGCTATGCAGATTCTCGCTACCACGCAGGGTATATATATCAATCTTTAAACTTTATGTATTATGGACTCACAGACCCTAAAAGCGATTGGTGGTTTGAACAAGAGGATGGCACTTTTCTTAAACATACTAGAGGCAAGGTAAAAGGTAGTAAAGGAGAATGGAGACACCGACCAAGAAAACATAGATATTTATTAGTTTTTGACAAGACTCTTCAAACGAAGTGGCTTCCAAAAGTCTATCCTAAAAAAGATAATAAGGAGTATACGTATTATGATTGCAGTAAAGAACAAGTTGATTATCGAATCAAAATATCTAGCACAGTTTGAAGAGTTGTGTAATAAATTATCGCCGGAAAATCTTGCTTGTGATGGAGAATTTAATATGCTTGAAACTAGGAGAAAGGAAAAGAAACTTCTGAAAGTTTGGAAACGATTAGAAAAGAAAATTGGGCGTACTGTAACTGAACAGGAAATATGGGATACTGTTTTGGAAACATATAGACAGAATAGAATAGCTTCAATCCCTAAGAACAGAGTGTGGAAAAATTATGTAGAAGAACCAGATTTAGATGATTATGATTATGAGGCTAGAGACTAATGACAATGGGATATTTTATAATTCTATCGGTTATAGGTATGGGAATTGTGGGTATACTTAATATCTATATTGCCTATCTTTCCTTTAGATTAGTAGGTTTAACTAAATCTATTCTACAGGAAACTATTACTATTAGGAACGATACGAAAGGTATCTTAGCAGAAACTATTATTATTCGGAAAGATACAGAATGTATCAGAGATGAGAATATTCGTATACGAAAAATTAGTGAAGAAGTTAGAGATAAGTTATAGAGAATGGAGGGAAGGATAATGGACGTTTACACAACAACAGTTAAAACAGTAGGGAATGTAGATAAACAACAGTATACGCCTATCACAGACCCTGAAGATTTTTGGGGAATTACAATAGATGAAGTCCGTGATAAGATTTCTAAGTGGCAAAGTTTCTGGATGGTTGGTGGCGGCAATTGGACAAATCCTGTACTCTATAGAAATGGTGAAGCCTTTGGTTATTTCTCATATAATCTACGATTATGGGATTCCCTGCTCTAGGGATTTGACAAAAGTTTTACGCTTGTGTTAAACTAAGGTTGCGTTGAAAAAACCGATTCGCTTTTGCGGAGGTGTAGATATGTAATTATCGAGGATGTTCAATATCAAAGTATGTTTAGTACATAAAGGAGTAAATCGTGGGTATACAAGAAATAGTAAAAAGCATACAGGATAGTGTAAGCAACTTAGAGGACGTACAGCTAAAGGTTGAAGATATAATGGCTACGGCAGAGGATGTAAGAGATAGAGCCGTAAGCACACTAGAAGCTCTCCAAGAGGATATAGAACTTCTCTATAGAATAGAAACAAATCTATATGAAGCAGAGAGTATAGAAGACGACTCAAATAATATAATTTAGTATAAAGGAGCTAATATAATGTCAGCATCGATTTTTGGTGATAGATTTCTAGGAAGGCGCACACCTGCATGGCATAGGATTGGACAAGTATTTGAAGAGCCTATGTCTATGAGTCAGGCTATTCGTAAAGCAGGTATTGATTTTCATATTGCAAAACATCCTGTAGTAGTTCAGATAGATAAAGGAGAGACTATAGACCTTGTACCTACTAATAATTTTGCAGTTGTGCGAGAACCTGTAAAAGACGACGATGAATATAGAGTATTGTCTATAGTAGGAAAAGAGTGGACTCCTATTCAAGCTGTGGATTTGGGTAGGATGTTAGACCCTGTAACAGAAAAGTATCCTGTGGAAACCATAGGTGCAATAGGTTATGGAGAGAAAATCTTCATGACCTTAGATGCAGGGGATAGTAAGATTTGTGGTGAAGACCATAAACTATACTTCCTCGTTACTGACCATCGTGATGGTATGGGTGCATTGCAAATTGCTTTTACTCCTGTACGAGTTGTGTGTCAGAATACACTTACGGCGGGGTTGGCAAATGCTAAGATTTCAGTAAGGCTTACCCATACTAGGAGAATTGAATCGGATACAGAGTGGTACATAGGATTGTTTAATCAAATGAGTTCAGCAAAGGATGAAGCTATTGCTGTTATGAACACTCTTAATACAACTACTATAGAGGACACAGATGTGGAGAGAGTTTTGAAGTCTGCATATCCTGACGCTTCTCAGCCCAGACGATTATCTCTTTCAAAGGATATCACTGCTGATGATGTCCCTACTGGTGTGTGGATGAAACTTCTTGGTGACAAGAAAGAATTGCAAGAAGAATATGAGAAACGAGTAGAGAGAATAGAATTGATTCGTAATGGAGCAAGGGAACGTTATACTGCTTTCAACGATGAGTTTAGTAATCTTGCTCGTACTCCTTGGGCTATATGGCAAGCGATTGTAGAAACAGAAGACTATAGGAAGGGCCACGCTAATTCTGCTACCGCATTGTTTGGCTCTAGGGCAGATGCTAAGGCTAGGGCTTTTTCAACTGCTAGACAATTAGTAACTAATAGTTAGTATAATAGAAAGAGCAAGGTGAGGGTGCTGTCCTGAGCATGACAGAAAACTGCTCTATTTTATAGACTATAAACGCTGCAGGAATATATGGATACTAAGGACGCTGAACAATTGATGTTACCTTTTTTCCCTCATGATCCGTACTTAGCAGTACAGTCATTATCTAAAGCGATGTATGATTATGCGGGAGTGCTGTTACCTAATTGGATATGGGAAACGATAGTACAACAATACTTCACGTTCCTACACCTTCAAGTACTGCACATGAAACAAGAACATTTACGTGAGCAAATAATATCTGAAGACCCTTTTCACATGAATACTATACCCTATCTTATACCCGACCATCCTCTATCGAATTAGAGCAGTGGGGATTTGCCACAAACGTCGAAACATGCTAAACTAATGAAGCGGTCGAAAAACGGCATTTTGTGGAGGTGTGAGATGTAATTATATATTCGTAATAAACCAGTATTGAGAGATAAGCTACTAGGCTAAGAACGTTATTAGAATAGTCGTAAAATCTAAACCTTGACGAAGGCAAGGATAAATGCTTACTCTCTAATAGCTAATACGTGAAAGCATAGCCTCCCTGCATAATCGAATATTATTTAGGTGCAGGGATAGGTTAGGGGGATGTATAGCTTGTGGATTGTATTATACCTATATCCATACTGATTTTACTACTGTTGTATCCAGTGTACCGTGCATACGTTGTATCACAAAGTACGAAGGACGGATAAATCTAGAACGCAGAACTGTTAATGTCTTAGGCAATTCTAGGTTCACGTTTACTTGCGTACCGCTTGTTGACCGTCAATCCGTCTGTATCCAGAGAGCCAGTATGAACAGTCCCTGTGCGGTTGTCAACCACAGGCTATGCATTCCCTGCTAATAAAATATAAAAGAGGAAACATCAACACATGGAAACTGAAGCAGTATTTATTGCACAGCCAAAGGGAACATGGACACACGACAACATTGTTATAGAGCATGATGGGTCTAGTGCCTACACAGTATATATTACATGGAAAGGTACTCAAGGGGGTTGGGAAGAGGCCAATACAACAGTCTGTAAAGTTCCACACCAGATGGCTATGATATCCTTATTATCCGACCTAACTGGTAAGCGTCCTTTATTTACTACTCTTGCTGGTGAATCTATTTTATACCATTAGGAAAGAGGAAAGAGTAATGGCTAGAAATGTAGAACATATCTGTGACATCAGGGATAAGTGGTGTCAAGAAGGAGCCAATCCTTATAGACATCCAGATCATAATAGTCATAAGGGTGGATGTATTTGTCCACTAGAAGAGGACGATTTGACGAATGTCATAAAATCTGCTAAACTTGAAGCAAGTCGAAAAATAATTAGATTGTAAAGGAGATTAACTATGCCTAACTGGTGTCAGAATGAAGTAACTGTAACAGCAGATACTAAAGGGACATTACAGAATTTTATAAATTTTGTAAAAAGTTCGGATGTAGAGTTTTCTTTTCAGAGTATAATGCCCATGCCTTCTGAACTCACAGGTACTTGTTCTCCTGTGCAAATATGTACAGTGGAAGAATATCATGATTGGATTAGGAAACACCAACCTACATATGATTTTGAAGGTAGGCCCATTACTAAACAGATGAGTGTTAGATTCAAGAAACAGTATGGGACAGATAATTGGTACGATTGGTGTAATAATAATTGGGGAACTAAGTGGGACACAGCTTCTGTCTATGTAGACAAATTTGCTGATACAACAATACACTATAGTTTTGATACTGCTTGGTTGCCTCCTGTAGGAGTCTACTCAGCATTAGTAAAACTATTTCCTGATCTGCACTTTTCTTGGTTTTATAGAGAAGAGGGGATGGCAATTGCAGGATACTTACCTAATTGACAAGCGAACTAAGTCGAGAGAAGTTGAAGTAGGAGAGTGAGATATGGCAAAGCACGAATGTAACTACTTGAGTAGCTGTTGTTATTATGGAGTAATTTATGGCACAGAAATAGATTTTGATGAGAGTGGCGCATTTGGTGTTTGTAGTAGCTGTCATGACTATGTGCCTTTTTATGATGAAGGCCATTCCCCTTGGGATGATGATGTTTCTACAAAATCCTTTACGCCAGTTATAAATCATAATTATGATTAATCCATCTAACATATTATGGACAGATTCTAATCAAACTATTCGTAAGTGGATAGACCAAAGAACTGGTTATGGTATGGAGCATGACCAATGGGCAGAAGACCACGGTATCCATGTAGGTTATTGTAATCGTCATAAGGTAAAGGTATGGGATGAAACTTGTGACGAATGTGAAAACGAAGATAATGGATGGTTGCTCTGTGGGGAATGTGAAGAGTATAGATATGAAGATGCTAGAGTAGAAGGTGGTCTGAAGTGCGGAGTGTGTGCTTATGGTTAAGTTGATGATGTTGGAAAGTATAATTATTAGGAGAGGTATACTATGACTAAAGAAGAGAATTTGGAAATAGCTGGAGAGTTTGCTTCCTCTATGAGAGGAAGGTTTATTATAGCCAAGGCATTACACTACGGTATACAGGAACTCGAAAAGGTTGAGGGGGTGCATAAAGAAGTATCTGATATAGACGATATGCATTATCTAAAAGAGACTGTATTTAATTTTCCTGTAGAGGTACTAGCACCTAGAAAGGCTGCGTACCCTCGGACTAAAAGTACACTAGAAGATTTGCGCTTATCGCAAAAAAGTGATAGACTTTAAGCGAGTCGAAAAATAACTCGTGACCTGAGCAGTAATTGCATTAGGAGTATATAATGAAGTACGTTGTTTTAATGCCTGAGTATCATCTAGAGAAAGATTCAAAATGGAGTAGACGAGACTCTAAGAAGATCACTAAGAAACGGTTTACTCCTGACAATAGAAGAAGTGTACGATGGCTCCTGAAAAAATCAGGGGAAGAAGCTAAAAGAATACAAAAAGCTAGAGAGCAAAAGGAGAAGGAGACATGGCAACAGAGTTGAGCAGAAATGTGCTAGACCAAGCTCTTGTAGTTAGTGGACACCATTCTATAAATATTGGAGCGTATACTCAGGATATGCTTGGACAGTTAGATGGTGACCAGAGGAGGTGTTTAGGACTATTGGAAGCCATAGATTTTGGATGCTTTGAACGAACTTCAGCTAAAGACCCTAAAGGTATCTATTGCATAGACTTAGGAATTAATACTACAGAGGATGTAGAGCAGTATCTTATAAAGCATATGACAACAGTGAATAGCTTACCTGTTGCTCCTTCTATGCTTGGCTTCTTCTCAGGAACCTTTGAGTTTTTATCTAACGGAGTTAAGTAATGTCATTAAATTGGGATATAACAGCAGTACAAAATACTAAAGAATTATGTTGGTTTTCCTCTGAAGAGGAATCGGAAAAGGTAGAACTTCATCCTGTAACCCACACATTGATATGGGCTACAATGCTTATAGGTTTCAATAAGATCACAGGAAAGAATTATAAAGACTTTTATCGTAGACTAATAGAGTTTGAAATTATTGTAGGGTATGGTATGCTTGATTATTTTGTAGATGGGAAAAGGGAAAGTAGGATGCCTTTTCTACAGGAAGTACAAAATCATATAGGTTTATTGACTAATGCTACTGTAATGGATAATAGAAAATGGACTAAAAATTTGGCTAGATTAGTTCATGAAAAGGCTGCCGATAGAATACGTTTTATGGCTGAACAAGAAACAGAGCAGACCAATGTAGAATCAGCCCTCTATAGGGTTGTTCTGTAAGATGACAGTATAACTGCACTAGGGATTTGACACCAACTTGTCGCCGTGGTAAACTTTAAGCAAGTCGGAAAACGAAGCAAAGGAGTGTACTATGGTATCGAACAGCGACGTTATCCAAGCATGGCTCTCTGGGAGAGTCACCAAAGCTAGGCACTTATCTACTGATGGTTATAATCTTTATTCCTATGCTCTGTTGATTGGACAGGGTAGGGAAGTATATGATTATACTAGTAGAGGGTTGGGGTTCACATCTCAAACAACTAGTTGCCATGTTGGATTAGCAAAGGTAGGTATATCTAATGGCTAAAGCAGAGAATGTAGTCAAGGGTTCTTACCAGAATATAGTAGAGGCTTATAACAGGGCTTCAGCGGATAGTTTAGTTGAAGGGCAATACTGGTACACGGATGCTAATAACATAGCAATGCAAGTAAGTAAACTGCTAGGCACTGAAGATATACGAGTAGGTGCAGGTATCTTAGCAGCCTTATCGCCTCAGACAGATTGGGGAGATAATGTAGCTGAAGCATTGAAGTTTACTTCACTAGGCTACAGTACAAAGCAGACCAGTGCAAACAATGCAAAGGCTAAGAGGATTAGTGAAGGGGAAGACCCTGACACTGTATTGGGTGGAAACAAAGTTGTTCCTTTCTACCATGCAATAGTAGAGCCTTATGGAAACTATCTACCTGTAGTAGACAGCCATGCTCAGACTATATATTATGGGAAGCCTGTTTCTAAGCGTGACAAAAGCAGAGCCTTTAGTAGTCCTAAAGTAATGAGAAGGATGCAGACTTCCTATAAACTAGCAAGCAAGAAACTTGGTGTACACTACAATGTAGTACAAGCAGTGACATGGGTACAGCATAGGAAAAATAAAGGCTATACTAAAGTGAGAGCATGGGAGGAACAATGAGTACTAAAGAAAGTATGTATAATCGACCTAGTTATGTATACGTTATGTATAACAAACTGCTGACACATTCTGAATGTACTATAGAATTAGAGTCAACTATTCAGAGTAGTGCAATAGAGATTGCTAATTATGGCAATGGTGAAACTGTAGCTGTTGAGTGTGTGAAGTGTAATGAAGTAATTATAGACTTTGATAGACCTATCTACGGAGGAGAGTAACTAATGGCAAGAGTACAGTATCAAGGATTACAGGAACTGTTCTCTCATGATGAGAGAGAAGATGTAGAATTTGCAATACTAAATGCTTTACGGGAACAGGTAAATGTAACTACTACTGGTGATTTTGCTTATACGATTGATGTTTACTATGATAGTGAGGAGAGTACAGCAGAATCAGAGATTACAGAAAAGAATCTTTCATGGTATCTGTAGTAGGGATTTGCCAAGCGATTTGTTTTGTGTTATGCTTTAGCTAAGTCGAAACAAGTGAGGTATGAAAATGAGCATATCCGTATATACACAATACATGGAGAACTATGGGGAAGCGGAAGGTGCTAACTACTGGAAGTTTAAGTTTGGAAGCAAGTATGTAGTAGAGGGAACAGATGAAAGACCTGCCAATGCAGTAGCAACAGTAATGCACTACTTGGCAAGGTACAACACTAACCCTAACTATTCTATAGAGTATGTTCAAAGATGGGTTCATACTGCTGAGGAATATGGAGTAGACGATAATGATGATTTAGGACAGTACACTACACTACTGTACAATCGTTACTTTGATGATTCAAATGGTGCAAAAGTATTAGTTCCTGTTTAGTGCAGGGGATTTGACAATAGTTTCGTTTTCATGTTATACTTTTGAGGAAGTGAAAAAACGAAGGAGTTGTTATGCTGTATGTGAATGGTAGTGATATTGATGAGGGGGAACTGCTAGAGTATTGGCATATGAGTAGAGCATTCAAAGTCAGTAGGTATGACAGAATGCTTTGGACAGCAGAGCGATACTCTAGTCGGTATTTTACAGTACCTAGTGTAAGAGTGTTCAAAGCATTGGATAGAGTCCTACAAGTATAGAGGGATTTGACACAAGTTTTGTTTTCGTGTTATACTATTTGAAGTGAGGAAAAACGAATCACCAAGGAGATACTGATATGTGTAACTCATGTGGGATGGCCTACTCCTTCTATTTCAGAATCCAATTCCATAAGCAAGACTGTCCTAGTCAGAAGGGGGGGTAATGGTAAACATATACAATGACTCTACAGGTGGAATTGCTACAGCCAAGTACAATGCAAAGTCAGTACAGAAAGCGATTGATAGAGATAAGACTATAGGAAGCAAGGAAGCGAAACTTATTCATGCCCTACTGAAGGGGTGGAGAAAAGAATGATATCTGAACTGAAAGCATTCATAATAGAGTATCAAAAGTTCTATGACTTAGAGACTATAAAGGAAGCAAGGAAGTACATTAGGAAAGACCTAAAGTATATAGATGAACAGGAAATCAGAAGGAAGAAGTTATATTATAATCAAGACAGGAAAGAGTAATAGCAGAACAGAACAGAGTATAACAGTACAGTAGAAATAGCTACTAGAGATTTACAAAGATAAAAGAGTATAGTATATAACTATCACACACAGAGTAAGACAGTCTGTAAATGCTCTAGGAAATTTGCTATTTGGTTTTAACGATGTTATACTTTTGGCAAGTCGAGAAAACGCCAAGCATAGAAGGAGTACAACATGAGTAGCTTTTGGGATAACATTCTCAAGTCTTACGAGACAGTAACAGATACTATAGTGGTGAATGGTTGCGCTGTCGTAATTACATCGGACTTCTGGGCGAGTATAGGATTAGGTGTAGAGACTAAGCCTGTAAAGCAGAGCAAGCCTAAGGCAGTGAAGAAGACTGCTAAGAAGAGCAAAGCAGTAGCACAGGCTGAGAGAGTATACGAGACTATAGAGGGATTGGTAGTACCTGCAGAAGACTGTACGCACTACTGGATAATACCTTCAGAGACTGCATGGGCTATAGGTGTATGCAAGAACTGTAGTGGAGAAAAGTGGTTCAGTAACAGATGGGATGAGCAGAGTATCTTCAATGCTACTCTAGTCCCACCCACAGTACAGACAGACTCTATTGCAGAGGACGCAGACATTCGAGATATTACGACAGTCTACAATGCAACACAGGACAGTATAGAGGAGAGCGAATAAATGAAACGCTATATAGTATCTGATAGACCTAGACTAGCACAGACAGGAGAGTATGTAAATATTGTGAGAAAGAGTAACAGAAAAGCAGTAAAGACTTGGAAGACAGTCTTGAAAGAGCATGTGAAGGGAAGAACCATAGCAGTACAGGAGAGAGCAATGCCTCTACCTGCAGAACTGATAAGGTGGGTACAGAGTATAACAGAGTAGGCCAATACCCTACAGAATAATGCAATACACTGCATAGCTCTACACTGTAGAGCATCACAGAGCAGGACAGACTCCCTGAGTTTGTTCCTGTTTTTTGTGACATGATAATTTTTTATCATGTCGAATAGGAACAAGGTCGGAAGCGGAAAGGATAGGAAAGGGAAAGGAAAAACAATCCCTATACTATAGGGCAGGGCAGATACCTGCAGTACTCTACAGAGTGTAGGGCAGAGTAGAGTTATCATGTCCCCATTTTTTTTATAGATTCTCTATAGAGTAGCTAGTGTTAGGCACAAATTTGACAACAGTTGCGAACGGTGATAGTCTGGTCATGTGCCAAGCGAGACGGCTCCGCTGAAACCGTACACTATAGTACAGGATGGTGACTAATGGCTAATCAGCCCAAAAACCCAGCCGATAAGTATACAGTTGAGAATGGCGAAATTGTAATGCGCTTTCCGATACTGCCTACGCTCAGTAAGAAAGGGATTTCAATGCTTCTAGCTACTACTAGGGGTGCCGAAACCTTCACCTATGAAGGCATGGAGATAAAGGCCAATGTCAATCTCTATGTTCCTATTGAGGAATGGGAAGCTAAGGCCAAGAAATCCAAGAAATAGGCTAGCTAGGAATCGGGCAGGTTTGGCACACCTGCCCTATTTCTTTGCCCAAAATTAGACATGATAGCTTTTATATAGAGAGGGATATATTCTTATCATGTCTACCCTCCTCTCCCATAGAGGAAGGGAACAGGAAAGGAAGGAAGGGAATCAGGAATGGAAAGAGACTTGATAAGTTTATCAACTCACTTTTGTCAAGTGAGCGGTGGGCAGTTTTTCGACCTGCCCAGGTCGCCAAAGCTACACCTCACTTTCTACAATTTCGACTGTAAGTAAGTCGCCATGATCGGATTCACAATACCAACCCAATTCCTCACGCATAGCGGTAATAGAGAAACACGACAAACCCGAAATAAATTCTACCGCTTTGCGTACCGCATCCCAGTGACTATAGCGAATCCTATCAGAAGGGTATACAACGCTAGGAGAAGAATCATTCCACGTAATTTCCCGTACTTCGACTCGATACTTTCGATCACTAGGCACATAGGTAGGGGCGTAGGTAATCATTCGAGCCTCCCGATAGAGTGTTCAAGGTTTCCCTTGACTTCTCTATAGTACCACATTTAGAGGTATTGTCAAATAAAACAGGACTTGATAATTACCATGTCTAAAAAAGAGGGGACACAAGGAAGGAACAGGGAATAGGGAATGGAAGGAACGGAAAGACTCTTATCAAATCTATTTATCAAATCGAAAAATGGCAAAACTAAAGAGCAGTTTAATGACTTGCTCAGGTCATAGAATCGGGGGCGGCATATGCTAACTCCTATGCTTTGAATTTGGTGGGGTAGCTTTCGTAGTGTACCAAGCTACTTGCTACCCCCTGTGCCTTAACCTTTCGCTACATGAGGAACGTAGACGTTCAAATTGACTTGAACGTTCTTGTCTTCATGAATGAATGACTCGGTTCCCGAGGTTGTGGCAAGCAACACAGACTTGCCGGATTTCGCGGGCCGAGGCGCAATCTTCTTGACGATAACCACAAAGCCATCTTCAATGTACATCGCTTCTCTGAGTGCCTTGTTAACCATAATTCACACGCTCCTTATTCTAAATATTTTGTCGGGAGTGGTACTTCTCCCAACATCAATATAGTAGCACAGTCGTACCCCCTTGTCAAATTTATGACTATAGTGAAAACCAAAAAAACGGGAGTTGATAATTATTATGTCTAATATATAGAGAGAGCAGGAAAGGGAAAGGAAGGTGGAAGGAAAGGAACGTGGAAGGAAAGGAACGTGGAAGGAACGAGAGTTGATAATTCTATCAAGTCTAGTTTTTTGTCAATCCCTTTGAGCAGTTTATACACTTGCTCAGGTGTTTTATGACTAGCCTAGGTTTAACCTCGCTTGGTAAATGGTTTCGTACTGGGTGGCATCAGGCCAAATTTTGCTGTTAGCGGATGAGAAGTTTACCACATAATCCCAACACTTGGCACAAATTCCATTTCCTAATCCCTCAGCATATGAGCCACAAGTTTCGCAATTTCCGTTTGAATCCGAGATTTTATCTTTGGGTAGATTCCTGACTGATGCTTCAAATTCCGCCCTAATGATATCGTCCTGAGTCTTATCGACATTTCGATCTACTTGGTCAGCGCTATCGTTAGCTATTGCACTTTTTCCTTCGACGACGTTAGCTCGCAGGAGGGTGATGTTATCCCAAAATCCCATTTTGTTCACTCTCAGCCTTTCGGCTGTCCTTTGTAATGTTAGAGGTGTCATCCCCTACACAAGGAGTATAGCAGAATGACATGTAGTGTCAATAGCCTCTATGAAGATTTTGGGAGTTGATAATTATTATGTCTAAATATATATAAATAAGTATATAAAATATTCTAACCGTTTCTGACTAGGTTATTTCATTTCAGTCTGTTAGTATACTCCAAACTATTAATCCTATTGATCCAATAAAGATTCCTGTTAATAATATTTCTACCATTTTATTTCACTCCAGCCCAGCTTTTAATACTATTTTTGTTATTTCTTTTACTAAATTTTCAGCTTTCATTACTATTTCAAATCTCCACCGTAACGTATCAAAAAATATAGTTGTTTTAACCAATTTGGTTTTGCTGTATTTTTCGGGTTGCATATTGAATGATAAGCTATAAAATCTTCTGTTCCATTTGAATTAAAAACTCGTTTTAAAGTTATCGCCCAATTGTTTAATATTTCTTCATTACATTTATTACATTTCATTTTCAATGCTCCACATACTATCAAGTTTTTCTGTATCAATTAGAATTAGCCTCTGTTTTAAATATCCTAAATGTTTACAATTACATTGCGCTACTTGTCCACATACACATGTATAACAATCTTCTGTTTCTTGTACCTCTATAATTTTGTTATATTTTGTTTGTAAGATATTTAGTTGTTTTAATAGTTTAGTGTTTTCATTTTGTAAACTTTCTATTTCATTAATTAAATAATATTTATATTGTTTTTTATCTGCCACATGGGTTTTCTGTTTCTTCATTGTCGTTTTCCTTTCCTTCTAGTTTTAATATAGATTGTTTAAATATAGATATCAAGCATTTTGTTGGTATTATCTGTACCATTACTTCTAGCCAGTTTACATCATCCAGATTCTTTTTTTCTGGCGTAGTTTTTCCCCAAAATATTTTAAGTAAGCCACTAAGTTTTTCAGTATATTCTTCTACTGTTTTACATGAATGTAGCATGTCATGTACTAAACGATCTATATTTTTGTTAGTTTCTATACAGTATACAGCGCTGGCTGTAGCGTCTCTATCCTGTTTAGATATATCAGTTGTCATCAGGGTATCCTTTCTTTATACCGTTTCAAATCAACCTCTCTAACTGAGCCTGTCTGATCACACAGATTAGTATATTTCTAGATGTAGTTTACTTATTTAGCTGCTGCATCCTACATCTTTGTGTTGCTCTTACTTAAACCTTCTAATAGATTTTACTAACCTGTTTAACTCTTCTGATTCCTGCAACTTCTGTAGCCTGTACTAAGCTTTTACGAATCTTTATAACTAGTTCTATAGTCTAGATTTTACGTAGTTTACTTATTACTTTAACTTATATATATAGATAGTTAATCTCATTTCGTTTCAAGTCCAGCCCTCTCAGCACCACCACCATGCTTACTGGACATGGTGTGTCTAGTCTCTTAGCTACTTGTCTAGCTGCTTAGTCTACACTCTCCACACCTCTTACTTATATACTCTAGTAAAATTCTGTCTATGTACATACTTATTCTCTGATCCCTGTGGTCTCTACATCTTATCCTAGTCTGTCTCTAGTCTCTATAACTAGTTATCTAGCCTAGACTTTACTTAACTTATCTATTACCTTACCTTATATACATAGCTAGTTAATCCTATTTCATTTCAAGTCAGTCACTCTAGCTGACATCTCTTGTACACTCTGGTCACCATGCTCCTAGACTCTCTAGCTATCTAGCTTGCTAGGCTCTAGACTCTCTACCTCCTGTGCCTAGACTCTCTAGTGACCTCTGGCTATCTGTCTAGCTCCCACCGATCTCTGTAGTCTCTGTAGCTCGTCCTAGCCACTCTCTAGGCTATCTGTAGATAGCTCTCAGGCTCCTGTACCCTCCTGTAGCTAGTCCTACGCTGGGCTGTTCTTATCTTTACTAACTCTATTTCGGTTTCAAGTTGACGCTCTAGACGACCATGCCTGACCACCTGACAGCTAGCCTCTGTGTCCACCTAGCTAGACAGTCAGCCTCAGTCTCTACACACTGAGACCCTGATGTCTGTGACCGTGACCCTGCTGTAGATGTACACGCCTACACCCACATCTCCTGTGTCCACTAGTCACTAGCCTACTTACTTGTAGCTGACATAGCTTAATCTCTACAGTGTACACCAAGCTCCTAGCTCTTGTCAACTTGGCCTAGACTCGTCTTATCTTAGCTATTTCGGTTTCACTGCCCTGCCTCTCAGCAGCCTCACAGACACCTCTACACACCACACTCTGCACTCAAGGCTCTACACTCTGTCTACATGCTCTACACACTGCCTACACACCCTACACAGCACACCCACAGCAGCCTAGCTACCTGCCTGACACCTCTACCTGACAGGCTAGTCAGCCCTCACTCTGCCAGCAGCACCTCTAGGCTAGGCTCTCTAGCTGGCCCTGACCCTCCACAGGCTCCCTGTCCACAACACCCTCTTGAAGGGGGTGGGGGTGAACTGGTTTCAAGTCAACCTCTAAAACTGACTCAAGCCTGTAAATATACCCCCGTGGGTCTAGACGATTAAATAACTTTAACTAGTTATAGTTTCAACTAATAATTATTTCTTTCTAACTAATAACTAACTAATTAATAATAAGTAAGTAACTAATTAAATAACTAAAAAACTTATTCGTTTAATAATATATTATAATCTATTACGATGAAGGGGGGTGTCTTAAAAAGTTAGCTTGTTCCTTTATATAGACCCCCCGGTTATACTATTATGTTTCCTTGTAGGTAACCATTAATCTAGGGTACTATTTACCAAGACTATTTTTTCAAAACGTCCTAGCTAAATTTTTGTAATTATAAAATAAAACCCTATTTGAAGAGTATAATGTAGTAAGAATCTTGCGAAAGGATAGATTATGATGAGTAAAGGTAGTAGGATCAGAGAAGTTTTGACAGACGAGGAAAATGGTGGTATTCTGTATGAGGATATGGATGATGCTTTAATCGGCATTTATAGAACTCAATATGGGGCATCATTAGGAATATACTCGTATGTTAAGTATACAGAACTTCTTATTAATAATAAGGGGCTGTCAGAAGAGGACGCAGTAGAATACGCTGATTCTCATGTATATAAAGGTATAGTTTCTTATGATTCCTATCATCCATTAATTATTGATGACACTGGCGTTTAAAGGAGGTTATATATGAGTACATGGGAATGGTTTCTAATCTTTTTTGCGGGATCAATGGTTGCAAATATTTTACTTCGTTTATTATTGGGTAAAGCTTACTTTTTACATAGGGTTTTAATTGAGCAGGGTTATGAAAAGGGGTATGATATTGGTTATTGGGATGGTTGTACAAACATCAAGATGTACCACGCCTTAATGAACAAGAAGGTTCCTCCCGCTGATTGGTTAAAAAATACCATGGGTTCACGCCTCGATACACGGGATAAGGCGATAAAAGTTCTTAATAAAATACCTAATTAAAGTAGTATAATATAGTAGTGCTGTTGATTCAGCATATAGCTGATCTATGTTTAGGAGATACTATGTCGCGACTTACAGACATTTATAATAGTCTTATGGATGATCCAGATATCGTTCCACCAGCTAAAATATCCAAAGATGAATATGTTTTGAATATGGCTCGACAACGTATTCAACAGAGTGAAAATAATGCTGAAGCGTTGGAGATGGGTTTTGTTAAGACTAATGGTCATTTTTCTAATGGATATTCCAACAATGGTGGCTCTCAGTCTGCTGTAAATAAGCTTGCCGCTTTTGTGAACCTGCCGGAGGCTTCGCCTGATACAGATATATTATTGGAAAAGGCGAAAGAACCACAACATTTCCACGAGGATGCTTTACAATATCTTCTAGACAGGAACTATTCAAACGCAGTTATAGAGCAACTTCGTAAAGATCATCCACCTATGGCGACTTCTTCGGGTAAACCTATTCTGGAAATAAGTCTTAAGGATATAGCAAGTATTATCCCAGATAGGATGGCAGTAAGTGACGATGCACGAATAGCTGGAGAGGAGCGACCTACGGCTAAATCGCATCCAGCCATGTTTAAACCTGCGGCTAAGCCTAAGACCGCCACATCTGATGTTCCAGAGAAAGTTACATCTAAGAAAAAAGATGGGGTAAAAAGTATATTCCCAATAAAATGGGAAAGTGGTAATAAGTATAATACTGATTTGAAGCTTGGAAGCCTTGTACGAAATGAACAAGGTGACTTATTTAAAGTAAATCGTCTCAATGGTTATAATGTAGAACTTGATGGCATTAATGAGAAGGGCCAATCCAGAGGATCAACGAGTAATATTACTATTAATGTAGACCCTTCTGTCCGTAAACAAGGAGACCCTTTCTATTATCCTCATAAAATAGGAAATATAGATAATCATAATGATTTATTAGATGTAGGAACTCAAGCTAGGGTGGATACGGACACATCCCCTACAGAGCAGGAGTCTACTCAACCTGAAGTTACGCCTGATAAAGGGGAAGACACCGATGAAGGAATTGAGCCTCTAGATGCAGATAGTACACTTCCTCAAATCCAGACTTTGGAGGAGATTGCGGAACTTAATACCACTCAATTAGAGGCTGCACTGGTAGCTAAAGGGTTTGATAGAAATCAAATCGGTAAAATAGCAAAGATGAAAGGGCTTCAAACGGATGGCTTGCTTGACCAAGAGAAATATAGGCAATATTTACAGGAAACACTTGCAAAAACTGTTAAAACAGCACAAGAAGAAGCAGAAGAAGCAGTGGTAACTGAGGCTAAACCTGAATCTGCTCTTGATGCTAGATTAAAAGAGATTGACCCTGCCTATAATAAAGCAACGGTTATAACCAGATTGAGCAGCTTGTATGGAGGTGGGTATAGACTTTCCGAGTTAGAGGGTATGTCTGATGATGAGTTAGTAGCTAGGGTTAAGATAAGTTCGGAAGATATTTCTCATAGCAGAAATGACATTGAACAGGTGGTCAGCCGACAAAAAAGTGGAGACAGGCGGCTTAGGGCTGCTGGATATACTCAAGAAAATATAACTGAAATGTCAGATAATATGAAAAATACGCTGCTTAATCACCTTGATGAAAACCCAACTTGGAAAAGAGGCGACATTGATGCTGCCATTAAGAGAGAGGGGGTCGCTGCGGCTGCAGAGGGGGCCGCTGCGGATGCAGAGAGGGCCGCTGCGGCTGAATCATCTGCAGGGGAAAAGACACCAGCTACTATTGAAGGCCCACTTGAGCCAGAAGACCCAAAGAAACAACTGTCAGACAAGGCTAAAGAAGAGCTTTCTAGAACGATTTCTGATACTGGTTTAGAAGCTCTTTTAGGTAAACTTGGAAAAGGTAGGGAGCAACTTTTTGACCCTATGGGAACGCCCATGCTTGAAAGTAAGAAGAATGACAAAGGTAAGGTCATAAAAGGTACGTGGGTAGATAGGGATGGAAATGAATATAGTAAGATAAAAGGCAAATACATTGACTCGCAAGGAAACGAACCGAAAGATGGTGAATATGTAGGCACTGTGGCGCAAGCTCAGGACTATATAACGCATCTTAAAGAGTCAGGTCATCCACATCATGAACATTTTAGTGAAATAAGAAATATGGATATCCTTGATAAGGATGGTAAACCTACTGGAGAAAAAGTCGGGCAACATATAGACATAATGGAACCAGAGCTTGGTACTGTAATAAATAAACCACTTGTTGTAGAAACTCCTGTTGTAGAAACTCCTGTGGTTGAAACTCCTGAAGCAGATGCTGATGCAAAAAAGGCAGAAGAGTCAGGCGACACACCAGAACCAGAAGTGTTAGAAGCAGCAGAAAATATCTCTCCAGAGGTAGAGGCCATAGCTAAAACGCTGTTGAAAAGTGGTTTTGCAAAAAGAGTGGCTTGTGAGCGTGGGCTGACAGATAAAGATGGTAATCCTACAGAAATGGGTAAAGCCTTCTTTGAACAAATTGGGCCAATGGTTAACGAAGCAGTTGATCATTTTGAAAAACATAAAGACACGATTGCTACAAAGTTTAATAGGCGTCGTGGAATGAACTTCAGAGATAAAGAGGGTAATATTGTAGGTATAGGTAACAGTGGTACGTTCCTTAATCATCTAATAGATGACATGAATAAGGTTGCTGTAGCGAAAGGTCTTCCTACATTAGAAAAAACGCATAATGATCGTACTGGAGAAGCTCTGACAGATAATGGAGTTCCTGTAGAGCCTAATCAAGCACCCGATCTTTCTGTAGTAAATGGAGAGATGGTTAGGAATAGACTTCTTACTAGTCGAATTGGTAATGATTTTTCGAGCGACCACGGAGAGTTTATTGCAGGACTTGGTGGTATACAACAAATTGAACAAAGCATACTTGAAAATAAAGGAATGAATCCTGATACAGCAAAGAAAATTACCGAAGAAAAACTTAAGGAGGTTAAGAGTGGTATAGAATCTGATGAGATTAAGGTTGCTGACGCTGGCGAAAAAATTCATAACTCAATAAATGAAACTGTAGCAACTGATTATCCAGACATTGCTGAAACTCCTCCAGATTATGGGAAACAGCTACCTCTGTTTGAAGATATGGGTTTTGAGCCTATGTCTACACCTGAACCTACTTCTGCGGCTGACGCTGTGGCAAAGAAAGGAGTAAAAGCTAGGCAACGAAGAGCCAATTTGGATGAGGAAATCCATATTCCTAGTAAAGTTAGTGATCAAATAAAACCGCTTTTAGCTCATCTAGGACATGACGTAGATGCAATGACATCAAGTGATGTTATGAACACATTTAGAGAAGTCTTGACAGACCCAGATAAATTTGGTGAACTGGAGATAGCTCTTAAGGAGAATGAGGAGGTTAGGAATCAGTTCGTTCAGGCACATGTTGCAATGGAGCAAGCGGAAGAAGAAGACCCTAGACTAGCTCATGCAGGACTACCGGGTTTTGGTGCCGAGGTCGAAGATTGGGGAAAGATACCAGATAGAGCAGCAGAAGCTACACAGAAAATACACGAGAGATATAGAAGGAAAAATCTTTCACCACGAAAACGTCAGGTAGAAGACTTAAAGAACGTTATGCATGGAGACTTCCATGAACATCTAGATAATCCTGATGATATGTCAGATAAAGAAATAAAGGAGATGTGGAATAAAGAGGTACGTGATCCGAAAGCTCGGACTGCTTCCTCAGCATCTGCAGGAGCAAAGCCTACAGAAAAAGATAAACCGAATCGTACTGCGGCTTTGGAACGATTAGCTCGATTACAGAATCCTGATTTGATTGGTGATGATGACGAGGTTCTTGATCAGGATGCAATGACCAGAGCCACTACAAAACTTGAGAGGCATTATGATCCGTCCGTTGGCTTTACTCTTAAAGATATTACAGATGCTGTAAAAGCTCAAACTAATTTAGTAGCTAACCAAGAAGCTCAACAAAAGCAAGAAAAACAGAATAGGGCTAGAGGAGTCGATCAAATAAGGGCTGTCGCTGAGTTCGAGGACAACTTTCCAGACCCAGATAAGTGGGCTAAGGAACATGATGGTGAAAAAATGAGTCCTGAAATGGCTAAAGAACATTTTAGAGAGTTAATAGACTTTCAACATCGAAAAGAAAATTTCCAGCATTTCGACCCGAAATCCGGAGACCCAGAAAATTTTAAAGCTTTAAGAGAGCGAGTACATGAGTATGCTAATCTGAATCCTTCGGCTGCTAGAGAGATTGCCGAGGAAATTAAGTCAGCACAACGTAATGGTATTGACTTAGGGTCAGATGAATTTCTAGCTCATGCTAAAGAATTAAAGGAGACTGTGGAACGTGACGAAAGAACCGCTTTTGCTAAGGCTAATCATAAAAATGAAAAACTTGCCCATGCCTTAGAGAATGGTAATTTCTCTAGAGGTTATGATAAAGATGGTAATGATGGGCATCGTGGGCTAGATCATAATGGTGATCCTGAACATGATACCTCAGAGATAAAGCATGAAGATGCTAAAGCTCCATTAGTTCATGCTGTGGATGAAAATGGGTATCCTGATGATAAATTACAACAACTAGTTAATGAAATACATGACGCTGAATTAGCTATACCTAAAGGTGATAGAGAACATCATGAAGCGGAAAGTAGTTTACGTGCGGCCCATGAGGCAGCTAAAGTGGATGAACATAAAAAAACTACAGATGCTCATACTGCAAATACTGCTGGACGAGATCGGAACTATGATGAGAATGACGCTAAATTTGATGCTGATATAGAGAATTCACATCAACGTCAGCGTGATGCGAATTATGCACGAGTAAGTGGTGAAGGGGACAGACAGAAAGTATTACTAGATAATCATAAGAAGCTTATAAATGAAGCTGTTGATGCTCATGAGCGTCAGTTGGCGCAACACGATGGCAAGATAAAAAAGAAACAAGATGAATATAATGCTTATCATCAAGATATTGATAAAGCAAATAAACAGCATAAAAAAAATGTTGGTGACGCTTCTGCAGATAGGATGAATGCTATTTATGAGGCAGAACAAAAAGCTAAAAAAGCGAGGTCTACAGCTAACGATCAACTTAATTCGATACTAGCCGAGCAGATAAAACAACATAATGAAGAAGTTGAACAGCATAACCAGCAAGGTATGGACATAGTTGTTAATGCAGACGCTAGTTTCGCTGATTTGGCAAAACAGCAGACAGGTCAACTTGCAAACTTAAGGAATAAGCTATCAAAAACTTCGGAACAATTCTATCAGAAGCAGCAAGATGATTCGAATGTTGCTGCAGCTAGGGGGGCTAGTCCGGAGTATTTAGGTAATTTGACGCAGCAACATAAACAAGAAGCTGCTGAATTTGATCGGGGTTCGCAGCAACAGGTAGCAGATTTACATCAGAGTCATCAAACTGAAATAGAAAAACATGCTAACAATCTTGGTCAAGAAGGTAAGGAGTGGACTCAAGCAGGAACTGATCTTCTTCTTAACCAGGCTGAAGAGAGACAGAAGTTAACAGATGATGGTCATGCTAGGATGGAACGTATAGATGCTGCCGTAGCACATACGGACGCTACAGCACGAAAAACTGAGAACGATGCTATTAATCAGTCTAGAGACATTCGTAACAAATCATTGCAAGAAGTTGCGGATGCGGCTGGACTTGAAGCTTTTATAGAAGACGATGGTGACGCTACAAGATTCGCAGATCAAATGAGACAAGAGCAAAGTTCTCATGAGACAGACTCAGCGATTATTCGTGAGCAAATTCAAACCGACCATGGAGATTATGTTGAAAGTAAACGGCGTGGTTTTAAGAGTGAACAAGGAAAAATGTTTGCCCAAGCGACTAGGGCTGGAGATGCATCCAATGAAGAGTTTGAAAAGGAACGTGAAGGTCATATAGTACGTAGACAACGAGAAAATCTGTATGTTACTAATGACTTTGAAATACTCAGAGATAAGATAGATAATTTACATGGTAAGCTTAAACGAGACGCTAAAAAGAATTTTAATGTTCAGAAGAAACGACTTGGTACAGATAAAAAAGTCTCAGATCAAGCCGCTTTAGAGAGAAAAGAGAGGGCACATGCCACATTAGACGAATATTTAAAGGATGATCCAGAGAAATTAGCGGCTATTAAAAAGAATCCTCAGCTAGGAGAGCATCAGGATAAAGTTCAGCAAGCCCATGAAGAGGCTGGCTCAGGGCCAACTGGCGAAAAAGATGCTAAGGGTGAAGATAAGAAGCCAGAAAAAACTCGTATGGTTAAAGACCCCAAAACAGAGGAGATGAAAAAGCAGTATTGGATTCCAGGTAGAGGTAAAGGTTGGGTAGACGAAGATACCTATAGGGCCTCTCATGGTCAGAATGCTGCTGCAGCTAAAAATAATAAACTGGTTATTTATCCTCAAGGCCACTTTGATGCAGGTCATGGACAAGAAGGTGATGAGGATTATAGGCCAATGTCACCACCAATGGCTGGACATGGTGCAAACATGTTCTCCATCCACACTCCTGATCATCCTGACGCAGGATTACATGATGATGAATTAGATCATGAAGGTGTTATGGGCAGCCATTTAGGTAATCAGCCCGGTATAACTGATCACGAAAACTTTACAGCAAATGGCGCACCATTTGAGGTAGACCTTGATTCTGTGGGTCTACGGGGTATGGCTGAAGCTGCTGGTAAAGGTAAGGGACAGGCCCGTGATCCTGAAAGTAAAAGAGAAAAAATTGGAAGACAGTTTGGTGGAGTAGAAGCCCAACGAAGGGCAGGAACTGGAGAATTTGCTGCATATGGACAAGCAGCCAAAGCAGTTGGAAGAAAATTTACGGGTGCTTTGGATTATGTAAATAGTTTACGTGGAGAACAAGGACAACGACAATCTGCTGTTCAACAGTTTGCATCCCGAATGGGAAGTGGTGATGGAGGTGACATAGGACAACATGTCGCAAATGCACTAAGAGGAGCTAGACAAAGAGGTAGAAAGGCACTGGGTGGAGTTTATTCCGGGGGATTCGCGCCTAAAAATGAACGCCAGGCAAAAGCAAAAGTAGAGCTATGGCGTAGACTACCAGGCTTTCTTAGAGAGATATATAGCCTAAGAAATCAAGAACATGCAAGACAACTTGATCATATAAGGGATATAGAAGATAGAAACGAACGAAAAAGTTCTATGGATCAATGGAGGGAATGGAGCAAAGGAATACATAGCGAGATAGAATCTAGACCAAAAATGTAGTTTGATTTTAATTTTTCTAAATAGTATAATAATATATAAGGATTCATTTCTGGAGAATCAATATGGGTTTAGTTGACATACAACAATATTATAAGCAACGACTTTTAAAAGAAGTTTCTATTGAAGAGAAGGCTGAACGAGAAGCTCGTGAAGAGGGCTTTGATGATTTCTCTGATGATAAAGCTTCAGGAATGCGTCGTGCCAGAAAGATTATGGAAGCTATTCAACGCAAAGAATCTTATACTGAGGCTTTAGATGAGAAATTTGAAGAGTCTATTGAAAAAGGAACTTATGCACGAAGAGATACAGCGGCTGTAGCTACCGCTATTGCTCAACGACAGGGAGAGACTGATTTTAGCACTGGGAATAAGAAAACTGGTAAAGCGATAGGACGAGGAGCTAGAGTACGTGATACTATTGCTGCTGCTATAGATGCTAAACATGGGCCGGGAAGTTACCCCGGTACAGCTAATTGGAAATATGATGAAGGAAAAGACTCTGGTAAAGGTAAAAAAGAAAAAGCTATACAAAGTATGTTGAAGGCTTTTCCTCCAGAATTAGCTTCTTTAATGTCTGCTGCTGCAGGATGGGCATTAAGTAGTGATGTTGGTAGAGTAGGTCAAATGACTCCCGAACAAACTAGTGAATGGGAAAGAACCTTATCTGCTGCGGAAAGGAGAAATTTAGAACGAACCTTAAGAAGTAAAATGCGGAGGAAATCTGCAGATACATCTTTAAATAAAGATGCATTTGAGTCCTTACAGTCTCGTTATGAGGATTCTACAGATACTTATATTAAAAGAACTCCTCTAATTAATATGTTAGAGAAAGACCATTCTACTATTCCTCCACGACAGGGTTTACAGTGGGATGCTGTAAAACACAGATGGACACGACCTGAAAATATAGGCCATACAGTTATTGAAGTTCAGGGTAAGAAACGTATACGAGGGACAGGTACAGGGGCACACGAGAGAACTGTGGGTGGTCATGGATCAGGAAAAGTACGGCGAGTGGAATTTGGACGACGGTTTAAGGGAGCCTCAGATGCCGGTGTCATTAGACCACATGAGAGTAAAGGAACATCTAAGTATATAAAGCCGAGAAAGAGGTAAGGAGGATGTAATGGTTAGAAAAGCCGTAACAACTACAAAGACAGTAAAAAAGAAGATGGCGCAACAGCCTGTAGAAGTTTTTAATGAAAAACCTATTGAAAAGAATAGCGATATACCTAAACGATATTATATACAGGTTTGGAAAAAGATACAGCCTAGCGATGTTCGTTTCGATGAGGTTGTTGGTACCCTTTATTGGTCTGATGTTAAACAAGATATCATAATAGAGAGTCTACATAATAATTATTCTTCAGAAATTGAAGATTTGTTGAAAGGAGATTTAGCTTTATCTAATGGAGTGTTCGTTTCTCGTAATGAAGCTCCAAAAGAATGGGTTAAGAATGTTCCAAAAGCAGCCTTGGGTTATGGTTTTTATGCTACTTCGTATATGGAGATAGTTGATGAAACTGAATAATTTTTTTAATAAGTCTAATAAACAAAATAAGTCTAATTCTAAAGTAATTTCGTTTGTTAATGAAACTCAAAACAATGCTTGGAGGGCTGAAGTACAAAGATTACAAGATGAATTAGATAGATTAAAGACTGTGGATGAAGAACGATCTCTTTTTAACCAGAGAATGCAAGCCGCAGAGATTCAACTTCATGAGACACTGGAACGAGAGATCGTTGGACAAGCGCATAAAACTTTATTAGAGGAGGAAGTTAAACAAGGGGGAGTTTTAAAAACTAGAAACTACGAGTTGGAAAATGAGTTAAGAGATATTAAAGGACAACTTGGTATCAAAGAAAGTTATTTAGAACAAGCTGCACATAATAATCTAGAATTAAATAATCGAGTTGGTGTATTAACAGAGCAAGTTGAGGAAAGTTCACAGATAGAAAGAGGTTTAATACGAGGATTGGAAGAAACTATTCAGGGATCAGCAGCGAATAAACACGAACTTCAAGAAACTCAGAGCAGGTTTTCGGCAAGTGAAGTAAAATTAAGTGAGGTTACAGAAAATTATGTTAACCTAAAGACTGATTACAGTAAACTTAATACGGTTGCGGAATATTGGAGAAGGGTTTCAGAAACCGTGCAAGCTGAAAATGATGATTTAGAACAGACAAGTGCGATATTACAACAATTGCAAAAAGATGTTAAAGTGGAAAGAACTCAACAAAAAGGTATAACTAAGATACAAAAAGGTGCAGTAGAAAAACTACAGGGACAATTAACTGTTGTGACTGAAGCATTAGAACATTTAACTTTTAAAAATAGGTATTTATTGAGTTTGGTTTCTTCTTTGCGTAAAGAAGCAGCAAAACCTCGATATTTATCTATGAGTTCTATAGCTCAGAAGGAAGGATTTAAGATGCCTTTTGGAAAGGACAATATAAGAAAACAATTTTTGGGTACTTCTTCCCCTACATTATTGAAGTTTAAAGTAAAGGAGGACGGAAATGACAACTAGACCGTGGAGACAAGAGATAGAATTGTTACAGAATTATCCAAGACATAAGACATTTACATATACAACTAGTAGTTCAAGTGCTGAAACTGCTGTAGATGTTTCAGCGTCAATGGAAGAATGTAACAAAGTATCTTTTATTGTGGAAACAGCGGATGCTTACATCGAATTTGATGGAGATGCTACAACATCATCTATGTTAATTCCTGCTAACGAAGGGTATTTTGATGATTCTGTTTATGTAGGATCAAAAATAAGTATTATTCGTTCTGGTAGTACGAATGCTCGAATTCGAGGAATTATTTGGGGGAGGTAACTAAATGCCTATTACTGGGTTAGACCGAATGCCGGGTTCTGGCTTAGCTCGTGGAACCCTATTTGATAAAGAATTAAATACTCCTGCCATCGAAGTTATAACTGCAACCGTTACTGGTTCTATTGTTCTTGAGAAGGATGGCGAGAATAGCTATACGATTGCTTGGACACAACCAAGTGGTGCGGATAGAATTTTGTCTATTCCAGCATTAGGTGCTGCTGATACATTTGTCTTTCTTACAGCTACTCAAACGATAACTAATAAAGCATTTACAGGCGTAACCGACTTTGATATGACCTCTGGTGATAAAACTATTTTAGATACTATTGGTTCTAATAGTCTTACAATAGGTGCTGGCGGTACAACTGTTATTATTGCCGGCAATCTAACTGTTTCAGGAACAACTACGACTGTTAATACGACAACCTTAAATATAGCTGATTCGCTGTATGCACTAAATACGGACGAAACTGGAACTCCATCACAAGATGCTGGGTTTGTGGTTGAAAGAGGTACGTCAGCTAATGTCGGTTTTATGTGGGATGAATCAGCAGATGAATTTGTTATTATAAATACCGCTGAGACAGGATCAACTGCAGGTAACGTTACTATTTCCAGCTATGCAAATTTTCAAGCTGCTAATATAGCAGGAACTTTAACTACGGCGGCACAAGGAAATGTGACTTCTCTGGGAACCTTGACAGCCCTTACCGTTGATGATGTTAGTGTGGATGGTAAAGTAGTAACTATGACAGGTTCTTCTGGAGATACTGCGGTATTTACAGTTGGGACTAATGGAACTCTTTCTATAGTCACTACGGACACAGCCGCAGCCGCAGCTAATTTACAGATAACTGCTGATGGAACAGTTGACATAGATTCTGTAGGAGTCTTAACTCTTGATTCTGGTGCCGCAATAAATCTAGAGCCGGCAGCAGGATCAGCTATCTTATTGGACGGTACTATAAGTGTAGATGCTGGAGTAATTACTGGAGCAACTTCTATTACATCTACAGCATTTGTTGGAACGTTATCAACCGCAGCGCAGGGAAATGTAACTTCTCTTGGAACGCTGACAACTCTTACTATCGATAATATTAATATTAATGGGAATACTATTATTAGCACAGACAGTAATGGTGATATTACATTAACTCCAGATGGAAGTGGTGAAGTAAATATAGCGGCCGGTAATTTAAATTATGCTGGAACCGCCATAACCGCTACTGGAGCAGAGCTTAACTTACTTGATGGTGGTACAGTTAGAGGAACGACTGCTGTTGCTAGTGGCGATGGTATTGTGATTAACGATGGTGGCACAATGAATATGACCAACGTAGATACTGTTTCTACGTATTTTGCAAGCCATAGCGTTGGCGGTACTAATATTGTCACAACTGGAGCATTAGATGCTGGCTCAATTACTTCAGGATTTGGGGCAATTAATACTGGGTCTAGCAATATCACCACAACTGGTACAATTACATACGGAAATTTGTCTGACGGGTCTATTTCAGTGACGGCGTGGGTAGATGAAGATGATATGAGTTCTAATTCAGCTACTCTTATACCTACACAACAGTCTGTAAAAGCCTATGTTGACGGTTCTGCTCAAACTATGGGAGACGGCTTTGTAATTGAAGACGATGATGGAACAGAAGTTACTATAACTGAAAATAAAGAGATGAAAATAATAGGGTCTGGTGTAACTATTAACTGGACAGATACCAGTACTGGTAGTGATGGTGACCCCTATGACCTCACAATTACAGTGGATGCAGCCCAAGGTAATATCACCTCGCTGGGTACGCTAACAGCCCTAACCGTTGATGATGTAGTTGTTGACGGCAAAGTCATTACGATGACAGGTGATACTAGTGATACCGTTGTGTTTACTGCTGGAACGAACGGCACTCTTTCGATAGTCACTACAGATGCAGGAGGAGCCGCTGGAAACATCCAGATCACTGCTGACGGTACGGCGGAACTAGCTGGGACAACGGTCACGCTGGACTCAGCGGCGGACATTGAACTAGAGGCCACCGATGACATCAATGTTCCTTCGGCTGTTGGCCTAACCTTCGCGGACGACGGCCAGAAAATTGAGAGCGATGGCACCGATTTCACGATAGCGTCAGGGGCCAAGTTGAACCTGACTGCCACGAGCGATGTGCATGTTGCCAACGGCACGGGCGTTGTGGTCGGTCACACGGCGCAGGTTTCTAGTGGTGGCGGTGGGGACGCTCCAGAGGTGCAGATTCTGGGCACGGCTGGGCCGGACTCCTCCTTGCAGATAGGCAGGTGGAGTGCCAACGCATCAGGCCCATCGTTGAGGTTCATCAAAAGCCGTGACCCAGCAATCGCTGAC
>Ga0208315_1000141_pt1 | contig 78458 bp, 56 predicted proteins | sample MalvireepMed_215_FD_184239 | JGI IMG/M metagenome (GOLD analysis project Ga0208315, IMG submission 184239) | Marine viral communities from the Global Malaspina Expedition - Malaspina viral metaG DeepMed_215 (SPAdes) (version 2) | ecosystem: Environmental > Aquatic > Marine > Oceanic | place...
CACCTTAAAAAATAGACAGCGGGTTGGGCTGGGTGATTTTTCTGGTGTTAGACGCCAGCAACCCATGCGGCAGAATGGTTGCTCACTTACTCGTCTATTTTTAGCGGGAATTCTTAGCCAACTGTATTTCGTATACACTGACGTATGTATGAGTTTGTCGTAATATTTAGTGGTTATTCAACCCTTCACAATCTGTGTCAGAAAGCGCTCTTGGAGAAACAATGTTAAAAGCCGTACCCATTGACGAATTGAAGCCTGGCATGTACGTCAATCAAGTGCTTGAACAAAGCGGCGCACTAAAAATGCGCTCAAAAGGAATAGTCAAAACTCAGAAAGTCATAGACACACTTAGAACACGGGGTATTCAACGCGTAGAAATTGATACCGAAAAGTCGAAAGGCTTAGTGGAAGACATTGCCCCAGCGCCAGAAAGTGTAACCCCAGACACGGCAACGCAACCACAAGAAAAACCCATTAATCGAGAATCGCTAAACGAGGCTAACGACTTATATTTTGACGCAGTGAATATTCAAAACGGTTTCTTGAAATCGTTAAAGCGTGGCGCAGCAAAAGACCTAAAACCCGTCGAGGAATTATCGCAAAGCTTAATTGAAAGCGTATTCGATAATAAAGACGCCCTCTCCTGCTTAACGTTAATCAAAGATGCCGACTCCTACTTGCTTGAGCACTCTATCAATTGCAGCATCATCATGGGTATGTTTACGCAGTTTTTAGGTTACGACCGTGACATTATTGATCAAGCCAGTTTAGGGGCATTGTTGATGGATGTGGGCATGTCTTCTCTTCCCGAAGAAGTAAGAAATAACACAGGTGAGTTCTCTCATGCCGACTGGGAAGTAATGAAAACCCATGTGGAAATTGGTATAGATTTAGTTGAGCAATGCGGCGACATTTCAGATTTAGCGCTTTCTATTATTGCACAACACCATGAACGGCAAGACGGCAGTGGCTATCCTCGTGGCTTAGCGGGTGATGATGTAAGTGAACTTGCTCGCATCGCCGCCATCGTAGATGCCTACGATGCCATGACATCCAACCGCCCTCATAAAGAAAGTATCACGCCTACCCAGGCACTTAAGCGGTTAACCAGTATTGATAACCTCGACCAAAATTTAGTGACCCAATTTATTCAATGTGTGGGGGTTCACCCTGTGGGGTCATTGGTTCGATTGAAAAGTGGCAAGCTAGCCATTGTTAGTCAGCGCGGTAAGCGAGATGCCTTAAGCCCTGTGGTCATGTCTTTTTATAGCGTGACGTCAAATCATTACAATGAAATTAAGCGAATCGATTTAAGCCAATATGATGACGAGATAGTCTCAGGTGTTCGTCCAGAAGACTTTAAACTTAATTTATCGAAGTTTTTCCAAGAAGTATTCATAAGCCAGGCGCCGAATTAGGCGCCTGTGACATTGGCTGGCAAACAGGCTAAAAAATAGCGACGCCCGTTACCAGTCCGTTAATGCGCTCATAGAAAACAATTCTCCTTCAAAGGAAAGAATGACGCGCTGCGCCTCTATATTGATAATTTGCACTTTATCGTCAATCCAGTCCCCCTCGAACCTTTGCACACCGTTAACGCGAACCCAGCGATCGTCCACTTGTGACGCATACATATGCGCACTGAAGTTCATACTAGGAAGCCGTGTTAACAGACGCACCGGTAATTGGTCCACCCGTTGAATATCATCGTGAACGGTAAGAGGCCTTGCAGGTTCAGAGCGCCCTTCGTCGGTTTGCTTATCGAGCGCTTCTACAGCCGCGTTAAAACGGGCTAATAACTCAGGCGACACCGCAATATCACTGTCACTGCCACTGTCATTGAGTACTTCTCCACCTTCTTCTGATAACGACGCAACCGCACTTTCTTGTACCTCATCGTCCTTGTTCTGTGCTGCCAAGGGTGGTGTCTGCTTGTCATTTAACCCGCTGGATTGATTAACGTTAGCTACATGAGGGGCCTGTTTGCCCTCGGTATTCGCGTCTTCAGCGGACGCAACATTTACCGCAACCTCTGCATTAGTATCAAGGGGCGTAGGTGTATCGTCGGTAAAAGGCAAAGATGAGATATCCGCAGGCGGGGTTATCGCAACTGGAGTAATTTGCGTATCTTCATGTGAAATTAACGGCCACCAAAGACTTGGCGTAGCGGCCATAAAGCCTATGCCCAACCCCAACAATAGGGTAACACCGAAGGCTGCAAGTTCTTTCGCATACACAGACCACATTGACGGTAACCCCTGAACGGTGGGCAAAAACAAACTTCGATTAAATTGTTCGGAAAGCGACGAGTCAAAATTGGCTTTGGTATCGTGCTCGCCTCTCAACAGAGCTTGAGTTTGGGTTCTATGTTGAGTAACCGGTGCAATTTCTACTGTTTGGTCTGGGTCAATTTCTAGCTCTTGCACGCCCATTTCCGCCAAACCTTGCACCATGGCATCACTTGTCACTAACCCTGATTTTCTAATTTTGACGGGGCCATTTTGTTTTGTGATTTGAATAATCACCATGCCCGGCGTTAAGTTTTCAATGGTCACCACGTTAGACATAAAGGCTCCCTAAACCATAGCCACACCCAATTGCGAGTAAAAACACGCCGATAAGATGCCATTTACGCTGACTATGTAAACGCTGCCTGACAACGTCTTCACCTAAAATTTGTTCTGCCGCAGCAAAAAAAATGGGCTTTTTCACTACAGCGTGTTGTTTTGTAAAAGAGAGCGTTAAGGCTCTGTCACATAGCAAATTAATAACCCGAGGGATACCCCCGGTTATTTGATGCACCGCCTTCAATGTAGACTGACTAAAAATGCTGACATCGCCATGGGCTACGCTAAGACGATGTGCGATGTAAGCTTTCACTTCTAAAGACGTAAGCGGCAGTAAATGGTAACGCGCGGTAATACGTTGGGCTAACTGACGTAATTCGTTACGTTTCAGTAACTGCTGCAATTCTGGCTGACCAATTAATACCACCTTAAGGAGCTTCTCGCGGTTGGTTTCTAAATTGGTTAGCAAACGCAATTGCTCTAATACTTCGGGCAACAAGTGCTGGGCTTCATCCACCATAAGTACAGTGTTAATTCCGGCCTGATGATTCGCCGCTAATTTACCTAAAATAAGATCGGTAAAATACTTCAAGCTGGCTTGAGGCCCACTGTACGCAATACCCAACTCGTCACACACCGTGGCAAGTAACTCTAACGCAGATAAAGTGGGGTTTAAAATCATTGCCACTTGCGTATTATCGGGTAACTGCTGTAGTAGTTTTCTCGATACGGTGGTTTTTCCCGTGCCGACTTCACCGGTCAGCATAACGAAGCCACCGCTTTCGCGAAGCCCGAATGTTAAATGCGCTAATGCTTCCTTATGCCTAGGACTCATATAGAGATAATCAGGGTTCGGGGCTATTGAAAACGGGTTATCGCTTAACCCGAAATAGTTCAAATACATGGTATTCGCTAAGTAATGGTAAAAACGAGGATTAAACTACCAGAGCACGAGGGTAAGTAAAAGGGCGCTTTACACGCACTGACAATTTTATTTGGAACATTGATATACTACTTCTTTTTATCACCCCGATTCAAAAGCGAGAATACATGCAGGTTTATTTAGTTGGCGGCGCCGTGAGAGACACTTTGTTAGAAAGACCTGTCACGGAAAGAGACTATGTCGTGGTTGGCGCTACGCCTGCAGAAATGCTCGCCAAAGGCTTTACCCAAGTGGGAAAAGATTTTCCTGTTTTTCTTCACCCAAAAACCGGTGAAGAATATGCCCTGGCCCGTATCGAGCGAAAATCAGGTGCAGGCTACACTGGGTTTGTCTGCGATGCCTCATCGTCTGTCACCCTAGAAGAAGACTTGAAGCGCCGCGACCTTACGGTAAATGCGATGGCGTTAGATGATGACGGCAATATTATTGACCCCTACAAAGGGCAGCAAGATATAGAAAACCGCTGTCTTCGCCATGTTTCTGCGGCTTTTAGTGAAGATCCATTACGGGTGTTTCGTGTGGCTCGATTTGCCACTCGCTACCGCTATTTGGGTTTTACCATTGCTCCTGAAACCCTGACATTAATGCAATCTATGGCAAACAGCGGCGAATTACGTGCTCTGAGTGCAGAACGCGTATGGCAAGAAACTAAACGCAGCCTACTTGAAGCCACGCCAGACGTGTTTTTTACCGTACTGGCTGAAAGCCAAGCATTAACCAGCTGGTTTTCAGAGCTTGGCGAGCACCTAACCGAGGCTTTAGCCTGCTTAACATTAGCCGCCTCGCCACTGTCAGTATCGTCAGAAGAGGCAAGCCATGATAAAGACACCCAACTGACATTGCGCTTTTCTGCACTGTGCAGCCCATTAAACCCCACTCAAGTATCACAGTTATGTTCAAGATTGAAAGTGCCGAACCAGGTCAGCGATCTCGCGCGGCTGCTTAGTCAATTTAAGCAGCACCTACTGACTGATTTTTCGGCCACCGATAGCGTGAACGAAGTCGCTAGTGCACTGCTTAATATTTTTAATGGCGCCGATGCATGGCGGCGACCAGAAAGGTTTAGCTTGTTGCTAACGGCCATGACGCCATTAGCAAAGCGTAGTCATCTTGATTGGCCAGCTCAAACAACCTTGATTCAACGTGCGCTTTCGGCAGCAAATGATGTAAACGTGCAAGACATCATTGCCACAGGAATAAAAGGGCCCGCAATTAAACAGGCTCTGAACGATGCCAAGTGCAGCGCTATAGCTCAAGCGATATAAAGGCAACCTCAATAGAGGTTAACTCGGCATGGCATAGTGGCTTTTTCAAATAGTGCGATTCTCACATAAATGCTACACTATGCCCCATTCATTTAAAGTGTTTTTATACTATGACTTTCGAAGAACTCGAACTAGACGACGCCCTGTGCCATGCTGTGGCGGACATGGGCTTTGAAACCCCCACCAGTATTCAAGAACTGGTTATTCCTCATGCTTTAGACGGGCGTGATATTTTAGCCTCTGCGCCGACAGGCACAGGAAAAACAGCTGCCTTTTTGCTTCCTGCGTGTCAGTTTCTACTCGACTACCCTCGCAAGCAACCAGGCGCCACCCGTATTCTTATTCTCACGCCTACCCGAGAACTTGCTTTGCAAGTTTACGAGCAGGCCAAGGCCATGACTAAGCATACCCAATTGGTGTGTGGCGTAATTACAGGTGGTATAAATTACGGCACCGACAAAGAAACCCTTAGCCAAAACTTAGATATTTTGGTGGCGACACCGGGTCGACTACTTGAACACATCGAAAAAGAAACCGCTGATTGTCGCGATATCGAGTGTTTGATCCTTGATGAAGCTGACCGCATGTTGGATATGGGTTTCTCAACGGTCGTTAACCAGATTGCAGCTGAAGCGCGCTGGCGTAAGCAAAACCTGTTGTTCTCTGCCACGCTGGAAGGTAAAGGGGTTAAAACCTTCGCCCACGACATTCTTAACAACCCTGAAATTGTTGAAGCGAACCCGTCGCGTAAAGAGAAAAATAAGATTCATCAGTGGTATCACCTCGCTGACGACATGAACCACAAGCAAGCCTTGCTGGTTAATATTCTGAAGCAAGAGACAACTACGTCAGCGGTTGTGTTTGTGAAAACCCGCGACCGCCTGCAAATGCTAAAAGACTTCTTAGCGTCTAAAGATATTCCGGTGTGCTGGCTTCAGGGCGAAATGCCACAAGACAAACGCAACGCAGCGATGGCCCGCTTCAAAAGTGGTGACGTCCCTATCTTATTAGCAACTGATGTTGCTGCCCGTGGTATCGACGTACCTAACGTCAGTCACGTTATTAACTTCGACATGCCGCGTAAAGCCGACGTTTACGTACATCGCATCGGCAGAACAGGACGGGCTGGCGCAAAAGGCACTGCAATTTCGTTAATTGAAGCTCACGATTTTGAAATGGTGGCTAAAGCAGCACGCTATATGGGTGAACCCTTAAAAGCACGCGTGATTGACGAACTACGTCCTAAAAACAAAACACCTAAAATTGGCCCGAGAAAGAAAAAAGTAAAAGACAAAGCTAAGGCGAAAGCGAGGCCCAAAAAGCGAAAGTAAATAAAAGTAACCTTCAGGTGAGTTAATGCGGTGTGCCAGGATGTAGGTTGAACATTGCCGGCACAAACCCTCTGCCGCAGGGATACGGCAGTGTAGCGCACATGGATGTGTTTAGCCCCCTATGCTTTAGCTCACCGTCAGTTCAAAAGAGTACACAATGAAATTTCCAGAAAAAATTGTTCTCGCCACAGGTAACCAAGGCAAAGTAAAAGAGTTTGCCTCTTTATTTGCTGACTACGGCGTAGATGTGGTTGCACAGAAAGAATTAGGGGTTTCAGATGTGCCTGAAACCGGTACCACCTTTGTAGAAAATGCTATTATTAAAGCCCGACATGCAGCGCAAGTGACTGGCCTGCCAGCCATCGCCGACGACTCTGGTTTAGTGGTTGACGCCTTAGGGGGCGCACCAGGTATTTACTCTGCACGTTATGCTGGTGACCACGCCACTGATGAGAGCAACATCGACAAGCTACTGAATGCCCTTGAAGGCCAAGCCAATCGCAAAGCCCATTTCTTTTGTACGTTAGTTTTTATGCGTCACGCCGACGACCCAGTTCCATTGGTAAGCCAAGGGAAATGGCAAGGTGAAATATTGTCATCACGCGCTGGTAAAGGCGGCTTTGGCTACGACCCTGTATTTTATGTTCCCTCTCATAAATGCACCGCTGCTGAGTTAGAGAAAACTGAAAAAAATCGCATTAGTCACCGAGGAAGTGCACTAGGTATTTTATTGCAATCGATGAGATCCACTTTTGCGTAACCCTCCCTTAAGCCTTTACATCCACATCCCATGGTGTGTTCAAAAATGCCCGTATTGTGATTTTAATTCTCACGGGCTTAAGTCTGACTTGCCTGAAAAAGAGTATGTCGCTCATCTTCTTGACGACTTAGCGATAGACGCCAAACGTGTTGGCAATAGGCAAGTTGAGACCATCTTCATTGGGGGCGGCACACCAAGCTTATTTTCAGCTGATGCCATGGCAGCTATTTTAGAGGGCGTCAAAGCACGCATTGACTTAGCGCCGAATGCGGAAATTACCATGGAAGCTAACCCCGGCACGGTTGAGGCGGGTAAATTTGCCGGATTTTATCAAGCCGGTGTGAATCGAATTTCAGTAGGGATCCAAAGCTTCCAACCCCACCATTTGAAGGTACTGGGAAGAATTCACAATGAACTCCAAGCGGAAAATGCAGTTAAGCAAGCTCATAGCGCTGGGTTGCCCACCTTTAACCTAGACTTAATGCACGGCTTACCAGAGCAAAGTGTGGAAAACGCCATGGGTGATTTGCAGCAAGGTATCGCATTAAACCCTTATCATTTATCGTGGTATCAGCTGACTATTGAACCCAATACGCCTTTTTATTCGCGCCCACCTGCACTGCCCGACGACGATATTTTGTGGGAAATTCAACAGCGCGGACATGAGATTCTTGAAGCCGCAGGCTATCATCAATACGAAATATCTGGCTACGCTAAACACGGCCATCAATGCCAACATAATTTAAACTATTGGCGGTTTGGTGATTATCTGGGTATTGGTTGCGGCGCTCATGGCAAAATTACAGATGCAAAAAAAGGCACCATCCATAGAACGGTGAAAGTAAAACACCCGAGGGGCTACATGGAAATAAGTAGGCCGTACCTTGACACCCAAACCCAGGTGGCAGAAGACGATTTGCCTTTCGAATTTTTTATGAATAGGTTTAGGTTGGTTGAGCCTTGCCCTATTGACGATTTTTCGTCATTCACGGGGTTAACATTGCCAAAGGACGTCGATACCGCATTAGCCGACGCACAGCAGCAAGGATTACTTCGACTATCACCGTCACACTGGCAGGTTACTGATAAAGGCCGCCGGTATTTAAACAGCCTTCTATCTTGTTTTGTGTAATCGCTAATCTTTGCTGTCTTGGCTAGAAGTTATAATGTTATACGGTTTAAACGCGGGGAGACTCTCTCGTAACTTCTCCTCGGCAATGTCTAAGCGTTTAAGCTTGTTACAAAACCACTGCGCCTTCTTACGAAGCGTGGTGGCTTTATCGCCAACATCCCGTTCTAGTTGTTCACCCACCGTGCCTAGCTGACGGGTAATTTCAGCCACTTTTTCGCTGCTCACTTCGCCATTACTGGTATTAATACCACTAATCGCCGATAAAATGCCGCCTACAGAGGTGGAAATTGCTTCTTCAAGTTGTGCTTCTATCTCGCTATCCACGAAATCATCAACGCTTTCTAGCGACCCAGGGCCAATAAAATAATGATTACTCGCATGGCGGAATTTATCTTTCACTCGCGCCTGTACCCGTTTCATGGCGGTGTTCAGCCTAGCGTAGCTGTCGTGATCGCTGCCAACTAACCCTAGATAAACATGCTCTATGGTATCAATGGCCAAATCCACGCCTTCAGTAGCCAATATGATCATTTTGGGCACCACATAATGTAGCCCATCGGAATACTCTCGCAACCAAACGGCCTGTTCAGGTGTTAGCTCTTGCCATCGACCAGCGATGAAAAGCTGATCTTGATTATTAATTTGAACGAGGGTTCGCGACTTCTCCATTACTCGTACTTGAGTATCGTTAACGGCAAGGCCATAGCCAAAGTCGATATTACAGGTAAATTCAGCCATGGCCGGCGTACACCAGCTGAGCGATAGAAAACTAAGTAAACCCGTGATCAGGTATTTAAAATCATTCATGAGGGTATTGTGGCTAGCTTCTACTGAAATAGAAAGGTGACTTGAGTCTAAACCGCTAAAAATCAGGGTGAAGCAGAGGCGAGAAGTACCTTTACGATTAAAATAAAAGCACGCAGTATAACGGCGTGCTTTTCAGTATTATACTTAAAGCCTGTGCATTTAGACTAAAGACTAAATTCTTTAATCGTCGGTGTAAGTTCTCACTAAACGCACGTAAATGTAGCGATCTTTCTCTTTTATGGAGTGACTCGCGTTAAAGAATGCGACCACCCAAGCCCTATCAGGATCGTCTGAGGACGGTGTTGAAGTCCAAAAGTCATCCGGTGGGGTTTCTGGAAATAGCGTGCTATTTACCGCTGGGCGTACACACTGGCGCTCTGCAATAGACGCCAGCTCTTTTACATTAGGTAATCGCCATCCTAATAAATCTTCGTTACTGGCTTCTTGCGCTAACTGCAATGCTTCTTGCCATGTGTATTTCACCGCTTCACCGTCGCAGGTGGTGCCATCCCAAGTTTGCCCTTCTGCACATCGTTTCCAAACTAAATCTGTAGTGTCGTGCAAGTACGTGCTGCTGGTTACTTCACTAAAATCAGTTTCAGGCGTGGTTTCTAAACCACTGGATAAACAGGTTTGTGCCGACACCTGAACAGACATTATTGCAAACGACGCCAATGCGGGTAGTAAAATTTTCATTGCTATCTCCCAGCTCTCACTAAGCGAACTCTTGCCGCAGAAGACTTGTTTAAAAAGTTATCTACACCGGAGTCGAAATCCAGTGCCCAGGCGTTTTGTGCATCTTCACTATTCACACCATCAGCACTGGGAACCGAAGTCCAGTACCATACAGGATCGGTTCCCACCGTTCCGGTGTAGGGAAAGTAGTCTTCATCTATGGCTATACTGTCTGATAAACCTAAATGCATAAGGGTAAATAGTTCATGATGCGTCGGCATGCGCCAATCGTAAAAGCCACATAGTCCCTGTTCATTTAACGCGTTCTCGTAGGCTTGGGTATTGCAGCTGGTCAATGAACATGAGGTGTCGTCACCATTTTCGTCACCCACATAGCCCCCGTTGGTGTCATCGCTATACCAAGAGTAAAGGTAGTCTTTGTCTTGCAAACCACCGTCGTCGGTTTTCACTTCCCACACTAAACCTGTCACATTGTCTCGCACGCATGACCAGGTGTCGGCGCTGGCATCTTGCTCGTCGCCGTTAGCATTTAAACGCGTAAAATCGAAACCGGCTTTTCCTCGCCCTGCTTTTTCGATATAACCATTTTGCTCCACAATGTCAGCACCTCGTTGGCCATCTTGGCCGGGCCAGTCGTTTTGTTGCGCCTGTGTTAGCGCGTTGCCTGTGGCTTGCTGTAAAAAACCTGTGTCGTTGATAAGTGGCGTGGGCATTACTCTTACCCCCACGTTAATGGTGTCTTCCACTTGATTGCCAAAAGCATCGGTGACCGTTAGCGTGTAAGCAACCACAGTGTACTCACTGACCGAAGGTGCAATAGCAAAGGTAGACAATACATCAGTGTCGTCGATGGCTTTAATGCTTACATACCCGTCTTTCTCACTTGCGACATACTCTGACGCCGACACATTATTACTTTGCCCCCAACTGTATGTAAGAGGTTCAGCCTCAGAAATACTGGTGCTAGCAGTGCCTTCTAAAATAATGATTTCACCGCTAAATACCCCTTGAGAATAACCAGCATCCACAACGGGTAAAGTATCGCTTTTTGATTGCACAGTGAGTGTTACTGTGGCCGTGTCGGTTGCGCCTTCGCTGTCGGTGACTTCCAATTGAAAGGTAATGCTTTCTTCGTCATTTAAAATAGGCGTGGTGAAGGTAAGCGTCGATAAATTTGTTTCTTCACCCACAATCACATTGGTGCCGTCGGTCTGTGTCCAGCTGTAGTCACTAATAGCGTCGCTCGAGTCACTGGCATCTTCATCGGAGCTAGCTGAGCCATCAAGTATTACCTCCACGCCGCCAGGAAAGTAATTCTCATCAAGCCCTTCCCATTCGGGAACAGAAATGTCCGCCACTGGGGCGATATTAACCGGGCTTACGGTGATAATAGTGAAGTCGCTGTCGGCATTACCTGACGTATCGTTTACCGACACGGTAAGCGTATATTCCGTGGCCACCGAAACCGCAGGCGCGGTAAAACTTGCTTGAGATGAACTGGTATCTTCATGGGTAAGTGTGAGTGAAGGCGACGCGGTCCAATTGTACGTGTATTCCCCGTCACCTCCGGTAACTTCAGCGCTCAGCGAATAGGTGGCGCCTTCAGTGACTGTATCGTCAGGGCCCGCATTCACAAGCAATTCACTGTCATTATCGGTGTCGGTACCGCTGTCTGAATTGGCATCAGAGCCGCCACCACCGCATGAAGATAAAAAGAACACTGTGGCAACAGTGAAAAGCGCACGCTTGGCATACGCACCACTTCTAATTTGCATAGGAACTCCCGCAATTCGGTACCCTATAAGAGCCGAATAAAAAACGTGAATAAAATTAACTGTGAGTTGAGCGCACTTTTTGATGCACTTTATAGCAGGGATTGATTGCGCTCTTGCGCCTCTGATATTGATACCTGTAGCGCCTCAAGTTGCTTTTTCCCTACAGCCACGTCTGTCATGTCGTAAATCATCATACTGACGTAATCAACCTTACCGGTCGCCGAGGTCAGCGGCGTTAACGTGATATTTTGATACATAAATGACTCACTACCTGTAATCGGCCGGTAGTTGGGAAACTTGAATAAATATGGACGCTGTTCCCATGTCATAAAGGCGCGGGTTTTTAGGTCAAATACGGGGTTAGACTTCTTCTTAAACCAGTCTTCTTTGATGGCCGGAAAGAGGTCAAATAACGATTTGTCGCGGACTTCACTGGGTAGCATACCACTGTGACTTTCCATGAACCCATTCCATACCTGAATTTGGTACTGTCGATTGAACACGACAATACCCACGTCCACGGATTGCAACATGTCCATCATCCAGTGAAATTCTAATAACTCATCTAATTGCTGGCTCATTACATATCCTCCAACAAGTGAGCTAACTTAGCGTTCATGGTTTTCATCGACTCTTCGGTAAAGAGCAGTATAAGATCGCATTGTACGTTATAGCCCTCTAGTCCATAGCTTAGTTCAATGGCAAGGGTACGTTTCCACTGCATTTGATTCATACTGATAATTTCTGTAATGGCTCTGTGTTGGCCCAAGACAATAGGATGCCCCTGACTAAAATTCACATCCATTTGCACCGCTAACCCGCTTAAGCAGGTGCCAATGAGTATGCTGGCAGCATCCATTAGCAGTTCAAGCTGTAGTTGATCGTCTACCTCACCTTCCACATTGAGTATTTTAGCCACGTCTTCAAAGCTGGAATCACTCAAAATGCACAGCGCTTCGCCACTGATACCCGGCCCTAGGAAGCCCTGACACACCGCGGTTACCTGCTCATGGCTTTCAATATCTGACAGCATCATATGCAGCTCAGACACTTCAATAAGATTGACATTAGGAATGGGTAAACGCACGAATACGTTCATGATGCGAGCTAAGTGATCTCCGGCCTGCCCCATCGCAATATTGGTAATTTCTTGGTAGCAGTCGCGAATATCTGGATCTAAGGGAGTTTGCTCAACTTCCTCTTCCACTTCAATATGTCGGATTTGATGCTTTTCGAGCATTTCATTCAAGGTTTTAGGATTAACCGGTTTGCGAATGAAATCGAGTGCGCCTAACGCGGTAACACGATCATAGGCTTCCGGTTGTATATCACCGGAAATAACAATGACCTTGGTATTTAAACCTTGATTTTTTATTGCCTCTAGCGTGCCATACCCGTCTAATACCGGCATATTTAGGTCGAGTAGTAGAAGATCTCCTTTCCCCTCGCTCAGCGCTGTCACGGCTTCTTGGCCATTTTTAGCAAAATGAACCGCCACATCCCAATCCTGCGGTAAACATTTAGCCACTTGCTTGCGAGCAACCAGTGAATCGTCACAGACGAGTACAGAAAACATTGAGCGAATACACCACCTTGAATTGACGATAACGCAGTCATGCGCATCACTTTAAACTTTATCGGCACTTACGCCTGTAACTAAAGCTACCAAATAACAACATACCTATAGTGACGTGTTATTGCTCTATTAGGAATAGCACTTTTGGCGGAATTTGCCACACTCAGTAAGTGCAATTTAGCTGAATGGCTAAGCGCCAATAAAAAATACGGGCAACACAATGGCAGTAACAATACCATTGACACATAAGCCTAACGTTGCCATTGCAGCCACATCATCACCCAATTGCAACGCTTTTGCAGTACCCACAGCGTGTGCCACTGTACCAAGCGCTATCCCTTGTGCTTGGGTGTCGTTAACCTTGCACAGCTGAAAAACCCAGGTTGACATAATTGCCCCCGCAATTCCTGTCATAATGACAAACACTGCGGCAAGTGCGGGAATACCGTTAATTTGGCTTGCGGTTTCCATGGCCAAAGGGGTAGTAATGGACTTAACCAGCATGCTCATTTGTAAGGCGGTGGAAGCGCTGCTTACCCATAACCCTAGCCATGCCGTAATGGGCGCAATCACGCCGCCAATAACGATACTAAGAAGTAAGCGCCAACCGTAGTGCTTTAGCACATGCCATTGTCGGTAAATGGGTAGCGCCAATGCCACTGTTGCAGGGCCTAGTAACCAATGAAGGAAACTTGCGGCCGTTTGATAGTTTGTCACCGACACCTGACTCACTAACAGGGCCAAGCTAATTATCGCGGAAGTGGTAATGAGGGGATGGGCAAGCGGGTGCCCTTTGCAGTATTTATTCACAACAAGCGCAGCGGCGTAGGCGATTAAGGTAAGGCTTAGCCAAAACCCGCCCGTGATAGATAGTGTTGTAGAGAGAATATCGCTCACTGGTTCCCCCTATCACCCTGCGGGTGTCTGTGCCGCATTAATTTACTAGCAATTTTAGCCGTAACCCCCAAGCTAAATGCAGTAAACAAAACCACAGCAACCACAATCGCTAGGCCATGGCGCTGAATGTCGGGCCAATACACAGACACACCAAGCACGGCAGGTACAAATAAAACTGACATATGTTTTAGTAGTGGCGCAACGGCGGTAGAAACCAAAGGCTCAACAATGTGGAAAGTAAACAAAACCCCTAGCAGCAAAAACAACCCAATTAGGGTACCAGGGAGTACTAAATCAAAATGGGCAGAAAGAAAAACACCAGAATAATAGCAAGAAAGTACCATGGCCCAACCTAACAGCCATTTTACTGCTTTATTCATCGACTATCTCCCTTACTGCATGACATCGCGCATTAGTAGGCAGAAAGTGTAACTGATATCACAGACGAGATACTAGCAGGACAAAGGTCTTATTATATGTTTACTGCAGTTCAGCAAGCATAGACGCCGCTTTTGTAGGATGCCATTGCGGCGTTTGATAACGTCGGCTCATCTTAAACCGCTGACCATCATCTAATATGACATGAAGCTGACTCCCTACTTTGTCTATTTTATCTACAAAGTCGAGATTAACCGCAACCGAACGGTTACACCTTAGGTAATATTCATGCCCTAACTTTTGCATCAGTTGACATAGGGTTGAACGTACTAACAAACGCCTATCAAGGGTATGAATTTCCATATAATCCCCACACGCTTCAATCCACTTAATATCCCGTGGTTGTAAACAACACCACCCATCTTGCGCTTTCACACTGACGATACCTGGCGCTTTAATAAGCGCGTGTTGACGACGAAGCGTAGCCAAAAGCGCATGCTCATTCACACCATATTGAATGCATAGCCCCTTCACCAAGCGTTGATATTGTCTGCGATGATGTGCTTTTTCGCAATGAAGGGTTAAGCGCTGAATGACGCATTCCAACTGCTTTTCATCAAAGGGCACATGAACAAACCCTTGGGCAGAATGGTTAAAAGCCGTTAAGGCATCGGATGTGGTTTCGCCCACCGCCACCCAGCACGAAGAAGGCTGGCAAAGTGACGCGAAACCTACGGGTAAAAAGCTTAAAGCGTTCGGATTTTGCTGCAACAACGCACTACAATCTTGCTCATTCTCGGCATGATAAATAGTGTCGAAAACATCCAGATCACAAAGCAAACTTACAAGCTTTGTTGCCTGACTTACCGATTGTAGAAAAACCAATGCAATCATGTTTGATACAGTTAATGAGTTTACGCAATACTAGGGAGAAAAAGGGACTGTGCAGAGCACAGCCCAACGCCCAGGGATGGTATCAAAGTAATGTGTCATTAACGTTTAGCAGTAAGCGTGGCACTGTCGGCATTGGTGCGGCGAGCAATAAGTTTACCCGTGGTAGAAGCATTATGTGTAAGCGCAAAGGTCAACATGTCTTGGCCGTTACACACTAAGCCTTTATTAAGGGTTTGAAAGCTTAAACGGCTGCGCTTTACTGCGCGCATTAAGGCTAGACGGTTATCACTCTTTATTGCTTCACACACAGCAATAAGATCGCCTTCAATTTCTTTTGGATAATCCCTCGCGTTTGCTGAACCAGCAGCTAAAGCAAACGACATACAAACTAGTGCAGATAAGGTAACGCGGCGTGACATAGACATAATCAATTTCCTCTGATGTATTTAATGTATGCGACAACGACCTATTTTCGTAACCGCAAACATAAACTAGTGAAATTTTGTAATAATCACGCTATAAAAACGTTAAAAGGTCGCTTTTTGCGACGTTGCGATAAGATGCCCATAAAGGCAGTTTAATAATCGTTGTAGCCTGCGGTTTGTCGGCATTTGTACACACTTTGATACAACCATTGAACTTTTATGAAACAGGGAAGACAACATGCTAGAGCAACAACCCTACCATTTGATTCGAGAGCAAATGCGCCCCGGTGACATCATTGCATTTGGTGGCAACAGTCTATTTTCAAAGTGGACAAAGCTGACTACGCGTTCTGCGGTGACTCACATTGCCATCGTGATGCAAACTACAATGCGAGACGAAGACAGTGGCAGATACTTTAACCAAGTGATGGAAGCCACCGTATATGAAGGCAAAAAAGGCGTGATGACAAACCGGCTCAGTGAGCGGGTACATACTTACGACGGCGACATCTGGTGGTTGCCACTGGGTGAAACTGCACGACAGCGCTTTAATGAGAGAAAACGCGACTTTTTCAACTTTATGTTTGCTCAGGATGGAAAAAAATATGATGTGCTTCAGTTATTCGGATCAGCGGTTGATGCACTAGACGATCACCCTATCTTTAAGAACATCAGTTATAATCAAGAAGACTTTAGCAGTTGGTTTTGTTCAGAATTAGTGGCAGAAGGATTAGAAACGGCGGGAGTTATTTCAGGGGTAAATGCGTCGGAAGTCACACCGGTAGACATATGCCGATTTTCAATTTTTGAGCCCAGGTACGTACAAGTAAAAGGCGAAGGTAGGCTGATAACCGGGTTTAATAGCTTATCGGCAGACAACTGGGGGCAAATTGCTTAAGCCCCCACGTCATAACACAGAACAGCTTAAAAAATGCTGTCTTGATGTATTTTAATAAACATACTAGTACCAATTTTACTGTAGTCTATTTTGTATTCTTTACCGTTAAGGGTTTGAATAAACAGTAGTGTTTTTTCATCACCAAAAACATCGCCCGTTGTTACGTCAACAAGCTCCATATCCATCATTTTGGCTTCGCGTTTGTTTTCAGGGATTTTCCCTTCATACTGCTTTATGCCTTTATAAGTAACGATTATCGGTGGATGCTCGTCACCATTAATGACTAACAAATCTAACTTTCTAATCTTATGGATAATGGTGTTACGACCACTAGTAATGAACGGCTTCTCTGTCATTCTTCTCTCCGCACCAGTCTGACTTATTCAGATCTGTGTAAAATTTGACTCAATAACGCCAAAGTTTAACATGCTAAAGACAATATAAATATTGGCATTTGGTTGAATTTATTGTCTAAAGTATAAACACAAATTCAACAAATAGTGTAATTTAGTTAACCAAGGCCGTATTTTTACGCAAACAGGCCTACCTACGCAACTAAATACCTCACTAATCCCATTTCAGCCAAGGCCTATGCAATAAGTTGTTAAGCAGCTTATTACACGGCGACGCTTCTGGTGACTGCACCGCGCAATCTTGTGGCAAATCTAAATTTACTTGCGAAACAATATTAGAAATAGAGATCTCCAGCGCTAGGTCGGTATCTAATTGGGTCATAGGAAGGATAAACTCCACTCTGTTAGTAAAGTCGCACACTTTTTCTGGCGCTTCGTCTGCTGACGCCGAATGACACCCTACACTGCCTAAACTATAGCGCCACTGTTTGTCTGACGCTGCGTGAGACAAGTCCAAGCGCATAAACTTGTGCCCCTGCTGCACACTGTTAAACATGGCTTTGTTATTTAATGGTGTGGCTAAAGACTCTGGTGATTGATGGTTTTGTTCAAAAGGTAAGCCCAGCGTAAAACGTAAATTTGTGGCTAGCTTCATAAACTCATCAGACACGTCCAATATAATCTTACTGTTGGCGTTTTCAGGGTGATTACAAAGAGAATGGAACGTAAGAAATGCCACGTTTTTCGTTTGCCATTCGTTTTGTTTGAATTTAACCACCTGCCAGCGGCCATCTATACGAACCTCAGGATTACTTAAGTAAAAGCCAAAATAATCTAGTTGCCATTTGTCTTGCCCAATACGCGTTTGCAATGGACACGCGCCCGTTTCAACGCCAATGAGTTTAAACGGAATTTCTCCCGACTCACGCTTATCGAACCCAATTTTAGTACAGGCCGATAAGCTAAGTAGTGAGAAGAAGACCACACCAGTACGCAATATAATATTCATGTTTTAAAAACTACCCAGCTATAAATAATGAATGCAAAAGAAGAAAGAGAAAGGCTTCTGTAGATTCGACAACAACGAAAGGCAATAGTGCTAGCCCGCCTACCTATTCGTCAAGAATTGCTTTTAATTAACATGAAATTGAGGTGAAAGGGCAAGCACCTGAACAAAAATAAAGCAAACTGTTCACAGTACGCTGTTCTAGACGTGACAAGAGATTTAAAACTGCTTATACTTGCGCTCGCTTGTTAGGTCGCTGTACCTAAAATCACAAGTTTCAAAATGGCCCCATAGCTCAGTTGGTTAGAGCATCCGACTCATAATCGGCAGGTCCCCTGTTCAAGTCAGGGTGGGGCCACCATTTTTCCTCGCTTCAAGCGATAGTAACTACCAACCATAATTTTCTGTGCTACATATGTGCTACAGTTCTTAGGTATTCTTTGGTTGCAAAGTATTGTGGCTCTACCCCATAAACGGGGGATCAGCACTCATCTTACCCTATTGATAACACCATCCCATCCGCAATGGGTCATCACTCTTATTCTGTAATTTTCAAAGTTTCTAAAACCATACGCTCTTCTCGATATCATTTCCATTTTGTTGTGGAAGCCTTCGGTGACGCCGTTGTTCCGTGTAAAGCGCCACATTGCCACTATCGGTTGTAGCCAGGACGTCAGGGACTTTGCTAAGGCTTTGAGTGGGCTTTGATGCAATTGTGCGAGTAACTCTAAGAATTGAGGTAGCTTTTTTTCCATCCGATTTTGGTTCATCGTTTTCATCAGCACGAAACGGATAAGCTTTTGTTTCGTTATATACAATGCGCGTAGGACGGGGTAGTTCGCCAAGTAACGGTCTAAGTTTGCTCTGTTTTCTTCGTTCAGTCGCCATTGATGCCGTCGCATTAAACTCAGTAAGCCACGATTCTTTCGCCCCTCGGGGTGCTGTATTTGCCATGCTTTCAAAAAATGATGGTTTATCAATCGAACGACATGAAAGCGGTCAGCGACGATTGTCGCGTTAGGAAAGTACTTTTTAGCAATGCTGCGATACGTTTCGGACAAATCCATAGCGATGAGTCGCACGTTTTCTTTGCCGGGTAAATGGCGTAGATAGCTGCGTAAGCTCAGCTCAGAACGCCCCAACTTCACATCAAAAACGTTGCGGTTACGTAAATCCACTAACGTAGTGGCGTAGCCCTTTTTGCGCGTGAAGAAGTGTTCGTCTATGCCCAACATCTCGGGGCAGGGGCGACTGATAATCTCCGTTCTAATTCCCTTCCGGTATCTGTGGGTAAATAACCATTAGCGTGTCGAACAAATAATTTGGTTTTTAGTTCACTTTCCAATGTATCTACATGACGAAGTACTGTTGCTCTATGAACGCCTAGCTGTTTAGCGGCCCCGCTAAGTGTGCCGTATTTCATCACGGTAAGTACCGTTTTGACCTCATTCCAGCCCTTCATATTTTTTCTCTCAATGGTTTATGCCGTTAGATTTTGTCGTTTTATTGCATAAAGAGGTGCCGCATAAATGCGCACCTATGATTAAATATCACTCATAGCTATATTTATGCAACAAAATATAATAACGCTTAGTCACGACGTGCAGTGTTTTGCAGGTTTGAAAACAAGAAATGTTAAAAGCGTACCGAGGGTAAAACTCAATGAATAATACGATTAAAAAATACGGACTTTTATTTATAAAAGTAATTGTTGCACTCGCCTTTGTGAGTGCTGGACTGGCAAAAGTTTCAGGGGTGGAAATGATGGTACAGACCTTTGAAGCTATAGGCTTTGGTCAATGGTTTCGCTATTTGACCGGCGCAATTGAAATAAGTGCAGCTGTTTTACTATTTATACCAGGCAAACAGTTGTTGGGGGCATTATTACTAGTTTGTACTATGTTAGGTGCAATAGCCGCGCATTGGATTTGGCTGGGCCCCAGCGCTCTACCCGCCATTATATTAGGGCTTCTCTCTGGAGTTATTGCCTTCGCTCACCTGCCTAGTAAAACAGCGTTTATAGAAAGACGAAGTGCTCTTCGTTAATACCCGTAATATAAACGAGCTGTGGTAGTATTACGCAGCTCGGTTACTGCTTATACACCTTCTTACTTTTTGAATTATTGCCTGTATCAGGTTGCGTACTAAAAAAGAATATACAGTGAGTAGCGAAGTAGCTGCCAACCTACTCTGGCACAGAAAAATGGCTTAAAACCAGGGCTGTATGATTGTGGCAGAGTGTTTAAGCTAAACAAGACAGCTACGTTTAAAAACCAAAAGAGCGCCAAGGCTGTCCTGCGCATTGTTAATTAGTGCAAGTTAATCTATCTCTTCGAGGAATTTTATGAAAATGTGGATGTGCGCATAAGTCTAACTTTAACTTAATGGTAGAAATATCTTCACTCGCGTAAATCGTCAGTAAATCTAGCTATTTAGGGGTAAGCTTACCCCAGTAATCGCTTGCCATTTCGTCGCCCTTTCACCCGTTGATGTTGTTGATAAAATGCATATTGCACAAGACGTATCACTTTTTCATCAGCATGTTTAAAGCACTTTTCAAATTGCATGGTTAAAGTTAGCCATTGTTCGTGTTCGATATTGAGGCGCTCTAAAATGGTAGGCTGGGTATGTTTGACCTTTCCGCGCTTGTATGTGTGAATATATCGGCTAGTTGAATCTACAAGCTGAAGGTAAAAGGTAACCCTTTGGGAATATTCTGTTTTGGGTTACCCGAAAATGGCTTCAGCCGTTAAGGTATTATGCCTACCCTAGCGGCGTTTTTACTGTATTTAATACTGATATGGTCAGAGGTTTCTGGCGTTTTGGCTATTTTTGCACGGACGGGGTTTAAATCTACATAGGCCATACAGGCTGCAAGGTCCGATTCATCTAATAACGCTTGAGACTTAAACCTCCCCTCCGAGATGTGCCCTGTGCTGTCATTTTCTCTGTAGGCTGCTCTGGCAATATATTCGTTTAATGCTCGCAAAAACCAGCTGATATCGGATAGCCGTTTTCGCCACACCTCGGCTGTCGCTTCTAACGTTTTAACCTGTGTTTCGTGTAATCTACTACGTAGTTTTGGAGATGCGTAGCTTCGCGTGAGAAATGTGCCTTTATACAGCCCATGCCAACATTGATTTACTTCGTCTGTGGTAAGTGCATCGGCTTTATCTTTAACTAAATGTAGCACCACTTTCGTATGGTTGCTCGCTAAAGCAATTATATCCACTTTGGCAGCGGTCTCACTGATAAGCGCCGGCGCAGATTGCTATCCAAGCATAAAATACTGCCGCATCGCGAAACTGTCACAAGGCATCATCTCTTACTTTGCGCAATCTTTGAGTACTTGCCGAGCCTGAACACTTGTTGGATATCAAAGAAGTGTTGAATTAATCATAAAGTAAATTGACGAGATCCACATCGAAGCGTAAACCGACTAACCACGCATTGTCTAAGTCTTTAATACGCCCTCTCTCATTAAATTGGTCCGGATTCACAATGTAATGGATATTCGGCTGCACGCGAATATTATTGCCAAATTGTATACCATAGCTAAGCTCCATCATGATTTGATAACCCGCAGGCAGACCCAAACCGCCGTTGATTTGCCTTAGCAGTGCCTGGTCCTCAAGTGCTGCATCGCTATAATCCTGGCGGGTAATCACAAAGCCAATAGTATCGGTATCGCGACCGGCAAAGGTGCCATGTTTAACAAAACCCGCTTTTAGATAGTAGTCTTGGGTGAGTTCCCCCTCAACGCCAGCTAATACCGCGCCAAACAAGGTAAGGCGGCGACGGGAATTGAGATCCGGACGTAGTACGGTTTGCTCAAACCGAGCGAATAATCCGGAACGGCCATTTTGGGTGGCGTAATCCTCGCCACTCATGGCAGCTAGATTACCCTCGTCATCCCGCGACGGATCGGCGTAGTCAGCACCATCGTACCAACCACCCACTTCGTACCGGCGGGGATAATCGTCATTTTTCCAGGAGGTTTTATAGCCCAACGTTACAGGCACTACTACACCGGTGGAGTCTGCTATTCCCCAGTCAAAGCCGTGGTCGCCGTCAGGCTGATGAGCGGTGTTTTCTTCGTAAACACCGGCATGTAAATACACCTTATCATTAAACCAAAACTTAGCGTGGCCACCCCAACTCGACACTGGCCACCAAGTAAAATTACTGGTACGAAATACAAATGTGGGGTTACCACAGGCCGAATTAGTCTGAAAATACTGGCAAAGCTCTGAGCCTAAGAACGATATATTGGCCACCGTTCTGCCGGCTTCTACTTGCAACTGCCCGTCGAAGAAGGATGTCTCAATGGTAAAGCGAGCTAAACGAGAATTTTGGCCACCATAGATTTCCTGTACGGAAGTGCTATTACCAATGTAATTTTGCGCCAGGTTCTGTCCATGTCGGTTGGTAAAAGCAACGTGAATACGGGTGTCGTCCCACCCGGCAGCTTTATCCATATTCACATCGGCGCCAACAAATAACTGTCCCGCATAAGCGCTGCCCCGCTGCTTCCCGCCTTTCAAATTAGCCGCTGCTTCGCCGGTATAACTGGCCTGCCAGTCAATATAATCCGTATCAGCGGCCTGCGTGGGTAGAACGATACCCCATGCCAAGAGCCCACCGGTAATAACACCGTAAACCGATTTTGCGATTCCCCTGGGCGGTAAGGCCCGAGATAAGACGATATTCTTTATGCGCATTTGCATCCCTCATGGGGGTGTGATTTTACAAACACCACTTTCACACCCTGTTAACAGCAAGTCAGGGGATCGCAATTTAATGCAGCCAATCCATTAAATCAACTTTATTTATTTATTACATTTACAAGTGTAATGGATCAATAGTGATAAATTAACACAACAAAGACTCTGCGCATCCTCACCAATTTCCCCTGACAGTAGCCGTAGCGGCAATAATCCACGGCTATCTGCACCAGCCATTGAACCTCACATTTATGTAACAATGCCTGCTTAACCGCCTCGAAAAAACGGCCACCTTTAAAGGGAAAGTAAACCGGCAAGCCTCTGGTGCTGTGCTTTCTTTTACCGCATAAACAGAGGCTCATTCGACGTTATTTGCGTAGGTTCAAATATACCCCCCTAAACTCTAGCTAAATCAACTAGGTATATCAGCCTTTCAGTAGCTTTCTGCAATCCCCCTTCTGAATATCGTCCTTAAAACGCCTACAGAAAGAAAGAAAACAAATTAAATAAATTATGTTGATTTATTGACTTAAAAAATTTTTATTGTTTAAATCGCTTAACTAATTTTTTACATGACGAGGCTTAACGTGCAAAAACGTGTGCCATTGGTTTCCAGGGAAACGTTACTCCCTTTTATTCTGCTCACCATCTGTTTTGCTGCCTGGGGTGTTGCCGCCAATATGACGGACCCTTTGGTTAAAGTGTTTAGCAAAATATTTACGATGTCATCACTGCAATCCGCGTTGGTACAGTTTGCTTATTACGGCGCCTACTTTTGTCTTGCGATTCCCGCTGCATTTATCAACAAGCGATTCTCTTACAAAACCGGGGTTCTCACCGGGCTGGGTTGCGCCGCCGCGGGTGCTTTCTTGTTTTACCCGGCTAGCCAGATGATGACTTACGGATTCTTCCTTCTTGCGTTATTTGTATTGGCTGGCGGACTCTCTATTCTGGAAACTTCGGCTAATCCTTATGTGATGGCCATGGGCTGTGAACAAAGTGCTACTCGCCGGTTAAACCTGGCTCAGGCATTTAACCCCGTAGGTACCAACCTTGGTGTATTTCTAGCCGCAACGCTTATTCTACCGAACCTCAACCAAGCCTCTGCAGAAGAACGTGCCAGCATGTCTACAGCAGAACTCAAATCTGTGATCGGCGCGGAGCTGGATGCGGTAATGGTACCTTATGTGGGTATGGCCGTTGTGCTAGTTCTGGTTTGGATTGCTATCGCGTGCATCAAAACCACAGTGAATGAGTCTACTGAACAACACAGCGAAAATATTAAGCTAGGGGCATCACTTAAACGTTTACTGAATAACCGGCATTACCGATTTGGTGTCCTCGCGCAGTTTTTTAACGTCGGTGCGCAAACCTGTGTTTGGACCTTTACTATCCAGTACGCTATGGCGGCGATTGGCGGCAATGAAGTAGATGGCGGCCAGGTGCTGCAGTATAGTATGATTGTGTTTCTTGTCTCTCGCTTTGTGATGACTTGGTTAATGCAGTATTTGTATCCGGCAAAACTGCTGTTGCTGATGTCACTGACAGCGGCTGGGTTATGTATTGTTATGACACAAGCGCCCAATACTGTTGGCGTAGTATCGCTGGTAGCAATCTCTGCCTGTCTGTCACTGATGTTCCCCACTATCTACGGTATTGCCCTAGAAGGTCTTGGAGACGACGCCAAACTGGGCGCAGCCGGTCTGGTGATGGCAATTCTGGGCGGTGCCTTCCTACCTTTATTACAGGCTGCAATCATCGACTCATGGAGTGTAGTTGCGTCTTACGTGGTCCCTGCTCTATGCTTCTTGGTTGTGGCCGGTTATGGCCTGTTTGATATCAAAAATAGAACTACCCGAACCACTTCTGCCAATACTGTAAATGCCGCTCCAGTAACGGTAGAGTAATTCAACTACGTATTACCAGTCATCTGAGAGCATTAGCACAGAAGCCCTCAGATGACGGCATACACTTCGTCGGTTTTATTGCAGACTTATTACTCTGATCCGGTTTGATTATGACTCACTGCTATTAATAATCACCAGTGACCTGCCATCATCATCAATATGACCAACGCTATCTTATCGAGACAGGCATGTCTGGTAATTTAAGCAATTAAACAATGAATTGAAGGGTTCTAAAAACGAAAAACGTCAGTGAGGTAAAACTGTATAAAGACGATTTAAATGGCCTCATCTTATCCTCGAATTGGTATCTTTTGGGTTTATCAACAAAAACTCATATCAAAATCTATACTATTATCCCAAGCCTCATATAGCAGTGTAGGAATTGCCGACTGCAGTTTCAGCCACATTGATGTTTGGGAATTAGAAAAAGTATACCTTCCTAAATATCCAAAGCTTTTTGACTCTGAATATCAGGCGTTACCTCGAGGGCGAATAGTATTTGATAAGAAAAATAGCACTTTTAGCATGTTCGCCGATAGAAAAATTGTAAGAAGTAAGCTCCATAGACGAATGGTCATTAACACTTTTTCTCTACAGACGCAGAAATGCATCTGGAGAACAGATCCTCACTATGTTGTTTTCAGTTAAGGGAATAGAATAAAGCTTTATCCCAGCAAAAGTGCGCTTAAGCGATATGTAATCTAAGGTCATTTTATAAAATGCTATAACGATGTTTATCCGGTTTGAAAACTAAGCATCAAACTTATAGCTCTACAAATGACTTACCAGTCAAAGAAATAACATCAGATAACGTGGAACAGCCTATAACATGGAAAATAATTTACTCGTCAATTTAAGGAAATACCGGCCCAGAGACAAATCCGATCCTTTAGAGAATTTTTTAACTGAAGCATTTGCTCACTTGTTGAAAAGCAGTGATGAAGTGATGTCAGCAGTTCTGGCAAAACTTAACGAAAAATCCAAACTTCCAAAGGCTTTTAATCCCAGTCGATATGACGTTTCGACTCAAGAAAACTTCAATGGCAAGTTTCCCGATATGCTTGTTAAGTGGGACGATGTGACAATAGTCTTCGAGCACAAGGTCTATTCGGAACTTAGTGATTCTCAGCTAGCAAACTATAGAGCTTTTGCCGAGCAACATTTTAACCACCATTACGTGGTGCTTATCACAGCGCGGGAGTATCAGCACAAACAAGACCCCGACTGCGCTATATGCTGGCATGATATTTATGGCCTATTAGACGATATAAAGCCTTTAAACAATACAACAACTGATTGGTATATGCAGTCATTCAAGAAGCTACTGCAGGCAGAAGGGTTAGGGAAAATAACCCCTATCAACCAGTTAGCCATTACCCACTACCTTGAAGCTAAAGCGTTGGAAGAACAAATGCGCTCCCTTCTTCGTTTAGCATCCCTTGACGATGTTGCTTGGCCGTTAGGCAATATACTGAAGCCCACAGTAAAAGATCGGCTTAATGCTGTCGAAAGTAGGATTGGCATCGAATTTTGCCAGCTTAGCAGCAACCAAAAACTTGACTGGAAACCCGGTATTTTTTGTGGTTTTTTAGCCGATAGTACCGATCATAAATATGAACACATCACTGGAAAGCACATGCATGTCGCATTAATTTTCGACTTTAATGAATCACTTCATGACTCACTACCATCAATGCCTTATTTTGAAGAATTTCGACACGAGCTCTCGGATAAAATTGATGCGTTAAATGCATCAACCGTGGCAGACACAGTTCTCAATAGAACGTGGAAAGTTATCGATAATATGCGTTGCGACTACAAGGGTGACGTCAATTGGTACCACCCTTTTGCCGTGTTAATGCGTATGGATGCATTTTTTAATGAGGTACATAGTCCAAATGAACAGCTTACTGCCTTTGTTGACGCGATGAGTGCTTTACAACAGCTGTGTTTGTCTTGCCCAAGTTTCCAGCCATTTTTAACAGAGGCCTCTAAACAAGACAGTCATGTTTAAAGCCTGGCGAAATACAGCAGTATAGGTTTGATGTCGTTGCATTCTCTTTCCATTGAAGTAGCCTCACAAACCTATTAAAGTCGCTGCCTATTATTGATCCCTCCTCTTCAAAGGCCTCAACTGAATGAATATCGAAAGATTAGAAACCAAACAGCGTATGAGTCGTATAGTTAAACACAACGGCGTTATCTATTTGTGTGGACAGGTGTGTGCTGATGCGACAAAAGACATCACACACCAAACACAAACCATGTTAGACAAAGTTGATAGCCTGCTAATGCAAGCAGGCAGCGACAGAAAGCATATGCTCTCTGCCACTATCTATCTTAAAACTATGGATGACTTCGCTAAGATGAATGAGGTATGGGATAACTGGGTTCCCGAAGGTTTCGCGCCAGCTCGGGCTTGTGTGACCGCAGATATGGCTCGCGATGCGTTGCTGGTAGAAATATCTGTAGTCGCTGCTGAAATAGCACAATAGCCTATCTACATCGTAAGATGATGGCATCACGAGGTGTGCGCGTTGTGTACACCGGTTGTAGGTTCTACAATGGTTACGACCTTGTTGCGGCTTAATGTTGTGCAAATCGACACTGCTTTTCTAAAGAGGCACCTTTTATGAAGTATTTACTTTCGCTTGCCCTTGCTTTTGCCCTTGTGGGTTGTGCAACGCTTTCGCAATTATCGGTGTACACTGTATCTAGCACCGAGCTAGAGCAGGTACTCGACGGCCAAATTAGCCAGCTGCAAAAGCAGACTTCACTTGCTGGTATTCCGCTGACATTAGATGTTGAAGATATGACGGTGTCCATTGGCCCAGATGGCAGAGATGTGGTTCATCTAGGCGCTATTGCCACTGCCCGTGTTAGCGCGTTTGGTTTGAACTACCCTGCGAAGGTAAGCCTTGCTTTAGAAGGCACGCCATATTACGACAGCGAAGAAAAAGCCATTTTTGTACGCTCCCTGTCGCTACTTGATAGCACCATTGATGCTGGTGGATTTAAAGGCAATTTAGCGCCGGTAAGTGGCGAGCTGATGCAACTGATTAACGGCTTTTTGGCGACTAATCCTGTATATCGTTTAGACGCAACGAACAAAGCCATTAGCCTACTGTCAACAGTGCCATTGCAACTGACTGTTGAGCAAGGCCAACTCGCATTGCGACCCAAGCAGTAAGCTTTTACAAGCAGAGTTCCCCATTCAACTTGCAACTATGAAATACAATTTCGAAGACAGTTTTCATCACAGAGTGACGCAATAGGAAGGTATAGTGACTGAACGAATTAAAACATTAGACGCATTCGCAAAGCACGTAAATTACTCTTTGCTAAATACACTCACGCCTGACCCAGAGTCAACGGGCGACGGTAACGACCACAACCCTCGCCAAGTGTTCTCAGGTCACTACGTGCCTGTTACACCTACGCCGTTAATGTCACCTGTCTACATTGCGCATAGCCAAACCTTGTTTACAGAATTAGGTTTAGACGACAGCTTGGCCACCACCACGGATTTCGCTGCATTATTTTCGGGTGATATGTCTGCGGTTCCCTCGCCTATGGTGCCTTATGGCTGGGCGACAGGTTACGCGCTATCAATTTACGGCACGGAATATACCCAGCAATGTCCATTTAGGACAGGTAACGGCTATGGAGATGGTCGCGCTATTTCTGTCGTTGAAGCGGTATTAAACGGCAAGCGTTGGGAAATGCAGCTGAAAGGGGCTGGCCGTACACCATATTGTCGCGGGGCTGACGGGCGAGCCGTGCTCCGCTCTAGTGTGCGCGAATTTTTAGTGCAAGAACATATGCACGCGCTGGGTATTCCCACTTCCCGCTCATTAAGCCTATTTATGTCAACGTCAGACACGGTAGATAGGCCTTGGTATCGCGAAGGCTCACACGCATACGAGCCAGAGGTAATGGTACAAAATCCCATCGCTATCTCCACCCGTGTGGCACCGTCATTTTTACGCGTGGGTCAGTTGGAACTCTTTGCCCGACGTGCGCGCTGTCATGAACATGACAACGCACACGACGAGTTAAAAGCCATTGTCATACATTTAATCGAGCGAGAGTATGCAGAAGAAATAGATACAACAGAGCCGTTTGATGTACAAGTTGTTAAGCTCGCCACGCTATTTCGTGACCGATTAACCTTCTTGGTGTCGCAATGGATACGCGTAGGGTATTGTCAGGGCAACTTTAACAGCGACAACTGTGCAGCTGGCGGATTTACCTTAGATTATGGCCCCTTTGGGTTTTGTGAATTTTTTGAAACCGATTATCAGCCATGGACTGGCGGCGGCCGTCACTTCTCGTTTTTAAATCAGCCACTAGCGGCACAAAAGAACTTTGATATGTTCTGTCGATCGTTAATGCCTTTATTTGCAGACGATAGTAAGCATCTCACTGCGCTTAATAGCATTAACGAGGGATTCTCTGATGTCATGGAGCGAGCCATGGCAAACATGTGGGCAAGCAAGCTAGGTTTAGCTGATTATGACCACGATTTACTGATGAAGTTACTGCAATTAATGGTACGTACTGGCGTAGATTATTCTCTGTTTTTCCGTGAGCTGTCGGCTTTACCCGATGATGTGACCAGTTTGACCAGAAGCTTTTATCACACGCCCAAAGACGAGGTAATGAAAGAATGGCAAAACTGGCTTCAAGCGTGGCGTCAAAGTATAGAAAAACGCGTTAAGATTGAGGGGAGTTTAGCCAAAATATCGGAAACCATGCGCCAGGCCAACCCTAAGTTCATCTGGCGAGAATGGCTTATTGTGCCAGCATACAAAGCGGCTGAAAAAGGGGACTTTACCTTAATACACCGTTTACAGAAGATACTCACTGCCCCGTATGACGAGCAATCAAAAGAGTTAGAGGCCACGTATTACCAACGTCGCCCCATTGAGTTTTTCAGCGCTGGTGGGGTTGCGCACTATAGCTGCTCTTCGTAACTAAGATTTGCAACAGCCCAATTCATCGAATGAGAGTGGAAAACTAAAAGTAAAGGCCATTCTCTATCTTATCTCGCATTCGCACTATCTTCACGAACGCTGAACGACACAAACACTTTTAAATTTGAGTTTCAATTTTGCTCTTGTTTACTCTGAAGGCTAATTCAATAAGTGGGTAGCTGGTGTCGTGCCTGTCTTGATTAGCTAGTGAACCTGATGTAAAAAAAGACGGTATCACAGAAGAAACCACTGCTGCCTACCTTTCTTTTGACTTTGTTACCGATTTCAACAATATGCCGATTAATGCCAGTTTTGGGGTTCGATACGAAGAAACAGATGTTGAGTCATACTCAGTACAGCGCCCGGTCACTGGCTTTAATTGGATCACGCCAATTCAACTTTCAAAAGTATTAGCAGACGAAGAAGTCACCGAAATCCTAGAAGGTGCATACGAGCACTTCCTGCCCAATCTAGACATTAGTATGAACATTACTGATGATCTGATAACGCGGTTTTCGTACAGCAAAACCATCGCCAGAAGCAGCATTGGTGCCATGTTCCCGGCCACCAGCTTAGATTTACATCGCGCGGGCGGCCCCTTTAGAGCATCAAGAGGTAATCCGAATCTACTTCCTTTTGAATCAGAAAATATCGATTTATCGTTGGAGTATTACTATCAAGAGGGGAGCTATGTTTCTTTGGGTCACTTCCGTAAACAAGTAGACAACTTCATTGCCACCGGGCAGATAGAAAGCGAATTAGAAGGGCCTAACGGACCATTAACCGACCCTAGCATTAACCCGCGGGGTGACTGCCCTACGGGTACTGCCTCAGAACCTATCGCTGATTGTGTTTCTCAGCCAGGTGACCCTATTATCCTATGGGAAATTTCTACGCCGCAAAACCTCGATGCCACTCGCGTATATGGTTGGGAATTTAACGTACAGCATCTGTTTGGCGAGACCGGCTTCGGCACTATCGTGAATTACACCATGGTAAATAGCGCAGATGAATATGATGTCTATTCATTAGAAAATGATTTTGCGCTAACGGGGCTAAGTGACTCTGCCAACTGGGTGGTGTTCTATGAACAAGACAATTATCAAGTTCGCGCGGCGTATAACTGGCGCGATGAGTTTTTACTTTCTGGCGGTTTAGAACCCACCTTTACAGAGGCCTACAGCCAACTCGACATTTCCGCCAGTTATGACATAAACGAATACGTTTCTGTGTTTCTAGATGGTATTAATATCACTGACGAAAGTACCCGCCGTCACGGCCGGTTTAGCAATCAGCTTATCGACTATGAAACATATGGCCCGCGCTACAACGTAGGCTTTAGAGGGAAGTTCTGATAAGACTAAAAAACTATCAGAAAACTACCTCGGTCGTAACAGCCGAAATAGATGTCGAAAACTAATAATTGTTGAACGCCGCACTAGTTGAGGCGTTTACTTTCAGGCGGGCCCAGATAACTCGGTTTTACGCCCCCCAAATTGGTAACGGGGCTATGAAAAGCGCCTTCAGATTTTATTGCTGGCGTTTTCAACCCTCCTGTATCAATAACAAATTTTTGAAATACTATTCCACTGTCTATCGACCATATTTTCAAGGTATGTTCACCGGCAAGTAACCCTTTGTGCTCCGATTTTTCGATTGCAATATGATTGCTCACTCGCTCCCCCCAAATACCCTTTACATCATGTAAATTCAAGATTTGGGGCGGTTCGTCATCAATGGAAACAGCGAACTTTAGCCCCTCTCCTCGTTTAAAGTTATAGGTAGGTGCAAGGTAACTCTCAAGTGTAATATCGGTATCGTCGAATAGCGTAAACGTATAGCTCAAATGTGGGGAGTTTTGAGTAAGCGACTGCGGAGCTAAATTTCCAGGAGATACCGTTACGGCTGAACGTGTGCGCCCATAGTTTGGAATTGTGATCCATGACAGTCCACTCTTACCTATAGCATGATCATAGTCTTCTGCATTGAAGGCAACCACACCATTATTTTCAACAAATCCTTTGCCCTTAGGGAATTCGTTTCTTATCGGTGCTGAAATAGAATACGTGGCATCACCACCGGAAAGTATGATTTCGCCTTCGCTATACCCCACTGGCGCTTTTTTCCAATCAATGGAGACAAAAATGCGCTCCTCAGTCGCAACCACACCTGCAGTCTGACTTAACTTTATCCAGTCTTGCTTAGCTTTTACCTGATACGCCAGAGCCGCCGCCCCTTTATTGAATACCTCAATGTAATATGCTTGATCATTTGCCGGGTCGAACTGAGGCATGCGGTTGTGATAGTGCCACTTCAGTCCATCAAACCTCACCCCCCCAAAGTGATAAATGGTGCCGTACTCGACATGAAAACCAAGATCCGCTTTGTCGCCGGTATTGTGGGTATACTGAACTGCGGGCATGCTGTTAATAGAAGGCGAGTACCAGTTTGGATGACCAATATGCGTTTGCGCCATCATATGGTTCCACTTTCCATCGAGTAGTTCTTCGTGATACTCCCTGTGCAATACTTCATCTTTGTAAAACAGTTGCTTAGTCATATCAGCGTAGTAATTCGCAGACCGTGACGCCCCCCGCTCAACATAAAACTTATTCTTAGCCGCCGCCACATACATGGCATTAATATTCGCTGCGGTTTGAACCGGGAATTGCACCAATTGATAAAAGCCTGCTTGATGTGATTGAGGCAATTGATTGTAGATTACCTGTGCCTTATCAACTAACGCATAGTAATCACCTACAACACGGTCAGCTTCGCGGTAGTGCTCTACGCTATAAGTCTTTGAGGTTAGCATTTCGGGGGTTCGGCGCGCATTGTATTTAGTATACATTGCCAGAATATCAGCAATCTGTTGTGCGTGTTTCTCTCCGAACTGTTGTGTTGCCCACTGCACATAATAACTCGGTAGATCTTGGTGGCTGATAGCTTCAGGGTTCCATGCGAAATCTAGAAAGAAGCTGGTAGGTAACTCATGAGGCTTAATATCACCTACATTTACCACCCATATCCTATCGGCACCATGTTGGTACGCAAGATTCATCTGCTCCCATACCTTCTCTATTTGCGTGACATTCGCCCACTTATAAGATTTTGGCCCCCCAACGTAATCAAAATGATAGTAGATACCAAACCCGCCGCTTCGTTCTAGATCTGATTTTTTAGGAAGGCTCTTGATATTCCCCCAGTTATCATCGCAAAACAAAATAGTGATATCTTCGGCGACGCGGGTTCCTTTGTCCCAGTAATCCTGCATCTCTTTATAAATTGCCCATACTTGTGGCGTTTCATTTGCTGGCTTACCGGTAACACTCTGGATAATCTCACGTTGATCCTCAACGATGCGTTGCATCAATTCTACCTGCGTACCGCCTGGCAATGCGGTATCACCATCGCCTCGCATCCCCACCGTAACAAGACTCTCATAGTCCTTCATTCGCTCAATACCACCACGCCAGTATTGCTGGAAAAAGGCTTTATTTGTTTTATAGTCCCATGGACCGTAGTCTCCACGATACCACTCATCTGCGGCGCGCATCATAGGCTCATGGTGAGTGGTAGAAATAACAATGCCGTATTCATCAGCTAGCTGATGATTCAAGGGGTCGTCGGCAAAGAAGGCATGGGCGGAAACCTCTCTTGGGCCAGGCCACATTGCAGGCCACAGAAAGTTTCCCTTATTGCGCAAAATAAGTTCGTAGACTTTGTCGTAAAACTGGTGATTGTAGCTACCATAGTTTTCGACGACCCAACGAGTGAGTGATGGGTTCTCGTCATTAATAAAAATTCCACGGTATTTAACCTTCGGTTCTCCCGGAGAGTAATAGCCCGGTTTGACATACACATTTTTCTTACGTTGAATCGGCGTATCAGCCCACCAATACCAAGGAGATACGCCAATCTTTGCACTAAGGTCATACATACCATAAATAGTGCCTCGTTTATTACTGCCAAATATCACCAAAGCGCTGTCTATGTCTGACGTGGGATTATCTACCGTTTGCAATGCATAACTATCCCACTTTCCGCTAATCTCGCGGGCGTTGACTTTTCCCTCTGAAATCAGTTTATCTATTAGCGGGCTGTGGCCAATGGTGCCAATGATAACAGCAGTTTTCTCTTGAATATCACCGTTAACAATTGTCGGGGTCACCCCAGTCACTCGTTCGATATCTTTTTGCAAATGACCAATCACCTTTTGGACGCCAGAAAAATCCTTTGTGCTAATCCAAAGTGGTGCTGCACGCCCTTTATGGACAAGAGGGAATGCTCCCTGAATATTTTGCTCTTCAGTAACATAAGTGTTTGCATAGCTGGGCCTCAAACAAACAATCAGTTGTAAGCTAATAAAAACCGTAACTAACACGCCAATTCGCCAATTGTTCATATCATCACCTGCTTAGAAGATACACAATATGTATTGAGATAGTGCTTGTGTGTCGGCATCGCTTCTGCTGTTCTACGCACGCTTTTTCGCAACCCTTCCATATTATGAATCAGCGCTTGTTGCGGAATGCTATCCACCACCCCATTATATTGAGTAGGATAAATGCCTTGGCCAAGCATAACGGCAACCCAGCTATGGGGAGTAAACAATGCATCTGGTTTAATATCGACCTCTCCGCTAGATTGAAATAGTGTCATTGTGTCTTTCAGAGATTGAGGGATTTGCATATCACGAACATAGCGCCAAAACGCAGAATCGTTGCGTGATGTAGCGTTATAGTGAAGTACAATAAAGTCTCGAATATCTTGGTATTCAGAAGCCATCACCTGGTTATAACGTGTTTTTTCAGCGCCATTCCCACCACGTAGTGGCCATAATTCTATCAAATGCTGAATACCCACCTGCACCAAGTGAATACTGGTTGATTCAAGTGGCTCAATAAATCCTCCCGCCAGGCCAATGGCAACACAGTTATTTTGCCAAAAATTTCGCCGGTGGCCTGTTTGGAATTTCAGGTGCCTTGGTTCATGTAATGGTTCATCTTGAAGATTGTCCATTAACGACGCTAGTGCTTCATCCTGACTCAAGTACTTACTGCAATAGACATAACCATTTCCGGTTCTATTCTGCAGAGGAATTTTCCACCGCCACCCCGCGTCTTGTGCATAAGCTTGCGTAAATGGCTGAGGGTTTGTATCGCTTTTCGTTTGTACTGCTATAGCGCGGTCACAAGGGAGGTAACTTGACCAATCAATAAATTCACTGTTTAAACACTTTCCTATTAGCAAAGCACGAAAGCCGCTACAATCAATAAACAGATCCCCTTTAACCACTCGTCCATTTTCTAGCACTACAGACTGAATATCCCCGCTGGCCACATTTTGGTGTATATCTACGACCTTTCCTTCAATACGAGTAACTTGCCTTTTTTCTGCGTAGTGACGTAACAGTTTTCCGTAGGCTGCGGAATCAAAGTGATAAGCATGACGCATGGTTGAAATAATGGTGTTTGCGCTACCACTCGGTTGTGAAAAGCGGCCTAACTTGGCGGCGACTGTGCATAGATTGAAGTCACAAATATCACTGCCTATGCCCTCTGAAATCACACCTTCCCTAGCTAGTTTATTGAGCTTTAGCCAAAGTTGATGAAAAGGAATTTGGGGCATATCTTTGCCGAAAAAGCCAAAAGGGTGAAAATAGCTTTTTCCTTTTTGATACCAATCTATAAATTCAATACCTAGTTTAAAGGTACCTGAGCATTCACTAAGCATGTGATGCTCGTCAATGCCAAGAAATTGATTAAACTCAGCCAGTAGAGGAATTGTCGCTTCACCTACGCCAATGATACCAATTTCGTCCGATTCAATAAGTGTTACATCGGTATCTGGGGGGGAAATTCGAGCTAAAGCTGCCGCGCACATCCATCCCGACGTACCGCCGCCTACAATAACAACCTTTGTCATCGGCGACCTCCTTGGCTAGGCCGGAAACCACCTTCCACAACATCACTGATCAACGCCCTATGGCTTGGTACCGCCGACATAGCATGGAGGCTTTGCTGACGAATGCTCTCAAATTCATGACGCGCATCATCGTAAAAACGTAGTGCACCTGCCCTCGCACTGATATCCGTTTTAAACCCCATACCATAAAGAATGTACTGCCAGCTGTTTTCATCAAAAATATCGTGACTGGCGTCGATATCTAGAAATGAGGGCGGCCTATGCCTCCATTGTGATAGTTTTCCTTTTAGGTAATCTGAAGCGGTTTCTGGAAGACGGTTTTCACGCCAGAATGGGGTGTCATCGCGTTCACTCAGGTAATAATGGAGCTTAATAAAGTCTTTCACGTGCTCGAAACGAGTACACATGGCTTTATTATACTGTTCAGCGGATTGCTCGTAATCTCCAGACCAAGGAAATAGATTACATATCATTAGTGCAGCCACTTCAGCAAAACTAATACCTGTGGCTTCCAATGGCTCAATAAATCCCGCAGACAAACCTACGCTAATACAGTTTTTATGCCATTGAGTCTTCCGATAGCCGGGTTCAAACTTCAACAAGCGATGCTGAAGTTTTTCTGCACTTGGTCCTATGTATTTTTTAAGTGCTTTTACTGCAGTTGCTTCATCACAATGCTCAGACGAATAGACGTAACCAACGCCTCGCCTTTGATGCAAACCTATGTCCCATATCCAACCCGCTTCCTGTGCCGTGGTATACGTACATGACGGAATATCTGCCTGAGGGTTATCGTAAGGTACTTGCAACGCTACAGCGCGATCGCAAAACAACTCTTTTTTATAGGAGGTAAAAGGTATACCCATGGCGTCACCAATTAAGCGGGCTCTGAAGCCCGTGCAATCGATGTATAAATCTGCGGTTAGTTCACCGTTTTGACGAGCAACAACAGAAGCGATAGCCCCTTCACTATCTAAATTAACCTTTTCGATAGTATCAACAAGCCGCCTTACCCCACCTTCCATTGCTTTATTTTTCAGTAGCTCTGCCAGTTTTGTAGCATCAAAATGGTAAGCATAATTTAATGGCGCATCATAGTTTGGATGAGTGATTAACTTTGGCGCTAATCTCTTCTTAATGACCGTATCTTGAACAGTACATGCTTGAGCCCATGGTACGTCACCTGCTACCCCTAACAACCAATAGGGAAGCAAGTCCATATCGGTATGCTGTGACGCGACCTGAAATGGATGAAGGTAACTATCATCGGGTTTATCCGCAGGATTGTATTTCCAATTGTTAAACCGGATCCCTTGTTTAAACGTGGCGTCCGCATGCTTAATCAGATCACTCTCATCAATACCAATACGCTTCATGGTTTTTCGAATAATAGGAAAAGTCCCTTCCCCCACTCCGAGAATACCAATCTCATCTGACTCAATAAGCGTGATTGATACGCCACCGGAGGTATCCGTCGCTAACATACGCGCCATGTAGGCTGCAGTCACCCAACCCGCTGTTCCACCGCCAACGATCAATACACGCTTTTTCATATCAATACCTCTGATTTCAATGATTCTTGTGTTCACACACCTATTGAGTAATTAAAAATCAAACCCTACGTGCAAACTTATTCGACGGTCAGCAATGAAAACAGCACGGTCTACAAATACGCCGTCCAAAATTTCCATCTCTGTGCGTTGTTCCTCATCGGTAAGGTTTTGTACATTGAGTTTTATATTAAACCTATCACTAAATCGGTAAGAAATACTTGCATCAAATCGACCAATAGCTGACGCGTAAACGGGTAGGCCGATTTGTATATCTTCTCCGGAGGTAGGATCGGTGTACACTCTCGTTGTACCAGAATCGTTAGTTGTTGTTAGGTAACGATCACGCCAGTTATAAGCTAACCTAGCGCTTATATTGTCTTTGTCATACAACAATGTTGCTGAATATGACCACTCAGACAAACCGATTACGGGAACATTCAGCGAATCACCGTTAATATCCAAGGCAAACGCATTGGGGGCATCGTTATCGATAAAGGTTACGTTGCTATCTACGCCAAAACCGCTTAGCCAACCCGGTAGGTTGTCAAAATAGGTGCGTCCCCCCAATTCGAAGCCTGCAATTTTTGTATCTTCATCGGCGTTGAAATTCGTTCGACTCGATACCGGCCCATCAAGAAAGACGCTTTCATCACTACTCACCAAGGCAGACTGGGGGTAATCTTCTTCTGAAAAGAACCCACTGGCGGGTGCAGAAAAGTTATTGAACGTTATGTAGTTTTCGATGGTTTTGTGGAATAGCGACAAGTGCATCGAAGAACCTTTCTGAGGATACCACTCTAAAGAAATATCGTGATTGTAGGATATCTCTGGTTCTAGGAATGGGTTACCCGTGGTATTACTGTACCCTGAGAAAATATCAGGAATAGACACGTCTTGATCTGGGTATTGTGCATTAAGATCTTCGTTTATTGGATTTTCTGTGGTTTGAACACTCGCAGTACCTTGAGCACGAATATCTGGGTAACGTGGAGGTGTTAATGTTTTCGTCCAAGCATAACGCGCGATAAGCTCTTCGGTAAGTTCGAATTTGACGTTTAATGAAGGTAACCAGTAACTATCGGAAAACTCCCCAATTCGGTCAATTTCATACCCCACGCTTTCGCGAGTCAACGGTGGCTGAGCCCCTTCATTTTCCTCCTGCCACGTGGCTACATTTTCCAAACCACCCATGGCGTCAATTGATGCTTGAGCATCTTCTAAGCTTGCATAGTAACGTGAGCCCCCCCTGAACACGAAGTTCCCCTTACTTTCAATATCATAATTAACCCAACGAAGGCCGAAGTTACCACTGAAATTGGACCACCAGCTGTCTCCGTAATTTTCAAAGCCAACCATGGCATATAATGACTGCGTTTTATGCTTAGTCTCATAAAATGCCGGCATTTGATCAAAATTAGGATTCGGGGTTTCACCATACACGTAGTTAGATTGCTCAGGATCTGAGCACTGATAATAAAGATCCGGTCCACATGCTGTATACGTGTTATATACGCGTTCAAATTGACTTGAATCATTTAACTGTGGACTTCCTACCCAAACGGCACCTGGTACAGCGGTGTCTCCCTTGAAGAAGTCCGAAAATTCCTCAAGATAAAAGTCACCTTCTGGCGTCGTATCAACAAAAGGTCTAGGCACACCATTCCAGCCACGACCCGTGGCCGACCACCAAGTACCGACAAAATTGTCACTTTCACTTCTGTCCGCAGCACGTGCGCCCACCGCCACTTTTCTAAAAAAGTCATGCTCTAGAAACATGCTGCCATCAAGCTGGAAGGCATGTGCTTCACCGTCATTTGAACGATCCAGCCAGTTTATTCTTGAAAGGCCTGCATCGGCAGGATTGGTCGATAATGCCTCACCAAATGTTGCTCTGGGGATTCGACCCGATATATCGAGGTAGGTTTCGGCAACAACAGGCAAAACGGTGGTGCCCAAGCTGTATTTTCCAGAATTGGATTTCGCGTTAACGTATTGATAGCTACCGCTCAAATCCCAGTAATCTGCAATATAATCAAATCCGAAAGTATGATCTGCAGTTTTACTTGAAGAGGGACTAAAACTTGAGTTAGGCGAAGCGTTCAATCCAGAAGTCAAATTCGTACTGGAGATCACACCACTTTGGAATACACCATCGCTATCGAATTCAGCGCCATCTAGTACCCCCACAGAGGTGCCAGGTTCAATGGACAAAATCTGACTGTGGCGGTCGCTGTCACGCTCAGAAACAAAACTGGTATGATACAGTTCTAGTCCCTCTGAGGGCTTCCACTGCAAGGCAACATAATAACCATTTCGCACCCTTTCGAACTGATCTTGAGTATAACGAATCCCTGCGGGTACATACACGCGGTCTCCGTTATAGCTTGTTGCTTGATACGGTGGAAGAATAACGTTGCTATCGTGAGACGCTATTTTTGAATAGGCAAGGTTAACCAGTATACCGAATTCTCCCATATCGGTATCAATGCGGTTTGAAACCATCCCCGATAAAGCAGGTGTCACCTCTTCAGAAAAATCACCGTAATCTGCAGTGACTGACGCATCAGCTTTGAAGCCTTCGAAATCAAAAGGCATGCGTGTTTGCAAATCAACGGTACCGGATACCCCCCCTTCGATAAGATCGGCTCGGCTTGCCTTATAAACAGTAACGGCTTTGAGTAATTCTGGACCCACATCTGCCCAACTTAGGCCCGATCCTCCATTGGCAGAAAACACTTCGCGCCCATTAATCAGTGTTTTCGTTTTACTTAGCCCCCGCACTTGTACACCGGAGCCTTCGAAGGCATAACCATCGGGTGAGCCTTCTGCTCCGGCTCTAATTCTGTTCATTGTCACACCAGGTGAACGCTCAAGAATTTCTAACAAAGATGTGCTCGGTACCTTACCTGCTTCATCAAGAACAATAGAATCACCAATAGTATCTGCGGCACGTTTCAAGTCGATAGCATCTTCTAATGATTGCCGTTGACCCGTCACGGTGATCAGTTCAACGTCCTCTGTTTCAGTGTCTGATGTCGGTTCTATTTTACCGTTTTCCTCTTTAGAGGCTTGTACCGTCTTTTTATCCTTTTCTACGTCTTCTTCATTCGTACTTTGCCCAAATGCTGGCGTGGTCATTGACATGATCGCTAAAGACAATAGCGAAAGTTTAAAATTTGGATATGTCTTTTTCGTTGTGTCTATTTTTGTATCAAGGGGGTGAGATTTTATTGTTCTAAAACTAGGCATTGCAGCAGCCCTCCACATTGGTTGATATCAGGCCCCAACCTGACATTGTGCTTCATATGTAACCCTGGACGCCCAACAAACATACTTGTATACAACTCGTATTGGACCATTGCATTATCCCTCATCAAATTAACAAAAAAGTTACTTTTATTAACAATAAGGTTACTTTAGTTTGAAGAAATGGTGTAAAAACGGGGTAAAAGCAGATTTTTAATCGATAAAAATGATGAATTTATCCATCAGGGTGTTTGCAGCAAATTCCTCAGAGAAAAGAGTATTAAATGAGGGCTTAACTTAGCAACGGCGGTGTGGCTGGTAAGTATACTTTTGAAACGGTCAAACGATTAGATAAAAAACTCTGGATGGTCGATGGGCAGGCGATCCAGTACTTTGTAGACTTCACGTAGGTGAACAGCCATAGCTGCAATGACTGCCTGTCGATTACCTGACCGCATAGTATCAACAATGACGCGATGTTGTTCGATTACTCTTCTATATTGGCCTGCCATATGAAGACTCAGGTTTCGCACACGATCCATATGCGCTTTTTCTTGCTCAATCATGTTACTGACCCGTGCATACCCTGTATGGTTCGCGAGGAGCTGGTGAAAATCATCATCAAGCGATTGGAACAAGAGCGCATCATCAATAGCCGCTGCCGCTTCCTGCTTTTGGATTATTGCTTCGGCTTGTGAAAAAAGTTGAGGTTTTGCATGCTCTGCCAAGTAGCTGACGACGGAAATTTCAAGCGCCTCCCGAATAAACCTTGCTTCTAAGATGGCTTCTCTACTTAAACGCGAAACGTAAGTTCCACGCTGTGGACGCACGTCAACAAAGCCCAGATTAGCAAGCTTAATTAATGCTTCTCTCACCGGTGTTCGACTAACACCAAAATGTGTTGCTAACGCGGTTTCCGATATAAGCTGTCCGGGTTCGAGTTGCATACTGACGATTGCATCACGAATGAACCCGTATACCTGGCTACCTGCAGGACGGCTATAATCTATTTGCTTTGCATATTCTGTAACGTGTTCTAAGAACTGAACTGACTTACTACTCACAGCGATAACCTCCTACATAGCGAGTCGACTATCGCTGTAGTTTACTAAGTGTTTAAAGGTAGTTCACGGTCTTTCAACGCATCTTTCTAAAGCTTATGCGAAAGCACAGGTCGAAAGGCGTGGAAATGTCACATAGACTACATCACATAATCCACGCACTAACTATATTACCTACTCCGTACCAAATAGCTCACTAAAAAAACGACTGATAGCAGACTGAGTCTCTGGCTTTGATTTTCGCGTGAACGCAATTTTCAGCTTTTCAAGCACTAGGTTATCATCAATACGATACACAGTAAGGTTATGAATACCTTTATCCAGATCATTCACCTCCCATTGTAATGTTTGCTTATTATTGATTACCGCCTTTGCCCATGCCTTTTCCTCTGCTGTTCGTTGTGCGCCCCCTGTAGCATGCAAATCAAAACTGAGGATTTCTGCTGGTCTATCGTCAATTGCAATTCCCATTCTAATACCACCGCGGGCATAGGTATCTAGTGTGGGACTCAATTCTATTGTAATAATTGCATCACCGTAAAAAGGCTGATCGATTTCATAGGTGAGTGACACATTATCTTCAATGCGAGTAGGCTCCTCGCCTTGAGGCAATACGATCACACCAGCTTTGGCTTGGCCGAGATGCTCCACCTTCGCCCACCCCAACTTTTTATTGTTATTCGCTTTTACATAGTCAGCAGCATGAATGACCTGCTTGCTCTCGGGTAACGGCACCTCTTCAAATTCAACATCAATATCATTTTTTCCACCATAAATAGTGGATACGACAGGCATGGTCTGCTGTTCAGGGTCGTTCCAAGTCACATAATTCATATGTACTTGGTTAATCATACCATCCCATTTTCCATCGTTAATTGAATGGTATTTGTCCGTCAATGCTTTATCTCTCGCAAAATTCGTTTCAACGATATTTTTGAAATAATTAGCGCGAGCATCACCTGCATCCACCAATTTTTGATTCCAAGCAGCGGCAAAATACATTTCATAAAGGTTGCTCATTGATGCAATGGGCCATTCTACGAGTTGAAAAAATGCTGAGTAATGTTTATCGCTTATTTTAGCTTTTACTTTTTCCATATCAGCCTCAAGTATTTGCCATTTACTATAGTGCTGATAAAACTCCCCCGCTTTTAATACAGGCGCCGATACCTCTCCTACCGCAAATGTATCTTGATTTAGCAACTCGGGCTTTCTCATGGCGGCATAAGTGCCATAGCGCGCTAATAAGTCGCCAATATCATTCGCTAAATCCACGCCAAATGATTGCTTAGCAAAATCGCTTGCGTAGTCTTGCAGTGCCTGTGTGTCCATTTTTTGAGGATCCCATGCCATCGTTAAGAAAAAATCAATGGGAAACTCTATGGGCTTGAGATCCCCTACATTCACGACCCACAAGTCCTTTGCACCGCGTTCATAAGACAAATTCATTTGTTGCCATACCTTGCCAATTTGCACGGTATTGGTCCATTTATAGTTGCGCGGAACCCCGACGTAATCAAAATGGTAATACACACCAAAACCACCTTCTCTATCAACATTCTTTGTTGGCAGGCGTCGTACAAGTCCCCAGTTGTCGTCGGCAAAAAGCAGCGTAACATCGTCCGGCACTGTCATTCCCTTGTCATAGTAATCTTGAACTTCCTTGTATAACGCCCAAACCTGCGGAGTTTGCTCAGCGGGCTTTCCTGTCACATCAGCAATAATTGCGCGTTGGTCATCCACAACTTTTTCTAGTAGCTCTATGGCGGTTCCTTCAGACATGGGCTCATCGCCATCCCCTCTCATTCCAACAGTCACGAGTGACTCATAGGGCTTTCCGTTCCCCTTTGACATCATGCGCTCTATACCACCGCGCCAGAATTCTTTAATACTTTCCCGGTTTGTTTCGTAATTCCAGGCGCCACCACCGGCTGGATTTTCTGACTTGCGGTGCCATTCAGCATGTGCACGGGTCATAGGTTCATGGTGTGACGTCCCCATAACCATTCCCATATTATCCGCTAACGCTGTATTTTGAGGGTCGTCAAGATGAAACGCTTTACCCCACATTGCTGGCCAAATGTAATTCCCCTTTAATCGCAGAATTAAATCGAACACATGTTCATACATACCCGCATTAACGCCGCCAAACTTTTTCTGAGCCCATCCTTTTAAAGCAGGGTCTTCGTCATTGATGAAGATCCCTCTATAGCGAACCTTGGGTTGATCCTGCGTACTCCCTGCAGTAATAAAAACATTGCTCTTCTGCTCTGTGGGAACGTCGGCAAACCAATACCAGGGCGAGACCCCCATTTGCTCTGATATGTCAAAGGTACCAAAAATAGCACCTCGACGGTCAGCCCCTACAACCACTAATGCGTGCTCAACGCCGGGCGATGGCTCTTCGACTACGGCTATTTGGTAAGCCTCCCATTGCCCTTTAATCTGCGATACATCTAACTTGCCTTTTTGTACTAGTTCATCAATCAATATATCTTCACCTAGCACACCAATTATCACAGCTGGCTGAGAAATTGACTGGCTTTGCGATATACCTGCTGGTGTGCCCCCCACCCGCTGAATATCCTGTGAAAATGCCTTAGCGATTCGCTTAACAGCGGAATCAGCGCTAGGAGAAATAATGATAGGTAATGGTTGACCGTCACTAATTAATGGCAGTCCTTCATTATCTTGGAAACAAACAGATGCTGGCTTTTCGCAGGCAAAAATTACCGGTGAAAATAGTACGCAAAGTATGGGTACCGACTTTATGATCGCTTTCATATGGATTATTCACTCAAATAACGGGGTTGTTTATAAAATGTAAACACAGTATTTGCGCCATAACAACAACTAGTATACAAGTATGCATTATGTTTTTTTAGTTTCGTATTTTGGTTTTTCCTCTGTTAATACAGCGGTATTTGAGAAATTTCGTATGTCATTTACTTAATTAGTTATTGTCTTTTAAATGAATTGCTTCGCTGTATATTTGCTTGATACGACGATAGGTCACATTTTATTAACAGGAATTCTAGGTATGCTATTTATTCGCAATTATAAGGGGCTGCTTGCCCTTACCATGCTACTGTTAGCCACGAATGTTACAGCCAGCCAACGAGAAAAAATTGATCTTACTGGAGAATGGCGATTTTACCGCTATGCCGATAATCAAACGCCTGATAGTTTGATTTACGACACTCGCCCCAACGTTCACCAGTTTAACGACAGTCAAGCGGCGGATACTCGCCCTTCCGAACCGATAACAGTTAATAGCCAAGATGGCGTATTAAAACCCTGGATTCTCCCCACGGGAAATGCGTTTATTGCTAACCCCAATAAGCGTCATATAAGACCCGAAGGGGAACCAGGCAAAGATTTTCCATTTGTTCATAAAGCGTTCGATGACAGCCATTGGAAAGTGGTGGATTTACCTCATGACTGGGCCATCGCTGGACCATTCTATAGTGGCAACAACCCTAAAGTGGGTGGCGGTATGGGTCGTCTACCCTCCCATGGGGTGGCGTGGTATAGAAAGCAGTTTACGCTTGCTAATGACGATAAAAATAAACGCATTTATCTGCATATAGACGGCGCAATGTCTTACTCAATGGTATGGCTAAATGGCCATCTTGTCGGGGGCTGGCCTTATGGCTATAGCTCTTATCAACTTGATCTTACGCCCTATGTCACTGTTGGACAAACCAATCAACTTGCCATTCGACTTGATAACCCGCCGAAATCTTCTCGCTGGTATCCCGGTGGCGGTATCTATCGAAATGTATGGTTAGAAAAAACCAAACAGATTCATGTCAGTCAGTGGGGAACGCAGGTGATCACGCCTACCGTATCTAAGGACAAGGCCACGATATCGATTACCACATCAATCAGAAATCATACGAAAAATAATCAGAACGTGAGTCTTCAACATCATATTTATGAGCTTTCAACGCAAGATACCCTTAGCGAAAAGCCGGTATTAACGCTTCCTTCACAAGCTTTAACGTTAGCTTCTGGAGAAGAACAAAAAAGCCAAGCGACTTCTGTGTTAAAGAACCCCAAGTTATGGGGGCCTATACCCCATCAAACACCCCATCGCTATGCAGTGGTTACGTCAGTCACACAGGATGGAAAAACACTTGACCAATACACCACGCCCTTCGGCGTTCGCAAGTTGGCGTTCAACCCTGATACCGGCGTGGTCGTCAATGGTGAGCACATTCCGCTGCAAGGTGTTAACCAGCACCATGATTTGGGCGCCCTGGGCGCGGCATTTAATTTGCGGGCAGCACAGAGACAATTAAACATTCTTCAGGAAATGGGGGTAAACGCTATTCGCATGGCACATAATCCTCCAGCGCCCGAACTTCTAACGTTAACAGATAAAATGGGGATTCTAGTATTAAACGAGTCGTTCGACAGTTGGTACAAGAAAAAGACACCACTTGATTTTCACCTTATTTTTGCCGATTGGCATGAACAAGATCTTCGCGCTCTTGTTCGACGCGACAAGAACCATCCCTCGGTGATCATGTGGTATATCGGTAATGAAGTTGGAGAACAATATACTGGAGAAGAAGGGGCTGAAATCGCTTTAAAACTAAAAAGTATTGTTAAGAGTGAGGACCCCACCCGCCCTGTTACTGCATCTATGAATTGGGCTAAGGCAGATTTCCCGTTTAGCGCAGCCATGGATGTCATCAGCCTGAACTATCAAGGGGAAGGCATCCGCCAAGAGCCTGAGTTTGAAAATACCGACCGTATTCGCACTCCGCCCTCTTATCCCGCTTTTCGCGAAGCACACCCCGATAAGGTAATTTTATCTAGTGAAACAGCTTCTGCTTACAGCTCTAGAGGGCTTTACTTCTTTCCTGTTACACCGAAAACCAGTGCGCAGGTTCGCGATGGTCTTGGTGGAAATTCAAAAATTCATCAAGTCAGTAGTTACGAGCTACATGCCGTAGATTTTGGTGCATCAGCCGATAAAGTTTTTCGCTATTTAGATACCTACCCCTTTGTTGCTGGCCAGTTCGTATGGAACGGTTTTGATTACTTAGGTGAACCCACGCCCTACTATTCCGCGCGAAGTTCTTATTCTGGGATGATCGACCTGGCTGGTTTCAAAAAGGATCGCTTTTACCTCTATCAGAGTGAATGGCGACCGGATTTGCCTATGGCTCACATTCTTCCCCATTGGAATTGGCCCGGTAGAGAGGGAGAAATCACCCCTATTCATGTGTTTACCTCCGGAGATGAAGCAGAGCTATTTATTAATGGGCAATCTCAAGGGAAGAAAAAGAAAGGCCCCTTTGAATATCGACTTCGCTTTGATGATGTTCGCTACACGCCAGGAACAGTAGAAGTAGTTGCCTATAAGAACGGCAAGCGATGGGCAACCGACAGCGTAACAACTTCTGGCGCCCCCTCGGGTTTACGTTTATCCGCAGATCGCAATATCATCAATGCCGACGGAAAGGATCTATCATTTGTTACCGTTGATATCATAGATAAAAAGGGTAATCCAGTACCCACTGCGACTCACCGCGTTCACTTTTCTCTCACTGGGCCTGGCCGGATAGTCGCAACAGATAATGGAGATTCGACAAACTTCACTCCATTTCCTTCTCACGAAAGGAAGGCGTTTAGTGGAAAGCTACTTGTTATCATTCAAAGTGAGCACAACAAGCCTGGAGAATTAAAGCTTACCGCGAGCAGCCAAGCTTTAGAGCCTGCAGTCCTGACACTGCGTGCAAACTAAGAATTAACGTGTGCAAATGGCGGCTTATTCAGCTGCCCTTTTGCAGATTCAGTTTATATCACAGGAGGGTCTATGACTCGTTTCTATTTGTATTTGCTTTTGCTGCTTTGCTTTCCTACTCAGGCATTAACTGTTCACCAACTTATTTCTGATGGTGTCGTATTACAACGAAACCAACCGATTCCCATTAAAGGTACAACAAGCAGCCAATACGTTTCCTTGTGGCTTAACGATAAAAAGATTGAAACGATTAGCACATCGGACAATCAGTGGATTGTCACTCTACCCCCGCAGTCGGCAGGCGGCCCCTTCACTTTAACAATAAAAGCCGATGAGGAACGGGTAATAAATGATGTCTACTTTGGGGATGTCTATCTTGCGTCAGGGCAATCAAATATGGAACTGACCATGGCGCGAATTGAAGAAGCCTACCCAGATGATGTCAATGACGCCAATTTTCCTCTCGTCCGCGAGTTCACAGTGGCAGATACTTATCGTTTTGACGCAGAAAACAGCGACTACGCTGAAGGCCAATGGCTTCAGGCTACCCCTGAAAATATCAGGCAGTTTTCTGCCGTAGCGTACTATTTCGTCAAACATTTACACCTATCCGAAAACGTCCCCATCGGCATAATCAATGCCGCGTTGGGCGGTTCTCCCATCGAGGCTTGGATGGCCAAGTCATCATTGAAAGCATACCCACAGGATATTGCTGCTGGCGAATATTATGCAAACCCTGACAATATCAAAACAACCAAAGAGAGTGAGCGCAAAGCGCAAGACGACTGGTATAAAAATGTGAACGCAAACGATAAAGGACTGCAAGGTACGCCCTGGTTTTCACCAAAATTGAATGATGGCAACTGGCAGAATATTGACATGCCCAGTAATCTACCGGGCTTTAACTCAGATTTTGCTGGCGTGTGGTGGTTAAGAAAACACGTTCACCTTAACGACATACCCGATGAACCTGTCATTCTGCGTCTAGGGCGTATCGTCGATGCCGATGAGGCCTATGTCAACGGCGTAAAAGTGGGCAATACCACGTATCAATACCCCCCTAGACGATATACAGTGCCAAAATCCGCATTGAAACAAGGAGATAACATCATTGCTGTTCGTGTTATCTCAAATGGCGGTAACAGTGGGTTTATAACTGATAAACCTTACTTTTTAGGCACCGATGAGGAACATTCAGTTTCACTCGAGGGCACTTGGCAATACAAAGTTTCTCATCAAACGTCCAATACCCCCTCAACAACGTTTATTCGCTGGAAACCCATGGGTCTGTTCAATGCCATGATTGCCCCAGCCACGGGTTTCCCGCTGTCAGGTGTGCTTTGGTATCAAGGTGAATCGAATGCATCACGACCTGCTGATTACAGTGATAAATTGACCGCGATGATGGACCACTGGCGAAGTCGGTGGCAACGACCTAATTTACCTTTTTTCATTGTGCAGTTAACTAACTTTATGCAACGGCAATCCGAGCCTGTTGAAAGTAGCTGGGCTGAATTGCGAGAACAGCAAGCAAAAGCGTCAAAGCACCCCAACACCGCATTAATTGTTACAATAGATATTGGCGAGTGGAATGACATTCATCCTGTCAACAAGCGCGAGGTAGGTCGTCGACTAGCACTTGCAGCAAAGAACATGGTCTATCAGCGTGACGTTTCATATCAAGGGCCTAAGGTTCTCTCTGTAAAGCACAAAGATAACAAGATAGTCGTCACATTTGACACTGAATTAGACAAAGACAGAATAGAAGATGGCCTAGATCATAATTTCGCCGCTGCAGGAATGGATGATGCATTCTTCTGGGTGAAAGCAACGGTGAATGGCAATCAGGTCTACCTTCAACATCCGTCTATAAACAAAACCGTAAAATTACGCTACGCGTGGGGAAATAACCCCGCGGCTTCACTGTACAATCGCGAAGGCCTTCCCGCAGCACCTTTCGAGCTTACCGTTTCTCCCTAGCCTTCTTCATCAACAATTTTGCGCGGCTCTACCGCGCAAAAAAACACCCCATATGTAAAAAAAAATAATAGGTAAAAAAACGGCCACGTGGAAAAATTCACATATCGTTAACATATCTGGTGCGCATTAAAATCTTCAAATTAACCTGTATTGTCGATTGCACCCAGAGCAATTCTGTTAACGAAAAAAACTCACTGGAACAAGCAAGCTCACACAACACGAGTAAACCTTAACAGGAAGCACACAATGAATAAGAACCACCCGTTTAGACAATCTATAGTGAACAAAGCAGTATCCGTCATACTCGGTACCGTCGTTGCCCTTCCGGCAATAGCACAAAGCGATGAACCTATTGAAGTGATCGAAGTTTCTGGACTTCGATCGAGTTTAGCAGAAGCAGCCTCAATAAAACGTGAATCCATCGGGGTTGTCGACGCCATTTCAGCAGAAGATATTGGTAAGTTCCCTGATACAAACCTTGCGGAATCACTGCAACGAATTACGGGGGTGTCTATAAGCAGAACCAACGGTGAAGGCAACGAAATAACGGTTAGGGGGTTTGGTGGCGGAAATAACATGATTACGCTAAACGGCCGCATGATGCCCGCAGCTCAAACCTATGGTGGTGGAAGTGGTGCCGATGGAACGACCCGTGGAGGCAGCACTCGCGCATTCGACTTTGCTAACTTGGCGTCTGAAGGTATTCGCGGCGTTGAAGTATATAAAACAAGTAAAGCCAGTATTGCTACAGGTGGAATTGGCGCAACCGTCAATATTAAAACCGCACGCCCCCTTTCTATGCCGGGATTTAGATCGACCGTTGGTGTTAAAGCCGTTCATGATACTACCAATCGCGCAGGTAGCGACGTTACTCCAGAGCTATCCGGCTTAATGAGCTGGACCGATGATGATGCAAAATTTGGGGTTTCATTGACAGGGAGTGTGCAAGAGCGCCACTCAGGGTATGTGGGGGCTACCGTCAACGACTGGAACATCGGGACATGGGGCGATCCAAATGATCCAGATACACTGTTTAATAATAGTGGTGATATATACGAGAATGCACCTGAAATAGGCCAACTCTACGCTCGACCTAATGATATACGATATGCGTTCTCTGACACAGAGAGAACACGAACCAATGCGCAATTAACAATGCAATATGCAGCATCGGATAATTTGGTCGCTACTGTGGATTACTTATTTGCAGAAAATGATATTCAGGAACACCGTGGCGAGATTACAAACTGGGTTCAAAACGGCTCCAACGTCACCTCTGTGATTTTCGACGACGGCGCTATTGCTACCCCTATTTATATTGCTGAATCGTATCCTGGCACAGTAGACGAAGGTTATGAACAGCAATGGCGAGAACAAACCAACACGCTAAACTCAGTAGGTCTCAATCTAGAATACTTTGCTTCTGATAACCTGTTACTTTCATTGGACGCCCATAATTCGAAAATGGAAAGCCTTCCTAGTGGCCCTAGTGATAATGCAGCCACCGGCGAGATAGCCGTGGGTATAGGCGCTCCCACAGTAACATCTAGAGAATGGTGGTACGACTCTGAGCTACCCACATACCTTAATGTATATGATGATAGTACCCGAGGTAATGATAACGGAATACTTGACGCCGATGATGTTGGTTCTTCAATTTTGCGCTTCCGTCATGCATCTCAGGAAACCGAAATTTCCCAATTAAAACTCGATGGCAAATGGATGTTCGATAGCGGTGAGTTAGATTTTGGTGTTGAAACTAGAGCCATGGAAATGACCGCTCGTCAAACCGCAGGCGACAATATGACGCTAGGAAATTGGGGGATCGCAAACCCTGGAGAGTTTTCTGATGGCCTACTACAACCCATTGATATTGGAGGGTTGTTTGACGATTTTGATACAGGAAAAAGTCAAGGTATTGGATTTATCGCAGACCCAATTGCACTGGCTCGTGAAGGTATCGCTCTTTACCCTTCTGATGCAAATTTCTTTGGGGTAAGTAACATCTTTTCCTCCAATGACGTCGTGGAAGAAGACACGATGGCCGCATACTTCCAAGTAGCGATGAGTGGAGAGATTGGGGGAATGAGAGCCAACTTCCTCGCGGGTGTTCGTTATGAGCAAACAGATGTAACTTCCACGTCTTTAGTTACGCCGCCCAGCTACCTCATCTGGGAGAATAACAATGACTTCAGCCTGTTTACTGATCCCAATACAGACACTATTCCCCTTTCTGTAGAAGCGGATTATGACCACCTCTTACCCAGTTTCGATTTCGACATTATGCTTACCGACGAAATTAAAGCTCGCTTTTCCTATAGCAAAACCATCGCCCGAGCTGGGTATGGAGACTTACGTGTATCCCCTAGCGGGTTTGGTACTTCAGGCTCTACGTTAAATGGTGCCCGTCCCACGGCTAGCTCATCTAATCCGGCGTTGTTGCCATTGGAATCAGATAATTTTGATGTTTCTACCGAGTGGTATTTCGATGAAAACAGCTATGCTTCAGTAGGCTTTTTTGAGAAACGAGTGGCAAATTTCATTGGTACAGGCCAAGAAGACCGAACGTTCTTTGGTATTCTCGATCAAACTAACGGCCCACGTGCTTTGGCTGCTGCTGACGCCTTAAATGAACGAGGCTTTGCGGTTGACGATACGTCACTCTTTGCAATGATGGTGCTGTTAGAACACCCAGAAGCGTTTCCTAATGGCGCGGATGACTATACAGGCTCTGCTGAACAACTGTTACAACTAGGTGAAACGCCGGGGTGGGATATTGTACCGGAAGAAGGCGATCCTGAAATGGTATTTAGAACGAGCCTTCCTCAAAACAATAGAGAAGCTAAACTGTATGGTGCTGAGCTAGCGGTACAACACTTCTTTGGTGAAACAGGTTTTGGCGTTCAAGCAAACTATACCTTGGTACGCGGAGACATTGGATTTGACAATAACGGTAGTCCAGACGACTCTCAATTCGCCCTTACCGGACTGAGCGACACCGCCAATCTGGTGTTTATTTACGATAAAGACGGCCTAACTGCGAGGGTGGCGTATAACTGGCGGGATAAGTATCTCAATCGCATTAACTATCGAGGGTCTAACAACCCAACATATGTTGAAAATTATGCCCAAATCGATGCTAACGTGAGTTACGCGATTAACGAACAACTCACCGTTTTTGTAGAAGGGATTAACCTGACAGGTGAAGATCGTCGTGAGCATGGCCGTACTGAAAACCAATTGTGGTACTTGGAAGATTTAGGAGCCCGCTACCAAGTTGGTGCACGGTATAACTTCTAAACGAACCATAATATAGTAAACCACAGTCGGAGCACGTTTCCGGCTGTGGCTTTTTTGCATCTACAAAAAGGCGACGAATAAAATTCGATGAAGAAAACGTGCCTCTCCCTAGAACATCATTGAATCGCCGCGCAACAAAATAGGTTACCACTATGTTTTCCACCAAATGTTTAGATAAGCCCCGTGTTGTCATTGCTGGTGGTGGCACCGCCGGCTGGTTAACGGCAGCTGCACTATCAAGGAAAATGGGAGCGTTGCTTCACATTACACTGGTGGAATCGTCAAACATTCCCACGATTGGCGTAGGGGAAGCGACCATTCCACCTTTACGCGTATTTCATCAGCTTCTAGGTATCGACGAGGCTGAATTTATGCGTGAGACATCCGCCACATTTAAACTGGGCATTGAGTTTTCAGATTTCGGTAACAAAAACGAAACCTATCTGCATTCATTCGGCCAAACAGGTCAATCTAGTTGGCTAGCTGAATTTCTACACTTTTGGAGGGAAGGCCATGAAAGAGGGTTCGCAGGAGAGTATGGTAGCTATTGTTTAGAGCTAGAGGCTGCGAAAGCAAACAAGTTTTACACTTCGGCACAAAGTACACCTTTAAACTATGCATATCATCTGGATGCAGGGGCTTATGCAGACTATTTGAAAAAGCTATCACTCCAATCTGGCGTCACTCACCTTGTTGATCATATTGAGTCTGTCTCGCTGGATACTTCTGGCGATATCCACGCGCTCAATGTCGCACAACATGCCCCCATAGAAGGTGATCTTTTTATCGACTGCACGGGATTTCGCGCACGACTGATTGGCGAGGCGCTGGATGTTGGTGTCGAAGACTGGTCTAAGTGGCTTTTTTGTGACCGGGCATTGGCTGTGCAAACAGAACTTTCGCCCCCCTTAAAGCCTTATACAGTTGCCACTGCACACGATGCCGGCTGGCGGTGGGAAATCCCTCTACAACACCGTATGGGGAACGGCTTTGTTTACAGCAGTCGTTTTGTGAGTGATGAGTACGCACAGCAACAGTTTCGAACATCGCTACGTACTGCACCGCTACAAGAGCTGCGTTGCTTGCAGTTTCATACAGGTAGGCGCATCCGTGCATGGCATAAAAACTGTGTAGCAATTGGTTTATCCAGTGGTTTTGTAGAGCCTATGGAGTCCACCAGCATACATTTAATCGTTATGGGCATTACCCGACTAATGCAGTTATTCCCGTCACAAGACGATACGGCAATGTTAAGAGAAGAGTACAACTCACAAACGAAAAGCGAACTAGAAAGGATCCGCGACTTTATCATTCTTCACTATCACGTCACTAAGCGAACAGACACCGAATTTTGGAATGCGTGCAGAGAAATGACAATCCCTGACTCACTCGCTGAGCGTATTGCACTGTTTGAAGAACATGGACACGCATTCCAAAAAAGCAATGAGCTATTTCGCGTGGACTCTTGGTCACAAGTTATGTTGGGACAAGGAATACTACCCAAATCGTGGCATCCGGCAGCGAAAATGATGAGCGATGACCAATTGTCTCGGGCGCTGCTAAAGGGGCAGCAAGAGATAAAACAAAGAGTAAAACAGCTACCAGAACATGAGTCATTTCTGAAGCAGTATTGCGCTATCATACGCTAAAAGTAGTGCCAGAGACCTAAAGCGACCGCAATACCCCGGTCAGCGATAGCGAGTTCCGGGGCTGGGGTAACGCTGTGCTGGCCCTGTCTACCAATTCCATAATGTACCGTCTTCCAGTCGATTTACAGGTAACATTGCTCTTTTATAGGGAAATTTTTTAGCTAGAGATTCGTCTATATCTACACCATGGCCAGGAGCTTCACCTGGCGTAAAGAAACCACGGCTAAACTTATAGTCAAATGTAAATACCGATTCCATTTCTTCGCTGAATGGCATGTGTTCTTGAATACCGAAGTTCGGAACCCAATAGTCAAAATGAAGCGCAGCGCCCATGCACACTGGCGACAAATCTGTAGCGCCGTGAAAGCCAGTTTTCACATGATAAAGACTCGCAAAATCTGCGATTCTACGCATTTGAGAAATCCCACCCGCATGTACAATTGTGGCACGGATATAATCAATGTACTGATTTTGGATGAGAGACCGGCAATCATGAATTGAGTTAAACACCTCGCCCACCGCAAGGGGTGTTGTCGTGTGTTCTCTCACTAAGCGAAAGCTATCCTGATTCTCTGCCACCACAGCATCTTCCAGCCAGAACAGATGAAATGGTTCAAGTTCTTTGCCAAGCCTTGCAGCTTCTATTGGAGTCAGACGATGATGAACGTCATGTAACAAATGAATATCGTTGCCAAATTGAGAACGCACCGCGTCAAACAGTTTAGGGGCAAAGTTAAGATATTTTTGCGTACTCCAAACATTTTCACCGGGAAGGGCTGCATCGGCAGGCTCATATTTTTTCCCTTCTTTGGCAACGCCATAGGTGCTGTCCAATCCCGGTATACCAGATTGAACACGCACGGCTTGATAACCGTCATCGATTGCCTGACCGACCGCATCGAGTGTTGAGTCTATACACACGCCATTAGCATGAGTATACGTCATAATTTTATCGCGGCTTCGTCCTCCAAGAAGTTGGTATAAAGGAAGTTTGGCTACCTTTGCTTTGATATCCCACAGTGCCACATCAACAGCTGCAATCGCTGTCATACCAACTGGGCCCCGACGCCAGTACGCCCCACGGTACAAGAACTGCCAAATATCTTCGATACGATGGGGATCTTTCCCAATTAAGGTAGGGATCACGTGATCTTCTAGATAGCTGACTACAGATAGTTCCCTGCCATTGAGGGTTGCATCGCCAATCCCATATACCCCTTCATCAGTAGTGATTTTTAACGTAACAAAATTTCGACCTGGCGAGCACACGATAACCTTAGCGCCGGTAATTTTCATCGACTATCTCCTTAGAAAAGTAAGAATCCAAAATACGAAAAGAGCATATTGCCCGCCTTACTACCCCTGCCCAGGGGCATGAGGAAACGACATTTGTTTCATTTCATCCAATGTCTTAGTAGGATGAACAAGCCCTTGTGGAATGGGTTGATTGGAAAATTGTTGAAAATAAAGCACGCACGCATCTCGCCACCACCGTGCTTCTTTTACATGAATATCCATGGCCATTTGCACTTGACGAAATTGATGAGGGTCAAGCCTCCCTTCCAGTTTGTCCCAGTTGTCTGCCATAGCCTGCACTCGCTGCGCTCCTTCGTAGTAACGATGAACCAACTCTTCCCATAAAGTGCGGCGACTAGACGCAATAACATAACTCCAGGGTAAATGATGGAACCAAAGCAAAAACTTTTCAGGCGTGGTTTTCTGATCTGCAAACTGAGCGCTCAGCGGTGAAAAATACTGAGCGACTGCATTTTCACCACTTGGTGAGCGGTCAAATCCAATGCCATATTCATCCGCACGGTGGTAATACGTAGAATTCCAGTCGTCGCGTCCAAGGAAATCAACCCAAGGAGCAGGCCCGTAATGATGTCCCGCCCCCATAATGTGATGCAATCCTAGCGGTGTCATTACATCCACGGCAGTTTGATGACTTGTCATCATCATTTCTGTCACAATAGCAACGACATCGTCATCTTGGCTTAGGGTGAGACGCACCCAATCGTTCGCCACTTCTACTGATGCTATTTCTGGATCCCAAGCCATACGCCCGAATACATACCAATTAGATTGGAGGATAATATGACCGGTCCAGTTTCTATCTGTACCGATATTCGATACACCTGCCATACCGGTAACCTGATGATTAAATAACTGTCCATTTATAACCTTCGCTACCGTCGCCCCCTTTCCCCTAGCGTATGTATCAGATTGCAGTACTTCTTCGTACATGGGCCCGAGATAAACGAAATGTGTACTGAAACCCAGGTATTCCATCGTAATCTGGAATTCCATCATCAGTGGTGTATTCGGCATTGCCCCAAAAAGGGGACTAAAAGGCTCTCGTGGCTGAAAGTCTATTGGCCCATTTTTCACCTGCACCAATACGTTTGCATCAAACTGACCATCAAGCGGCGTAAACTCTGAATAAGCCTGCTTAGAGCGTTCTTCGCCTTTTTCATTGGCATAAACAAACGCCCGCCACATAACGTGACCGTTGTAGGGGGCAAGCGCCTTTGCCAACATATTTGCACCTTGCGCATGGGTTCGTCCAAAATCGCCTGGTCCCGGCTGCCCTTCAGAATTGGCTTTTACTAAGAAGCCACCGAAATCAGGAATTTCAGCGTAAATCTGGGCTACTTTATCTTTCCACCACTGCTGAACCTGATGGTTAAGCGGGTCGGACGTAGATAGGTTGCCAATCAGTTGGGGGGAACTAAATTTCACAGATAAGTAAACTTTGAGGCCATAGGGGCGAAAGATATCCGCCAGAGCTTTTACTTTTGTTAAGTAATGAGGCGTGAGAATAAGAGGATCCGCATTGACGTTGTTAAGCACAGTGCCATTAATTCCAACTGATGCATTTGCCCTCGCATAATCTATGTATCGCTGGTAGCGATACTCGGGTAGCTTATGCCAATCCCAAATAGATTGACCCGCATACCCTCGCTCTACATGTCTATCTAAATTATCCCAGTGATTAAGCACCCGAAGTTTAATTTTTGGTGCAGAGACTATATTTATCGCGCTCATCGAATGGCGTAACTGCATTTCTTTAAGCAACCTGAAGGTGCCGTATAACGCACCTTCGTCCGTATTCGCTAGCACTAATACCAACGACTTTCCATCGTCATTATGGCGCTGTCTTATGACATAGCCTTCCTGAGCGGCTTGCTTAATATCTATCTCAAATTCAGCGGCCAATCGTTCAGCCTTCTCGCCAGCAGCAATTAGCAATCGTGCCCGTTGGGGCTCTGTCACGTGTGGTTTTAAACCCATTTGGCCAAACGCATATTCCACTTCGTTTCTTAGTACCTCAATGGTCTCCGATTCACCAAATACGTGATAATCACTTAATTGTTCGTCATACCCAGTAGCCACAGCGGCATTGTTTATACGATCGTATTTAAGCCACAATCGATAGCCATCTTCTCCTTCTATTAACGAAGATGCCACGCACGTTAGCGACAGCATGTACAAGGACAGACAAACGAGATATTTCATAGAAACCCTATTAGACACAAATTTACCTTAGAATTAAGTTGCAGCAAAAGCACCAAACAAACCGTCATGTGAAGACAATTCAGCGTCGTAGCTTACTTCCTTGCATGAGGCCCTATAGTCGTACCGACAAAGCCACCTGCTCGTTGACTGCTTAGCAATGTTGCGTCTTGAGGCTCACCCATGACTTTCCATTTTTCGCCTTGCTTGTAGCTAAACTCTATTGATGCACCATTTCCTTTAATTTTGAGCTCAACGGGCTTATTTGCAGATATGGGCAGTACTGCTTCAAAGACGGTGATAACTTCACCGCTATTCACTTGTTCCACAAAACCAACATATCCGTCTGCGTCACGTCGCAGTCCTAAAAAGTAATGGAAATCTGAATTTTGAAATGCAGCTAAGCCTGCGCTAACACCAGCATCACTAGGTAAAAACAGTGTTGTGGAGGCAGAAAAAGACATCGCAGCTTGATGAACCCCCAAATAACTAACGGTATCTTTGCTATATAATGGCGCTGACAGCGGTGTCATTATCAGTGCGCCTTCATTGAGCGACAGCCAATGCCTGTCAAAGGTGCGAAGCGTTTGCCAGCGCAAATCTAAGGCCGTGCCATCAAAATCATCCGTCCAACCGTAAAACTGCATCCCGTTTTCTTTCACTGTATTAGCGGGTCGCGGCACCTGCACAGGTATGGGGGTGTTCTTCGGTAAAATATGTGGCCATCCGTTCTTCCATTCTACTGGCAGCAAGAAAGTATCCCTCCCTGTGTTATGTAGATCCCTTTCATAAGGTCGCGTCCCCAAGAATACTGCCCACCACTCTCCATTCTCTGTTTCGATGAAATCAGCATGACCTGCATTTTCTATTGCGTGTGGCCGTGGATAGGCCAAGTCACGCTGGGTAAGTATTGGATTTTCAGAGTACGGCACAAAGGGGTCATCTAGTGAACGAGAACGAAAGATAACTTGGGAATGTTGAGGCCCTGTTCCCCCTTCAGCACAGGATAAGTAGTACCAACCATTTACCTTGTAAATATGAGGGCCTTCAATCCAGATAGGTTTCTGAGAGATATCCACCCCACCATTCACCAACAACTTCTGGCTCTTAGGCAGCACTTTTTTCTTAATCGGATCGTATTCCCAAAGCCAAATAGCACGGTGCCCGTCATAGAGAGGTTTTTCAGGAGGAGCATCGTTATGAGCAATATAGACTCGTCCGTCTTCGTCAAAAAACAGATCGGGATCGATGCCTCCAACTTCAGGTAACCAAATGGGCTCAGACCAAGGTCCAGCGGGGTTGCTGGCTGTGATTATAAAGTTGCCGCCATTTCCTACCGAAGTTGTAATAATGTAGAAAAGGCCGTCGTGATAACGTAGCGTGGGCGCAAATATTCCCCGAGACATATTTGCTCCTGCAAAATCCATCTGCGCCTCTCGGTTAAGTGCATAACCAATGAGAGACCAGTCAGTAAGGTTCTTGCTATGGAATATAGGTAAGCCGGGAGTATAACCAAATGATGACGTAGTCAGGTAGTAGTCGTTTCCCCTTTTAGTGATAGAAGGGTCTGGGTAAAAACCGGGTAAAATAGGATTGCTATATTCATCCGCTGCTTCACTCAAAATACCCTGCGGGGTGGTGTACGAAAAGTTTAAAAACTTCACATCTTTCGATATAGCTGACGTGCTATCAGACTGTGAAGGATTTAGAGAAGCTGGATTTTCAGCTATACAGCCTGAAATCGATGCGACGATAGCAAAAAAAACACCGGGAAATAACAATTTCATAATTACCAACGCGTTAAGATTATTTAACATTAATGTAAATAATAAGGTAACTCGCTGATATTTTTTGTTATGAAAAGTCTCAACCGACGTTGTTTTTTTTACGTGTTAGTGCGGTTCAACCCTTACCACGACTCTTGCATAGGATGTCAGAGTAGGCTCACCGCGATCTGTTAACTTGAGAATAAAATGTAAGCTTTGAAGTTTCTCCACATCAGGTGCCACAACATGTACTCTTGCCATATTTTCTGCACTATGGATCTTAACGGTCTTATCTTTCATCGTCCCCGCTTCAGCATAATTAAACCAATAAAACTGTAGTGCATCTCCATCAGGATCTTTGGATCCCCTGGCATCAAGATGAAAACTCTCCCCCGACTTTACCGTTATTGAATAGTCATGCAGCAACTTAACTTCTGGCGCATGATTGGCCTCATCGTAGCGCTTCGTACACCAGTCCATGCGAGCGGCAAAGTCATTTTGAAATTCATCTCTCCAACGCCATAACGTTTCTCGATACCCATTAAACTCAAGGGAACCCGGACTGACGGTTCGACCATACTGATTGGAAGATACTGGCACATACCTATCTACCGCATTTGTCCAAATTGGCCGCGTTTCTGTCACAACGGGCACGCCGCCAGTAAAACCAGTTGGATCAGTTTCAGACAGTTTGGGGATATAGCGTTCATATCGGCCTCCCCAGCCACCCCAATTCGGGTGTTCTGGCGCATGAAGCCCATTGTTAATGAGATTTAGCCATGACGGCGTATCGCCTTCCATGCCGTAAGCAACATCCGGATATTTCGCCCCTAATGGACCATGACCTTGTTGAATATGTTCGGCTATCCAGGCATTGCTAATCCTGGTGTTATCGATTCCTTGAACAACATGATTAATACCTGTCCACGTTGCTGCTCCATAGCCTCCAGGACTGACAATGTAGAAGAGATTGGGAAACGTTTTTCTTATCCACGCTGCAGAATCATCTTGGTCGGAAATGGTATATACGCGCAAGCGCTTTATAAGGTGTTTCAGCGTGTTTTCTGACTTTGTTTTTTTCAATCTGTAGAGAGCCTGCGCTAATGTATTACTACCTCCCCATACAGAAATCCACAACGGCCTAGAATCAGCTTTTTCTATTTCGCGAATAAGCCAGTCAGAGCCCTCAGAATCATGATTTTCACCAACGCCATGCATGCCATAAACCGACACCCCTGACTTTACAATGCTATGCAACGTCTTTGCATCAGGGTAGCCAGATTGATGGCTATTTAGGTTAGGCTGAACCTCACCGTATGCGTCGATAAGCGTGTGTATGGTGTCGGGTGCGATACGAGTTTTCTGATGTACCGACGTCGTAGCAATCAACCCCTTTATATCGATTTGGTTTGCGTACAATAAGAGCCGAATAAGGGTTTGTGCATCATCAGGATCCGCTTCAATATCCGTCAGTACCAATAGTCTTGGTTTTTGATTTAACGGCTGCCACCTTTCTTCGACTTCCGCTACAGCTAACGGAATAAAGCTCCACATACAAATGAGACAAAAAGCAAATTGTATCCGCGAGAGGCTCGTTACTGCGCTGGAAGTCATGTAGGACTCCTATATGTCATTTAATACTGATTGCGGCTGGGAAAATACCAGTCATTACCGAATCACAAACTAATCGAATTAGGCACACTCCGTCTTTTACAATAATCCCCTTTTGAATTTCGATTTTTTGTTCTTGTTTACGTGAATAAGCCCTTTAGTCAAGAGATACGCTTTGATTAAGTGGTATAAGACACGCAAACCCAAACTTCCAATATCAAGGAAGAAGAATTAGCCGCCACATTATTCAATAGATAAATACAGACAGTGGTTAATAATTAGACTAATGTAAGGCATATTCAGTGTTAACAGAGCAAACCTTTTCGGTTTGCTCTGTACTATTCAAATCTATAAAAACGCCATTAAGGCGTAAGGATAAGGCAATGATAAGGAATGCTCCTCTTCTAAAACCGCTCTTAGGGGCATTTATCATGGCAATATCCTTTGCCACTCATGCAACGCAATTACTGCGCGAACCTACACTTCACAAAGACACGTTGGTGTTCACTTATGCAAACGATCTGTGGAAGACCACGATTAAGGGCGGTAAAGCCACACGTTTAACCAGTTTTCAAGGCTCTGAATCACAACCCGTGATCTCTCCTGACGGCAAAATGCTTGCCTTTACCGGTGAGTATGAAGGCAATAAAGATGTCTACATTGTAAGTATTGATGGCGGACATGCTACACAGCTCACATTCCACCCAGCCTCAGACGCTGTTGTTGGCTGGGCTCCTGATAGCCAAAGTGTGTTGTTCAGCTCTCCAAGGTACTCTGCCCCTCGCAATTCACAGCAGTTATATACTGTGTCGGTGGAAGGCGGAAACCCTCAGCAGTTACCCATGCGACGAGCCTCAGACGGTGCGTTTGACCCCAAGGGTGAAAACATGGTGTTTCGCCGAGCGGGGGTTTGGGATCGCGGGTGGCGCAATTATCGTGGCGGGCAAAACCAAGCGCTACGAATGATTAACTTAAGCAGTTTGGAAGAGCACGATCTTCCTTTTAATAACGACTTTGATGTGGATCCTGAATGGTCGAATAACGGTGATATTTACTTTCTCTCAAACCGTTCCAAAGTGACCAATGTATTTCGTTATGCCCCTTCAGCTAACGCGATAACACCGGTTACAGACTACAGCGAGTACGATGTCATGGGCTTTGCGGTTGACGGTAGCAATGTGGTGTATCAATACCTTGGTGATTTATATTTGAAGCAGGAGCAACAAGCGGCGAAAAAACTGTCCATTGAAGTAGTAGGAGACTTCTATTGGGCTCGTGATGCCCACGTTGACGCACATAAAAATATCACAGAATTTAATGTATCTCCCTCGGGTAAAAGGGCTTTATTCTCTGCGCGTGGAGATGTCTTTTCCGTGCCTGTTGAACATGGCTCTGCCCGCGCATTAACCGACTCTTCAGGCGTACGAGAGCATTCTGCTGTATGGTCTGACGATGGCCAATATATTGCCTGGTTTTCAGATGCCTCAGGTGAATATGAACTGGTGATTGCCGATCAATATGGAACAAAAAGCAAAACGATTCCTTTAGCAGGTGAAGGCTTTTATCAAAAGTTAGTTTGGTCGCCAGATGGCAAACGGCTATCATTTACTGACTCAGCGCAACAACTATGGATAGCTAACCGAAGCAATGGTTCTACCAAAATTATAGATACCAATCGTCAGGTTCATCCAGAATGGGAGATGATGGCCACTTGGTCTCCAGATAGCCGTTATATTGCCTATACAAAACAAAACGAAACCATGTTTCGTGAGCTTTATTTATATTCTGTGCAAGAACGTACTCGCCATCAACTCACTCATGGTTTAGCAGAAGTCACATGGCCAACATGGAGTGATAACAGTAACACCTTATATTTTTTAGGTAGTGTTGACTATGGCCCACAAAGCCCATGGCTGGATATGTCGAGCTTAAGTTTTAAGGCCACCTATCAACTTTATTACGCCAACCTTTCGCCCACCCATGCCCCGCTATTTCCAATGCGTTCAGACGAAGAAGAGCCTACTCAGAAAAACGATAGCAACACCGACAGCGAAGACGAACCAACCCAACCTTCTGTCTTCGTCACCGAGGGCTTTGGTGATCGCATCACGCCAGTCACCAGTGAAAAAGGGCATTTCAGTCATTTGGCAGGAGGTAAAGGCGGGAATTTGTATTTTTTAAGTCAATTCAAAGATGATACTGGAGCTAGCCAAACCCACTTAATGAAGTTCGATGCCGAAGAGCGAACCATAGCAAAAATTGCCGATAAGGTAAGTGAATATCGCCTTAGTGCTGATAACAACGCAATCTTACTCAAAAGTAAAGAAAGCTATCGATTGATCAGTGCCATTACTGGCTCGGGAGATGACGATAAAGTCATTGCACTCGCCCTATCTAAACGGGTGAATTTCTTTGAAGAATGGCAACAGATATTTCGCGAAGCTTGGCGCTATCAACGAGATTATTTGTATGTAGAGAACTTCCACGGAGCAGATTGGAATGCAGTATACGAGCAATACCAACCGCTCGTGGCATCCATTCGCCACCCGCTTGATTTAACGTATTTACTCGACACCTTAGGAGGCGAAGTCTCCATTGGGCATTCGTTTACTGCCAGTGGGGCTAAACCAGATATTGGTAAGCCCAATGTCGGCTTGTTAGGTATCGATTTTGAAATAACTAAGAAGGGCGTTAAATTACGCCATATTTATACAGGAGAGTCGTTTTTCGCCGGCGCGAACTTACAGTCGCCGTTGGGCAAATATGCGCATCAAATTGACGAAAATGCTTACCTGATAGCGGTTAACGATACCCCTATCGACCCCCAAAAGAACCTCTATTCGCAATTTGAAGGCACCTTAGGACACGTGACGCGGATCACTATTGGTGATATTGATAATTCAGACAAGCGACAGGTATACCTCGTTAAACCCATTAACAACGAAAATGGCCTTCGCAAAAATCACTGGATTGAAAAAAACAGACAATATGTTGAGGCACAGTCTAACGGAAAATTAGCCTACGTGTGGATGCCAGACACCGCAGATGATGGGTACCATTCCTTCAACCGCTATTTCTTCCCTCAAGCTAAAAAACCAGGCGTCATCATTGATGAACGCTTCAATGGAGGCGGCTATATCGCCGATTATGTCATCAACATTTTACGCCGTGAATTAAATGGTTTCTTTAACAATCCCCTAGCACCCAGCAAGCCTTTAACAAGCCCAGCGAGCGGCGTTTGGGGCAGCAAAGTCATGCTAATAAATGAAATGTCGGGTTCCGGTGGCGACATGCTCCCCTACATGTTTAATTATTACGGACTGGGTAAATTAGTGGGCAAACGCACCTGGGGGGGACTGGTTGGCATTTGGGGCGTACCCGGTTTCATCGATGGCGGTTACATGACAGCACCACGCTCTGGTTTTTATGGCACCAATGGACAATGGCAAGTAGAAAACGAAGGGGTTATGCCTGATGTTAGCGTGGAGCAATGGACTAAGTTCACCAGTAAAGGATTGGATCCTCAGCTTGATAAAGCCATAGAGGTTGGTTTGGAAGAACTTAAAGGTTATACCTCCCCTATTAAGGCGCAGCCAAAAGACCCTGTTAGAGTACCTGTACCCCGTCAATAACTCACTGGAAAAAACTGGGCGCTGTTGCGCTCAGTTTGCCCGCGTAGGTAGCAACCCATTTAAAATAAAGGCACTGCCTCAACACTCATCACCGCTTGCCCTTCGTCCCCTTGCGTAAATACTCGTAAAGCCGTGTAAATACACGTAAACCCTCTTGACTATATAGTCGAACAAAGCCTCAAATAACACTTATTTTTCATTGCGTTACGTAAATTCCAATTTACACAAATGAAATATATATGAAATAAAAATAGCCAACAATTGCGCTACCTCAGGCAACAATAATACGGCGTATTTAGCAGGTATTCGTACCCTGCTATGTACAAAAATCAACCTTTATTTATAAAGAGAAACACATGAACAAGAAAACTCAGTTCAGTCGCATTGCGATAGCTGTAGCTTTGTCTATTGGCGTGGCAACCACAGCGGTTGCAGCCACCGGTCAATCATCAGCCATGCGCGGTACCGTAGTAGGCCCTCAAGGTAATCCTGCTGCAGGCAGCTCTATCACTATTATTCATCAGCCTTCAGGTACGGTGAAAGAGGCCACCGTTAACGAAAATGGTGTATTCTCAGCACGTGGGTTGCGTGTAGGTGGCCCTTATATGATTGTGGTTGAGTCAGAAAAGTTCCAAAGTCGTATTATTGAGGATGTATACCTTGAGCTAAATGACACCTTCGAACTAGATGCAGCGCTTGAATCTGCGTCAGATATCGAGCGCGTAACGGTGACAGGTAGCCGTGACTTTTTCTCCAATAATGGTTCAAACTCCGTGTTTGGAGAATCGGCTATCGAGAACATGCCAACCTTCAACCGTGATATTAAAGATATTGTCCGTTCTCACCCTTTGGCCGTGGTGAGTGCCGATGGCGAAGAGTTAAGCATTGCTGGCTCTAACCCCAAGTACAATACCTTTACCGTTGATGGCGTAGGCGTGAATGATACGTTTGGGCTACAAAGCAATGGTTACCCTACTTCCCGCCCTCCTGTTTCGTTAGATGCAATAAGCCAAGTTTCCGTAGAATTTACGCCGTTTAGCGCCCGTGCCGGTAAGTTTGGTGGCGGTAACGTTAACGTGGTGACTAAATCGGGGACTAACGACTTCCATGGCACTGTTTTTTATGAAGAAGTACCCTTTTCTGGTACGGCAAAAGACACCAAGCTCTACGACACAGAGTATGACGTAGACAACGAGGAGTCTTCTTATGGCTTTACATTAGGCGGCCCGCTCATTCAAGATAAGCTTTTCTTCTTTGGTTCATACGAAAAATGGGAAGAAGAAATTGATACTGGCTTTAATGAAGATTCTTACTCAGCAGATTTAGTTGCCGCAGCGCAAGACGTGATCTCGGCGCTGAGTGACACCTACGGCCTAGAAGATTCTATCGCTGGCGCACCTGAGGCCGACGAAGATGAAAAGTACCTTATCAAGCTAGATTGGAACATCAACAACAACCACCGCGCTGATTTTACCTATAGCTATCAGGAAAATACTTCTGCGCAAAATTATAATGACGATTCTGACACCATTCGCTTAACCTCGAATACATGGACGCTTGCGCAGAAAAACACCTACTACACCACCCACGTTTATTCAGACTGGTCAGATAATTTGCAGACAGAAGTCAGCCTGTCTTATAAAGAGTTTGAACAGGCTTCGCTTACTGCCTCAGATTGGGGTGAAATTAATGTCGACACGGCAACGGGCACTGACAGCGGTTATACTGTGGTGGCAGGCGTAGATGAAAATCGTCACGCCAACGTTTTAGAAAACGAGGTATGGAACTTTGCCGTTCATGCAACCTACCTTGCGGGCGACATCGAGTATAAATTTGGTACCGAAATTGAAAACACATGGAACTACAACCTTTACGGGCGTGATTCTTTGGGTACGTGGTATTTTGACGATACCGAAGACTTCGCTAACCAAGAAATTTCTTATTTTGAATATGCAAATGCCTATACCAACGATGTTGAAGATCTTGCCTACGATGTAGAAAGCACGGTTTACTCCTTTTACGGCGATGCCACGTACGAGTTATTCCCTGATTTTATGGTTACCGCAGGTTTGCGTTACGAGTACCTTACTGTAGAAGACTCACCGCAACTTAACGACAACTTTAACAATACCTATGGATTCACCAACACAGAGAACCTGGACGGTTTTGATATTTTACTTCCTAGGGTTAGCTTCAATTGGGAAGTTAACGATGACTTAACCTTACGAGGTGGTGTTGGGCGCTTCTATGGCGGCATGCCCCTAGTGTGGATATCTAATGCCTACACCAATGACGGGGTTACCAACGACTCAGTAACCTTCTCCAGTTTAGACGCCGATTCGGTAGATTTCACCACTGTGCCAACTGAAGCGCAAAGTGCACTGGTTCAAGGCGCGGGTAGCACAAGCTCTATCGACCCTGATTTCGAGCTTCCATCTGATTGGCGCTATCAAATTGCGGCCGACTACACCTTTGACATTCCTACCTTGGGCGATAACTTTGCGTGGACCAATGAGCTAACCTATGTTGACAGACAAAATGCCGCCTACTGGGAAGACTTATCTCGAATCGATAATGGCAACAGCACGGTTGATGGTCGTATCATTTGGGATAACGTATACGATGGCACTGAGTATGAAGATAACTATGATATCCAGCTAACTAACTCAGACGACGGTGGGCGTAGCATTTTATTTACTAGTGCATTGGCGAAACAGTGGGATAACGGACTAAGCCTAAACGCGTCATATACCCACCAAGACATCACTGAGGTTAACCCAGGCACTAGCTCTACAGCAGAGTCAAACTATCAGTATGAAGTTACCGTTAACCGTAACGACCCATTAGTTGGCACGGCGTACTACGAAATTAAACACCGACTAGTTGTGAACCTTGGTTATACTCACCAATTCTTTGAGGGCTATAACACGAACTTCAATTTGTTCTTTGAACGCCGTTCAGGACAGCCATTCTCTTGGGTTCTTGGCTCTTATCAAGATGATGACTTAGGCGACCAGTCTGCGTTTGACGATTCCGATATTTACCTTCCTTATATTCCGTCAGGTGCAAACGACTCAGCTGTTGATTTTGAAAATGGCCTGAGTTACGACGAAATTATGGCCATTGCTGAAGCCGCTGGCGTGGCAGGTTCTGCAGGCGGGTATGTAGACAAATACTCATCGACTCAACCTTGGATTACCACCGTAGATTTAGCCATTTCACAAGAAATACCCGGCTTTGTTGAAGGTCATAAAGGGCGCATTTATCTCAACATTGATAACTTCGCTAATTTACTCAATGACGATTGGGGCAAGGTATACGAAATGAACTACCCTCAGCAAATCTTGTTCGATTACGACATTAACGAATTTGGGCAATACGTATATTCAGAAGCCTATGGCGGTACGGATACCAGTAACTACGACACCTTTGATGAAGAGCAATCTACTTGGAGAATCAAAGTGGGCGTGAAGTACACTTTCTAAGTATTAACCACCACTGATTGGTAATACCTGGCCAGCGCAATATCCGCTGGCCTTTTTTATTTTATACGCTTTACCCAAAGCGACAGGTAAGGTTTTACTGCTGCCAAGTTCACACTACTCACCGTCAAAAAAAGTTGGCAAGCTATTTGAAAGTTCATCTATAAGAACTAAATGATTGTGCTTTTTATATGCACTGAACAACGAGAATTTGACACTATGCGCTTACCCACTAAGCAACTTATCAGCAAAATAGAAACCCTGTCTAACGACTTATCTCAAGAGCAACTGTCCAACTTTCTTGATATTATCAACGCAATGACTGCATTAGTTGAAGAGGCCAGTGAGCTAGGCGACAGTCAAAATAAGGCCGCGCCTGCACCGAACATCAACCAAGATTCATTGGTACATTAACCTGCGCTTTTGTTGTGCTTTGCAGTGTTCGTGCTGAAAGGTACGAACACTCAGCGTAAAAAGAAGCCTATTAAAACTGAATGGTTTCTGCCTTTTGGTGAGCCACAGTTAGCACGAAGGCGCCCCAATACCGTGGCGAACGAAAACGCGGGTTTCGCTTCATTTTTTGTTTTGCAATTTGTAACGCCCGTGACGCGTTGTGAGTGGTAGCCAAGCTAGCATAAAAATGTTCCATAAAGGTGGCGGTGGCTCTGTCTGGCACCTTCCACAAGGTGCCCAATACCGACCCCGCGCCTTGCGCTAGCATACCTCTCGATAAACTATTTTGTCCTTCGCTAAGCCATATTTCCCCCCGCAACGTGTCACATCCACTTAATACCACTAAATCTGCAGAAAATGGCCGACTCAGTAACTGGGTTAAAGAAACAAAACCGGGTAAATATCGGCGTGTTGCCGCATCAGATGTTACTAGGCCAACGATACCGGGATACTCAGGGTCATAAAAACCATGAGTGGCGATATGCAGTAACTTGGCATGGCCAAATTCATTAGACATCAAGACATCGCTGTTTGCTTGTGCGCCCAAAGCTGTGACGACCGAAGCATGAGAAAAGTGTTGTTGAATACTGCTTGCCTCCCGTTCCGAGAAGACCAAAGGTGGCATGGCCTTTCGCCAAGTAAGGGTAGCTTTATTTGAAATTCCGCTAGCAGGCGAATTAAATCTTGGATTAGCAAACACCGCGATATGTGACCCTTGCGTTGCGCTAGAGGGAACAGGATTGAAATAATCTAAAACAGAAAAAGCGCGTACCACTTCAAAATGGTCGATAACATGCGTGGCATTATCTGGCATCGGCAGCGCGGAAAACGCGATGGTATGCGTGAGATGATCGCTAACCACTATCAGCTTGGAAATAGACTGCGACTTAAAATACTCTAAAGGAAGTAATTCATCTGCTTTTATCCCCGTCACTACTCCTTCTTGCTGGTGTAATTTATCTCTCATAGTCTTGCCAATAGAAAACCGCCGCCACCCTTGTTTTGTACCAACAATAAGATGGGTGTGTTTAGGTAAATCTATTAACCTTACCAAGGCCTCATGCTGCTGTAGTTTATCTATTAGCCGTTCAAATTGATAAGCGTGGGTGCGGTCAACATCGAGGCTCACTTGACGACCATGAGCTCTCAACGCATCCCGTTTTTCTAGGCTGATATCAATTTGTGCCTGGGCCGCCAAATTCGACTCACCAACACTTAAAAGATTAACTTCCATTTCGGCGGTTGTATTGTTTTCTTCTAGTGCAATGTCTTGACCGTATTGAGAATAAAACTGTCTACTTTTACGAAGCATGCTACTTTGATAATTGTCCATGACTTCCAATACTTTTTGCGCGCTGGTATTGCTGTTATTCGCCAAGAGATATTCAACATAACTATCAATCAATAAGCGTACTTTATTTTTAAAGGTGGGCCCTAAACGATAAATACTTAAGGTATTTTCAACCTCATTTACCAGGCTAAGTGCAGCGGTAAAATTGTTTTCTACTGTGGCTTTTTGTGACTCAGTTAGCGGCTTAGCATGCTGTAAGAAAAGGGCGTTTTTCAGTTCGTAATATTCAATAAGATGCGGATGTTTAGGTTTGATATACGCCAATGCACTTTGCAAATACACCTCTGCCATTTCCACTTCTTGTATCGCAATGGCGCTTCTGGCCAACGTAAATAGCACATTCATTTTATGCCGTGTATCACTGAGTGCAGCCACTTGTTCAAATGCTAGCGCTGCCGCTTGTTTTGCTTTATTCGGTTGCTTTGTTTCAGCGTAAAAGGCTGAGCGTAAAGTATGATATTGGCTGCTCTCACGAAACGACGTAGGCGTGATAATAGGCTGGGCTTGGTTTAAGTAAGTGTCAGCTAACCCTGCATTACCTTGCGCTAAGGCAATATCTGCCAAGCCTAGTAAGGCCTCTGCGGTGTAGGCACCTCTTCCCATTTGTTTGTTAATATCTACCGAGTAGGAAAAATAACGCGCAGCAGCGGGTAAGTCGCCAAGCTCTATATAAGTACTCGCCAAGTTGTCGTGCTGAATGGTTAACGCGAAGGCGTCGTTACTCATGCGAGCCAGTTGTATCGACTGGCTGTAGGTGCGCTGGGCAGCAGCCAAATTACCCAATGCGCGATGTAAAACAGCCAGGTTGTTTAAATAGCTAGCAACGTGATTGTACTTTTCAAAGGCGCGACTAACTGCAATGGCGGTGTCTAATTCGTCAGCGGCGGCCACCAAATCGCCAGTAACCCGAAAATAGGTAGCGCGGGCATTATGTAATTCTGGCAATAATTCGTTTAACTGATGCGCTTCAATCAGGGATTTGGCATATTGAAGAAATTCCCATCCTTCATAAATGGTGTGCATGTCTGCACGTTCGTCACCTCGGAGAATGTCACTGAACCCTCGCATTAAATTGACATACGCCACGTCATAAGGCGGGGCTGATGACATCCCGCTTTGCGATTGCGTGTGTTTAAACCCACGGCTCGCCTCTTCAAAGTTCATCAGCCGGAAGTAAGCTTCTGCGGCAAACACAGGGTAGATACCACATTGGTCTGAGAAAGCACTGACTTGCGGTTGTTCACTAGGTGCAAGAATTTCCTCAAGCCTATTTTGTTCAAGAAGGTCATTCAGCATTTTCTTTTTTACCACACAGCTTGGCTGTTGATGAAATTTAGCCGCATCTTCTACCCAGTTTTCTTCTTGCCATTGGGTAACTTGGTTGATATCGGCCTTTAAAAGCCGTGTTTCATCCACGACTTCAACCCCCACATCGCTTGCTCGAAACAGTAATGGATATTGAGACTTTGCTACTAGCGAATAGGGCGTTGAAGAAGCGGGCAAGTATAGGTATTCAATTTGTGAAAGTAGAAAGGGGGCTGATAAGCGAATGCTTGGTTCCGTTGAATGATGAACAATAAACTCAATAGCCTCACCCATATAGGAAATGCGAACAAATTGCCCCCCGAAAGCCGCACTCTCCGGCAGCGTAATATCATACTCTTCAGCCACAAGCCTAGGGCAAGAAAATACGGCGATAAACAGGATGGTTATCGCCGCTATTGCCTTTAAGGGTATGTACACTCGACTCACCCTTACTAGCCTCTCCAGGTATAGGAAGTCTTGGCGAAAGAAGGTGCACTCAAACCTTTATTATCCCCCGCATTTTCTGGTACTGGGTCAATTTTCCACAGTAACGTAGTTAAAAAGAGGTTGTAGGTTTGACTAAAATCTAAGGGGTCTGGCGCGTCCCTTGAAACTAGGGTGACATACATTTTTACGGCGCTAAAACCCGCTGGAGTGGCATGCCTTAAATCACTGAGGGAAATTTCTTCGCATTCCATGGTGTCGGGGAAGGTAGAGGTAGGCGAAAACTCTGCGATATCAAAAACTTCAATGGCCATATCGGCCCAACTTTTCCCGCCGAGCTCATTTGAATCAACAAAAATTTTAAGCTTATCGTTACCGAGTAGTTGTATTTTTTGTCGGTATGCAGATTTACCGTTCGCGGTTACCGCACGTGGGTGGTATTCGGCGAGTCGTTGATCAGCAGAGAAATCTACTGCATTCACGTAAGCGACCTCTTCCGGCCAGTTGTAATCAGACATAGTCATAATCCTTATTTAAGAAAGTGTATTAGCTCTAACATGGTGTGGGGAATAGATTCACGGGTTTGCTCAAGAAAACGTTGAAGGGGTGGCGCGTCTTGTAGAAACGCCATCATCGACTGGTTTTCTTTTAACGATCTATTCGCATAACAATGCAAAATTGAGCTTCTTACTACTTCTGCATTGATAATACTTCCTAGCTTTCCAAGTGCGTTGAACGGATTAGAAGAATGGCGAGATTCATGTAAAACATGAAGCCATAAAGGTAGCCTTCTCTGGGAGAAGTTTGCTAACAACACTTGGTATGCGCGGTATAATTCCGCTTCTTCACCTATCTCTAATGGTGCCTGTCTAAATAAGTCAACATCTAGCGCTAACTGAGGAAAATGTTGTTTTATATAGGAAAGCGTGGCGTCCCCGGATGCGAGTTTCAGGGTGTTTGCCGCGTTTAAATTAATCAACACGATGTTTCCCTCATCAGGAATATCACCTAGCCCCACATCAATGGACATATCTATGGAATTGGCCTTTTGAGACGTTTCAATGAAAAATAATGACCAATCAATTTGCTCGTTTTCTTGCAGCCCCGCGGAGGTGGACCTCCTTAGAATACGCTCCATGGTGAAATTAACAGTTGGATCCTTTGAAAAGGTATAGTTATTTCTTACTAGGCTATGACCAAACCTAAATGCAGCAAGTGAAAACTCTATGGGAACCGATGACAAGGGCGCATTCAGCCCTAGAATATACTGCCGTGTTTTTTTAAAATACGCGTTGTATACCCGCTCATCTAAGAGGCGGCGTAAAAAGTCATTCACCACCACAATATGAAAAAGCGTGGTAACAATGTCTTTCGCCAAAACAATTTTGGCCACGGAATCTGTCACATTCGTTAGGCGCTTAACGATGCGATTATGCAGCAACTGAAGTTGCCGATGAAGCTGCACTATAATGCTATTCTCGTCATTTCGCGCTTCAGGAATTAATGCTTTTTTGTGTGTCCTGATCACGTCAAACGGCTGTCCATTATGTTTAAAAAACCCTTCATCATCAAAATAGCGTGCAAGCTCGTCGCTACTTAAATTGCCATACACACTGTCTAAATTAAGGGCCGGTGACACAGTTCGCCCTCGAGCACGAGGGTTGGTTTTGGGCACGATATCGTGAGATATAAATTGCCCGAGGTAAGTATATCCTGCTGGAATGGAGGAGGTAGCGGATGCCATACCTCGCAGCCTCGTTCCTTGATGAGTGAGCAGCCGCGACAATGTGGCTATTTGGGCGTTTGAGAGCAATGGCTCTTCACTGCACAGTGGGAACAACCGGTTAATATTAATGCATTCCATTGCTTTTTATCCTAGGGTGATCTCGCTACATTGAGTTCGTAAGTTAGCCGTGTCACTTGTTCGCCAAGGGCTTCTACCGCCACCTCATAATGCCCCTCTTGCAGCAGTTCGGTATCAACAAGTAATACGGCTTGTCCATCGCTATCTGACTGGCTGCGTTGCCACGACTTAATAATATGATTGCCGTCACTGGCCAGGCTGGCAGAAAATGCGGTTTGAGAAGTTTTCCCCGTATCCAAAACTAAAATAAGCGTTTTATGCTCATTTTCTATCACCACCATATTGTTTGATGTCTCGCCCCTGACTGTTTCTAAGTAAGCTATTTGTGAGGTATCACCAACCTCGTTCACCGCGGTGAATAAAGGCATGACTAACAAAGAAAGCGCAAATACCCCAGCACCGCCACTAAGCAGCCCTGTAATAAACCACCAAAATGCGCGCTTTCGAGGCACAGCTGCCGGCGCTTTAGCAATCAGTTTCACGCCTTTTGCTAATACAGCGTCGAGTTCAAGTTGCTCAACAAATTGAGGGTTTTCTAACAAATACAATTCAAACGCTTCTGTTTCTTGTGGCGTTAGCTGCCCAGACGCGTATTTTTGCGCAATAGCATTTTCTTCAATATATTTCTTGTTCATACTGGATCTAACCATCAACCCTGGAAGAAGAAGTGGGTGGTTCCCATCGTTTATTTGCCCATTTAGATCTAGGCCTTTGTATCTCTGACATACTCACTAAGTGTTGCGTAGAACGTATATCTCTCACCTGTTGGTGAAAAAAAACGGTTGGAGAAGTGACATCGAAGACAGTAAAAGACAGCACAATTGAAAGAAACAGCCCAAGGCTGAATTTACTGCTGTCTATCCCAAACCGCATTTGTAATATTTGCTTCAATCGATTTCTTGCCCGATAAAGTACACGGTCAAAATGGGCGTCAGTGAGTTGCAACTCTTCGCATATCACTGTTTTAGCTTGCCCATATACAAAGAAACGATAAAGCAAATCGCGATCGCGCTTGGTAGGCAGTTCATCTAATACTTGGGCCACAACTGCGACAAGCTTCTCTTGGCAAAGCTTTTCAGCATGTTCAGGTTGAAGGTGTTCGAACAGGTGATCTACCTGATCGTTACTGTCGGTTTTTCTGCGAGCTTCTTTACGATAGTTCGCAATAAGTAAGTTTCCTGCCACATTTCGAATGAAACTGGCAATGGCGGCAGCATTTTCAATTTCCCCCTTTCTGGCTTTAGTGATGACAACCACAAACGCATCTTGCGCAATATCAGCAGCCAATTCTGCATCACTGGTTTGGCGGTTAACAATATAGTGTAACCCACGCCAATATTGGCTCACTAAGGCTTCTTCAGCTTGCTTGTCTCCATTGCGAATTCGCTCAAGCAATACATCGGGTGAAACCAGTGTTTCCCCTTGCGCTTTTGAAAACATTTTCGACCTTATTTTGATTGTTTTTTAATCGACACTTAACGTTAGCGTATCGAATGCCTTGAAGCAATTGGATATTTTTCAAACAACCAAGATTACCCTTGTACAATTGCGGGTAAACGGGTGACTTTATTAGCGTATGAAGGGTATGAAAATGCTGGGTTTTAATTCAAAGGAAGAAAACGTGGAATAGCGAGGCTTGAGGAAAGTAAAACTGCAACACCGGATAAAAATAAGCCGCGCCACACGAGGGTGGCACTGATTTCAATAAGGCTGACTACGCATCTTCACTAGAACTTAAACGATGCGTGAATTGCTCTACGGCGTTAACCACTTCTTTTGCACCGTCTTGAATTTGTGCAATCACTTGCCCTGCTTCTTCAGCATACTTTAAGCCACCTTGGGCTTTTTCATCGCCTACATTAACCAGCTCTACTGCATCTGACGCCAGAGATTGGTTATGTTTAACTACGTTGATAATTTCTTCCGTAGCGTCTGTGGTGCGCGAGGCCAGCTGGCGTACTTCATCGGCCACCACGGCGAAGCCACGGCCTTGGTCGCCGGCTCTAGCGGCTTCTATAGCGGCATTCAGTGCTAGCAAATTTGTTTGCTCGGCAATTGCGCTAATGCTGCCAATAATGGTTGCGATTTGCTGAGATTGATCGTCAAGGGCATGAATACCCTCTTTGGCTTTGTCCATTTGTTCCGACAACGAAGACATCTCTCCAAGAAGCTCTTCAATCACTTCTTTACCACGGGACGCAATTTGATCGGTACTGTTTGAAGAACGGTAAGCAATTTCTGCGGCGTTTGAAACCGCCCTTTCTTGCTCTACCTGTTCGGTGATATTCGTTGCCAACTTAACCACTTTATACATTCTGCCGTGCGAATCGCATATGGGGTTATAAGTGGCTCCCAGCCAAACTCTATTCCCGTGTGCGTCTAAGCGTTCAAAACGCCCTGCCACAAACTCGCCACGGGCCAAACGATCCCAAAATCGCTTATATTCAGCAGAATTAGCATACTCTTGCTCACAAAAAATACGGTGGTGCTGGCCCTTAATTTGTTCCAAGCTGTATTTAACGGTTTGCAAAAAGGCATCATTGGCATTTTGAATATGGCCGTGAAGGTCAAATTCTATGACCGCATTTGATTTATGAAGCGCCGCCACTAAATCTTCATGTTCTTTCGATTTAGAGATGGTACGAGTAAGATCATTGAGGTTGACGGAATACTTGACGATTTTGCCGTTAACGTCAAATACAGGCTGCACCACACCGCGTAGCCAAGCCTCTTCACCGTTATTGCGTAAAAACTCAATGGCACCAAAATAATGCGCTTTTTCATCAATACACTGTTTTAGCTTTCTATAGTGAGGTGTCTCTTTCGCAATTTCAGGAACAAACTCGAAAAAATTCCGCCCTTTAATTTGCGCCAGTGAATAGCCCAATTCTTGTTCAAACAAGTGGTTTACATCTTGTATATTTGCATGAGCATCGAGGTGGGCAAATATCATTTCTTCACGCAAACCCTCACGGATTTGTTTAAGCATATGAACTTCTTCACGTAGCTCAGCGTTTTCTTTTACAAGGTGTTTATTGAACATATGGCCTTCCTTGACGAAGTGAGTTAAACATTGTTAGGTGCGAGACACACTAATGTAATTAAGCTTATCGGCAACGCACAATACTACGTTAGGTTTAAAATTCTCACCTCGCAAGAAATCCACAAAAATTACCCCAAAATTTAATCTATGCTTGGGCTTTTGCACGCTGCAGCGGTAAATAGGACATCCGTTGAGCTGTTTAATGCTGTTTCTGCCGAGTCTTGAATAACCCCAAGAATAAACCCTGTTGCCACCACTTGCATGGCGATGTCGTTAGGAATATTAAACAAACTACAAGCAAGAGGAATCAGAAGTAGCGACCCGCCCGCCACACCAGAGCTTCCGCATGCCGATACCGCAGCCACTAGACTAAGCACCACCGCTGTAACAAAGTCGACCGGAATGTTTAGGGTATTAACTGCGGCTAGCGTCAGTACGGTTATGGTAATCGCCGCCCCGCCCATATTTATCGTTGCACCCAACGGAATAGAAACTGAGTAAGTGTCTTCATTCAATTTTAGCCGTTCACACAACGCCATATTGACAGGAATATTGGCCGCAGAACTACGGGTAAAAAATGCAGTGATCCCACTTTCTTTTAAACAGGTGAAAACGAGGGGATAAGGATTACTACGTGTAGCAATAAATACGAGTAAGGGGTTGGTAACTAATGCAATAAACAGCATGGCGCTGATGAGAACCAGTAGTAAATGAGAATAGTCTACAAGCGCCTCAACACCAGTGCTCGCGAGGGTATTTGCCACTAATCCGAATATTCCAAACGGCGCTAAACGAATGATTATATTGACCACTGACGTCACGCTATCTGCTAAGTTTTGCAACACATTCTTGGTGGTTTCAGATCCCTTGCCGAGACCAAACCCTATGGCTGCAGCCCAGGTTAAAATACCAATATAGTTGCCTTGTACTAACGCATTCACTGGGTTGTCCACCATGTTAAAAACCAGAGTGGTGAGCACCTCACTTATGCCTTCGGGTGCCACTTGTTTAACATTTGAAGTCAGTAGATTTAGCGTGCTGGGAAACATAAAACTGAAAACCACGGCCGTCACCGAGGCTATAAGTGTTCCAGCCATATACAGAAAAAGTACAGGTTTAATATAGGTTTGCTGCGACTTTTTGTGATTGGCGATAGAAGCCATCACCAACACAAACACTAAAAGAGGTGCTATGGCTTTCAAAGCTTTAACAAACAGCGTACCAAGGACACTTGCTTTGGAGGCGAGTTCAGGAGAAATAAAGGCTAAAACCGCACCCAGCACTATGCCCACGACAATTTGTAAAACAATATTGCCGTTCATATACATGCGCAACAAGCTTGGTTTTTTAGGTAAAGACATACAACGTACTTCTGCTATAAAATTTTAGCGCTGCACCTTAATGCAAAGCGGCACAGATTTGAACTGGTTTATCTTCAACACCCCGTAAAATGCGGTAAAACAGGGTATGACGTTTTCTAAACGAGACAGGCATGTTTATTTAGTGCCTGTCTTGATTAGTAGTAGCGTTTGAGCAAAAAAATTTGGCGCCTATAGGGTTTCAAGTGTAATAAAAAACGATAACTACGTACTAATGCTTGTAACGTAGCGGCAGTTTCGGTGGCAACCGCTTAAACAGACCTTTTTAAATAGAAGAATAGCTAAATAACAGGAGGGAGTATGAAGAGCCAAAACACTAAACCACAGTTAAGGGAATCTTCTAGCCTAAAAGACCTCGTTAAAATGCAACCAGAAGTTGCGTTGTTCGAATCGATGTTAAAATCAAAAACGCTTACCATTATGGTTGGGGTGATGCTTTCATCATTTTTAGGGTTCTTATATTTTTTTGTCTAAAATGGCCGGCGCTTATGCGTAAATATTCCTAAGTTAGCGTGACGCGGAAATAGACTTAGCAATTAATGAGTACCACTACCCCAATAATCGCCGAGCACTTTGTCGCCCCTGAACCCGTTGCTGATGTTGGTTGTGGGCATACTGCTCAAGGAGCACTTCTTTGCCTACGGCATGTTTAAAACAGGCTTCAAATTGGGTGATTAAGGTTATCCATTGCTCATGTTCAATGTTGAGACGTTCTAGAATAGTAGGCAAGGTATGTTCAACCTTCCCGCGTTTGGTGGGATGAATAAATCGGCTGGTCGTATCGACAAGCTGAAGGTAGTCTGGAAGTGTAAAAGGTAGGCTCTGTG
>Ga0208315_1000150_pt1 | contig 74259 bp, 61 predicted proteins | sample MalvireepMed_215_FD_184239 | JGI IMG/M metagenome (GOLD analysis project Ga0208315, IMG submission 184239) | Marine viral communities from the Global Malaspina Expedition - Malaspina viral metaG DeepMed_215 (SPAdes) (version 2) | ecosystem: Environmental > Aquatic > Marine > Oceanic | place...
ACTGATGATGATCAGTTAAGTTAATTTAAAAATGGCTCTACAAAATGATAAATCAAGCGATCAAAGCTGATGAGAATCGGTGATCAAAGTCATGAGAATACGCACCAACCCGTAATAAACGACACAGGCTTAGCGGCAATAACCTTATTAGTAGCAGAGTCAAACCCTAAAGAAAAAGACACCATTATTCGCTTAATCGAAAATTTATTAAGCCAAAATTAAATAGCACAAAACGTAGGTCGGATAAGCAAAGCGCCATCCGACGGTGTTGGATAAGGCAAAGCGCCATCCGACGGTGTTGGATAAGGCAAAGCGCCATCCGACGATGTTGGATAAGCCTGAACGGCATCCAACAATGCCATATAAAAAATTAATTAACACAATGAGCGCAATAAACCGCTCACACTAGGAAAGCTATGATAACCGGACCTTTAAAAAGTAAAATCGACAAACTATGGGAAGAATTTTGGACAGGCGGCATCACTAACCCGCTAACCGTAGTAGAGCAAATTACTTTTTTAATGTACGCCCGTATGCTCGACATGAACGAGCAAGCCGATGAAAAACGAAGTGCACGTACTAAGCAGCCGTTTAACCGCCGCTTTAACGACGATGAGCAACATATTCGTTGGCAAAACCTGCGCCATTTAGGAGCCGAAGAGTTATACAAACTGGTTAAAGATGAGCTGTTTCCGTACTTTTCAAAAACCTCAGACGATGTATCGCCAGAAGGCGCGATATTTAACGAGTTTATGAAAGACGCGCAATTGATGATCCAAAAGCAAAGCTTATTGGTAAAAGCGGTTGAAATGGTCAACGACCTACCACTTGAAAACTCAGACACCAAAGGCGATTTATACGAATACTTGCTTAGCAAACTCAACACCGCAGGCATAAACGGCCAATTTAGAACGCCGCGCCACATTATACGCGCCATGGTCGAAATGATGGACCCAGATGTAACCAGCCAAATATGTGACCCATCAACCGGCACCGGTGGCTTTTTATCGGTAAGTTACGAATACCTATTGCAAAAATACACATCAGCCGAGGGCATAGAACGCGAGCCCGTGCTTGATGTAGATGGCAACGTGCAATGTGATGATAGCGGCAAACCGCTTGCAAACTTACTTTACTCAGGCGATTTAATAACCCCAGAGCAGCGCAGCCACATAGATGCTCACATGTTCAACGGCTTTGACTTTGACGCCACCATGCTACGCGTAGCCGCTATGAACTTAGTAATGCACGGTATTAAACAACCGGGCATACATTATCAAGATACCCTAAGCCAAAACTTTAAAGAGCACTACCCGCAAAAGGCCAAAGAAGGGTACGACATAATACTCGCCAACCCGCCATTTAAAGGCAGCCTAGACGAAGAAGACGTATGCCCTGAGTTATTACGTAAAGTAAAAACCAAAAAAACCGAGCTGCTGTTTGTAGCCCTGATTGAGCGCATGCTAAAAATAGGCGGCCGCTCAGCCACCATCGTACCCGACGGCGTACTATTTGGCTCATCCAAAGCCCACCAACAACTGCGTAAACTATTGGTCGATAACAACCAGCTCGAAGCCGTAATTTCACTGCCAAGCGGCGTGTTTAAACCCTATGCCGGTGTATCAACCGCAATTTTAATATTCACCAAAGGCGGCAGCACCGATCACGTTTGGTTTTATGACGTACAAGCCGATGGCTTCTCGCTCGATGATAAACGCACACCGATTAAAGATAACGATTTACCTGATTTAGTTGCCCAGTTTAAAGCGCGTGATAAGTCTATAGCGACCAGCGAAGAAAACGATAAAACCCAAAAAGCGTTTTGGGTCAGTAAAGACGAGATCACCTCAAATAAATATGATCTTTCCATTAACCGCTATAAAGAAGTGGTATACGAAGAAGAGCACTACGACCCACCAAAAGAAATATTGGGCAAATTAGTGTCATTGGAAAATGAAATCTTGGCTGATTTGAAAGAGTTGGAGGCGATGCTGTGAGTTGGCCGAAGGTTAGATTAAAAGATATTTGTGATTTGCAAAATGGATATGCTTTTAAATCATCTGACTATGTAGATGATAGTAATACTCTAAGTTGTAGAATGAGTAATATTCGTCCCGGTGGTGTCTTTGATATCGATTACAATGCTAGATACTTACCTGATGATTTAGCTGAAAAATATAGTCAATTCTTACTTAAAGATGGTGATGTCATTATTGCAATGACAGATCTTGCTGACGCACCTAAGATATTGGGAGTTCCTACAGTAGTTGAAACAGAGGGGAGAAATGTCCTTTTAAATCAGCGAGTAGGCAAACTAGTCATTAAAGATTCTCAACGAGTACACTTTCCATACTTAAAATTAGCATTAAATTACCCCAAAGTTAGGAGCGTTTATAAAAGGTTTGCTGGAGGTGGGCTTCAAATAAATCTAGGAAAAAATGATTTATTGAGTGTTGAAATCCCACTACCACCACTCGAAGAACAAAAACGTATCGCTGCGATTTTAGATAAAGCCGACAGTGTGCGCCGCAAACGCCAACAAGCCATCGACCTCGCCGACGACTTTCTACGCAGCGTATTCCTAGATATGTTCGGATCTGATTTGCAGCGAAGCACAAATGTTACAACATTTGGTGATGTATCAATTCTTGACGCAAAGATGGTAGATCCTTGCGAAGAAGAATATTTAGATTTATTACATATTGGACCAGATCGTATTGAAAAAAGCACAGGTAAATTATTACCTGCATTAACAGCTAGAGAAGAGCAACTAATAAGCAAAAAATTCTTATTCGATAACCAATATATACTTTATTCTAAGATTCGTCCCTATTTAAGAAAGGTTGCTGTTCCTGATTTTAAAGCATTATGTTCTGCGGACATGTATCCGATTAAACCTGTTAAAGGAAAGGTAACACGTGAATTTATGTGGATGTTACTTCTATCTGATTACTTCGATAATTACGTTTCTTCATTGCCAGCGCGAGCTAACATACCAAAGCTTAATAGAATAGAATTAGCTGCATTCGAATTTTCGTTACCTGATTTTTCCAAGATTGAAAAATTTACTGCGGTAGTAAAAAAATCACATCAGGATACTAAACGTATAAACAGTAGTTATGTTGAGTCTATTAACTTATTCAATGCACTAAGCCAAAAAGCATTCGCTGGTGAACTATAACGCAATTTATTAAAGCAAAAACAAGGATGTAATATGGCATTTGATTTAAGTAACACACTCGTAGTAGGTATATCTGCTACTGCGCTGTTTGATATGAGCGAATCGGACAAAATATTTAGTGAAGCTAAAAGTAATGATCCCGACCAAGCGATTGAGCTATTTCGTGATTATATGCGAAAGCATGAAGATCAACCTCTAAAACAAGGAACGGGTTACCCGCTAGTAAAAGCACTTTTGGGGCTAAATCAATATATGGAGAAGGGTGATAAATCACCTTTAGTAGAGGTGGTGGTTATGTCGCGAAATAGCCCCGATACAGGGCTTAGAGTGTTAAATAGCATTCGACATGACAAATTAAACATTACTCGCTCAGCATTTACTGCAGGTGAATCTGCCGCTGATTATGTAGAGGCATTTGATGTTGACTTATTTTTAACAACAGATGTGGCCGATGCACAACAAGTTATTGATTCAAAAAACTCTGCAGCTGCAATTTTGAGAGAACCACCCAAAGCAGGCTCCGATATACCTGATGGACAAGTACGTTTAGCGTTTGATGGTGATGCAGTCTTGTTTTCAGATAAAAGCGAGCTGGTATATAAAACGCAAGGGATGGATGCATTCCACGCTCAGGAAGATGCCATGCAAGATACCCCAATGGAAGAAGGCCCTTATGCCACGCTTTTAAAAAAATTAGCTAAGCTACAAGAACGTTTACCCATGCGAGTTGAATATTCTCCTGTAAGAATAGCGATTGTTACCGCTCGAAATAGCCCGTCAGAAATGCGTGTAATTAAAACATTGAGAGCGTGGGGAGTCTATGTTGACGAAGCTTTTTTTCTTGGCGGGTTAGAAAAAGGAAAAGTGTTAAAAGCATTTAAACCACATATTTTCTTCGATGATCAAGATGTACATCTTGAAGCCGCAGCAAACTTAGTTCCATCAGGAAAAGTACCATATTTAAGTGAATCTGAATTAGCAAAATAAAGAGCTAGATAACTGTTGATTTAATTATATTTAGTAGGCAAAAATGAGTATAAAGAGAGTTAAACCCGTTAAACAAGGTGACTTAGATGGCGCATGTGGCTTTTACGCCATTGTGAATGCACTTAAAACACTTGAGCCAGATTTAAATGAGAGTGAATTATTTACCCAAGTTATTGGTAGTTACATGCTAGATGGTGACTTTAATAATTTTTTTGAAGGGACAAGGCGTGGTTCCATAAAAAATACGCTTAGCCGTGTTATTGAATATATTAACAATCGATATGATTTGTTCAATGATAAAACCCTTGAGCTATACGAGTTTAACTTTACAATGCCATATTGGTACAAAGATACACCACGGACTCGAAAAAAGGTGTTAGAAGTAATAAAACAAGCCGACAACGGTAAAAATAAGGTGTGTATTATTGGTTATGACTATGAGCAAGGTGGACATTGGTCTGTTGTTAAGAAAGTGACAGATAAAGGTATGCATATGGTGGATTCATCATACGAAAAACCAATTATTCATTTTGATGACGCGAAAGTGGATAGCGTTCATAAACCAAATAGATCAAAGCCCTATAATTTATGTTCAGGTGATATTTTCATCATTGAGAAAAAGTGGTTAGGTCAGCATGTTACTCAATAAAAGAATGTCATGAAACTCCTGCTTTGCGCATCAAACGCACTCAACAAATACCTAAAAGCTGATTTACCTCGCTTACCTCATGAGCCAGGAAAACAAGCTGGGGTAAATACACTCATAAGCGATAATAATAGCTTTAACTGGCAATTGCAGATAATTGATAACAGCTATAAATCTCGTGAAAAAAACAATCATTGTTTGTGAAGCGAATAGCCGTTTTACATTTTTTATACCGGTTAGTTTAAAGCTATCACAACAAGAATTAACTCAGCGCTTAGAGTATGAATGGCAGTTAATGATGGCTGAAACGCTTGAGGTGTATCAGTTAATACCACGCAGCGATATTGCGGTGCTGTTAAGTGAGCTATCAAAAATAGAATTCACGCCGCACTGGGTTAAAAATACCGATTTGAGTATAAGTGGGCATATTAGCGATGCTGCCCTTTGGATTACTCAAACACTACAAGAAGAGGGGCTTTATGAGTTACCTAAAGCTCTTGCCATTGAGTTAGCTATTTATTTAAACACCCAACCTAAACGTATTACTAATAAAGCAACTCGCCGCAAAGAGAAGTTTATACCCATAGAGCGATTATTACATTATTGCCAATCGCTTATCAACAACATGATGATGGACTATCAACTGAAATAATAGATACCAGTAATATTATTAATTTTAGTGATTACCATAAAAAATAAGAGCTCGTTAATTCTTTAAACTGATCAATAAGAGGGACTTTATTTTGAAAGATTACCAACCATTTTCCGCTGAAATATTAGATGAAGTCCAGAGTAATTTCGGTCAGGTTAGGTAACGCCTGAAGTGGTGAGTGAGCATGAGCTAATGTCGTCAATGGGGTTGTGAGGTTAAGTGGCATTGAGGATGAGCTTGCTACTTTGCAAGCTTGTGAAGTTAAGTTATAGATACAAAAGTGTATTATTAAAAAGTTCCAATAATTAAAATAAAAGAGTGTCTATCATGCTAATGGCAATTTTAAATAATAAAGCTGGCAGAATCGAAAGTGCTCAAGGAGATGCTGTTTCTTGGCGTGAAGTATTTAAGGCTTATGAAGATCTTTTAACGTCTACTTTTTTTGAAAGGTTTAGTTACTTAGATCAAATGTCTCAAATAACTATATTGGCTAAATGCTTTGATAAAGATAAGTTGTGTTTATTTTCAGACCTTGGTGAGTTAGAAAAAATAGAGTATTGGCCGCGATTTTCTTTAATTAACGATCAGCAAAGCCTTGTAGAGCCAGATGTAATTTTATGCTACAAAAAAGTGAATATATTGATTGAAGTTAAACCACCTAGTGGAGGTGAACAATATTTCGAACAGTGGTCTAGAGAGGTTAAAGGCTTATTAAATAGTAACTTTAAGGATAAGCCACTATATTTCCTGGCTTTAGGTGGTGTATCTAAAATTGGAGTTAACGAACAGCTTAAAAATCTGGTTAATGATTTTGAAGTGATTGAGTACGCTGCAGCAAAAAATTGGCAGGAATTAGTTCCTATACTCAAAGTGCTTCTTAGTACAAGTAAATTGCGTGAACAGCGAATTGTAAAAGATATGATAGCTGCTTTAGGGCTTTTCAATGTCTGTATTAAAAACTTTAGGTGGAAAGATTTTGATTCAGCTGTATTAAAGCCAATTACGTTGAATCATAAATGCTTTTTAGAAAAAGAGCGCTTAAATATAGGTAACGAATTGAATTTTGACAATATCTCAAAAGCAAACTTTCAGCCTTTATCTCTTAACTCAATTACTGAATGGAAATTAAATTGATGGATACCAAAAACCCAGACACAGAACTTTTAATGCAAGTCCGTACAGGGCATCGTTTATTGGCAGCTTTTTATCAGCGTTTATACAGTAACTTAAATAAACTGCTGAATGAATTAGAGCTAAGTTTTTACGTATGGCGACCAGCAAATTTTGATAGGCCAGCGCCTTTAAATAAAAATCCATTTGATAAATGGCAGTGGGATCTATTACCTGCTATGTCTAGTTACTATATATTTAAAACGGACTTTGATAACAACAAAATAGTGCCCGGGCATTGTTTAGTAGAGATAAAAGTTGATTTAGACACCGCTGTTGATGGTAAACCAGATTTAGGTGGTCAACCTGATGCATTAGGGATTAAAACTTCAATTGAAGAATCGACCAGTATTTTAAGCGTAAGAGTTTATTCGCCATATCAAGAGATAGCAGGAAATTGGTATGAATTATGGTCTAAATGGTCAAATGCATCATTGAACATAGAACCTTCAGAGCTAGAAAGCTTTCCTGTTATAGCAGCTGGTTTTGAAATTGATATAGAGCAATTGCTGGAAAATGAAGGGCTAAATAACCTAATTGAAAGAGCTAAAAGTATTGTGGAATTAAATTGTAGCGCGTCTCAAAACAGGCTATAGATTTTGCTTGGTAGGTTGAGCATATATAAATAACTAAGCCGCAGAATGACGAATAAATGATTGCAGAAATCACAAGCTTGTAAAAATTTATTTCCCCACAAGGATTGTTATATTAGTTGAATCTAATCTGAGTACCCGTGTTCATGCGATAAGTGCTCAGTTATTAACAAGGCGTACCTAAAACACCTTGAAATGAAACGCTTTAAGTGGTCTATTAGCTTAGGTAAAGGAATTTAAGTGGTTAACTATAAAAGGTTAATCATTAATTGAAAAGGATATATATGACTAAGTTAGGTTTGGTTTTTTCTGGTGGTGGTGGTAAAGGCGCATACGAAATAGGCGTTTGGAAGGCACTAAATGAGTTTGGTATAGCCAAAAACGTTGAAGCAGTTGCGGGTACTTCTGTTGGTGGCTTAAATGCTGCTTTATTTACAGCAGGTGATTACTGCTCCGCTGAGCAGTTATGGCTTGATATTGCACCAAGCAAGGTCTTAACACTTAAAGCAGAAGATATAGCTATTGCTGTGTCTAAGTTCGCAGCTGGGGCTTATTTACCGGGTGTTGCACCTAAAGCATTGATGACGCTTAGCTCTTTATTAGGTGGTGCAGGGGCTTTTTCACAAGATGGACTTGCTGACCTTATTTACCAAAGCAATGTTTGCAATTCTATTGATAAAAATAATTTACCGCTGCATTTATGTGCATTAACCGCAAAAAATGGCGAGCTAGTTTATCCGCAATTAAATACATTAAGTGCTGAAGACAAACAAAAATGGCTCCTGGCAACATCTGCAATTCCTGCTGTTTTTAAAGCAGTTGAAATAGACGGTACAAATTATGTTGACGGCGGCGTACTTCCTTCATACAGCGACAACACACCTTATAAACCACTAGTTGAGCAGCATAACTGCACTCATATTATTAATATTTACTTGGATCGCTCTGCAGATGTCGTTACGGCAAGTAAGCAGTATCCTGGGGTTAATTTTTGGAACATAGTTCCGTCACAAGCTTTCGCAGGCTTAATAGAACCACTTAATTTTACGAAAGAAAATGCAGCTAACCTCATTGAATTAGGTTATAGCGACACGGCTAAAATTCTTAAGCAATTTAAACCCTTTATGGATGATGAAGCCCGCTTTATGCAGGCCGCTTTTGAGTTTGCAGCCTCAAACACACAATTCAACGATCAGATATCGATAAACCAACAGTTGCGCGATGATGGAGCCTTAGATTCTAAGCAGCTGACATCTCCAGATTCATTAGACGATGTATTAAACGAACTTGCCGATACGTTAAATCAGCAAGAGCGAGAGATAGCGAATCAAAATGTTGATAGCTTGATAGATGAATTTGCTGATAACTCTAATGAATTACTTGAACATGCCTTTAATACCATTTCAACACTTGCCTCTACCGAAGGACGTATAAACGCTCAGTTAGAGCAAAGCCATGTAAGTCGGTTGCTTGGGTCGGTCTCGGGGAGCAATGCTAAGTTACAAGCGGGTATTAACTATGATTTAAATCGCGCTATTTATTCAAGCCAATTATTAATTCAAAAGCTCAATCATAAACAAGCGCTAACAATGGAAGCGATGGTCTCGCTTGCTAATAAAACCAACTACCTGATGACTCATGTTAATGTGTTATATGGTAGCGTGAAAAAGCTTGAACAAAATGTTTTTCAAGCGGTTGCTTTAATGAAGCAAGGAATAGAAGCATTAGCACATCAATGTGACGTTAGATTTAACCAAATTGAAAATAGAATTGAAAGCTTAGAACGTAGTCAGTTAGTAACTAATTGGTATAACAATACAAAATCAAAATGCATCAGTTTAAATACACTGCAACCAAGTGAATTATTAATTAGTGTAACCTTGGGTTTTTATAATGATTTAGGGCGCGAATGGTCTAATAGTGAACTGAGTTATTACACAAATTTATTGCATGATATTGGCTTGCAGCAAACATTATTAACACCATGTAGCTTATTTAGCCCTAGCTCCGCTAAGTTATTTTTAAATAATATACAAGCAAACGCCATTTTACCTGTTCCGCCTAAACATCAGCAGTTTCATCCTTTATTAAAAGGACTGCAAATAGCAAGTGATGCACAAAACTACGCAACAGCTGAAGAAATAAATCAAACCATTGAACAACAACTCGGCTTAGCACTCAATAATAAATTGAGTGGTTATGAGTTAGGGTTGGAGCTATTACATAGCCTAAAATGTAACGATAAAAGATTGCCAGCTTATTCAAATACGCAAAATATAAATTTACTGACAGTGAATGAGCATACAACTATGCAAGCTCAATTGTTGGGTCAAATTACGACTTACAATATTGTTAATAATGATATTTTAAACAATAAAAATATCCGTGATGATCTTGCCTTTTTACAAAATAAAATTGAACAATTTAAAGTTATCGTGCCCGTAATTGGCCAATTTTCAGCTGGGAAAAGTTCACTACTTAATAATTACTTAGGGCAAGACTACCTTAAATGCGATATAAACCCTGAAACAGCGGTTGCCACAGAGTTAAGTTATAGCGATGACGAACATATTATAATTAATTATATTGATAATAAATTGAGTGAGCGAAAAGAATTAGGTGAGTTACAAAGCCTAACAGTTGACGAGAATATTTTTTATATTCAGGTTTTTATTCATAATCAAAAACTTAAGAACCGTCCTAACTTAGTGCTGGTGGATATGCCGGGTTTTGCATCAAATAATACTGGCCACTCAAAGGCAATTGCTTGTTACTTGGAGCGTGGTGATTATTTTATAAATTTAATCCCCTCAGAAAAGGCTTTTGATGCAACAGCTATAAATCAGCTACAAGAAATAAACTTTAATTATGAAAAAGACATTGCTCACATTGTGTCTAAATCTGAGCGACTACCAAGTAGTAAATTGTTAACGGTTAAGAGTCAGTTAGAAGCCTATTTGGCCGAAGCTTTAGAGAGCGATATAACAATTGGCCATATAGAAAATTTAGGTATTAACAAAAATATAATTGATTTTGAAAATGCAGTAGACACTGCATTAAATCAGTTTGATACATTACTTTGTAAGCGTTATTCACAGCAATTAGCTAAGTTAGCCGAGCATTTAACCAGTGCTATAAATGGCCTAAAAAAGTCTAGCCAGTCAAGCGAAGCCCAAATTCAAGAACAAATAAATAAATCCCACAGTGCATTTAGCGCTGTAGAAAATAAACTTCAAGCATCACTTACCGATCTTGAATATAACTTATGTAGCGTAGGAAAAGAGCAGTTAATTCAGCGCTCTCAACATGTTTTAGGCTCATCGGTATCAGTTTTAGTTAGTGCGGCTAAATCGAATCAAGTATCACAAAAAATAAATGACCTACTAAGGCCCGTTTTACAACAAGGTGTTGATAACTTAGTAAAGCAAGAATTGCAAAAGCTAGATAAAAAATTCGTTATCATAAGCGAGCAACAACATAGCGATGTACAAATTACACTTAATATACCCGCAGAGCAAAAAGAAGCCTTTTCAGCAACGTATGCAGCGGTAGCGGCCGGAGTCGCAACCGTTATTTTAGGCCCTCTAGGTGGTATTGTCTCTGGTATTATAGGTGGCTTACTGGGCCGAAAAGATAACGCAGAAGAGCGTGAGCAACAAATAGAATCACAAGTACGTGAGCACGTTATTCCGCAGGCCGTTAAGATGGCTGTAGAGCATTGCACACAACAGCTAAATACGGCGGTATCAAAAATCAAACAAGCTGTTTTAAGCTCATTTGAGCAAGAGCAAAACGACTTCAAGCAAAGTATTGAACAGCTTAAACAACAATTGCAGCAAAGCGAAGACGCGTTTAACGAGCAGCAGTTAAAGTTCGAGAACGCTTTAATTCAAATTCAGCAAACTAATCACACCGCGCAAATAAAAACCAATGCTATAAAGGAAGCTAGCTAGTGAGTAATGATTTAGATTTTGACAGTTTAATGAACGGCCATCTTGATAAAAGCAATAATGAAAATAGTGGTTTAAGTCATAGCGTAAGTAGCAATGCAAATGAGCAATCAGCTCCAACACAAGCGCCATCTCAAAACATAAAACCAGAGGGGATTAATCAATACTTATACGAAAGCGAAAAGGGCTTAAGTTTATGTGCTCAATTAATTGCGAATGGCGATAGCAATACCCCTGTTGCCCGTTTATTAGCCGAAATTAAACACACGATTGAACATGACTTTTTACAGCTTTCTAAACAAGATGATAACACCACGGGGGCGTATACTTATGCGCAATTGTTATTGCTTGAAAAACAGCTAAATGAAATTGCAGCTTTTCCGCATCTTGAAAAATACTATACCGTTGCAGTGGGTGGCTCATTTAGTGCGGGTAAATCGCGCTTTTTAAACTCCGTTTTAGGGTGCCCCTCGTTGCTGCCAACAGACACAACACCCACTACATCTATTCCCACTTATCTGTCGTTAGGTGAGCAAAATGCAATAAGTGCACTTAATTTTTATCGTAAAAAAACAGCAATAGATGAAGATGCACTAAAAGCTATATGCCATGCATTTAATGAGCGTTTTGGCGTAACCTTTAGCCATTTACTACAGCTGATATCTGTAGAGCGAGAAGACTTTAAATACCCTGATCTCGTGTTTTTAGATACCCCAGGTTACAGCAAAGCCGACGATATAATTAACACACAAAACAATACTGACGAAAACATTGCTCGTGAGCATTTACGCAGTGCAGACTATTTAATTTGGTTGGTCGATCAGCAAAATGGCACTGTGCCACAGCAAGATATTGAATTTTTAAAAAGCTTAGAGCTAACTCAGCCTGTATTAGTGGTGATTAGTAAAGCGGATAAAAAACCAGAGTCACAAATACAGCAAATTATTAATACAGCAAAGCAAGACTTACAACGAGCTGAAATTAATTTTTTAGACGTAATAGGGTACTCAGCCCAGTTAAATAAAGAGTTTTCAAGCTCCCAAACTGTACTAACTGATTTATTACAAACAGTGAGTAAAGGTAAAAATGGATCGATTGTTTTATGGCAAGCAGAGCAAATATTTAAGCGCTATATAAATTTTTATGAGTCTACTCGTCAAATTCATAGCTTAACAAGTGGCACGATTAAAGAGCTGATTTTTGCTGAAACTATATCAGATAAAAACAAACAACATTTAGATGATATAAGCAATAAAACAAAAGCGCAGTTAAATGCTTTAGCAACACAAAAGCAAGTCGCCCTTAAAATACAGCAACAATTACAAGAGCAAATTACGCAGCTATGTGAGTTGCTCAATGTAAAAACAACCATGCAGCCAAGCTCTGTGACATTGAGTTCAACTAATACGACTTGCTCACTTGGTAACGATAATGTACCCCAACAATCATTAGTATTTGAAGCGCTCGTGCAAGGTAGTATTAAGCAATTGTCGGCTATTGCTGACATAACCGCTTTGCAAGGGCGAGTAATTAGGTTAAGTGCAGTAGGCGTGCACATTAAAATAGAAGAAAAGGTACCAACCGATTTCGACATCATTATTACTAAACAAAAAATAAAAGCCCAGTTGGGTGATGCCGTAATTAGTGATTATTTTAACGAAGGCCAGCGTGTGAAAGTTCACATAGTAAACGATAAAAAAGCGAGCATTACAGTCGATATAGCTTCGGCATAATTTTAAATTAGCAACACACAATTACTTAATAAAAAAGGAAATAAGATGGATTTTGATATTTTAGACGTTATAAACGATGCAACGAAAGAAGCTGATGCATTTGAAGGCCACCCAGCGGCTGATTTCACCATGGAAGAGCAGCTATTATATTTAAATGGCTTAGCACTTGTTATGAATGCAGACGGTCATATTGACGACACCGAAAAAGAATATATTCGCATACTTATAAAATCAATGAGCCTTGATGAGTCAATACTTGACGACATGGTAACGTTTGCAAAAGCACCAGATAAAGACACAGTACAAGCGTTTTTCCGTACTTTTCGCCGTCGCCCCGTTGCGCAATTGTTTTTGTTCGACGCACTAATGATGACCCGCCGCGATGACAAAGTAGAAGACAAAGAAAAAGCCGTTGTAGACAAAATAGCCGACCAGCTCGAAATACTAAAAGGCACCCAACAAGATATATTCGATTTATTCTGTCATATTAAAAACCGCAACTGGCAAGAAAGCGCATTATATTTCAGCTCCCATTTATTAAACCCTGATCACTTTAAACACTTACTTGCCTATCATGAAATAGAGTTCGATGCGTTAATGGCAGAAACCGCTGAGATCAGAAGTAACAGGTTAATTGAGGTGATCAAGCAAAAAGTTGATATTGATGCCTTTGATTGGGAGTCACTATCTTATAACTGTGATAATAATTATGATACGCCTGATGCAACAGAAATAACAACGACATTTATTCCTAACATTCTTACTCTTGATCTGATTTTACCATTTTTGCAATCAAAGCTTGATAGAAAAGAGCTACGCATTAATGCCGATGAAGTTTTATTAATTAAAGATGGTGTTGAGCTAGCCTATGGCTCACTAACTGATTTAACACTTAGCCATGATAAAGAAACAGACGCATTTTTTATGACCCCAAATTTGCCGGAAGGAATCACGTTTAAAGTAACCGCTGAGCTTTTAAGCGATTTTGGTTTTATGATATCAGAGCACCTAATCAAAGAAGAGGAGATTGAGCGTGACGACCCTCAGGTTATTGATATTATTTTAGATATAATATTTTCATGTAAATTAGCTAAAGGAAAAAGGTATGGTAAATTTAAATCTGATGTATGTTTTCCTCGGTCGAATGGCAAGTATCTACAGAATGAAATAGTATTAAATGAAAACAAACGGTTTCATTTAAATGTTCATGGAGAAAGTCAATGCTGTCTGTATAGCAGTGACTATTTTTCTGATTTATCTCCATGGGAAGTACTTGCCTCAGGTCAATTCAGGTTAATGAGATAAGGTAGCGAGTAGATGACTGATTTAGACATGCTTGCCACTTTCATGGAAGCGACAAAAGAGCCGAGTGCTTTTAAAAACCACCCAATTGCGCAGCAAGGGATTGAGGGGCAGTTATTGTATTTGCAAGGCCTAGCCTTAGTGATGAATGCAGATAATGACATTCATGAAACTGAGGTTGAGTATTTACAAATTTTAATAAACTCTTTTTCACTCGACAATTCTGTTTTAGATGACGTGGTTGGTTTTGCGAAAGCGCCAGACAAAGCAACAATTCAAGCATTTGTTGCATACTATAGGCGTAAACCATTGGCGCAATTGTTTTTATTTGATGCGCTCATGATGACCCGACGTGATAACCAAGTACACGAAAAAGAAATGCCTTTAGTGAACGCAATAGCACAACAACTCGAAATACTAAAAGGCACTCAACAAGATATATTCGATTTATTTTGCCATATTAAAAACCGTAACTGGCAAGAAAGCGCATTATATTTCAGCAGCCACTTATTAAACCCTGATCATTTTAAACATTTACTCGTCTATCATGAAGTTGAGTTTGAAACGTTAATGGCAGAAACCGCTAAAATACGATCTAGGCGATTGACTAAGCTTATCGTCAATAAAGTTACTCGTGCATGCCAGTTAAAGTGGGAACCTTTAAACTATTGTAATGCTGAGTCTTTACCGAAAGAAAAAGAGATTACAACTGATTTTGCCCCTAATATTTTTACACATGACTTGTTAGTCCCGTTTCTTCAATCGAAAATGGATAGGGGTAAGCTTCGAGTTAGCTCTGATGAGGTTTTTATCACTTATAATTCACCTGAAAAATTGTACGGTTTACTTTCTGATTTGCATTTGGAGTTTGACCCAGAAGATAACACTTTTTCAGTATCAAAAAGCTATATTTCTGGCTCTGAATTAATGGTGCCAAACGAGATTAAGTTAGATTATTTCAAAACAATCTTCTCACCATTATTGAACGAGGAACTACAAGATATAAATGTAATTTTATACCAGTTATTTAAAGCTAAGATAGCGATTGGCAAGCAGTTACATCCTAAGGGCAAGCCTAATAATACGAAACAAATTAATTCTGTGTGCTTTCCTTATAAAGGCAAAAAATTATTGAGAGACGAAATAGTACTAGGCTTCAATAATAAATTTTACAGAAATAAAGGTACTGTTAAAGCTATTCTGATTTCAAACAGAAAATATTTAGATAATTTAACACTTTGGTCAGTATTGGCTTCTGGTCAATATAGGCTTGTTAAATAGAATTATTTACATAGAACAATAAAGTAAAGTTTTGTCTTTTCGATAAAAGGAATTAAAAATGATTGAAGAACAGTCATCAAGCTTATTAAAAATAAGTAAAGGTTATGAGTTGTTAGGCAGTTCAATAGATGCAAATTTATTGGCTGAGTTACAAGCATTAGCTAGTAACTTTAAAAACGATGCACTACATACACAAAACGAAAATAGGTTGCTGCGTATTGGTATAATCGGCCAAATAAAACGGGGGAAGTCTTCGTTTTTAAATAGTTTGTTATTTAATGGCCAAGACGTGCTCCCAAAGGCTGCAACACCGATGACGGCAGCGTTAACTAAAATTTGCTATGCACAAGAGCCAAAAGCACTGGTTGAGTTTTATAGCAAAAATGAGTGGGATAAAGTTAAAAACTTAGCCGATAAAGCGTGCACTAAACAAGCAAGCTATGAAAACGCATTACTTGAATATCAAGCCAATAAGGCAACATTCCAAAAGCAGGGGGGTTTTACTCCCGTACCCGCTAAGCCTGTTTTATCTGATGAAGAAAAAGCCAGTATTGAACTTTTAAACATGGTTAAAAGTTCAGGGCTAAACGTTGCGCAGTACTTAGATACAACCATATCGCTTGATGAAGTAAATAATAATGATGAATTAGTTGATAAACTAAATAACTATGTGGGGGCCAGCGGCGAGTTTACACCAATAGTAAAAAGCACTGAGCTGCATTTAAATATTGACTCTTTACGCGATATTGAGGTGGTTGATACACCGGGAATGAACGACCCAATAATCTCCCGTGGTAGGCGTACACAAGAGTTTATAGGCCAATGTGACGTGGTGTTTGTGCTCAGCAATAGCGGCCAATTTTTAGACCAATCAGATATGAGCTTGCTGGCGCAAAATATTCCCAATAAAGGTATTGAAGATATTGTACTAATTGGTTCACTATTCGATGGGGCCTTATTGGATGAGTACCATAAGTACCCGTCTATTCAAGAGGCGTTACCGGCTATTACTACAAAACTTGATAATCAGGCCAAGAGTAATGTAGATAAGGTATGTAATGAGTTTTCAGCACATCATAGTACTGAAGATGATAATAATCAAAGCCATTTAATGAGCACTTTACAAAATGCTCTGCCGCCTATATTTATTTCATCTCGCTGTTACGATTTAGCCATAAAGCCAGAGCAGTCATTAAATGAAGAAGAGTTGCATACGTTGAACCTTCTTAATGGCATGTTTGATGACTTTACGTTTAATGCCAATACGTTTGCAGCAGTGGCTAACTTCACAAAAGTACTAAGTAAATTAGATACTGTTAAGGCAAAAAAAGAGCAGATATTGGCAGATCGTTTTAATAACCTGTTAATAGGTTCAAAACGAGAGGTTAAACATAAATTAGCGCAAATTGCAGATGACGTAACTTATAAGCGTAAAAACTTACTTGAAGGTGATGTTGAAAGTTTAGCGAAAAAACAACAAGAAGCAGTTAAGCGAATAGAGTCTGGTACTGTTAAAGTTAATAGTGTTTTTGAAAAATACAGCATTCAAGCTGCAAAAACTTTAACACGCTTATTAACAGACATAAACCAAGATGCAATACAGGTAAAACAAGTACAGTCGCAATCAGGCTCGCGGGAAGAAAGTTATACAACATCAAGAGAAGTAAGTGACTCATCGTGGTACAACCCATTATCGTGGGGCTCAACTCGTACAGTAACGTCAACCCACTATCGTACAGTTAATTACACCTATGCAAGTGTTCATGAAGCAGTGAGTAAGCTTGAGTCATTTGTGGTCGAAACCAGTAAAGCGATTTATGACGTAAGTGAAAACGCAATTCAATTAGGGTTGTTTAAACAAGATATAAAAGCATCTATTAAGGATATGTTTGATTTTACGGATGACAACTTTGACCCCGAAATGGTTTTAATGCCATTAAACAATGCCGTTGAACGTATTACGATCCCTGCGGTGAGTTTAGATCTTGATGCGCACATTAATACTATTAGGCAACAATTTAGTGCTGAGCAAGTTGAAGGCGATGACATAGCTCAGTTACGTACTGAACAGGCCCGCGTCGTTGCTTTATTATTGCAAGATATAAGTGTTGAACTAAAACAATGTATAAATCTAATAGTAGAGAAGCTAGCTAAAGAGCAAAGTAATTTTATTCCGAGCTTAACGAAAGATCTAGTAGCAAGTGTAGAGAAGCTCAAGCAGGATTTAACGCATAAAGAGGAGGTATTAAAAGGGTATGATGACGTATTACAAAAAGTGAATACTGATTTAGCTACTTTAAGCACTAATTTATAAGTATTCTGCGGTTAAGGCATTATCGTGTTTTAAAAAACATAGATAATGCCTAAAGCACCTTTACCCATCAATAAGCGGATAGTACGCATCTCCCCAAAGCTCTTTGGGGTTATTCATCATAATATCGATAATAAATGGCACAAGTTGTGACAAAAATTGTACGGCATCTTTTAGTTGCTCTCTATTTGCGCTGCTGTTCCATGTTGCGCCACCATGCATAAGTTGGTTACGTAATGTATATAAACGCTGTAATACGATGGAGGTGAGCTTGGCGGTTTCATTATGGGCTAAAGCAGCATTTGCACTTTTTTTGGCTTCACTCAGTTTATCTTTAAATTCTTGCTCAGTGATTTGTCCGTTATGAAATTGCCAAAAAGGCTGGAATACAAATTTGTTGTTTAACAGTACGCGGATGCTGTTAGGAAATTCATTCCACAACAAGTTATAAATATGTTTGTTTTTATCGAGTGAATTGAGCTTTTTTAAGAATTGAGTAAAAGCTTGCGTTTCTTTCAGGTTCAAACATTCTGTGTCTTGAGCATAAGCCGCATTAAATGACACCCAGAGAAATATAAATTGCGAATCAAGATCATCACATTGCTCCGACTTATTTAACCAGCTTAACGCTCTGTGTACACGTAGTGCTAGCCCCTCAGGGAAGGTCTCCCGTAGTTCTCGTTGCTTATGTTTTAATTGCGTGTATTGCATAATATTTTAAATCCATTTATATATTAATTTTAATAACATACTGATAAAACATTATAAAATCTACTTCTTTGTAGGTGTAAATATAATTGTGGTGCGGGTATGCTTTGACTTTTATCAGGTTCATAAAGGCGAGGTTATGAAAGAAGCGGCTAAGTTAGCCGCTTCTGTAGGTGTTAATAGCGCTTTTTAGGTGCTCTTAATTGTGAGTCAAATTCATCTGGAAATAAAATAGTGCCGTCGTCTTCTTCCGTTGGGAATACGGCGATGAGTAAATCATCTTGTTCAAGGCCCGGGGTCCAACGGCTTTGCCAGTCCTTTAACGGGATTGCTTTTGCTGTGCAGTTTTCCCACTCGCCGGTTGCCCATGCTTCTGCGTAAATGCGCTCAGGCCAAACTGGTACGCAGTCATCATCTTCATTAACCAGCATAACGCACCCATCATCATCATTTAATATCCATACTTGTTTATACTCTTGGACGGTTTCGAACATAAATGCCAGTCGTTTTTTTGCTCCTAATCCAAGGATTGTTTCGAACTTTTCAGTTGCGCTCGCTGTTGCATTATTCATATAGAGGCTCACTTTTGATTGGCTATCGTCTTGCTTTAGTATATTGACTAATATGACAGATTATCGATTGCTTTAAAATTATTTAGTAATTGATGTATATAAATCATTAGCTAGCTGATTTATGTCTTCAATATTGTTGTTAGTTAATGCATAAGTTCGCAGTCCATAAAGGCCCATGGCTAAAAACCGTGCAAGTTGCTTTGCTGTGCGTGTGGTTTGAATCTCTTGCTGAGCTATAGCGCGTGTAAACTGCGCTGCAAGGGCATTTTCATAGGCATTTAAATTCGCGCTTAATACCAGACTAATTTGCTCGTCTTGTCCTTCTATTTCACTAATGCTTTTAGTTAGCAGGCATACTTTCATACTGTTGCCGCTTAGGCACTCGGCTACTACAGAGTCTATGTACTTGCGCAAGCTTGGTAGTACGGGTTTGTTGTCGCAAAAGAAAGCCGTAAATTGTTGGTTTCTATCGGTTTGATATTGTTCAATAGCTGCGAGGAAAAGACCTTTTTTATTTTTGAATGCAGCATATAAGGAGCCAGGATGTAAAGCTGTCACTTGGGTGAGCTTTTGCATACTGGTTTTAGCATAACCAAATTGTGTAAATGCAAGCATGGCTTGACGTAATACGTATTCACGGTCAAATTCAGCTACTCTCATTAATTATCTCTATAGCAAATAGTGTAAGAAGGGCTTAATGTTCTAGTTTACTTAATCTTGAACAAATATTCAAAATTACCCTTGAATAATAAGCTAACCATCCTTATCTTGAATGTATACTCAAGATAAGGATTTATTACAATGGCTACAGATTTACTCAAACCGTTTAAACTTAATAACAGCATTGAGCTGCAAAACCGTGTATTAATGGCACCCTTAACCCGCTGCATGAGCGATGACAACTTAGTGCCAACACAAGCTATGGTAGATTACTATGCACGACGCGCTGATGCTGGCTTAATTATCAGTGAAGCGACTATTATTCGCCCTGATGCACAAGGTTATCCTAACGTACCAGGCTTATTTAGCAGTGAACAAGTTCAAGGCTGGAAAAAAGTAACCGATGCCGTACATGCTAATGGCGGTAAAATGTTTGCCCAACTTTGGCATGTTGGCCGTGTTGCACACCCTCACTTTTTTGATGGTGAAGTGCTCGCACCTTCAGCCATTGGCATAGAAGGGTCAGTACCCAGAATGCGCGAGCTGACTTATCAAACACCAAAAGCGGCGACTATTGAAGATATTAAAGGCCTAGTGGCTGATTATGCAAAAGCGGCTGAAAATGCGATTGAAGCCGGTTTTGATGGTGTAGAAATACATGGCGCAAATGGCTATTTAATCGATCAATTCTTACATTATGCAGCCAATGAGCGCACTGATGTATATGGTCAAACGCCAGAGAATATGTCGCGCTTTGCATTGGAAGTAGTTGATGCTGTAATAGCTGCAATTGGCGCAGATAAAACAGCACTGCGCTTATCACCAGGTGCTTATTTTAATATGCAAGAAGATAATCGTGACAAAGCGGTTTTTGATTACTTAATAACGCAATTAAACACACGAGAGTTGGCTTATTTACATGGAGGTATTTTTGACGACAGCATGCGCTTTGCCAGTTTAGAAGACAAAACAACCTCAGAATATTTACGTGCTAGTTTTTCCGGCACACTCGTTGGGGTGGGAAGTTATAGCTTTGAATCTGCTAAAACAGCCATAAACGACAATCAGTTTGATTTAATTGCTATTGGTCGCCCGTTTATTGCAAATCCAGATTATATTAATAAGATAGCAAATAACAAAGAGCTCGTTGAATATGATGATGCGGTGTTAAGTGATTTGGTATAGCTATTTGACTCTATCACTAAGCGCATGAATAAATCCGTGCGCTTAATTAAAATTCAATTCGATTTAACTAAATACGGAGCAGTATTTAGTTGATTTTTCTTATATCTTCTTATTACTAGCCACAAAAAGTACATACCTTTGTAACTGTATGGTAAGTAAAAACTAATTTTTCTGTCATTTAAAGTCGCCATACTTTGCCCTAATTTAAAACAACAATTGTAAATGGGACAACAATGCGCGCTTTCAATAAGAAAACCACTTTGAGCTTAGCTATTGCTTTGGCTTTTTCTTCAAATAGCTTTGCCAATGCCAACGAAATAGAAGAAGTCACGGTAGTGGCTAAACCAACTAGTTATGCTAATAACGTTATCGAGCCTTCAATGCTTGAACAGCAAAGTTCTGTATCAAGTGTATTAGCTGTTATTGATAACTTACCCGGCATTAGTATAAACGAAGGTGATGCCTTTGGCGGTGATGATTGGTCGACCACCATTACAATGCGAGGCTTTAGTATTGATGGTAATCAACAACAGCTGGGTATGACTGTTGATGGTATTCCAAATGGAGGCTCAAACTATGGTGGTGGCGCTAAAGCGAATCGATACTTAGACAGTGAAAACCTTGCAACTGTAGAAGTAGGTCAAGGAACCTCTGATATCGCATCTGCATCGCTTGAAGCACTTGGCGGTACATTTAACTTTGTTAGTAAAGATCCAAGCCTTGATAAAAGTACTACATTTGCTTATACCAATGGCGACCATGATGCCTCGCGATATTACTTTAAGCATGAAACGGGCACTATTTTTGATAACACTCAAGCGTATGTGAGTTATTCACAGACAAACACCAGCCGCTGGATTGGTGAGGGAAGTAATGGCGGTAAAGACAATCAACACGCTGAAGCTAAGTTTGTATCTAACTTTGATGCATTAACGGTTACTGGTCGTTTATCGTATGATGATGTAAGTGAAACAAACTATAACAGCGTAAGCCTTGAGCAATTTGCACAAACGCCTGACTGGGATCAACTCACGTGGAATTGGACAGGCACGCCGCACTTTGACCAAATGTTTGCAGAAGGTTGGGGTACGCTTCGTGAAAATACATTGGGTTATGTAAAATTTGAATACGCGATTACGCCATCTTCATTATTAACTATCAGCCCGTATTATCATAAAAATTCAGGCCGCGGAGATTGGATCCCGCCTTATTTAACTACCCCTGTTGATGATGAAGGAAACCCAACAACAGAAGGCGGAACAAATGCGGGTTCATATGGGTTTGCAGACAGTGACGGTAATCCACTCGCACCTAATGAAAACTGTACTGAGAGCCTAAGTTGGCCGTGGGAGTCAGGTCCTGGTTTAAACCCAGCTTGTTATGATGATTCAGCAACGCCGGTTATGTCGTATCGTCACACCCATTATGATAAAAACCGTTTAGGCTTAACCGCAGATTATAGCGTAACGTTTGGTATGCATGATATCGAAGCGGGTATTTGGTATGAACAATCGGAGCGTGATGAGTCACGTGATTGGCACAAAGTTATTGATGCTCGTGTATATCATCATTTTGATAGCACGCCATATTGGACACAATACAAAAACACCTTTGATACAGATACGTTCAAGTGGTACATACAAGACTCAATGGCATTTGGCGATTTCACTTTAAACCTTGGAGCGAAACAATACTTAGTTGAGCTACAAAAATACGACCACTTTAACGATATAACCTCAGATAAAGTAAATAGTGATTCAGATGTTTTATTCAGCGCAGGTGTGCTTTATCAGCTTAATAGCAGCACTGAGTTGTTTACCAGCTACAGTGAAAACTTTGCCGCGATTAAAGACGGAGTTTTAGAACGTGATAGCTCGGCGCTGACTGATATAGAACCAGAGACGGCTGAGAATATTGATTTTGGTATACGTTACCAAGCAGATCGTTTAAGTCTAACTGCTACTGCTTATTCAATTGAATTTGAAAACCGTATTACCTTTATTGCTCCAGGCAGTGACACCAGTGGTATTGATTACACCATTGGTACTAACGGTTCATACATCAATGTGGGTGGTATTGAATCACAAGGCTTTGAATTATCTGCAAGTTATATGCTAACCAATGAGTGGAATGTGTATACCTCGTATACCAATAATAGCTCTGAATATGCATCTGACGACCCAAGTTCATACGCTAATGGCGAACTGATTGATGGTGCAGGTCCTAGCTTTAGAGCCGGTGATGATGTCATTGACTCCCCAAGTGACATGTTTGTGCTTTCTACAGATTATTACAGCGGTGATTTTCGCTTTGGTATCTCAGCAAAATATACGGGTGAGCGTTTAGGTGCATGGACTGATGAACAAACACGTGCGCGTAACGAAGTAGACAGTTACACCGTGATTGACTTTAATGCAGGCTATTTTGCTGAAGTTAATGCAGGCGCATTTACATCAATAGATATTGCTTTTGCTGTGACAAATGTGACAGACAAACAATACTTAAGCGGTGGTACTGGTAATGGTTCTACCTATTTTATTGGTGCGCCACGTACTGCAGCACTGACATTTACTGCTAATTTTTAAAAATTAGTTATAAATCACAAAGCCCATCATTGATGGGCTTTTTGCTTTTTAAGGTAACTTTATGAACACAATATTAAAAATAACGGTCTTAGGGCTGCTCGTTGCAACCAGCACGTTAGTAAATGCCACGCAAAATGTCGTGTTAGTGACACTCGATGGTGTACGTTGGCAAGAAGTGTTTAGTGGTGCAGATGAAGCATTAATAAACAACGCGGACTTTGTAAAAAACCAAGCCCAATTAAACAGTGAATTTTGGCATAAAGACCCAAAACAACGACAGAAATTATTAATGCCATTTATTACTCAAACAATGGCAAACAAAGGCGCCATTATTGGTGATAGAAATAATGACTCCAAGATGTCGGTAAGTAACCCATGGTACTTTTCATATCCGGGGTACAACGAAATTTTAACCGGTACTGTTGATGAAAACATTAATAGTAACGATAAAAACTATAACCCTAATAAAACCATATTGGAGCTGTTACACGAGCAGCCTGCATACAAAAATAAAACGGCATTATTTGGTGGCTGGGATGTATTTCCATATATCGTAAATGACAAGCGCAGTGGCGTATATGTAAATGCCGGCTTTATGCCTATTGATGCTGAATTCTCAGATGATGCGCAGTTACTTAATGCCATGCAAAATGAGATCCCCAGTCCTTGGCATAATGTGCGATTAGATAGCTTTACCTATCGCTTTGCTAAAGCTTTTTTACTGGCTAAAAAGCCCAAGCTATTAGTAATTAGCCTTGGAGAAACCGATGATTTTGCCCACGATGGTGTTTACGATCACTATTTAACATCGGCTAAGCAAAGTGATGCGTTTATTAGGGACTTATGGCAAACGCTGCAAGCCACGGAGGGATATAAAAATAATACCACCTTGATTGTTACTACAGATCATGGCCGTGGCAGTCATGCTAATGATTGGCAGCACCATAGCTCAAAACGTGCACTGGCTCAATCAGAGCAAGGCCGTAAGGCGTTTCCTGATGGGATTGTTGGCTCTGAACATATATGGCTGGCAGCAATGGGACCGTCTATAAAGCAAACTGGTTTAATGAAAGCAGAGCAAGAATTTAAACAAGCACAGGTGGCAGCCACTGTATTAAAAGCATTAGGGCAAAACCCACAGCAACTCAACCCAAATATGGCACCTGCGATTAGCGAGGTTTTAAAATGAAACGACTTAAAACAGCCTTCATAACATGTATATTATTCAGCTTTAGTGCAGTAGCCGCAACTGCACCAAATAAAATTCTGTTTGGCTCGTGTGGTCATCAAGACAAAGCAATTCCCATTTTTGATGCCATCAATAACGAAAATGCCGATTTGTTTATCTTTTTAGGGGATAACATTTATGGCGATACCAATGATATGCAAGTATTGGCTGATAAGTACCAAAAGCTAGGTGCAAAACCAGGTTTTAAAACACTTCAAGCTAACACACCGATTATTGCGATGTGGGACGATCATGATTTTGGCCAAAACGATGCAGGGAAAGAGTACCCACACAAAGAGCAATCACGACAAATCATGCTCGATTTTTTTGGCGAACCAAAAAATTCCATACGCCGCACACGCCCTGATGGTATCTATACCTCGTATATGTATGGTGAAGGCGAGCAAACAGTACACGTGATCATGCCTGATTTACGTTGGAACCGCGACGCACTTAACCATGTAAGCGAAACGCAGTACTACACTCAGCGCAAAGCCAATAATCAAGGACCATACAGCCCAACTGAGATAAGCGGCGCATCAATGCTGGGAGAGGCTCAGTGGCTTTGGCTTGAGCAAGAGCTTAAAAAGCCTGCGGCAATTAAACTTATCACTTCAAGCTTGCAGTTATTACCTGATTTTACTGGTTGGGAGTCATGGGCAAACTTTCCTGAAGACCGTAATCGTTTATTTTCACTGATAAAAAAACATAAAGTGAATGGGGTAATTATCGCAAGTGGTGATACGCACTGGGGCGAAATCTCAAAATACAGAGAGAACCTAGATTATCCATTAGTTGAAATGACAAGCTCTGGCCTAACTGAAAAATGGAAAGATGTTAGTCCTAATAAACACCGTGTAGGCGATTTTACTCATCAAGTTAACTATGGCGATTTAAGCATTGATTGGCAGCAAGCAGACCCAGCTATCTCACTGCAGCTTAAAGGCATAGATGGCAAAACTATAATGCAAAGCCAATTTAGTTTATCCAGTATTAGCCCATATTAGTAACGACACTAAGCTCACTGCATAAGGGATTGAAGTTGTGAGCTTACTACGGTTAAATATCAAGCTAAGCATCTGATTTATTGAAGCCATTAACCGTTAATGGCTACCCCTATAATTGAAAATATCTTACACTGTTTTTATCTCATGCAAGGACAGTGTCGTAATGCTCAATATTATTCAATCTAACCGAATGGAAACCCTGCAAGCTCAGTTTCATAAGCTGTTAACTGTAGACCCGCTAACCAGCCCATTTGAAAAAGAAGTGGTACTGGTGCAATCGCCGGGTATGTCACAATGGTTAAAAATAGGATTAAGTGAAAACCTCGGTATTGCAGCACAGGTGAACTTTCCTTTGCCTTCGAGTTTTATTTGGCAACTTTATCAACAGTTATTGCCAAACGTACCCAAAGAGTCAGCATTTAATAAACCCAACCTTGCATGGAAAATATTTACCATTTTACCTGATTGCATTGATGAGCCATTATATTTACCCCTTAAAACGTATCTTGAAGGTGATTTAGACGGGCAAAAAACCTTTGCCCTTTGTGAAAAAATAGCCGACGTATACGACCAATATTTAATGTATCGCCCGCACTGGATTGCAACGTGGGATAGCGGCAAAGATGCACTAGATGACGTAGACATTAGTATTTCTCCTTGGCAACCCGATTTATGGCGACGCATTGTTGCTTTAAGTGTTGAGCTTGGGCAAAGCCAGTTTCATCGTGCCAATATGCAAGGCAAATTACTGGCAGCACTTGAAACCATGGACGAGAGCCTATTGCCAAAACGCATTAGCCTATTTGGTATATCGGCCATAGCCAGCTCTCAATTGGAAATTTTTGATGCACTAAGTAAAAAAACGCAGGTGTTTTTATTCTTTTTTAACCCCAGTGAGCATTATTGGGGAGATATAATCGATGAAAAAACAGCGGCTAAAATAAACGCTAAATACGCCAAAATGCCGCTGGTGGAAGCGCAGCAAAAAAAGCAAACGAATCCTGATGAAGAATACTATTTTATTGGTAATCCGTTGTTGTCGTCGTGGGGTAAACTCGGCCGCGATTATTTTGAGCAACTGGTGCAGCTTGATGCCCGTTGGATTGATGGTTTTATTGATGCGTTTGACGATACCTTACTTGGGCAAGTGCAAAGCGAAATATACCAACTTGCCTTTAAAGGTGAATCGCTTACCGATAACAAAGAATGGTTTATAAACGATGAGGGTAAACTGCCCATAAGTGCACACGATACCAGCATTACGTTAAGTGACTGCCACACACCATTAAGAGAAGTCGAGCGCCTGCACGACTACTTACTCAATTTGTTTAATCAAAACCCAACGCTTACCCCCAAAGATATCATTGTGATGATGCCTGATGTAGGTACTTATAGCCCTTACATTGAGGCCGTTTTTGGTGGTGCGCAGGGCAGCCGATTTATACCATACGCCCTTGCCGATTTAGCCATAGAGCAAGAAAAACCAGTACTGAGCTCGTTTGCCAGTTTAGCTAATTTACCGTTTTCGCGCTTTGGCGTGTCGGATATTCTTGATTTATTACAGGTTACGCAAATTGCCGAAAAATTTGGCCTAGAGGCCCATGAATACGAGCAAATTCAATATTGGCTGGAGCGAGTAGGGGTAAAGTGGGGCATTAACGCCGAGCATAAAAGTGGCTTTGATTTACCTGCGATAGATTTAAACACCTGGCAACATGGCTTAAACCGTTTATTGCTCGGTATAGCACAGCGCGATGAGCAAATCCCATTTACGGGCATTTACAGCGCCGATGAAGTAGAAGGTATGGCGCTTGATACTCTCAATAAGCTGGTGCATTTTATTGATGTGCTTCAAGACTTTAAAGCGAAACTCACCCCTGATGATACGCTTTCTAATAAAGCCCATATATTAAGTGAATTACTCAATGCCGTGTATGAGAGCGAAAGCGATGATAGCTGGGATTTATTACTGCTGCAAAAGGTGCTCGAAGACATTGCGAAGCACCACGACAACGGCGACTACAGTAAAGCCGTTTCGCAGCGCATAGTGAGCTATCTAATAAAACAAGGTATACAAGAAAAAGGTGTAGGTCAGCGATTTTTAGTAGGACAAGTGAACTTTTGTACTCTCATGCCCATGCGCGCCGTCCCTTTTAAAGTGGTGTGTATGCTAGGCTTAAACGATGCCGATTACCCACGCACGGTGCAGCCAATCGGATTTGATTTAGTGCCGTATTCTAAAAAGCAAAAAGGTGACCGTTCACGTAAACTCGATGACCGTTACCTCTTTTTAGAAGCGCTCTTAAGTGCTCGAGATAATTTATATATGAGCTACATTGGCCGCTCGTGTTTTGACAACCAGCCGCGCATGCCATCAACTCTAGTAAGTGAGCTTTTAGAATACATAGGTCGCAGCTTCAAACTTAGCGAACCCAGTGATAAACCCTTGCCTGAATGCCTTATTACGCAGCAGCATTTGCAGCCTTTTAATAGCCTGTATTACTCAGCTCCTAGCGATGAACAGGCGGGAGTAAATAATCACAGCTATAACCCAATTTGGCTGCCTAGCGAGGCCATTGAGCCAAAAGCAATCACTGCGCTTGATGTAACACCCCCAGAGCTACTTGATCTTGATGTGTTTATTCGTAGTGTATGCCATGCCCAAGAGAGCTTTTATCAGCAAAGCCTAGGGTTACGCTTGCCGCAATTTAACGACATAGCCAAAGATGAAGAACCGTTTAGCCTAGATGCGCTGCGCCGTTATTTTTACCTTGATGAAATACTTGAAGCTAATATTAACGATACCCCACTGAGTACCGAGCAAATACTGCAGCGCGGTGAGTTGCCGCAAGCCCATGTTGGCAGCTTAATTTATGAGAGCATGCAACATCGCGTTGATGCGCTTGCAGGGCAAGTAAAACAACAAATAAAAGCGGGTAAAAGCGAACCGATAGAAGTGTTACTGTCGCTTGAAAATACCACTATTGAAGGCTGGCTAAACCATGTGTATATGCAAAAACAAGTGTTTTATCGCAGTGCCAGTATTAAAGCTAAAGATTTAATAAAGGGCTTTCTTTATCACCTGGCAGCTCAAAGCATGGAACAAGCGGTTGAAACCTTATTACTGGGTTTAGATAAACAAATTAGCTTTGCCCCTATGAGTAAAGCCAATGCCGACTTGCTGCTTGCAGATTGGTTTGAACTATACAAAGCATTGCGAAACGCGCCGGTGGCGTTTTTTCCGGTGAGTGGTTACGAATATGTGAAAAGCGGTGGCGATATGGCAAAAGCTAACAGTAAATTTAGCCCACAGTATATTGGCCGAGGTGAAGGGGAAAACCCTTATATTCGTCTCACGGTGCAATCGCTCAATGATTGCCAAGAGGAGTTTATACAATGGAGCGAAAAATTACTCGCCCCGTTATTTGAGCACGCCAAGGAGAGTGACTATGCAAGCGCTTAACCCACTCACTATGCCATTAAAGGGCCAAAGCTTAATTGAAGCCAGTGCTGGCACAGGTAAAACCTACACGATCACGGGTTTGTATTTACGCTATTTATTAGGCATGCAAATACCCGGTGAGCTGAGTACGCCATTGAGTGTTGAGCAAGTTTTGGTGGTAACCTTTACCGATGCCGCTACCCAAGAGATTAAAGACCGCGTACGTAGCCGTATTATTGCCGCGCGCGATGCCTTATTGGGGCAACAGCCAAACGATGAACTCATTGAAGGTGTAATAGCGGGCGTTGATGATAAACATCGTGGGTTTGACTTACTCGATGCAGCAGCTAAATCAATGGATGAGGCGGCTATTTTTACCATTCATGGTTTTTGTCAGCGGATGCTAAAACAACATGCGTTTGAGTCGGGGGTCGCATTTAACTTAGAGTTTATTTTAGATGAGCGCGAGATACTGCTTGAAACCATAAAAGACTTTTGGCGTGCGTTTGTATACCCACTCAGTAAAGAAAGAACAGATGCAATTTTAGCTGTATTTGCCGCGCCCGAATCATTATTTAGCCATGTAAGCAGTATTTTAAATAAAGCGAACGCAGAGATAACACCGCAAGTTAGTTTAGATGCGGTATGGCAAGCGCGAGATGAATACTTGGCGCGTGTTCCAGCCTTTAAAAAAGCGTGCCTAGAGCAAGAGTTTATTGGTGCTGTTAAAGCATCCGATTTAAGTGGCTCAAAAACACCTGGGCGAAAGGGCAGTTTAGCGGCGCTTGAAGCATTTTGCTTAGGCAATGATGACTTTTTTGAATTTGGTACCAGTAAGTATTCGTTTGAGGTGTGGAGTAGCGAGAACTTAAGTAATGCCGCTAATTATAAAAAAAATGGCACATTACTGACTCATCCACTTATTAGCCAATTCGATGCCTTAGCCGCACTTAACAACACCATCAACCAAGGGCTAAAAATTGCGATAGTGCAATATGCGGCGAGCTGGGTAAAAGCGGCCATAGTTAAACGCAAACAAGAACAAAGCGTGATCACCCCTGACGATTTACTGACTAATTTACACAGTGCCTTAAAGAGTGAACAAGGTGATGTGCTCGCACAAAAAATAGCGCAGTTATTTCCGGTGGCAATGATTGATGAGTTTCAGGATACTGACCCGATTCAGTACGGTATTTTTAGTAAAATTTATGCTCAAAGCAATACCACTTTAGCTATGATAGGCGATCCCAAACAAGCTATTTATGGCTTTAGGGGCGCAGATATATTTACCTACATTGGTGCCAAAGAGGCCGTAGAGCAGTCGCAACAATTTACCCTAGGCACTAATTTTCGCTCCAGCAGCGATATCGTCAACAGCGTAAATAGCTTGTTTAGTAAATACGACAACAGCTTTATTTATAACGACGCCATTCCATTTAATAAAGTGAAAGCCAAGGGTAAAAAAGCAGATGAGTCGTTTTTAATTGACGATAAACCTGCCACCGCGTTTGAATTTAATGTGTTTGTAGATGAAGCCGGCGATGAAAAAAATAAGCCGACCAGTAAAGGCGTAGGGCAAGCACATTTAGCCACCCATTTTGCTAATAAAATAGTTACTTTACTTGAGCAAGCAAACCAAGGTGTTGCCTGTATTGGAGCTAACCCTGTCAGTGCTGCTGATATTTGTATTTTGGTGCGCGACCGCGTTGAAGCACAAATAATGAAGCAAGCGCTGAGTAAAGCTAATATTGCTAGTGTGTATTTGTCTCGCGACAGTGTATTTAGCCAAGAGTTAAGTCATCACTTGCTCAATTTTTTAACGGCTTTGCACGGCCAGTACGACGAGTCGCTACTTCGCGGTGTATTAGCCGGCCCGTTATTTTGTTTAAGTTATAACGATATTTTTGCTTTGGCCGATGATGAAAATGCATGGCAAGAACACTTAAACTTTTTTGCTCAACTTAGCCATATTTGGCACAAGCAAGGGGCTATGGCCATGCTTGAGCGCTTACTGAGTCATAATCAACTCAGTGCCAAATGGAAAGGCTTGGGCTATAACGTAGAACGTTGGCTTACCGACTTTAGACACCTTGGCGAAATACTGCAGCAAAAACAAATAGAGCTTGAAGGGACACTTCGTTTGTTGCGTTGGTTTGCGCAAAAGGTGAGCCAACAAGATGGCGAAACTGTGCAAGTACGTTTAGAGAGCGACGCAAATTTGGTTAAAATTGTCACTATGCATGCCTCAAAGGGGCTTGAATATCCATTGGTATTTATGCCCTTTGCCAGTGGCTATCGTGAAACTAAAGACGCGCTTTATCACCATAACGGCAAGTTAATTTTTGATTTAAGTAAAGACGAAGACGCCTTGCAACAAGCAGAGCAAGAGCGCCTAGCCGAAGATTTACGCCTATTGTATGTCGCACTGACCCGTGCAGTGCATTTTTGTGCCTTGGGTGTATATAATATCGGGCAAGGGCAAAGTAGCCGCTTAGCGATTCAAAGTAGTGCGCTGGGGCATGTGTTGTTCTCAGGGTTAGCGTTAACCAGCAGCCAAACATGGCGCACTCATTTAAGTGAGTTTTGTGATGCCAATGATTCGATGGAATATCTGCAATTTACCTCGGGTGAATTACTCGAGCAGGGCATACTTCGCTTTAATAATGAACACGTTGAAAAGCAGGCGCTGAGTATTAATACTGTAACCACGCAGATTGAACGCGATTGGCGGGCAACCAGTTTTAGTGCCTTGAGCTTTAAAAAGCATACTGACCAACTGGCACCTGGGCGCAGCGATGAAGATCATCAAAGAGATGAGTTTGCGGTGCAACAAGATGACCTTCTCTCACCCTATAGTTTTCCAAAAGGTGCAAAACCAGGAAGTTGCTTACACGAAATATTCGAGCAACTTGATTTTACCAGCCCGCTTGTTCACCCCTCAAATCCAGAGCAAAACTTATCGGCAGTAATTAAACGTGTCTTTGAAAAATACCATATTGATGAGCAATGGCAGCAAATTACCGAGCAATGGATACTCGATGCGCTTAATTGCCCGTTAAATAGTGAAAATAATTTAAGCTTGAGTCAATTATCACCGAGTGATTGTCTTGTTGAAATGGAATTTAACTTACCGCTTGCTAGCCTAAGTGCGCCTAAACTCAACGAAATGCTGATTAAACACTTTGGTTTTAGCCGAAGCAAACTTGAATTTGCCCATGTAAAAGGCTTATTAAAAGGCTTTATAGATTTAATTTTTTGCTACCAAGGCAAGTATTATATTTTAGATTATAAATCGAATTATTTGGGCAGTATCCCCGCAGATTATGAGCCAGAGCAGCTTGAGCAAGCCATGACCAGCCACCAATATCATTTACAGTATTTAATTTATACCGTAGCGCTGCATCGATTGCTTAAACAGCGTATTCCTGATTATGCTATAGAGACGCATTTAGGCGGCGTGTATTATACTTTTTTACGCGGTATGCCAGCGGGTGAAGGAGTGTACTTTAAACAGTTAAGTGCAGAGCAAGTTATTATTCTAGATGGTTTGTTTAGCCAAGGAGCGATGCTATGAGTGGTTTAAACCAACAACCTGGTTTGTTTGATGACGTTGACGACGCGCCTGTTGATGAGTCGGCGTTACTCAATGAACAACCAGCGGACTCTGTTACTCAAACACCTAAAGTTGTGCCGCTGCTTAGCTATTTAACTGAGCAGCATCGCGTACGTGTTGTGGATGTAAAGCTGGCCGAATTACTCAGTGGTAACAATACTGAGCATGATCATGACGAATTATTTTATATTATTTTAATGCTGTGTTTATCGCAGCAAAGCCAGCATAGTTGTTTAACGCTAACAGAGGTTGATTGGACTAATCCGTTTAATTTACGCCAAAGCGACTTTACTAAATTAGAAGGCACCGTACCTGACACTCTCACCCCATTTAGTGACGATTTTACGACTGAGGCAGCAATAAGTTACTTACACGCACATCACAGTGTGGGGGATCACAAGCCGCTGCAATTGTTTAATCAACGGTTGTATTTTTCGCGTTTAGCAGGGTATGAGCAAACTTTAGCGCAGCGATTACTGGCAATGAGTGAGCGACAACTCAATATTGATGATGCAGTCCTTACTGAGTTATTAACACGCTACTTTCCTGATAATCCAACGCTTGATATTGATTGGCAAAAGGTCGCTTGTGCCATTGCTGCAACAAAGGGCTTTAGTGTGATCACAGGCGGGCCTGGCACAGGTAAAACCACCACGGTGACAAAGCTGTTAGCCATTTTACAGTCGTTATATCAGGCTGCACCATTGAGCATAAAATTAGTGGCACCGACCGGTAAAGCAGCGGCACGACTAACCGAGTCAATTTTAGGGGCTAAAAATAAGCTGAGTGAAATACCGGCTGATATTAATGCGTTGATCCCGCAAAGTGCGCAAACTATTCATCGTTTGTTGGGAGTTAAGCCATTTACCAATAAATTCCGGCACGATAAAAGCAATCCGTTGCATGTTGATGTATTGATTATTGATGAGGCCAGCATGGTCGACTTATCGCTCATGGCTAAATTAATTGAGGCTCTACCAGCGCATGCCCGATTGATTTTACTTGGCGATAAAGACCAACTCGCCTCGGTTGATACCGGCAGTGTAATGAGTGATTTATGCCAAGGTTTAGTGCTTGGACAAACACCGCAGTATTCAAAAGCACGCTGTGAGCAATTAAATAAGATGTGTTTTAATGGCACTGCTAAACTTGGCGTGCAAACTCAGAGTGAGTTTAAACTGGCTGATTGCATTGCCTTTTTACAACATAGTTATCGCTTTGATGCCCAAAGTGGTATAGGCCAGTTGGCTTTGGCTGTTAATACCAATGATCGAGGAATATTAAATTATGTTGAACAACACAGTACGCAAGGGCATTTTAGCGATGTTATTTTAGACTACGATTTTGTCTCTACCCCGATTGAAAAGCTTATAAACAGCGCGGCAAGTCACTACGGTGATTATTTAACACTGATTGCCCAAGGAGCGAGTGTTGCCAAAGTGCATGAGGCTTTTGCCCGCTATCAATTACTTGCAGCAGTGCGTGAGGGCGATTACGGCGTTAATAGTTTAAATCAGCGTATTGAGCGTGTATTGCAACAGCAAGGGTTAATTAGCGTTAACCCTAATCAGCGACATTACACGGGTATGCCTATTATGATTAGCCAAAACGATTATCAACTTAAACTTTTTAACGGCGATATAGGTATTTTGATGCCTGATGACAGTGGCCAACTCAAAGCACTGTTTATTGATGAGCAGGGTAATGAACGTGCATTTTCACCTGCACGACTCCCAGCGCACGATAAAGTGTATGTTATGACCATTCATAAATCGCAAGGCTCAGAGTTTAGTTACACTGCTATGGTATTGCCACCACTTAACCAAGCAAGCGTCGGTATTAACCGGCAATTAGTGTATACCGGTATTACCCGTGCAAAGCAGACCTTTGAGCTGGTAGCAGATAAAAAAGTACTGCAACTGGCGATGGGTAAAAGTGTGTCACGGGCATCAGGACTCTATGAGCGATTAGTGTAACGCAATGCTTATACTAATCGTTTATTTTTGGTGTTCTTTTTCTAAATAGATTGGGCTGCCAGCCAAAATGGAGCGCGCCCAATCTTAAAAAAACACTGACCAACAGCGAACTAAGAATGCACCATAAATAAGGGGCTTCTAATAAAAATAGCGCTGCATAGGTCAAGCCTCCTGCAAAACAGGCGGTGGAGTAGAGTTCTTCTCGCATCACCAACGGCACTTCTCGACAGATCACGTCGCGTATTAAGCCACCAAATATCCCCGTAGTCATGCCCATTGTAAGTGCAACCATCATGGTGGTGCCTTCAATTAATGCTTTTTCGATACCGACCACATTAAAAATAGCCATACCAATTGCATCAACCAACAACATGTAATAGTTAGACACATCGGGTAAGTGGCTAATAAACATAACAGTGACAAAAATAGCCACATAGGTGACATATAAAAAATCGGGGTTGGCTATCCAAAAAACGGGTTGATTAAGAAGTATGTCTCTGAGCGTACCACCGCCAAGCGCGGTGACTGAGCCAACCACCACAACTCCAAATCCGCCAATATCTTTATCATGGCCTAATAACGCACCTGAAATTGCAAAGAATGCCACGCCAATAAGGCTTAAAAAATTAAAATATTCTGCCGTCACTGAGGTGTCCTTACCAGATTGAGAATTTATAATTAAAGGTAAGCGATTGAGGATTTATATTAGCTGAATAACACTCTCTAATAAAACAAGCGCAGGGTTATTAGCCCTGTGTTTGTTATGTTGAGTTGTTATTGTAAGTAGTCAACAACCAGTTTTGATAGTGATTCTACGCCAAGTTGTAAGGCATTTTCGTCAACATAAAACTGAGGTGAATGATTACTTGGTGCTGTTTTAGCGTTTTGATCTTTTGGAGTGACGCCTAAAAAGTAAAACAGCCCGGGGGTTTCAAGCGCATAGTAGCTAAAGTCTTCTGCGCCGGTAATTAAATCGGTGGTAATAATATTGTCAGCACCAGCAATACGGACAAGCGTTGGGGTCATTTTTTGGGTGAGTGCTACATTGTTTACTGTGACAGGGTAGCCGTGATCTATATGCACATCGGCTTTTGCACCAGCGGATTCGGCAACCAGCCCCTCTCAATGATAAAAAGCCGATATCGGCACCTCCTGCTCAGCAGCGCACGCTAAGCCAACCTGTGACAAAGGCAACAACAAAAACCAGCTCAGTAACTCAGTCAGCATTTGATGAAGACTTAGCCAAAGCCGCCTCTGAGGTTGCTGATCAGTATCAGAAAAGTTTGGCGTTTCCGCCTTATTCACAACCATTAACGGTATATGATGAGGACAGACTTAAGCCAAATCAGTTCTTTCCTGTTAGCAGCCCAGTGGGTGAGCAAGGCGGGGAGTTAACAGTGAGCTTGTCTAAATATCGGTATGTGTGTCCATAAGCTATAGAGCTAACCGTAAGTGCCCCAAATTTAGGTAAGGTGGTAGTAACACTCAGTGATACAGACACCAAAAAGTCGCTAAAAACGCAAAGCGGTGTGGCTCGTCAAAACGAGCTGGCAATGATATTTAAAGGTGAAGAAGACTATCCACGTAATTTACAATTATTAGTTGAAGCCGATATCGCGGGTAAAATAGTCCCGATGGTGGCACAAATACATTATATGCCGGCTAGTGCAACCTTAACTGGTTTTGAAAACGCCCATCCACGTAATGAAAACATGATAGTACCGGCCAATTTAACAGTTATAAAAAGTGGCTTCTACCGTTTAAGAGCTAACTTATACAGTGGCACCTCGCCATTAGCACATTTAGTTGCTAAAGCACGTTTAAATGAGGGCAGTCAGCAAATTGACTTTAAAGCGCATTGGTCTGTTTTACCCAAGCAAACGGGCGGCTTACGGTTGAGGGACTTTGTTATTGAACGTATGTCGACAAGCCCAGGTGAGCTTAACAGCTTTGGTGAAAGTGAAATTAGCGAGTTTACTATTGATGATTTTGCTTACGACAGCTTACAACAGTTGCCTTATCAGGCAAACAAACAAGAAATGCAGAGTTTAGAGTTTTTACAAGGATTAGCTGCTGGTCAGTAGCAGCATAGAACAAAGTGAAGGGTTTGCATTACTGCAAACCCTTAAAAATTAGCTTAAATTAATGGTGACCACATCGGCTTGGTTTGTTTCATTTTGTTCATGATTAACTGGCGCTTTTGGAATATCTGGTTTATCGAGCGCGATATCGCCCCCATCAATAACGTCACCCGTTTGCAAGTTGGTAAAATCAAATAATTGATTATCAGCTAAGTGTGAAGGCACAACGTTTTGCATGGCGGTGAAAATACTCTCTACACGACCTGGGTGCTCTTTATTCCATTGCTCCAGCATATTTTTAGTGTGTTTACGCTGTAAGTTTTCTTGTGAGCCACATAAATTACACGGAATAATAGGGTAGTCTTGGCTGAACGCATATTTGCTTATATCGGCTTCTTTACAATAAGCCAGTGGGCGAATAACCATATGCTCACCGTTATCGCTCATTAGTTTAGCCGGCATACTTTTTAGTTTTCCGCCATAAAACATATTTAAAAACAAGGTTTCTATCATGTCATCGCGGTGATGGCCCAGTGCAATTTTAGTCGCACCTAACTCTTTAGCCGTGCGATATAAAATACCACGGCGCAAGCGAGAGCAAAGCGAGCAGGTTGTTTTACCCTCTGGAATAATATCAGTAACAATACTGTAGGTATCTTCTTCTACAATTTTGTATTCAATATTTAAATTATCAAGATACTCAGGAAGCACATGCTCAGGAAAACCAGGTTGTTTTTGGTCGAGATTTACTGCAAATAAATCAAATTTGATAGGTGCAACACGTTGTAAATGTTGCAACATGTCGAGCATAGTGTAGCTGTCTTTGCCACCCGATAAGCACACCATAATGCGGTCGCCTTCTTCAATCATGTTAAAGTCCATGACAGCTTGACCTGTGAGGCGGCGTAAACGCTTTTGAAGCTTATTTAAGTTGTATTGAGCTTTGGCTTGAGCAGAATGAGACACTACGCCCCCTTATAAATAGTACGGCAAAATTAATTGCTAAAAATAAAGGGGCGTATTATATGCCATATGTAATATGGGAGCTACTGCAAACGCTAACTTTCTGCGAGCGGGCTTACGTACCCATCAGGTTTAAGTGCAAGTACATCACAATCAAGGCTGTCAATAACATGCTCAGCAGTGTTGCCTACTAAGGCAGCGCTTAAGCCAGTCCGTCCGACCGTGCCAATAACCACTAATTCGCTGTTTAAGCGTTTTGCAACATCCGGTATCACATCTTCTGGCAATCCCTCTTCAATAAAGCATTGATCAGAGGTTAGGTTAAACTCATTAGCGAGTTCATTGGTTGATTCAATATGATGTTTTTTAACTGATTCGTTATATAACCCTGGGTTAAACTCAGGGATCTCTATGGCTATATTAACCGGTGTAGCAGGGTATGCATTGACTAAGTTAAGTTTAGCATTAGCCAGTTCACATAAAAATTGTGCATCTTTAATTATGCGTTTATTAAGTGACAGGTGCTGATCATTTTCACTGACTGCATTAACAGCCGCTAAAATATTCCCATGTGCTGGCCACGCCATATCTTTTACAAATAATACAGGGGTTGGGCATTTTCTGACTAAGTGCCAGTCTGTTGGCGTGAAAATAACCGCTTTAAGCGCACCATGCTGATGAGTACCTTTGATCACTAGGTCATATTTATCATTAATAACGGTATTAATAATGGCTTCGTAAGGGCGGTTATGCCAAATGACTTGGGTATTAATATTAATGTTTTGATAAGGAGAGACAAGATCTTTTAACCATAGTTCGCGATCTTTTAACACCGCTTTACGCATTGCTTCACGTTCATCACCAGAGAGCATAGTAGTCATTTCGTAAGAGAAATCGTATACCGTCATAAAGGCGGTAATGCTAGCCCCTGATTTTTTGGCTAAATCTATTGATCGCGCGAGGGCATTTTGATCGTCTTTAGTTGGGTCAATAACCGCGATAATACGTTTAATCGTTTCCATTGTGCTACTCCGTTCACTTAACAGTTATACCTTGAGTGTAACGCAAATACACAACAGTTAAAGGGGTAGCACTAATATTCTTGTTCTATATCAAGAAATAAAGTTTCTCTAATTTTAAAACTCTTTATCTTGTATAAAAGCATGTACGGCTTTATAAAAATTTAATTATTTTCAGGTTTTATTAAAGTGTTGTCTTCTACAGTGAATCCAATCGTTTTTTTCACAAAGCCTACTTCAGGTAGTAAGTTATAAACGTTATCTTTAATGGTAGAAAACAGATAACTCTTTCCACCTCTACTGAATAAGTTAATAAGATACCAATATTTCTTTTCAGGATAAACAGTCATATCAACGTCAATAAAGTGATTGTTATTGATATAAATACCTCTTACGTATTTGTCATCTATTAGCTCGCCGGTTACATCTGACTGTATTCTAATGCCTCCCTTAGAGCGTAAAATAGTGTTGTGAGTAAAATAAATACTTCCCCAATTAAAAGGCTCCGTTACACTTTTTGGTTTGTTTGGGTAAGCATTGAGGATAAACTTATCACTGTCTAGAAAGGTATTAGCAATGATTTTTACGTTAGAGTAATAAGTAATTTCTATAGCTGTGCCTTTAGTGTTTTTGAAAGTGTTATATCTTACTAGGGCCTTTGATACAGGTTTAACCGTGGCAAATTTCAATGATCCCTTCAATCCCTCAAAAATATTATCTTCGTATCATGGGATGATAAGTGTGAAGATGTTGCTCTTATATAGCCGCATCGCCAAAATCAAAAATTGATTATGTTTAATTGAAATATCTTCGGAGCCTGCAAAAAGGATACCTTGCTCACCCCAAACATAATTAATTGTGTCTGTGGTTAACCCTCTAAAAATAAAACCATTAATTTCTATGAAGCGTGAATTATAAAAGGATAAAATATACTCTCCTTCAAATTGGTCACACTTTTTTAGTATAACGCCAGTATTAGCTGTAATAACAATATTGTTAAGATTTCTAACAATAATAGCTGAGCAGATGTCATAAACTCCTGGCTCTTCTATTTTTAGCGCGGAATTTTCTGCAGTGTTTAAAATCAAGTCTTTTAGTGCTTCTGAGTCATCAATGCCATCATCGGGGATCATTGAGCTCGATGCTTGGCTACTAAATAAAATACTTAAAGAAAGAGCGATAAATAGAAATAAAGATTTAGGCATAAGATTGTCCTTCTATGTAAGAGTTTAATAGGACGTAGTTGCTTTTATATTAAAAAATGAGCCAGACAATTCATTCATCGACTCTTAAAAGTGAATGGTTAATAGCTCTACTCAAAGTGTTAGTAGAGATAGAGCATAATTGCAATAATTACGCTCCAATTCAGGGTAGGATTAATTTTAAAATGAGAAGCGATTATTAACGAGGCTTAACAATCGCAGCAGTTTTGGCTAAAGCGTCATTATCTAAAATAGTAATAAATTTACCTTCTACTTTAATTAAGTCGGCTTTTTGAAAACGGCTTAATAAACGGCTGATAGTTTCTACTGTTAAACCAAGGTAGTTGCCAATTTCGCCGCGAGTCATGGTAAATCTAAATTCTTTACGTGAAAAACCACGCTCACCAAAACGCTCTGATAAGTTATAAATAAAGCTAGCAAGACGTTCTTCTGCTGATTTTTTATTAAGTAATAACAGCATTTCCTGATCGTAGGTTATTTCACTGCTCATTAAACGCATTATTTGTTGGCGCAATTTAGGCAGTTTACCGGCTAGTTCGTCAAGAGTTTCAAAGGGAATTTCACATACCATTGAGGTTTCTAGTGCTTGAGAAAAACTTTGATGTTGCATTTTATTGATGGCGTCAAAGCCAACAAGGTCACCCGCTAAATGAAAGCCTGTAATTTGCTCATCGCCTTGCTCTGACAAGGTATACGATTTAAACGACCCCGAACGAACTGCATAAATTGCATTTAAAGGTGCGCCCGATTCAAATAAGTAGTCACCCTTGTGTAATGGTTTTTTTCGCTCAATGATCTCATCAAGTTTATCCATTTCTTGGCCATTTAAAGAAAATGGTAAACATAACTGGCTAATACTGCAGTTATTACAGCTAATGGCACAATTACCTTTAGCACGACTTTGAGAAAAATCCATAAGTTCAATCCGTTAAATTTCTATGCACAACATTTACCAATGTTAATGCACTAGCTTGTCTGTTGCAATGATCAAAAGGTAGATACCATACCAGATGATAACACTGCCTAATATTATTCGCGTCCAAGGGTGATTAAAAAGCGTATTGAGCTTTTGTGCAGCCACACCTAAGGTGATCATAGCAGGGAACGTCCCTAGGGCAAATGCCAGCATAACCAGAGCACCATTTATGGCAGTGCCACTGGTCATCGCCCATGTGAGCGCAGAATATACTAAGCCGCACGGTAACCAGCCCCATAGTGCGCCATAACCAAGCGCTTTCAATGGGGAATCAATGGGCATTAAATATTTATTAAGTTTAATTAAGTGCTGCCAAATGAGGGTTTTGCCAAGTTTTTCGAGCCATTGTAATGTCGCGGCTAAGCGCATGATATAAACGCCGACCAGTAACATAAACACTCCCGCTAAAAATGATAAAAACAGCGCAAAGGCCGAGTTTTGTGTGGCAAATTGACTACTAACACCGGCAACAAGGGCACCAGCTAGCATATAACTTAAAGCTCTACCGCTGTTATAAGCTAGAGAATATAACCACGTTTGGCGTTTGTTGCTGGCAAGCTGTAATGAACTGGCAATACCGCCACACATAGCAATGCAATGGCCACTGCCAATTAAGCCCATTAAAAAAGCGCTAACAAAAACAGGGTCAATCATTACTTTTATTATGTTGCTCTTTATCGTCTTCAAACAAAATACTATGGCCTTGCTTGTTTAAATCAGAGAATTGCTCACCTTTTACTGCCCAAAAAAATACGCCAATAGCAATTAATACAAACAAAATAGCGATAGGAACTAAAATATAAATTATGCTCATAACTTTAATAGCCTTAGTGAATTACATATCACAATAATAGAGCTGGCAGACATACCAATAACGGCCATCCATGGCGCAACTAAGCCCATAGCCGCTAGCGGTAATATAGAGCCATTATATAATAAAGAAAGCGCCAAGTTTTGCTTAATTATGCGTCGTGTTTGTTTAGCAATAGTTAACAAATGCGAGATAGAAGCTAAATCACTGTTAAGCAGCACAACATCGGCACTGTTTTTAGAGATATCAGCTCCTGTTTCCATGGCGATTGATAAGTGGGCGCTGGCAAATACTGGGCTGTCGTTTACGCCATCGCCAACCATAGCAACAACTTCACCTTGAGTTGACCAATGATCAACGGCGTTTTGTTTATCTTTTGGACTACAACTGGCTTGTACTGAATCAAGCTTTAATTTTTTTGCCACCTTGGCACCGGCATCTGAGGCGTCACCTGTTAGCATATGACAACTTAGATTGGCAGCCTTTAACGAGTTAATGAGTTTATCGGCATCTGTTTTTACTTTATCAACAAAGTAAAAGCGTGCAACGGGTTGCTTGTTTATGTAAAGGGTAGCTTGCGCATTGGTTTTTTTGGTATCAAACCAGCCACTTTTACCAATGGCGTAGTGCGTATTATCGTATTGAGCGCTGATCCCAACCCCTGGATGGAGCTGTACATCGTCAAATTTACGCTGACCTTTAAACTCTTTAAAGGCACTAGCAATAGGGTGCTCCGAATAGCTCTCAAGCTGTGCTGCAATATCAAGAATTTGCTCTTTGCTGTAGTTATCATCAAGTATGTCAACAACGTCGAGGCTAAATTTACCTTGCGTAAGCGTACCGGTTTTATCAAAAGCAACTAAAGTAAGTTTTGAGAGTGTTTCGAGCACATGTGCTTGCTTAATTAATATACCTTTACGAGTTAAGGTAGCCACAGCACACGTTAACGCGGTTGGAATAGCTAAACTTAATGCGCACGGGCAGGTGGCCACTAACACCGATATAGTGATCCAAAAAGCAACATCAGGGTCTACCTGGTACCAGCCAATGGCGGTTAGAGAGGCAAATACCAGTAATACGGCAACAAACCACTGCGCTACTTTGTCGGTAATTTCTACTAACCGTGGGCGTTTTGTTAGGGCATTATGTTGCAGGCGAATAATTTGATTAAGCAGGGTATTTTGGCCCAGCTTATTGATTTTTATTTCAATAATACCATCATGATTAACCGTGCCCGCATACACGTTATGATCAATATACTTTCGTACTGGTTGATGTTCACCAGTCATCATAGACTCATCAACACTGGTGCTGCCTTTGACTAAGATGCCATCGGCAGGGATAGTTTCGCCTGCTTTTATTAAAACGATATCGTTAAGCTTGAGCTTTTTAGCGGCAATTATGTGCTCTTTGCCGTTTTCATCGAGTGTACGGGCAGTCAGTGGCAGTAGCTTTTGTAAGTTGGCTGTAAATTCACTAGCCTTTAAGCGCGCTCTAAATTCTAAGTATTTACCTAATAAGAGTAAAAAGGTAAACATACAAATAGATTCAAAGTAAACTTCACCGACTTCCATTACGGTGGCGTAACAGCTTGCGCCGTAGGCACCAAAAATCGCCAATGATACCGGTAAATCCATATTCAGTTGTTTTGCTTTTAAGCCGTTAATTGCATTACTTAAAAAGGGCAGGGCGCTGTATAAAATAACGGGCGTTGCAAGGATCAAGCTGATCCATCTAAAGTACTGTTCAAAATTACTGTCCATCCCAGAGAACATGCCAAAGTACATAGCAAAGGCAAACATCATCACTTGCATGGTCATTAAGCCTGCCACGCCGAGGCGGCGAATATAGGCTTTAGCTGTTTGTTGTTTTTGCTGGGCTTCTACATCTGATTGGAATGGATAGGCTTTGTAACCTATTTCAGCCAGTGAGGTGATTAGCTCACTTAAAGGGGTTGCGCTTTTATCCCATTGGATCATAGCGCGATTAGTTGAGGTGTTTACATCAACGCGCTTTACCGATTTAAGGTTAAGTAATTGCTTTTCAATAAGCCAGGCACAGGCGGCGCAGGTAATGCCCTCAACACTGAGAAGCACCTCAAAGTTGTCGTTATGCGTACTGATAAACTCATCTTGAATATCTTCATTGTCATAGCTTTTAATAAAAGCGAGTTGTTCAGGGACGAGTTGCTCTACTTTACCGGCACTAACAGTGCGATATTTGTAGTAGTCGGTCATCCCTTGGTCAATGATATTTTGTGCAACAGCTTGGCAGCCAATGCAACACATTGGCTCAGCGGTATTGTCTATAACAACATGTGCGCTAAATCCAGCAGGCACACTTTCAAGACAATGAAAGCAATTTTTAGACATACTAAATACTACTTATAGTTAGGAGTCACTAAAACGGTGGCGGTGGTTGGTAAACTAACGTTTTCTTTCATTTTCCAACTGTTATCAACGGGTTCAATAAACACCGAATATGCGCCTGGTATATAGCTTTCTAATAATGCAGTGAACTCTTGATTAGCATTTGGGGTGAGAGTGGCCTCAAAATCGTGCGCTTTTATGGTACGGTGAAAAAACGACAATCTTAATGCGTGTATATTACTGGTATCGCCTTTGGTAAATTTAAAGCTGACACGCTCATCTGATACATTTAGGTCGCCATGTAAATACAACGCTTTTGCTTTATCAAACTTAACGAGTTCTAAGTTGATTGCTTTGCCTTTTTTATAGTAATCATCTACAACCATATCTGGGCCGTTACCAATGGCTGTAATAAATAAACTAATGCAGCCAATAATTGCAGCTAAAGGAAAGAAGATTAAAAACCAAGGCCAAAAATTTTTATACCACGGAGTCGGTTGCATAGTCGCTCTAAAATTAATTAATGTGCGGCTATATTATAATAAATAGAATGAAAAGACTAAAAAAAAGCCTCCGAGTGGAGGCTTTTTTGATCTGAATTAATCTACTGAAAAAAAAGATTAAAACTGAAACGTTTTGTTAACTTTATCGTTATTTATCTTGCGATAAGCTGTAAACGTAAGCAGTTAATAGGTGAATTTTATCTTCGCCTAAAATCTCTTTCCAAGCAGGCATTACACCAGCACGGCCATGGTTAAGTGTTTCTTCAACAGCGCGTTGAGAGCCACCGTATAACCAAATGTTATCAGTTAAGTTTGGTGCACCAAACGGTAAGTTGTGCGCTACTGAACCTTTACCATCTGCACCATGACACGCAGCACACATCGCGAATTTCGCTTTACCTGCATCGGCATCTTTTTGGTTTACAGTACGACCAGATAGGCTAAGTACGTAAGCCGTCATTTCTTTAACGCCTTGCTCACCTAATGCATCACCCCAAGGTGGCATTGCTGCAACACGACCTAAAAGTAATGTTTCTCTGATCTTGTCAGGAGAGCCACCGTACAACCAATCGTTGTCAGTGAGGTTAGGGAAGCCAGTACCACCACGAGCATCAGAGCCATGACATTGTGCACAGTTTTGTGAGAACAAACGTTGACCAATTTCAACTGCGAGTTGACCTTGAGTTTGCTCATGTTTAGTGCCGTTTTCTAGCGCAACTTGCTGTGCTGCATCACCAGCAAATTTAGACTCTACTAAATCTAGAACAGGTATTTGAGCCAATTCATTAAAAATAGGACCAAAACGTTCTTCAGCAGCGCGGTATTCAGCATCTAGCTTTACAAAGCGGCCATCTTCTTTAGCATCAATGACTGCTTCTTTCGATTCAGTTAAAGAGGTAATACCTTGGTTTGAGCTTGTCCATTTTGCTAAACCTTCCCAATTACCTAAACCTGGGTAGGCTGCTAAGTAATAAACAGACCACACAAACGTTGCGAAGAACATGTAAGTCCACCATTTTGGTAGTGGATTGTTTAATTCTTCAATGCCGTCAAACTCATGTCCACAGCTTTCACCTTCTTTTACGCCTACATAGTTTTTTAAGTTCCAAACTAGTAGACCAAAGATAATGATTAAGCATGCAAGGGTTAATACAATAACCCATATACTCCAAAAGCTAGTCATTTCTCAGACCCCTTTTCCTCGTTAGAGAGTGTATTGTTGTGTTTTTTTTCATCTTCAAATATGACATTAGCAGCGTCTTTAAAACGACTTTTACTACGCTTGCTATATGCCCATCCAACAATCACAATAAATAATACTAAAATTACCAGAGTCAAAATGCCTCTGTATGTCCCGTAGTCCATAATAATCTACTTCAAATGTGTGCCAAGTTGTTGCAAATAAGCAATAAGGGCTTGCATTTCTGTTGCACCTTTACCGTCATTCATTGCATCAACTTTAGCAATGTCAGCGATTAATTCCTCGTCACTGCCATAACCTAGACCCGGGTGTTTTGGGTTTTCTGGATTAATAGCAAACGTGTCACGGAAAATTTGTAGTTTTTTCAGAGTCAGACTTGTATCAAGCGTGTTCTCTGCTAACCAAGGGAAACTTGGCATATTAGACTCAGGAACCACGGCACGTGGATCCATTAAGTGCGCATAATGCCAATCATCTGAGTAACGTTTACCTACTCGTGCTAAGTCAGGGCCAGTACGTTTAGAACCCCAAAGGAAAGGGTGATCCCATACTGATTCGCCTGCTACAGAGTAGTGACCGTAACGCTCAACTTCATCACGAAATGGACGGATCATTTGAGAGTGACAGTTAGCACAACCTTCACGCACATAAATGTCGCGACCTTCAAACTCTAGTGCATTTAACGGGCGTAACCCATCCACTGGCTTGGTTGTATCGTCTTGGAACATTAGCGGCGTAATTTCTACTAATGCACCGAAGCTGATTGCGAAAACAGTCAAGATGGCCATGAGGCCAATGTTTTTCTCGATTATTTCGTGTTTGTTTTGTGAATTTTTATTGCTCATTATCTGACTCCGTTATGCTAACTGCGCTTGTTCATCAAGTTCTAGCGAATTATTTTTCGCTGAAACTGTACGATAAACGTTATAAGCCATAATCAGCATACCTGCGACGATGAAAACACCACCTAAGAAACGCATAACGTAGAAAGGATGAGAGGCTTCTAACGACTGAACAAAGCTGTACATTAATGTACCGTCAGAGTTAACTGCACGCCACATTAGACCTTGCATTACACCTGAAATCCACATTGCAACAATGTATAAAACAACACCCACTGTGTGTAACCAGAAGTGTGTATTGATTAATTTAATGCTGTACATACGACCTTGTGAGAATAACGCCGGAATAAGGTGGTAGATAGCACCGATAGAAATCATTGCAACCCAACCTAATGCGCCTGAGTGTACGTGACCTACAGTCCAATCTGTGTAGTGCGATAACGCATTTACAGATTTAATTGCCATCATTGGGCCTTCAAACGTCGACATACCATAGAAAGACAATGAAACCACTAAGAAACGTAAAACTGGGTCAGTACGTAGCTTATGCCATGCACCTGAAAGTGTCATAATACCATTGATCATGCCACCCCAAGATGGAACGAACAAGATAATAGACATCACCATACCTAAACTTTGCGTCCAATCAGGAAGTGCAGTGTAGTGAAGGTGGTGAGGACCTGCCCAAATGTAAAGCGAGATAAGAGCCCAAAAGTGAACAACCGATAAACGGTATGAGTAAACTGGACGACCCGCTTGCTTTGGCACAAAGTAATACATCATACCTAAGAAGCCAGCTGTTAATAGGAAGCCAACGGCATTATGACCGTACCACCACTGAACCATCGCATCAACCGCACCAGCATAAATAGAGTATGACTTAGTTAGCGATACAGGCACAGCCATACTATTTACAATATGTAATACCGCAACAGTAATTATAAAGCCTGCATAGAACCAGTTAGCCACGTAGATATGCGCTACTTTACGTTTAGCAATAGTACCCATAAAGACAATAGCGTATGTGACCCAAACGATGGCAATTAAGATATCGATAGGCCACTCAAGTTCTGCATACTCTTTAGAACTTGAAATACCCATAGGTAGAGTAATTGCTGCTAGAACAATAACTAACTGCCAACCCCAAAAGGTAAAGGCGGCTAATTTGTCTGAAAGAAGGCGCGTTTGACATGTACGTTGTACGACGTAATAAGACGTCGCAAAAAGTGCACTTGTACCAAATGCGAAAATTACTGCGTTCGTGTGTAACGGACGAAGTCGAGAGTAAGTTAACCATGGTGTGTCAAAGTTAAGAGCTGGCCAAGCTAATTGGGCAGCTATCAGAACCCCAATACCCATGCCAACGATGCCCCAAATCACTGTCATAATAGCGAATTGGCGTACAACTTTATAATTGTACTCAGTTTGTGATGCTACTGTTTGGCTCATTTTCTGGCTTCCGCTGCAATAAATGCGTTTAGAAATGAATTACCTACTTGTAAAAGTAGGACCTACTATTATTCCAAAGTATACTATCTAAAACCCACAATATGTGGTTGTTAAAGATAATAATCTCAAGAAATACTTGTTTTTTTTGCGGTTGAAATGATAAATTTTTTGGCCTTAAAAAGATAGGTCAATTGCGTAATAATATGACATCAATCAAACTTTATTAACTTGCTGTCTATTTTTTGAGGTGATTTGTACCTTACTTGCCCATTAAAGCCGATAATCAACCAACGTGTCCAAATGTTGGACTAATACATTAGATACTTTGAGAACCTGCATGTATATATATAGAGTATGTTTACTTTCTTTTCTACTATTCTTACTAGGTTGTGACTTTTCTGGATCAACACCAACACCAACACCAACACCAAAAGTAAATCAATCACAAACAGAGTGTAAAAATAACAACCCGTGTATTTTTCCAAATCAAGTTAAAGTTTGGCTAAGCGAAGAAACCCTATCACCAGAGACACCGTTTTCAATTTACACTCAGTTACCGACTGGTGTAACAATAACTGCAGCTAAATTAGAAGGCGTTAGCATGTATATGGGTTACATTCCCGTACAATTTAAAAATCAGGGCAGCGTTTGGGTTGCTAATACTATGGTAGGGATTTGCTCAGAAAAAAACATGGTGTGGAAGCTGATTCTTACTACTGTCGATACAAACACTGGCATAAGTGAAAATGTTGAATATTTTTTTAACGTTACCTATTAAAGGCTTTCTACTCAGGCGTGGGTTTTAACTGCGCCATTCCCGTAAAATTATAGCGGCAAAGCCAAATGCCTCACATTTAATAGTTATTTGCAATTAAAGTCTATCTGATAAAATAACCATTCTTAATATAGCTTTTACATATCCATTTACCTTCCAAGTTTATAACTTAAGCTCTGCTTGGCTTACTTATTCAATTGTGCTCATACGTGCAATAAAGCACCCATGTCATTAATATGTAGATTTATCTAATGGATCCACTTTGATAGCCGTTTTTAGTTTAATTGGCAGCCCGTCTTAAACCTTCAATACACATAAAATTTGCATGATTAAAACTTATAACAAAAAAATTCAGACTAAATAAACAATCTACTTGCATAAATATGGTTAGTAATTAACACCTAGTTTTACTGTTTTAATAACGAGCTGTGATTAACATGTTAATTTTCCTGTTTAGGGCACATTATTGTAATAATTACATTTGATTACAAACTCTACTTATTTGATTTCAGCTGTGTTTTTTATGTGATTGCTTGGTCTTTAGTTTATGATTTTTAACTGTTTTTATTAATTAACAATGAAACATACTGTAACCTTTGTTCCTTTCGTGGGACGTCTTAATTTTTATTGATTGCACCGTGATCGCTCATTAAGTTTTCATTCAGTTAAGGGCGCCTAAGTTGCTCCCGCTCACTCAAAATTCTCATAAAAGTGAGCATTACCAATTTAGGTAAATTTTCAACAAGTAGGGTTCATCCATGAAAAAATCAACTCTTGGTTTAGCTGTAATTGCAGCAATCCCAATGTTCTCAAGTGTTCAAGTTTTAGCTGCAGACGAAGCAGCAAAGTCAATTGAAAAAATTCAAGTAACGGGTTCTCGTATCAAGCGTTCAGATATGGAAAACGCAAGCCCTGTTACACTTATCGGTGCAGACGACATCAAAGCAATGGGCGCTACAAGTATTGATAGCGTATTACAGAAAATGACCGCTACAGGCGGTGCAATGACAAACCCAGGCGTTAATAATGGTTCTGGTGGTAATGCCCGCATAGACCTTCGCGGTCTGGGTTCAAGTCGTACTCTAGTACTTGTAAACGGTCGTCGCATGATTGCATCGGGTACTGGTGCAGCATCAACTGTTGACTTAAATACAATCCCTGTTTCTATGATCAAATCAGTGGAAGTACTAAAAGATGGCGCTTCTGCAGTTTATGGTACTGATGCAGTTGCTGGCGTAGTAAATATTATCCTAAAAGATAATTTTGAAGGCCTAGACATGAATGTTAATTCAGCAATTACTGGTGAAGGTGACGCAACAGAGAACTCAATTGATTTCACTGTTGGTAGCTCATTCGATAAAGGTAACATTGTTATCGGCATGCAATACACTGATCGTGGTAAAGCATCTCAAGCTGATCGTGATTTCTCAAACTGCCCAATTGCTGAAGGTGCTAACGGTTTATATTGCACTGGTTCTTCATACAATGAAGGTGGTCATATCTGGAATGGTACAAGCGAGAAAGGGACTATCCTTGATGCTAAAGGTGAAGAAATGCAAGTATCTCTAATCAATGATAATGGTGTAACAGGACGTGGTGGCGATTACCATCGTTATACTAACGAAGATGCTTATAACTATTCACCAGCAAGCTACCTGTACACGCCAATGGAGCGTTTAAACTTAACAGGTATCGCTACATACGAACTATCTGATGACACGAGTGTATTTGCTGAGTTTACTTATACGAAGCGTTGGTCAGAGCAACAGATGGCACCACAGCCAGTTTGGTTTGATTTTGAGTACGACACTGCGACTATGGGTAACTCATTATTAAGTCAAAGCTATGATAAGCGTGTTGATTTAGATGGTGACGGCTATTTAGATAAAGATGCTGATGGTAATTACATCACACAAGAAACGAATTACGTAAATGGTGATGCAATTTCTTACGGCCGTCGTATGTCTGACACCGGCGCGCGTTACTTTGAACAATCAGTTGATACTGTTCGTGCAGTAGTGGGCGCTGAAGGTTTTGTTGGTGATTACTCTTGGGACGTGTCAGCGAACTTCGGCCGTAATGACTCTGTTGACAAGCTAAGCAACTTACACAATATGGGTGCTATTCAAGATCAAATCCTTGAAGGTAAATTTAACCCACTTGATCAATCAGCTTGGGTTTCTGAAGATTTCCGCAAAAATGTGTACACTGAAGTTAATAACGGCGGAAGCCAGCTGTTTATTCTTTCAGCATCTGTATCGGGTGAGTTATTCGAATTACCAGCAGGTTACTCTGCATTTGCTGCAGGCATAGAGCGTCGTCAAGAAAAAGCATGGTTTACACCTGACTCTTTAACTGCACAAGGCCTTGCAAACGACCCTATGGTTGAGCCAACAGCCGGCGGTTTTGACGTAAACGAAGCTTATGTTGAATTTGCTATACCTCTACTAGCAGATGCTCCTCTTGCACAAAATGTTGAATTAAGTGCAGCTATTCGTGCATTTGATTACAGCACATTTGGTTCAGATGAAACTTGGAAACTAGGTCTTACTTGGAAAGTAAATGATGAACTAATGCTACGTAGCGTCGTTTCAACAGCATTCCGTGCGCCAACGGTTTCTGAGTTGTACTCTGGCAATTCACCATCGTTTGACCAAATTGATTATCCAGGTGCTCAAGACCAAGCAGAAGTAACTGTGGGTGGTAATGATTCACTTACTCCTGAAGAAGCAGATACTTTAACTGCTGGTGTCGTATACGAGCCACAATGGCTTGACGGCTTCTCAATGACGCTTGATTACTATGAAATCGATATTGAAAATGCAATCACTAAAGTAGATAGCCAATATATTGTTGATCAGTGTTTAAATAATGGTACAAATGCTAGCACTGCACTTTGTCAGTCAGCAGGCGTATCTATGGATGCAACTGGCCGTGTTAAATTCAATAATCAATTACAAAACGTTGGTTCTGAAAAAACATCTGGGGTTGATTTAAATCTTGCATACAGCTTTGAAGTGGCTGGCCTGAACTGGAAAACAAGCTTAGACACAACTTACTTAGATGAATATGTTGTAGAAGTTACTGGTGACCCAGTTGACTATGCAGGCATTATTACATCAGGAACGGGTGGATATGCTGACTTTAAATCTAACTTAACTGTAAGTGTTGCAGGCGATAACTGGGATGCACAATACCAAGCTCGTTACATAGCTGGTATGGATAGCTTCGCATGTATCGGAAAAGAAGATTCTTGTTATGCACCAAGCACTCCAACAGTAGTTTACCATGATATCAGCGGTAATTACTTAGTGAATGACACAGTAACTTTATCTGCAGGTGTAAACAACTTATTTGATAAGCAACCTCCTTACTACACAGGTAATAACGATTCAAATACTGACCCGTACACATACGATGTACTAGGTCGTCGTTTCTTCGCAGGTGTAAACGTTAAATTCTAATTTTAACTAATTAGAACCATTAAAAGGCCTAGTATTTACTAGGCCTTTTTTGTTGAACAAAATTAAAGAGGCACGTAAACTCATGTAGATAATCAAAGGAGGCATCATTGTTAAAGCAAGACGAAAATTTATCGTTTGTTATTGAACCGCAATTATCACCGCGTGCAGAGCAGCGTCTCGATCTTTATTTTTCTATCCCAAATGAAATGGGTATTAATGCACAAACACTTAGCGAAGAGTCTTACTTTAATAATCAATTTAAATCTTTTGTAGCCTACAACGCTAATAATATCCATCTTCCATTGGTAAGAAGCCGCTTTGTGAGTAAAAACAAAGGGGAGCAACAAGACTACCGACAAAATCTAAATTTATATTGTTATCAAGTACGCCTTGCTATTGATGCTGATATTAAAGATGCGTTAAAAATTCAAGAAAGCGATGAATTTTATCAACGGGCTATGGAGCTTTGCGAGCAAAGCCAAAGTCTACTCAGAAAACTCAGACGTTACACCCCTGATAACGAAAAGCTGATCCCGTTTTATACCAATGCCGATAACTACCTAAGCTGGCAGATTGAACAAACGTTTTTAAAGCTGCTTGATGAAGGGCCGCGTAGTAGCGATCACGCTAAAGAGCGAAATGACTTATTAAACTTTTGTAAGTCAGAAAGTGAGTACCGAGCAGAGCAACAATATAATTCTGACCCAACACTTAAAGACGCCAACAGAATCACCAATAAAATGCGCCTATTGCAGCGTTTAATAGAGCATGGGGTGATTTTACAGCGCCAAACCCGTTATCTTAATAGTTATTTAAAACGCTTGGTAAAAGGCTCTGTAACAGCCGTTATAATGGCTTTTGTGATGGTGGTTATTTTAAATGCACGTTCTACCTTTACTGAAATAACCGCTTCATTGATTTTGATTTTAGGGGTTATTTACGGGTTAAGAGAGATATTTAAAGAGGATATCACTCGTATTATTTGGCGTGCTATTGTGCGAGGGCGGCCAAAATGGCGCTTTATTTTTAAAAACAGTATCACAAAAGATAAAGTAGCGAGCCAGTTTATTTGGTTAGAGTACACGCGGTTTAAAAAAATCCCTAAAGAAGTGAGGAAAATTTTTTCTAAGCGTCGTCAGCAAAACAAACAGGCGGCGCAATGGCTGCATTTTGCTAGTGAAACCCGGGTAAGTGCTAAAGAATTTTTGCCAGGCTACGATAGCTTGCAGCAAACGCTGCAATTTAATCTCGCGCCGTTTGCACGTTATTTAAAAAAAGGGGAAGGGAAGCTCTATCATTTAGAAAACAATAAAATTTCTAAACAGGGAGTAGAAAGGCGCTATCAGTTAAACATGGTATTGGTTCTAACCGAACCGGATAAAACGCTCTATCAGCGTTACAAAATCACTTTAAACCGCAGTAAAATAGTCAACATAGAGCTTATTTACACCAGCGATGCAAAAAAAGAGGAATAACATACGTTATTCCTTTGTTGTCCTTATTTATCCGTTAGCCCTTTTTTGCTGAAAAGCGTTACTTTGTCTGATACCAAGGTAATTTCGATGTTTTTAGCGTCATCACCCCAAGTACAGCTAGTATGTAATGTTTTTTCTACACAGTTATCAGCACTGCCTAAAAGTGCTTCAACTTCTGTTTTGTCCATACCAATTTTAATTTTTTCGTAATTTTCCATGCTTACTTTTGAACAAGCAGCAAGACTCAGTGCTGCAGCAATTATTAGGAGCTTCTTCATAATTATTTTCCTACTGTTAATGGTTAAATTTTCGAATTTGTACAATCATACCCATACGTGGATGATCAAAGTAATGAATATCTTCGCTGAAAACGCGTCTAAATTGTGAAAAACGGGCTGATTCTAGCTCACCATTATCTTGCTTTTCACTAATATCGAAATCCGCATTAATGTATAAATAATGGCGTAAATGTATTTTCAATAAGCCATCTAACTCCCATTTCATGGTCGGAGACTGTGCTTCATTAAACAATGGCTCAGGAGTATCAAGTAAGCTAATAAAGTCGGAATTGGCGTAACTAAAACCGGTGTTCATATTGTTTTTTAATTGGTTGCCTGCAAATAAGTGCATACTAGGGGAGCGTGATTGACTTGCGCCTTCAAACCGCCAGCCGGTATGTAATATAGGGGTGAGTCCTTTGCGGTCTAAAGCTTGGCGTTGTTGTTCAAACTGCAGTTGTTCAGGAGCGAGCAGGTAAGTTTGCTCCATCGTATCTTGTACTGGTGCTTGAGGGGTTACTGGCAGCACATCGTAACTTTTTACATAATCAATGCTGTCATTACACGCTGCAGACTGTGGGTTTGAATTAACCAAAGTGTCAGCAAATGTACGTGTTTGAAAGCGTGGGTCACCGTTTATACACGCGTCCATTGCTTGGTTTTTATAGGCAGAGGCCAATAAATCTAAGGTGTTTTTATCTTCAATGGCGTCATGCTTTAAGCTAAAGTCTTCTTGTAAGTAAGGAGCAGGGTGCTGTTTAAATATTAACACCTCTACTTCAAACCAGCGCTCTGCAAATGCAGTACTGCTAAATAAGCAGCATAAAATAACCAGCGATTTTTTCAGCAACATTAATGGCTAACCTTTTTTTCGAAATCTGCAATCATAGCAGTGATCATTTTTAAGCGTTCACGGGCATTCGCCTCGCTAATGGCAAAGCGTAATTTATTTGCGCCATCCATTTTATAAATGTGTGGCGCACTTTGTATCAAACCAATAATGAAGCTAGGATTAACCTTGGTATTTTGACTAAACTCAAAGTAGCCTCCTTTCGGGTTAGCTTCTATTTTGGTTATGCCCAAATTGCTCGCCTGCATTTTTAGTTGTTGTAAACTAAATAGGTTTTTAGCTGCATCAGGTAATAAACCAAAGCGGTCTATCAATTCTACTTGCAGTTCATCAATATCAGCAAGGTTAGCACAACTTGCTACACGCTTGTACATACCTAAACGCGCGTTAACATCATGAATATAATCATCAGGTAACAAGGCAGGTAGCTTTAAATCAACTTCGGTTTGTTTTTGTAATAGATTTTCAAGGGTTGGCTCTTGACCATTTTTAAGCGCGTTAACAGCCTGTTCAAGCATTTCCATGTATAAATTAAAGCCAATGGTTTGCATTTGTCCAGATTGATCGTCTCCTAATAGCTCACCGGCACCACGAATTTCTAAATCGTGGGTTGCTAAGGCAAAGCCTGCGCCTAAATCTTCTAATGAGGCAATGGCATCTAAACGCTTTTTCGCATCTTTAGAGAGCGCTTTAGGGTTACCTGTGAGTAAATAAGCATAGGCTTGGTGATGACTTCTACCAACACGTCCGCGTAATTGATGCAGCTGAGCAAGACCGAGTTTATCGGCTCTGTCCATAATAATGGTATTTGCTGTGGGTACATCAATGCCGGTTTCAATAATCGTAGTACATACCAGTACATTGTATTTTTGATGATAAAAATCGGTCATAATCTGCTCAAGCTCTTGCTCTCGCATTTGCCCGTGGGCTGAGGTAACTGTTGCCTCAGGCACCCATTTGCTAATTTCTTGAGCAACACGCTCAATGGTTTCTACATTGTTGTGTAAAAAGTACACCTGGCCGCCGCGTTTAATCTCACGTAAAACCGCTTCGCGAATAAGCTCTTCGTCGCGTTGGCGCACAAAAGTTTTAACGGCTAAGCGTTTAGCCGGTGGGGTAGCAATAATAGATAAATCGCGCATACCACTCATGGCCATGTTTAAAGTACGGGGGATAGGGGTTGCGGTCAGGGTGAGTATGTCAACATCAGCTCTCAGGGCTTTAATTTTTTCTTTTTGGCGCACCCCAAATCGGTGTTCTTCATCAACAATTAACAGGCCTAAGTCTTTAAAATTGATGTCTTGTTGAATTAGTTTGTGCGTGCCAATAACCACATCAAGCTTGCCATTACTCATTTTTTCAAGGGTTTCTTTTTGCTCTTTGGTCGAATTAAAACGTGACAGCACACCCACTTCAATTGGAAAATCAGCAAAGCGGTCTTTAAAGTTATCGTAGTGTTGTTGAGCAAGTAGGGTGGTAGGGACTAAAATAGCGACTTGCTTATTATCGTTAACCGCAACAAACGCTGCACGCATTGCTACTTCGGTTTTACCAAAGCCTACATCACCACAGACTAAGCGATCCATGGCTTGTTTTGATTGCATATCACCCAGTACAGCTTCAATAGCGTTACGTTGATCATCCGTTTCTTCAAACGGGAAGCTATCACTAAATTGACGATAAGCTTGGCCATCAAGCGTAAACTTATTACCAGGTTTAGCTTGGCGTTGTGCATAAATGTCGAGTAACTCTGCAGCTACATCACGTACTTTTTCGGCGGCGCGCTTTTTCGCTTTATCCCAGGCATCAGAGCCGAGCTTATGCAGTGGCGCACTGGCCTCTTCACCCCCAGAGTAACGACTAAGCATATGAAGTGCCGATACCGGCACATAAAGCTTTGCTTCACCTGCGTAAGTAATGGTTACAAATTCAGTCACCACACCGGCGGCATCAATCGTTTGCAGCCCTTGATAACGGCCCACACCATGGTCAAGGTGCACAACCGGTTGGCCTTCTTTAAGCTCTGCTAAGTTACGAATTAACGCGTCTTGGCTTGCTTCATACTTGTGTTTACGGCGTCTGCGTTGTGATACTTTGATCCCAAGCAATTCTTGCTCGGTAATAATGCTCAAACTTGGTTTAGTGCTAAGCACCACACTTTGCTCAAGCGGACTGACAATTAAACCAACGTCATTACTGCTGTTGGTAAACTGCTCAAAGCTATCAAATTCTTTAAATTTTAAGCCGCTAGGTTTTAATATACTCAGTAATGATTCGCGTCGACCGTCCGACTCAACACTAATAACCACTCGGCCTTTTTTCTTTTTTTGCTCAGCTACATAGTTAATAAATGCATCGTAGGGTTGGTGTTGTTTATGATCGATGCGTACATTAGGCAATTCATTAACTGCGAGATTTTTATTGCCCGCTTTTGTCCCTAGCTTTGCTTGCGATAGACGAATGCGGCCATAATTACCTAAATTGGAAAACAGCTCATTAATTGGCTGGTACAATTCATCCGGTGGTAAAAGTGGGCGCAAGGGGTCCACACGGCGGTTTTCATAGCGTACATTAACATCGTGCCAAAAATTATCCGCCGCATGTTCTAAATCGCCTAATTGCATCACGGTCGTTGATTCAGGCAAATAGTCAAAAATAGTCGCCAAGCGATCAAAAAATAATGGCATGTAGTATTCAATACCTCCAGGCCAATTACCTTTACTAACTTGCATGTAGACGGAGTCTTGCTCTGCGCTTGCGCCAAACTTTTCACGATAGTTTATTCTAAAGCGTTCAATATCCGTGTCGTTAGTGGGGAATTCATGGGCAGGAAGTAACTCAATTTTTTCCACTTTTTCGTCTGAGCGTTGTGTTTCCACATCAAATAAGCGAATGGTATCAAGCTCGTCATCAAAAAAATCGAGCCTAAATGGGTGTTTACTGCCCATCGGGTATAAATCAACAATAGAGCCACGTATTGCATATTCGCCATGCTCCATAACTTGTTGCACGTGCATGTAACCCGCTTGCTCTAAGTTTTCACGCAAAGCGTGGGTGTCTAATCTATCGCCCACTTTAAAATTAAGCGTTGAACCGTATATAAACGAAGCAGGGGCCGTGCGCAGCATCAGCGTTGATACAGGCATAATGAGCACGCTTTGTTGCTCGTTTTTCAGGGTATTAAGCGTTGCTAAGCGCGCGGAAATAATATCTTGATGGGGAGAAAAATGATCGTAAGGCAATGTCTCCCAATCCGGAAATATCATTACCGGGTTATCCGGAAGCAAATACTCTAATTCGGTTTCAAGGCGCAAAGCACTTGGTGTATCTGGCGTAACTATTAACACTAAGTTATCTTGTTGTTTTACACCTTGTGCAATGGCAATGCTCAAGCCACTGCCTAAAAGCTCGCCCCATTGAATTTTATCTTTTTGAGATTTTACCCAAGGCAAGGCTGCCCATTGCTCAAACGCCATTAATTACTCCATTAAATTAGGCTCTTAGCTGCTAAGAGCCATACTATTATTTAGTCGCGATAGATTTTTGTTAAATCTTGATAATGATCAATTCTGCGGTCGCGTAAATACGGCCAGATACGTCTTACGTTTTCGCTGCGTTTTTGATCAAGTTCAACCATTAATATTTGTTCACTTTGATTATCGGCCTCTGCCAATATTTCGCCTTGGGGACCTGCAATAAACGAGTTACCCCAAAATTGAATGCCGTCACTTTGTCCACTCGGGTCGCGCTCAAGACCAACACGATTACAGCTAATCACCGGAACGCCATTGGCTACCGCATGGGCTCGTTGGCTAATAACCCAAGCATCTTTTTGACGGGTTTGCTCATCTTTATCATCGCGTGGATCCCAGCCAATGGCTGTTGGATAAATTAAAAGCTCTGCACCGGCCATCGCCATTAAACGCGCCGCTTCAGGAAACCACTGATCCCAACACACCAGTACGCCAAGTTTGCCCACTGAGGTTTGAATAGGCTCAAAGCCTAAGTCGCCAGGAGTAAAGTAAAACTTTTCGTAAAAGCCAGGGTCATCCGGTATATGCATTTTACGGTATTTACCGGCAATACTGCCGTCTTTTTCGAGCACCACTGCGGTATTGTGGTAAAGGCCTGTAGCGCGCTTTTCAAATAAAGACGCGACAATTACAATACCAAGCTCTTTAGCAAGTTCACCTAACGTGTTACTACTCGGCCCAGGTATTGTTTCGGCTAAATCAAAGACGTCGACATCTTCAGTTTGGCAAAAATATAAACTACGGTGTAATTCTTGTAGCACAACAAGTTGTGCACCTTGACTGGCTGCATCGCGAATGCCAGCAATTGATTTTTCAATATTGTGTTCAGCGTTGTCACTGTTGCTTTGTTGCACTAAGGCAACTGATAAATTTGCAGGGCTTGTCATTGTGCTGCTCCAGCTAAAAATCCACGAGGTAATTGCATTGTAATGCAGTGAAGACTGCCAAATTGCTCAATAATAGGTAAACAATTTACCCCAATAATTGTGTGCTCTGGGTATGCTTTTTGAACCTGTGCTAACGCGCGTTGGTCGTTTATATCGTTATAAGTAGGCACTAATACCGCATTGTTAATAATTAAGTAATTTGCATAGGTGGCGGGTAAGCGCGTGTTTTCATCATCGTACACGGCTTTTGGCCATGGCAACTCAATTAGCTTATATGGGGTGCGATCGGCAGTTTTAAAGCTTTGTAGTTGCTTTTGCATGGCATTAAGCGCGCTGAAGTGCTCATCGCTTTCATCGTCACATTGCACATACACAAGTGTATTATTTGGTGCAAAACGCACTAAGGTATCAATGTGGCTGTCGGTGTCGTCACCTGCTAGATAGCCATGATCAACCCATAAAAAATCTGTTGCGCCCAAGTGCGCTTTTAAAAGCGTTTCTATGTCACTTAGGTTTAAATTTGGGTTACGGTTTTTATTAAGCAAACATTCGCTGGTTGTTAGCAACACACCATGCTCGTTTATTTCAATACCGCCACCTTCAAGTACCATATCGAGCGCTTGATAGTGGTTGTTTTTGCTACTTAACTCTTTTACCAAAGTACGATTAATTTGATTATCTAATGCGCTTTCAAATTTATTGCCCCAACCATTGAAAGTAAAATCATATACTTTTAGTTGCTCGGGTGAGTCAATAGCGCCACAAGTAAGCGGGCCATGATCGCGCGCCCACGTATCGTTGGTAGGGGTTACTACAAAATGAACACGATTCAAAGGGATGTTAGCGCTATTTAGCAATGCTGTAATATGCATTTTTAAGGCACTATTATGCGCCACAATAACAAGCTTTTGCTGCGTTGTTATATGCTTAGCAAGCTCAATATATACAGGTTCTACACGGGCTAAGTTATCAGCCCAATCTGTGTCTTTATGCGGCCATGTAAGCATAACAGCGTCTTGCTCGGCCCATTCAGGTAAAAGTCTAAAGTTCATGGATTTTTAATACAAATAAAGATGGGGCTAGTTTAGCAGTTCAATTACTGCTAAGTCACTTCTAAATGAGTGTTTGGCTCACAATTTTAAAGCGATTTGAGAAGTAAATAAACGCTAGCTTTTATCGTTTGTACTCTCTTTGGCTTTTTCAAGTTGCTGGCGCTTTTTAAGCTGGCGAGTTTGCGCATGTAAGCTGGCTCTTACAACCAGCTCTTGGTCGCTGTCTCTTATTGATACAAATAACAGGGTATATTGGTAGTGCTCATTATCTTGTTTTTCAATGGCAACCACTTCGCTATAACAATACACCGCAGAGGCCTCGTGTTGTAAAAAAAGTTTAGTACGAAACTTTTGCCCTAATGTATACAAATGTTCACTGGTAAACTTAATGCCGCCACCGCCGTAACTGTCGCAATAGATAGAGTTATCTTCTGGTTGTTCAGAGGCTAAAATATGACTCATGATCAAATCTATTTTGCGCGACTGAGCTTGTAAAAAAGTAGTTAGTTCTTGGGCAATATCACCTAAATTACGCAATGGGCCTAAGGCGCTTTGCTCTAAACTGCTTACTTCGTTAGCAAGTTTAAATAAAGGCGGAATATCAGCCTCAAGTTCAGCTAAGCTTTTTGGCACAGCCGAATCATCTACGGCAAACAGATTGACGCGATTACTTTCATCAATTTGAAAATAAAGCTCAAAATCTGATAATTTTTGATTATTCATACGTAACTCCTATCCGTTAATAGTAGCGTTGCGACTACTAAATTACTACACAACACGCCAATAAAATTAAGCTAAATATCTGTTTGCCCTCATTATAAAAAGCCAAATCAACTAAAATTGCGCTAACTTTCAATATTTACCAAACAGGCATAATGATTAAAAAAGTTTTAAAAGGTAATACGTTTACATTGCACTATGTATGTTAGCAACTAATAAATAACCAATAATTAACAAAACTCCTTGTAATTAGCCCTAAAACTCGTAATCTTACGGTAATAATAATAACAAGGGACTACCCACGTGGCTCGAGGACTTAAATTAGCCAGTACATTCTCAGACATATCCACGCAACTGCGGCGTTTCGTGTCTAAAATTGTGTTGCCTGACGATGTTGATGATATTGTTCAAGAAACCTTTGTTAAAAGTTATGAAGCTGAATTAAAGCAAGATATTCAATACACCCGTAGCTACATGTTAAAAACAGCTAAACACCTAGCACTTAATCATATCGCTAAATGGGATAATAAATTTAGTACCCCTTTAAATCACGAAACTGAACTCCCCAAATTGCTTAAATCAATGCAATTAGAAGACGAATACACCTCTAAAGAGCGTTTTTTATTATTTTGTCGGGCGACTGAGCAATTAAGTCCTGTTGTAAGAAAGTGCTTTATTTTAAAAAAAGTCTATGGAATGAGCCAAAAAGAGATCGCACAGCAAATGCAGCTAAGTCAAAGTACGGTAGAAAAACACATTGCCAAAGGGTTATTAAATACCATGCTATATATGCGCGAACAGTCACACGGTGAAAGCGACCATTGCCAACAAAGTGCGGACATAATGAGGGCAGCAAAATGAATAACATCCATCAATTTACCTCAAAAGAATTAATATTAGAAAAAGCATCGCAATGGATCAGTGCTATTGACCGTGGCCTTACAAAAGAAGAGCAAGAACAATTTAAACTGTGGATGCTACAAAGTACTGCTCATCAAAATGCGGTGTACGAATTAGCTCAGCTTTGGGATGACCTGAGTGTACTTAACGAACTCAGCGTATTATTTCCAAATAAACAACCGGCTAATAGCAAAACAAAGCCTGCGTATGTATTTGGCATGGCAGCAAGTATTGTTGCTGCATTAATGTTGTGCAGCTATTTATTGCTAAATATAGATAGCAATTTCAACAAAAATTTAGCCAAGGTAAATTATACAAAAATTTATAAAACAAAAGTTGGCGAGCAAGCAACCTATGTTTTACCAGATGGCACAATTGTACAACTTAATACCAATAGCTCATTGGAAGTCGCTTATAGCCAAGGCCGTAGGCAATTGTTACTAAGTCGTGGCGAGGGCCGTTTTAATGTTGCTAAAGATGCATCACGCCCATTCAGCGTGATGGCCGGTGATAAAAGCTTTACCGCTCTCGGCACTGTATTTAATGTGCAGCGCAATACTTCGTCAGATCTCGAGCTGGTTGTTACTGAGGGTAAAGTGATGATCACCGATCCTAGCGTTGCTGTTAATGCTGATGATTTTAAAGCGTATCAACAAGCTGATAATAACAATCATGAAATTCGTCAAATTAATGCCAATATTGTGATTTCCGGTGAAAAAGCCATTATTGAACAAAGTGTTACCAAACCAATCACACAGTTATCGGTTGATGATGTACAGCGTGACTTAGCTTGGCAAAATGGCATGTTGATATTTAATGGTGAGCAACTGGTTGATGCCTTAAACGAAGTCAGCCGTTATACCGCTACGCGGTTTGAACTATCATCTGATGAGTTAGCCCGTATAAAAGTGGCCGGTGTTTTTAAAGCGGGTGATGTGGCAGGGCTGTTAGAGAGCTTACAAAATAATTTTTCGATTGAACATGAACGTTTAGGCGAGCATGTTGTTAGCCTAAAATATCAAAAAAAATCATAGGTAATCGTAATGAAAATCACACCATTGTTAATCAATGTTGCTCATAAGGGTGTAAAAAGTAATTTAAAGATTAAAAAAATGATAAAAAATTATAGAGGATTTTTGTTTGCTAACTGTTTATATAAGTTGCGCAGTAACCATACGTGCCATTTAACTCAATTTGGCCTTGTTGCACCGCTGTTTTTAAGTATCAGTGTGTATGCAAGTCAAACCGAGGGGCAAATGATGCAATTTGATATAAAAGCGCAACGAGCAGACAAAGCCTTAATAGAATTTGCTAAGCAAACAGAACAAACTGTGGTTTTTTCGTATGAACTTGCCAAGCAATATGAAGCAAATTCGTTGTATGGATTTTATTCTCAACTTGATGCACTAAAAGCATTACTGGCTGAGACACAGCTCGATGCGGTTGTTGATCAAAATGGTTTACTGAGTATTAAACTCAAACAAATCAATAGGAAAGATAACAACATGATGAAGCTTTCAGGAGTTAGTGCAGCTGTATTACCTGCTTTACTTGCAGTTAATTCACAAGGAATCAATGCCGCTGAACAAAGCGCAGAACAAAACATCGAAAAAATTGCTATTGTAGGTAGTCGTGTGGCAGGGCGCTCAGTTGAAGACTTACCTGTCCCCGTTGATATTTTAAGTGCAGAAGCACTCGAAAATACCGGCCAAACAGAAGTTGGCCGCATGCTTCAAGCTATTGCACCTTCTTTTAACTTTTCAAGTTCATCTATCAGTGATGGTACTGACGCATTAAGACCAGCAACGCTACGTGGCCTAGGGCCAGATCAAACGTTGGTATTGATCAATGGTAAGCGTCGTCACCAAGCCAGTATTATTCATATTAATACTTCTGTTGGCCGTGGTACTGCGGGTACTGACATGAATGCGATTCCAGCCTCAGCCATAAAACGTATTGAAGTACTGCGTGATGGCGCTGCGGCTCAATATGGTTCGGATGCTATTGCCGGTGTTATAAATATTGTGCTCAAAGATGGCAGCGAAGGTGGTAAAGCGGCCGTTAACTACGGTGAGTATTCAGAAGGCGATGGCGAAACCGTTAATATCGACTTTAATAAAGGCTTTGCTTTAGGTGATAACGGTTATTTAAATACAACCATCAACTACCGTGACCGAGCACCAACTAACCGTGCAGGGCTTCATGGTTCATGTCAATTTTATGGTTGTACTGAGCTCAGTGACGGCACGTTACTGGCAGGCGACCCGCGTGAACTAACCGCGCCACGCGATACATTTAGAATTGGCGATGCCGACTCTCAACAATTTGGTTTAACGGTTAACACCGGCTACGAATTAGGATCGGGTGAACTATACGGTTTTATTACCTACTCAACGCGTGATAACGAATCAGCAGCATTTTTCCGTCATAATGCCAATGCCGGTGGTAACCCAGTATTACAAGATGGTGATGCGACAGTTCCGGCTGGCTTTTTACCAAAAATAAACACTACGATTGACGATATTTCATATAACTTTGGTTATAAAACGCAGTTTGATAACGACTCAAGCTTAGACTTATCGTACACCTATGGTGAAAACAGCATTGATTACACCACTAGCGATACGATTAATGCCTCTTATGCCAACTTCTTACGTTACGACCAAGGCTTAAGCGCTGCAGATATTCGCGCCACTATTCCACGTGAAGGTTACGCGTATGGTATGGAGTTATCACTGCAAACAATTAATCTTGATTTTACTCAAAATTTTGATGACTACTCGTTAGCAATGGGCGCAGAAATACGTACCGATGAGTACCGTATTTTAGAGGGCAGCGAATACGCATACCGCGATTACGATACCAACAATGGTGTTAATATTTATAATGGACTGAGCGGTGGTATTGGTAGCGAAAACGCATCAGGTGGCACACAAGGCTTTGGTGGTTCATCGCCAGCATCGTCGGTTGATGAGTCGCGCGATGTGATCTCGTTTTACTTAGACGCTGAAGCTTACGTTATTGAAGATGTGATTATCTCAGGGGCGTTACGTTACGATAATTACAAAGGATTTGGTGATACAGTTAACTTTAAACTCGCGGGGAACTGGTCACTAACCGAAGATATTTCACTTCGTGGTGCATTAAGCTCAGGCTTTAGAGCGCCTTCAATGCAGCAGTTGTACTTTAACAATATCAGCACGCAGTTTGTTGTAGGCCCTAATGGTAATTTAGTGGCTGAAGAAGTAGGGACCTTTAGAAACGATTCAGCCCTTGCGCAAAGTTTAGGTATTCCTAAGCTCACAGAAGAGAAATCACAAAACCGCAGTTTAGGTATCGTTTATAATGTAAGCGATAATATTAATGTAACGCTTGATTACTACTCAATCGATATTGACGACCGTATTGTAATTAGTAATCGCTTAGGTAAAGGCTTATCAAGCAGTCTTGATGCTGCGTTATTAAGTTCAGGTGCGGGTGCAGGGCAGTTTTTCTTAAATGGCGCTGACACTGAGACACAAGGTATCGACTTTGTGGCTACATGGAATACAGAAGGCCTAGGCGGCACGCTTGATTTTACTTTAGCGGCTAACTTTACAGAAACCGATGTCGTGTCGTTATTTACACCTGCAGGTTCTGGTCTTGAAACCGTGCCAGTCGATGATGTGTTTTCTGATCAAGAAATTTCTATCATCGAAGAATGGCAACCAGAAGATCGCATTAACTTAAGTGCACTTTATCGCCGTGACGACTGGACTGTTAATTTATCACTTAATCGTTTTGGTGAGTACACAGTTGAAGATGGCGGCCGCCAGACTTACGGTGCTGAAATTTTAACTGACATTAAAGTCAATTACTTTGTAACTGATAACTTATCGGTAAACATTGGCGCAAATAACTTATTTGATGTTTACCCTGATGAAAACACCATAGGTAATTCACGTTCAGGCACCATTGTAGATGCTCAAGGTAATACCATTGTCAGCAGTGATGGGGTATTTAAGTACTCTCGTCGTTCAGCGCCATTTGGTTTTAACGGTGCTTACTACTACGTAGGTGCAGAATACCGCTTTTAATAAGGGTCTGTTGACCTTTGTGGATTAAAATTTGTTCAAACTAGGAGCGGTTTAATCGCGGCGCGAGGTTTGTAACCTAGTGGGCTCGATAACTGCTCCTGCGTTATTCTACTGGCTTACATCCATGTAAGAATAAGTAAAAACCGAGCAAAGCTTCCGCGTCCTGCTCACGCCCCTTACCTACATCCATGTAGGCAACAAAGAGTAAATCGCCCCTAGGCAGAACCCTTCGGGCAGCGCCTGTTTGGTATTGATGCGGCGTTATCGCCTATTTATGGGGAATAACCACACCACATAGGCTCTGTCTTGCCTAAATACCAAACAGACTGCTGCAAATTCAACCTTAAAAGGTCAACAGACCCTAATAACTCTCCTATTGTTATTTAACAACCAAAGGGCCGTAAGGCCCTTTTATAGTTTTTAAACTTAATGTTTTTGCATTTTACTCATTTCAGCATGACAGCTTTGCATGGTAAGCAATACCTTTGACAGCGCCGCTTCACAATCATGTGATTGAGGCTTTTTTAACGCTGTTTTGATTTCTTCTAAGGTTTTATCTTCTACATCTTCAAGCTCTTTAATGTAGGTTTGGTCGTTATCGCTAGTGAATGTACTGAGCAAAGCGGTAAATGCTCTGCGTGCTTCTACCGCGAACGAAGAGCCATCTTCACGTGCACCTTGTTGATTAATTGCATAGGGTTGTAAGCTTTCAACACTTACTTTGCGGGCGTCAATCATGCGCTGAAATAATGCACTTACGCTAGGATCTTGTACTTTATCTTGTGCTTTTTCGTAAAAGTCGATACCGCTATTCATTACTTGGATAATGTCGGTGATATGATTTATCTCTTGTCCTTGATGGGTGCTCATAATAATGACCTCTGTTAATTTTAAATATATAGATAACTAAGCAAGCGGCATTCCAACGCGGTTTTATTTTTTAACTAATTGTTTTTCATCGTTTTATTATTGTGGGGAGGTCTAGTCAAGCTTGCTAACATGCTGCTAGCAAGCAAAATTTACATAAAAGCATGTAAGAAGGTTATTTAAGCTCTTCAGCTACTTCGGCTACTTTTTGACGTAACCAAATATGGCTAGCATCTCTGTGTAACAAAGGGCTCCATATCATATCAAGTTCAAAGGGTGGAATTGGAAAGGGTGGTTCAAGTATTTTAAGCCCCGGATCGTCTACATAAATATTGGCCGCTTTTGAAGGTAAAGTCGCCACGAGGTTTTTTTCTTTCGCTAAATGAATCGCAACATGGTAGTTACGAGTAAAGGTGGCAATATTTCGATGCTTCCCAAAATGTGCGAGCGCTTCGTCAACCCAACCCAGCTTTTGCACATCTTTAGGATCCATGCCAACCCCAACACCAAAGCCTGTTTTACTTACCCAAATATGACGGGCTTTTAAATAGCTATCTAGGCTAAAGTTTTCAATAATAGGGTTGTCGGATCTTACTAAACAGCAAAAGCTATCTTTCCAAATTCGCTTATGATGAAACGATTGCGGTAAGTTCTCAAAGCGGTTAATTGCCATGTCTACTTTACCGTTTTCTACATCATGAAAGGTTACATCGCTGGGCGTTAAAATATCTAATGTGGTGTCTGGGGCTTCTTCATGTAATTTCCCTAATAAACGCGGTGCCATGGTACTGGCTGCATAGTCACTGGCCATAATTCTAAACACGCGTTTACTTTGTTTAGCTTCAAATTCGCGATTAGGTGCTAGCGTTTCTTCAAGCGTCATCAAAATACCGCGAATAACAGGCTGTAACTCAATAGCGCGCTCGGTCGGCACCATGCCATCACTGGTACGCACTAAAATAGGATCGTTAAAAAGGTTACGTAGGCGTTTAAGTCCATTACTCATTGCCGGTTGAGTAATACTAAGCTGGTTAGCGGCACGAGTAACGTTACATTCGCGCAGTAACGTATCGAGATAAACCAGTAAATTTAAATCTATTTTACTTATATTCATTGTGTGTCCTTAACGTTTACCAGTAATGGATAAAACGCTGTGCTGTAGGATAGGGATAAATATGACTCACCTTTCCATTTTTTATATTTTGTTGTGCTTGTTTCCAAAAGCTCACATCAAGTAGTTCTGGGTGCGTACTGGTTAAAAATTGTTTATATGTTGGGTTAGGCATTACAAAGGTACATAATTGCTCTGGAAATACATCTTGCGGAGCAACCGAGTAACTTTGTTCATCCATCAAATAATCATCATAACTTTTTGCTTTGGGTAGCGCTCTAAAGTTCATGTCTGTTAAATATTGCACTTCATCGTAATCATAAAAAATAATACGTTTGTGCTTACTTACACCAAAGTTCTTTAACAGCATATCGCCAGGGAAAATATTCACGGCAATCATTTCTTTAAGCGCCTGGCCATACTCTTCAATGGCATCGGCGGCACTTTTTTCGTCTGCATTTTCTAAAAAAAGATTAAGCGGTGTCATTCGCCGTTCAATATACAAATGTTTTATGATTAACCAGTCACCCTCAATCACCATCGATGAGCCAATGGTTTTGTGCAACTGTGCTAACAAGTTACTATCAAATCGTGCCAAAGGAAATACGACGTTTGAATACTCTATGGTGTCAGCCATTCGGCCAACACGGTCATGACTTTTAACCAGTTGATAGCGTTTTAATACCGTATCGCGACCAAACGGCTTACTTTCGCCAAATTTATCTTTAATAACTTTAAATACATAACCAAACGAGGGTAGGGTAAATACCATCATCACCATACCCGGTGTACCGGGAGCAATGGTAAATTCATCATTAGAATGGATTAAATGATTCAAAAACTCGCGATAAAACTCGGTTTTACCTTGTTTATGAAAGCCTATGGCGTTGTAAAGCTCGGCGAGGGTTTTATTAGGCATAAGTTGATTTAAAAACCGCACTAACGCTGAAGGAGCATGAGTTTCTACCATAAAATAGGCACGCGCAAAGCCAAAAATAACGCGCATTTGTGACGACTTTGTAAGTAAGGCATCTAAATAGAGGCCTTTATCTTCATGGTGTAACACCGCAATAATAAAAGGCTGAACGCCACTTTGCGATACAACGCGCCCCACAATGTAAGCGGCTTTATTACGATAAAACGGGGTATGTAATATATCAAAACGCATTTGCCAATGCTGGTGGTGTGTATCGGGTGCTTGTTTATAAAAGGCTTTAACTAATAAACGAATATCGCGTTCTAGATTGACAAAATCGGCCTTAAAATCAAAGTGATTAATAATGCGCTTAATGGTGGGCTTTAAACCATCTACAACAGGAAAATAACTACGGTATTCAGCCTCAACGGGCACAGAAGGCGCATCTTTGAGCGTGGCTTCTACAAAAATAAAGTCATTGTGAAAATAGCGGCGGTGGTACAGGCGGCAGAATACTGAATTATAAAATGTTTCAGCAAGTTCTGCTTGCGGATGAAAACATAAAAAGTGTTGGTAAAGCTTTTTCACTTCAAGCCATAAGCTCTCGTTTAGCGCGTCTGTTTGCTGGCGTTCTCGTAGTGTTTTTGTTGTTTCGTTTACCCGATCATCGTAATAGCTTATACGCAGGCGACTTATATCATTAATAGCTTGCCAGTCTCTTTTAGCAAAAGCGTAGGGAGCCTTGGCTGTTGTTCTTTGAAACAGCAAATAATGCTTTTTAAAACCGGTTAAAATTAATTCAGCAATTTGGCGTGGTTGCATCAGTACTCCTTAATAGACGCCTTTAGGTGTTTAGGATAATGCCGGTGGTTATACCAATTTTATTAAAAACATGATCATTCTAGCGTATTAAATAATCCGCTAGCTGCGTTAAAAATTATTTATATAGAACAACTATGTATCATAATTTTCGCCTTGTTATCGACTTATTTCTTTGTCGCTATAATAGATCACTAATTTAATGCAATTAGTATTAAATCCGAAAAAGGTGGTCAAAGGAAATTACACCACTAAACACACAATAGAGTTTATGCTCTATAGATGTTAAGGGTATGTTATTTTATATTTAAAACCAAGCTAATTAAGATGATATTTATTGAAGTTAGTCTGATTAAGGTTGATAGGCATCAATCTTTTTTTGTAACTTTTTAATACGCTTTTCAATCAATGCTTTATCTTTTTTATATTGCTTATCTAATTTTTTCTGTGTGTTTCTAATATCTTTGCTAATACGCTTTTTATCATCTGCGCTCAATATATGATTTAAACGCTGCTGTTGTTTAAAATCAGCCCTGTCTTTTTCTCGTAAAAGTATTGCTAACTTATGCTGATTGCTGCGCAGCTCTGCTTCTAGGTTGGAAATAACCGTATCTCGCTCCAGCTCATTTAACTGTTTGGTATAGTTTATTTCTTTACCCGTTTGCTTAGGCTCAGTGGCGGTTATTGTGTGAGAGGTAGCATTATCACTACAGGGAAACTGAGAGAAAGTGGTGCCTTTGGGAGTGACGCACTTGAAGTAAGTGGCTTGCGCTGAAGTATATGTACTTAAACAAAAAAGACAGGCGGTAACGATCAGGTTAATAATTTTACACATAACAGTTATCCTTAACATGCGCTGCTGAGCTTAAAAAACTATCGATGCTAAAAACTATAACCTAGGTGGCTGGGATAGCAAGTTGAATAAATTTATTCCCCATAAATAGGCGATAACGCAGTATCAATGCCAAACAGGCGCTGCCCTTTGGGTTCTGCCTAGGGGCGATTTACTCTTTGTTGCCTACATGGATGTAGGTAGGGGGCGTGAGCAGGACGCGGAAGCTTTGCTCGGTTTTTACTTATTCTTACATGGATGTAAGCCAGTAGAATAACGCAGGAGCAGTTATCGAGCCCACTAGGTTACAAACCTCGCGCCGCGATTAAACCGCCCCTAGTTTGAACAAATTTTAATCCGCAAAGGTCAACAGACCCTAGCTATTGGCTGAATGTTTTAAGCTTTTTAATACCATGCACTAAGAATGGAATATCAAGCCCTTGTTCAATTGAAAACCCTTCAGCGGCAGAGATATTTCTAAAATTTCCATCACGATCAATAAGCGTGATTCTATCTTTTTTATAAGCAATCACCACGCCTTGCGAGTAATTAACCCCAATATTATTACTTTTACTGTACAAGTTTTCGCCCAGCATAGTTTGCTGCGCAATCGCATTACAGTTTAAGTATTGGCCAAGGCTCGTAGCGATAATATCGCTAGGCTGAATCAAACCGTTCACCTTAGAAATAAATTTATCGGAGCTATACAATGTTGACGTGGTTACAATTTCATTGCTATTTTGCGAGATACTAAAAGCAAAAAATTCAGTAGCGTCATCACGTACAGTGGCGTTTTCAGCCCCTTTGACAATTCTTATTGCACTGTCTTTGTGTGCTTGCTCGTTAATAAAGCTCAGCTCATCAATACCGGCCACTTCCACACTACGGCGTTGGCTTTGCCAAACGGGTAAAGTTTGCTGCTCAATAATGTTCGTTTTGTAAAATGCTGGCAAGCCGTACACAAGCCCAAATAACATATCACTATGATCGGTGGGTTGTAAAAATTGCGTGTTTTTATAAATACTTTGTTGGCTGGCAACAAATTTTGCTAGCTGCTCGTCATTATCAAACACCAATATATCAACTTTTGCTGCGCTGTAATCTTCACATTTTTCTAATGGAGCAGGTGCTTGATAATTAATACCTTGGTTATTAATTTTAACGTTGTGCGCTTGCTCGTAGCTTTCAACATCCAGCAAATCGTTTTTAGCGAGTAAGCTTTTTGCCGTAGTCGGGTACGAAAGTGGTAGTACATTATCTTGTTTAGTGATATCAAATTTTAAATTTGCATCAGCCCAAATATGAATGCTGTGGCTTAGCGCAAAACAAATCACTAAAAATGAACCAGCATAACGGGCAAATTTAAACTGTTTTAAACGCCCTAAATGATGCCAAGTAAAATTACTAACAGTCAATTGAAACGCTAATATTGCTAACACTATGCTGCCTGCTAGCAAGGTAGTAAGTGCGGGTGAGTTTGTTACACGATGCCACAACAGTGAAATAATTTCAGGCAGTGCAGAGGCATTTAAGTGATAACCTAAGTTAAAGTAGACGTAAGCGTCTAAAGTAAGGATAGAGGCCCCGACAGTTGCAATCACTGCTGCCATACCGCGTATATGCCGTGGGTAGGGGAATACTAAACTCAAAGGGAAAACCGTCAGCACAAACGCTAAAAATGCAATAAAGCTAGTGTGGCTTAGCCAAGTAACCATCATATAGGTTATACCCATATAAGTGGTCGGTGGCGAATCGGCAAATAAATAGCTTAAGCTAATTAAAAGCGCTAAGCCAATATTGGCAAATGTAAACCAATGACCCCAACTTAATAATTGACTCGCTTTCGATGAAAACTGGTTGTGCTGCGATAAATTCATAGAGTTTACTTAACCGACTGCGCGAGTGCTTTTGCAAAGTTCTCGGTAACGGCTTGTCTTTTCCCTGTTGGTACATGCTCTTTTAAGATATGCGTGATAGAATTTCCTAAACACATAAGACTTAAATCAACCGGCGCATTATGTTTTGATAAAACATCAATAAGCTGATCGACGATTTGTTCTACTTCTTCATTAGAGTATTTTGATAAGATTGGCATCAGTTGGTTCAATAAAAAGAGTTATATTCCCGTATTTTAACACCAGAGGCGTGAAAAACAAAGATGGCAATAGATGTTAAAAAATTAGTCGTTCACTATGTAGACAAAAAAGACGACGACACTCAAATTCACCTTCGTAACGACGAAATGACTATCAACGATAAAGTGGCTGTATTCATTGAGCAATTACACCACGCCTACAACGGCAAGCCAGGCAAAGGTTTTTGTGCTTTTAGTGGTGAAAAAAACAGTATTGTTGCCTCTACTATGCAAAGCTATCGTAATAATGAGCTTGGCTTTTGGCATATGACCGAGCAGGCATCAACGGTATTAAAAGAAGAGTTAGATAAATACGCCTTTAATGAAACTGGCTACTTAGTATTTTGTCATTATCAGTACGTGGCTACTGATTATATGTTGATTGCCATGATCAACATTAAAGAGCACTACTCCATGACTTCAGAGCTTGATTTAGCCGCATCGCGCCATTTAGATATTTCGCGTATGCAATTGGCTGCTCGCATTGATTTAACCGCATGGGATACCCAAGCAGACGACAATCGTTATATTTCGTTTATTAAAGGTCGTGCAGGGCGAAAAGTGGCTGACTTCTTTTTAGATTTCTTAGGTTGTGAAGAGGGCATTGATCCTAAGCAGCAAAGTCAAGTGATGCTCAATGCGGTAGAAGACTACTTATCGGAGCAAGAGTTTGATAAGTCTGAAAAAGACGAGTTACGTAAGCAAGTATTCGATTATTGTAACGACTGTGTCACTACTGGAGAAGAGGCTAATGTAAGTGAACTTTCAGCAACGCTGACTAAAGGCGACGACAACCCGTTTGAGAGCTTTTGTAAAGAGCAAAGCTATGACCTAGAAGAGTCATTCCCAGTCGATAAGAAAACAGTAACGAGTATGGTGAAGTTTTCAGGCTTAGGTGGCGGTGTGAGCATTAGCTTTGAGCGTAAGCATTTAGGTGAGCGTGTGACTTATAATGAAGCCACTGATACCTTAGTGATCAAGGGCATTCCGCCAAACCTTAAAGACCAACTACAACGTTTCATGGAACAAGAGCAAGATTAAACTCACGGCGGGCTGCGAGCTACGGGTTTTAGGCTCAGGCTCGTAACCCTAACCCCACAGCCCGTTAACCTTCGATTGTAACTTTACCCTCTAAAAGCGCAGCGTCTCATAGTACTCTTTGTGAATAATTCCTTTGCGCGGCATAAAGCCCCGCCGACAATAAACCTCGATGTTGACCTTATCCGTAGATACCATCTCTCATTTTAAGCTTCAAGGTCGTATTTAACTTTCTTGGAGCTTAAACGCTTCTTGATTCTTTACTACGCCAAAACATATATGAATGAGTTTACGCATATTGGCACCAATGATT